>ERZ1027061.1358-NODE-1358-length-9815-cov-4.178176_pt1 | contig 9815 bp, 10 predicted proteins | sample MGYA00519283_ERZ1027061 | MGnify/ENA primary metagenome ERZ1027061 (study PRJEB26926, sample SAMN06164849) | human gut metagenome | biome: ENVO:00009003; feature: ENVO:2100002; material: ENVO:00002003 | host: Homo sapiens | place: USA | collected 2012 ... | reverse complement strand
TCGGAATGCATACGGCCCATCGTGTCGGTCATGCCGTAGCTGGCGGGGCCTGCCGCCATGTTGTCCGGGTGCAGCGTGCGGCCCGTGCCGCCGCCGGAGGCAACGGAGAAATACTTTTTGCCGTTTTCAACGCACCACTTTTTGTATGTTCCCGCAACGGGGTGCTGGAAGCGGGTGGGGTTGGTGGAGTTGCCGGTTATGGATACGTCCACGTTCTCGTGGCGCATTATGGCAACGCCCTCGTTCACGTCATCCGCGCCGTAGCAGAGCACCTTCGCGCGGTCGCCGTCGCTGAAAGCGGTGGTCTTTACTATGGTAAGCTCGCCCGTGTACTGGTTGTATTCGGTTTCAACGTGGGTGAAGCCGTTTATGCGGCTGATTATATAGGCCGCATCCTTGCCAAGGCCGTTGAGTATTACCTTGAGCGGCTCCTTGCGCACCTTGTTCGCCGTGCGGGCTATGCCGATTGCGCCCTCCGCCGCGGCAAAGCTTTCGTGTCCGGCAAGGAAGGCGAAGCAATGCGTGGATTCGGAAAGCAGCATCGCGCCAAGATTGCCGTGGCCCAGACCCACCTTACGCTGATCGGCAACGGAGCCGGGTATGCAGAACGCCTGCAAGCCTTCGCCTATGCATTCGGCCGCCTCAGCCGCGCTCTTAACGCCCTTCTTCAGCGCTATCGCCGCGCCGAGGGTATATGCCCAAACCGCGTTTTCGAATGCTATGGGCTGAATGCCCTGCACTATGCCGCGCACGTCTACGCCATGCTCCTTGGTGAAGGCTTCGCATGCTTCAAAGCCGTCGAACCCATACTTTGCAAGCACGGGGCGCAGGGTATCTATTCTTCTTTCGTATCCTTCAAAAGTGACCATTTTTACGCCTCCTTATTTATTGCTTGCGCGGGTCTATAACGGTTACCGCCTCGGCAAAGCGGCCATAGGTGTTTATGTTGGAACGGAAAGCCTCGTTCGGCTCCACGCCCTTCTTTATGGCGTCCATCATCTTGCCAAGGTTTACGAATTTGTAGCCTATTATTTCGTTGTTCTTGTCCAGGCCTATCTCAAGCACATAGCCTTCGGCCATTTCAAGGTACCTGGGGCCTTTCTTCCTTGTGCCGAACATGGTGCCTATCTGGCTCCTCAGGCCCTTGCCAAGGTCCTCAAGCCCGGCGCCTACGGGCAGGCCGTCGTCTGAAAACGCGCTCTGGCTGCGGCCGTAAACAATCTGCAGGAACAGCTCCCGCATGGCGGTGTTTATGGCGTCGCACACAAGGTCCGAATTAAGCGCTTCCAATATGGTCTTGCCGGGCAGTATCTCCGCCGCCATTGCAGCGGAATGCGTCATGCCGGAGCAGCCTATCGTCTCCACCAGCGCTTCTTCAATTATGCCGCCCTTTATGTTCAGCGTCAGCTTGCATGCGCCCTGCTGCGGCGCGCACCAGCCCACGCCGTGGGTCAGGCCGAATATGTCCGTAATCTCCTTTGCTTTAACCCATTTGCCCTCCTCGGGAATGGGTGCGGGGTCGTGCTTTGCGCCCTTTGCCACGCAAAACATCTCTTCAACCTCACGCGAATACTGCATGAAATATCTCCTCCTTTGTTTATCTTTTATCTTTTCGCTTAATAGTATATCATAAAAAATGATATGAAAACCACGAAAAACGTTTTTTCACATTCACTTTGCTTATGACGCATTGAAGTATTATCAATATCGCTTTACGGGGCAAGCGAGTGTGTTGTATTATAAGGCGTATAAAGAAAACGTAAATACTGCGCCGCAAGGGGGACGGTATATGACCGGATTTATAATATATTTCACGCTGCTGAGCATAGTGCATCTGTTCTTCTGCTATTTTGGCATGCATACGCCAAGAAAGCTTACAAAGCCGCTGCTGCTCACATCGCTTGCCGCTTGCTATGCGTGCGCGGCAAAGCCTGTGGACGGTGCGGTGCTGGCGGCGCTTATATGCGGCCTTGCGGGCGATATATTGCTAATATGGGAAAAGAACGACAAGTTCTTTATACCCGGCGCACTTAGCTTTACGCTTGGGCATGGGCTGTATGCGCTTAGCATATTCCGCCGCACACCCGGCGCAACCCAATCGCACCTTATAACGGCGGCGGTGTTCATGGCGGCGTATATAGCCGTTGTAGCATACATGAGCTTCAGGCTTGAAAAGCATGTGGATGATAAAAAGTTCCGCGTGCTTATGCCGGTGTATCTCGGCATAGTTGCGGCGGTGAACGTTTTTGCATGGATGAACCTTGTGGCGCGGATAAATTCGGGCGAAGGGCAGTTTTACGCCGCGCTGATAACGCTTGGGTCAATGCTGTTCTTGACTTCGGACACAATACTTGTGCGCTGCATGTTCGTGCGCGATGTTGAACGGCCGAATTTCCCTGTGATGATAACATATATTCCGGCGCAGGCGCTGCTGTGCTTCGGCTATATCGGACTTGGGGCGTAAAGCATGGCCGCACGGGAAAGACTTATTGCGCTTGTTAAGGCGCTGAATGAATATACGGATGAAGAGCATCCACTGAGTGCGGGCAAGCTTTGCGCTATACTTGCGCAGCATGGCATTGCGGCAAACAGGCGCAGCATATATGCCGACGTTGCCGCGCTGAACCGCATGGGCTGGAGGATAGAAAGCACCACGCGCGGGTATTATGCAAACGACCGCCCGTTCACGGCGGAGGATGCGCGGCTAATAATGCTTGCGCTGGACTGCGCGCCGTTTATGGACGAGGCTACGGCGCAGAGGCTTAGGCAGGGCATAGCAAAAACGCAGAGCGTGAACTTTGAAAGCCCGGCCGGGATAGAGCGCACATACGGCGCACAAAACAGGCTGAGATCCGCGATAGAAACCATAACCCTGGCGATAGACGCCCAAAAGCAGCTAAGCTACGTTCCCGCCGCCTGCCTTGACGATACGGACATTTGGCCGCGCGAAAAAATAGAGCCGATATGCCTTATATATGCCGGCGGCGAATTTGTGCTGCGCGCGGCGGTGAACGGCGGTATCGACTATATTCCCTTAAACGCTATGTTCGATATAAAGCTTGAGCGCCGCAGCGTTAAGCATCCTTCGGTGCGGCGGAAGGCGAATGCGCCGCATAAAAGCTGAGCGCGGCAAGGCTTACGCATGCGCCGGCAAGCATCCTGTAATAAAGCGTATAGCTTACAAAAAAGCTGAGTGCGAAAAGCGCCGCGGCAACAAGCAGATACCGCGCGCATCTTCCGCGGCCTATGGCCGTGGATACGCTCTGCTTTTTTATTTGCTTTTTCTGCTCCGCCTGTTTCAATATATATTGCCTTACGGCGTTATCGTCGGGCATTTTGGCGCAGGAAGCGAGCATATCGCCCGATATAAAGGCAACGCTCAGCCCATCGTAACGCGCGGCGATGTCACGCGCCGGCTGGCTCACAGAGGCGGAGGAGAATATGAAAAGGCTTTTGCAGCCGCGCCTGTTTGCCGCGCGGCAGGCACAAAGCACCGTTTCTTCATCCACTGGGGAAAGCGTCTGCGCGGTATACACAAGGCTTTCGCCCGCAAATTCCTTGCCGTGGCATTTTATGTATTCGCGCACTATGCCAAGAAACTCGCTCCGCGGCATAAGCACAAGGCTTTCGCTGAACAGCTTTTTTGAAAGGCGGGCGTTTTCGCGCAATATGAATTTTTCAAGCCGCACGCTTTTTACAAGCTCGGCAAATACGGATATTACCCTTAGCGCAATAAAGTCCGCAGCGCGGGCAAAGGTCGTGCGCCCGCGGTAAAAGCGGCGCTTGTAATATGCATTCAGCGTTCTTTTTTCACCAATGCTCATGTTTAATTCCCCCTGTTGCTTTTTTATGGATTGTTCCCATCGTGCGCGGCGATTATTCGCGGTTTACTACCAAGGAATAGTAGTGTATAATAAATTCAATGAGAATCGGTATATTGGGGGGCAGCTTTAATCCCCCGCACAACGGACATGTTTATATTGCGCGCGAGGTCAGGCGGCGTTTCTCGCTTGACAGGGTGCTGTTTATGGTGGCGGGCGATCCGCCGCATAAAAGCATCGCTTTTGGCGTGGACGCAAAAGAACGGCTTGAGCTTACCCGTGCCGCGCTTGCGGGCGAGGAAGGGCTTATTGCGTGCGATGATGAGATTCGCCGCGGCGGCGTGAGCTACATGGCGGATACGCTGATGGGGCTGTATAACGGCGTTGACGAGCTGCATCTTATTGTCGGCGCGGACATGCTAAAAACATTGCACCAATGGAGCAGGCCTGAAACCATATTTGCGCTTGCGGGCATAATGGCCGTTGGGCGGCCGGACAACGCGGGCGATTACGAAGCAGCGCGGGAGCTTAGGCGGCGCTATGGCGCGCGCATACGCATGGCGGATTTTTGCGGGCCTGATATATCGTCAACCGAGATACGCCGCCGCGTGAACATGGCGAAAGGCATTGTAAAGCTTGTTCCCTACGGCGTGATGGAGCGTATATACGCGGGGCTTTTATATCAAAGCGAGGATATTCTTTCTTATGAAAAGCGCCTTGCGGAATACACCAAGCCAAAGCGCCTTGCCCACTCTATAGGCACAATGGGCTACGCCGTGGAGCTTGCGGCAATATGGGGCGCGGACGGCAAAAAGGCGCGCATAGCAGGGCTGCTGCACGACTGCGCAAAGCTTGGCGACGAGGACGCATTGCGGCTTGCCAAAGAATACGGCTATACGCCAAATACTCAGCAGCGGTGTGCGCCCGGTCTTTTACACGGCCCCTTGGGGGCGATAAGGGTGCAAAGGGAGTTCGGGATAGATGACGCGGACGTTATAAATGCCATCGGCTGCCACGTTTTCGGCCGGATGAACATGACAAAGCTTGATAAAATATTATACGTTGCGGACAAGGCAGAGTTCACGCGGACGTATGAAGGCGTTGACAAGCTGAGGGACATGGCGAAGAAGGATCTTAACGGCGCGGTGCTTATGACCATGAATAACTCAATAGGCCATCTGCTTGCGCGGGGTATAGAGCCGACGGACGAATCCCTTATGATAAGGCAGGCAATAAAAAGAGAGACCGAAAATAATAAAGGAGATATAAAATGAGCGAATTTTTTAACGCGATAGATGCACAGGACGAAGAAAACATCCGCCGCCAGGCGATGATGATATGCGACGCGCTTTATAATAAAAAGGCGCAGGACATAATGGCCATACACGTTGGGGACAGGACCATAATAGCGGACTGGTTTGTGGTATGCTCCGGCCGGGCAACGGCGCAGGTGAAGGCGCTTTGCGACGAAATTGAAGAAAAGGCCGAAGGAATGGGCCTTAGCGTAAGGCGCATAGAAGGATACAGCGAAGGCCGCTGGATAGTTATTGACTTCGGCAGCATATTGGTGCACATATTCTATCCCGAAGAAAGGGAGTATTACAATATGGAAAGGCTGTGGGTGGACGACCCGCGCGGCTTTGTTGATTATTCAAAGCTGATGCTTGAAAAGGAGCGCGAGAAGGAGCTCAGGCGCAGGGCCGCAGAGAAGGGCGAATAACATAGAAAAATCGGCATATAAGCGGCATACGCGCGTTGACAAGCGGCGTTAGTGATGCTATTATATAATTTGATAGGCAATGAATAAGGATGTAGCCGTATTGCGTTCGCACAAGAGAAGGCAGGCCGTGGCTGGAAGCCGCCGCGAACAGGGCATATGGTGAAGGACGCCTTATGAGCCTTCCGCAGGAAATGGCGGACGGTTGCCCCGCGTTATGGGGCGCGAGCGGAGCATTTTATTATGCTCAATAAGGGTGGTACCGCGGGTTCCCCGTCCCTGTTTAAGGATGGAGGACCCTATTTTTTATAAGGGAAATATGAAAGAGGTGTATTATGCAGATTCAGGCGCCTAAGGGCATGAAGGACGTTACCCCTAAGGAAAGCTACAAATGGCAGTATATCGAAAAGCTTATGCGCAGCGCTTGCGCGGAATTCGGCTACCGCGAAACCCGCACGCCGGTGCTGGAGCATACGGAGCTTTTTGCCCGCGGCGTGGGAGACACAACGGACATTGTGCAAAAGGAAATGTATACCTTTACCGATAAGGGAGACCGTTCCGTAACGCTGAAGCCGGAGGGCACGGCGGGCGCTGTGCGCATGTTCCTTGAAAACAAGCTTTTTGCCGACGCGCAGCCCACAAAGATGTTCTATCTTTACTGCCCCGTTTTCCGCTACGAAAAGCCGCAGGCGGGCAGGCTGAGGGAGCATCATCAGTTCGGCGTGGAGGTTTTCGGCGCGCCCAGGGCCAGCGCGGATGCGGAGGTTATCTCCCTTGCTATAAGCATACTGAACGAGCTTGGCATAAAGAGCGTAAAGGCCAAAATAAACAGCATAGGCTGCCCCGAATGCAGGCCAAAGTATAACGCCGCGCTGAAGGAATATCTTAAAGCGAATTACGAGGAGCTTTGCGAAACCTGCAAAACGCGCTATGAAAAGAACCCGCTCAGGATACTGGACTGCAAGGAAAAGCGGTGCGGCGAAATAGCGGCGGCCGCGCCAAAGGTGCTGGATTACCTTTGCCCAGAATGTCAGGCGCACTTTGAGGAACTTAAAGCCTCCCTTGATGCGCTGGGCATAGAATACGAAGTTGATCCCATGATAGTGCGCGGGCTTGATTATTATACGAAAACCGTGTTCGAGCTTGTTTCTACCGAAGGCGCGTATACCGGCACGGTGTGCGGCGGAGGCAGGTATGATGGACTAATCGAGCAGCTTGGCGGGCCGAAGATGAACGCCGTCGGCTTCGGCATGGGCATGGAAAGGCTGCTGCTGGTTGCGGAAAGCTTCAACCCCATACCCGAACCCAACCTTGTGGACATATACATTGCACCCGTTGGGGACGAAGCAAGGAACGTTGGACTGAAGCTTGCGGGAGAGCTTAGAAAGCACGGCGTAAAGACCGAATTTGACCACGTTGGCCGCAGCTTCAAGGCGCAGTTTAAGTATGCAGACAAGCTTAAAGCGCGCTTTGTTGCCGTGATAGGCGAGGACGAGGTTAAAAACGCCGTAATAAAGCTGAAAAACATGGCGGACGGCACGGAGACGGCGCTCGGCATAGAGGGCTTTGCCGAAAAGGCCGCTGAATTGGTTAAATAAGCTGAAAAGCGAAAAATACAGAACAATTTATTAAGGAGCATACAGGATAATGATACAGTCACGAACCCATACCTGCGGCGAGCTTAGGCTCGGCAACGTGAACGAGCGCGTTACGCTTGCGGGCTGGATGGAAAACGTCCGCGTAGTGGGCAGCAACTTCGCCTTTGTGGTGCTGCGCGATTTTTACGGCACAACGCAGATAGTCATAGAAACCGAAGAGATGATGAACATTATAAAGGGCATCAATAAGGAATCCACCATCTCCGTTACCGGCACCGTGCGCGAGCGCGCAAGCAAGAACGCCAAGCAGCCCACCGGCGAAATAGAGGTCGTACCCGAAAAGATAGAAGTGCTGGGCCGCTGCATTTATAACGAGCTGCCCTTTGAAATAAACCGCAGCCGCGAAGCGGATGAAACGCAGCGGCTCAAATACCGTTATCTTGATTTGAGGAACCCCGAAGTCAAGAACAATATAATTCTGCGCTGCAACGTTATAGCTGCGCTGAGGAAGGCCATGCTTGAACATAACTTCCTTGAAATAACCACGCCTATACTTACCGCATCCAGCCCCGAAGGCGCAAGGGACTATCTTGTGCCCGCAAGGAAGCACCCCGGCAAGTTCTATGCCCTGCCGCAGGCGCCGCAGCAGTTTAAGCAGCTTTTGATGACCTCCGGCTTCGATAGGTATTTCCAGATTGCCCCCTGCTTCCGTGACGAGGACGCTCGCGGGGACAGAAGCCCCGGCGAATTCTATCAGCTGGATATGGAAATGGCCTTTGCCTCGCAGGAGGATGTTTTCTCCGTAATAGAGGACGTTCTGCCGCCCATTTTCGCAAAATACGGAACGTATAACGTGGCCTCCTCCGCGCCGTTCAAGCGCATATCCTATAACGATGCGCTGGAACAGTTCGGCACGGATAAGCCGGATTACCGCATAGATTTGAGGATACAGGACATAACTAAGCTTGTTGCGGGCAGCGAATTTGCGCCCTTTGCCGAAGGGAACAGCGTTAAGGCGATAGCGTGCAGCGGATGCGAGCTTACCAGAAAGCAGATAGACAAGCTGTGCGCCGATGTTGAGGTGCAGGCCGGCTTCAAGCCCTATTGGTTCAAGGTGGAGGCGGACGGCAGCTTCGCCGGAGGCGTCGCCAAGTTCATGACTCCGCACCACGATGCTGTAGTTGAAGCGCTCGGCCTCACTCCGGGAACGCTTATCGGCATAGCTGCGGGCAAAAAGTCTGCCGCGCAGAAAACCGCCGGAGTCATGCGCAAAATGCTCGGTGCGCTGGTACCCGGTCATATGGACAAGGAACGCTATGAATTCTGCTGGGTGGTAGATTTCCCGATGTATGAAATAGGCGAAGAATCCGGCGAGCTTGAATTCTGCCATAATCCGTTCTCCATGCCCGGCGGCGGCGCGGAGACGCTGAGGAAGGCTATCGCGGGCGAAATAGACCCGCTCACCATAACCGCGCAGCAGTACGACCTTGTTTGCAACGGTATAGAGCTTTCTTCCGGCGCTGTGCGAAATCACGACCCCGAAATAATGATAGAGGCGTTCCGCCTTGTGCGCCTTGGCGAAGAGGACGTGAAGAAAAAGTTCCCCGCCATGTACAACGCGTTCTGCTACGGTGCGCCGCCCCATGCCGGCATAGCCCCGGGCGTGGACAGAATGGTTATGCTGCTTGCGGGAGAGGACAGCATAAGGGAAATAATACCGTTCCCCATGAACAAGAACGCGCAGGATATTCTGATGGGCGCGCCCGGAACGGTAACGGACAAGCAGCTTGAGGAGCTGCATATAAAGGTGGACATAGATGAGTGAGGACGTAAGGCAAAAGGGCATAGTTGTTGAAGCGAACGGCAAAAGGGCCACTGTGCGCTTCAAAAAAACGGATGCCTGCGGCCATTGCAACGCATGCTTCCGCTTTGGCTCTAACGAGGCGGATATAGAAATGGACAATACTCTCGGCGCAAAGAAGGGCGACGAGGTGTATATAGACATGCATGCAAACACCGTGCTCAAAGCCAGCGCCATAGTATACGGCATTCCCATAATAGGGCTTATACTGGGCGTTGCGGCAGGCTCCCGCTTTGGCGAGATATATGCCGCGATAGGCGGCGTTGCGCTGAGCGGGCTGAGCTTCCTTATACTTAAAAAGCTGGAGCCGAAATTCGCCAAAATGAACGAATTCAAGCCCAGAATGACCGCCTTTGTAAACGAAGAAGGCAAAGAATAAAAAAGAATAAACACAAAAGGAGGAAGAACAATGGTAAAGCATCTTACCGCCGCCGATTTTGAAGCGGCAATAAATGCGTCAAGGCCCGTGCTTGTGGACTTCTGGGCAAGCTGGTGCGGCCCGTGCCGCATGATAGGTCCCGTTATGGAGGAGCTTGGCGAGGATTATGACGGCCGCGCGGACATATGCAAGGTAAACGTTGACGACGAAATAGACCTTGCCAAGCGCTTCCGCATAATGAGCATTCCCTGCGTTATTCTTTTTAAGGACGGGCAGGAAATGAACCGCCTTGTCGGCGCGCGCGATAAAGAAGAATACGCGGACGCCATAGACGAAATAATGGGCTGAACAAAATAAAAGCAACTTAAAAGGAGCGGCTGATTTTGATCTGAACCCAAAAAGTTAGACACGAAATCGATATCAAGCGGCATCAAGGGCT
>ERZ1027061.1343-NODE-1343-length-9874-cov-9.116509_pt1 | contig 9874 bp, 10 predicted proteins | sample MGYA00519283_ERZ1027061 | MGnify/ENA primary metagenome ERZ1027061 (study PRJEB26926, sample SAMN06164849) | human gut metagenome | biome: ENVO:00009003; feature: ENVO:2100002; material: ENVO:00002003 | host: Homo sapiens | place: USA | collected 2012 ... | reverse complement strand
ACGAGATTACTACGCGTCTCGTGGGCTCGGAGATGTGTATAAGAGACAGATTTTGGCTTGTTCCTTAATAAGTTCTTTTGATTCTTTGCTCTTTACATTCTTTATATTTTTTTCTTCGTTTTTTACTTTGTTTTTATTTGTTTTCTTTGGTTCTTCTGTATTTTTTTTATTATTTGTTGTGCTTTTCTTTTTAGTCTGGCTTTTATTGGTACTTATTTTGTTATTATTTTTTGTTGTTTTATTTGACGTGCTTGTTGTTTTTTTGTCTGTTTTTTTATCTGCCATTTTATTATATATTCTCCTTTCACACGGTTACCTTTTTACATTTCCAATTCATATATTATATTACTTATTACAACTATGGAAGCTGTTTCTGTTCTAAGTATTCTTTGTCCCAGCGTTATAGTCTTAGCTCCTACTTCTTTTAATTGTAATATTTCTTTTTTATCAATTCCGCCTTCTGGTCCTATAATAATTGCAATCTTTAAATTATCTGTTCTTTTTATTTTTTGAAGTTCTGTTTTTAATGTGTTGTCTTCTTCATTTTCATATGCTACCAGTACTATATCATATTCATTTATGTTTTCGCAAATTTTTTTAATGTTTGTTGGGATTTCTATTTTTGGAATTATATCTCTGCCACTTTGCTTTGATGCCACTTCTGATATTTTTTGCCATCTTTCTATCTTCTTTTCAACTGTCTTTTGGTCAAATTTTACAATGCTTCTTTCCATCTCTACAGGTATTATTTTTTTTACTCCAAGTTCCACATTTTTTTGTATTATATATTCCATCTTATCTGCCTTAGGAAGTCCTTGATATAATGTAATATTTACCTGTGTTTCTGAGTCTGTATTTTCAATTTTTTTAATTTTGCACTTTACATATTTTTTATCTATTTCATTTATGTTGGCAATATAATTCATTTTAGTGTCCAAATTGCATATTTGTATTTCGTCCTCTTTTTTTAATCTTAATACATTTGCTATATGTTTTACATCTTCTCCTAGTATTGTAATTTCATTGTCTTTTATTTGCTCATTTTTTACAAAAAATTTTGGCATTTCAGAATTCCTTTCCATTGTCTATTGCTTAAAATTATATACCACTTCTCATAATTTGTCTATAAAAAAATTTTCAACGTATAACGGGCGATTAAAATCGCCCCTACATAATTTTGTTTCAATTGTAGGGGGTTTTTAATCGCCCGCCAAATTTATTAGCCAAATAGTCCTTTCTTTTTAACTGGTGGTTGTTCGTTCATTGTCTTTGCTAATTGCAATAATATTTCTCTTTGCTCTTTTGAAAGTCTTTTTGGTACTTGAACTTGTACTGTAAATACAAAGTCTCCATAATAATTACTATTTATATTCTTAAACCCTTTATTTCTAATGGTAAATTTTGTTCCTGGTTGTGTACCTTCTGGTATTATGTATTTTGCATTTGTACCATCTACCATTGGTATTTCTATTTCTGCGCCTAAAGTTGCTTGTGTAAATGTTATTGGTATATCACATATTACATTGTTTCCTTTTCTTGTGAATATGCTATGTTTTTTTATATGAATTGTAATATACAAATCTCCTCTTGGTCCACCTTTATGACCTGATTCTCCTTCTCCTCTTAGTACTATTGTTTGATTTTCGTCTATGCCTGCTGGAACTTTTACGGTTAATCTTACAGAATTTCTTATAGTTCCTTTTCCGTCTACAATCTGTGCATATTTCTTTTATTACTTCACCTGTTCCATGACAATTACTACATGGTCTAGTTGTTTGCATCTGTCCAAGTATTGTTGTTTGTACTTGTCGTATTTGACCAGTTCCTCCACATACAGAACATTTTTCTGGCTTAGTTCCTGGTTTAGCACCTGTTCCTTTGCAAGTATTACAATTTTCGTTTCGCGATATATTTATTACTTTTTCTGTTCCTAAAAATGCTTCTTCAAAGGTTATGTCTAAGCTATATCTTAAATCTGCTCCTTTTTTTGGTCCAGAATTTGAGCCTTTATTGCCTCTAGAGCCAAAACCTCCGCCAAAAAAAGATGAGAAAATGTCTCCTAAATCTCCAAAGTCTCCAAATCCGTCAAACCCTGATGAACTATACGAATAATATCCATTACCTCCACCAAAGCCTCCTTGTGGCCCATTATGTCCAAACTGGTCATACATTTGCCTTTTTTGTGAATCAGATAATGTTTCATATGCTTCGTTTACTTCTTTAAATTTAGCTTCTGCTTCCTGTTTATTATCTGGATTTGCATCTGGATGATATTTTTTAGCCATCTTTCTATATGCCTTTTTTATTTCTTCATCTGTTGCATTTTTTTCTACTCCCAATACCTCATAATAATCTTTTTTATCTGACATTTAGTCCTCCTAAATAGAGTTTAGACGTTAGTTATTGGAAGTAAGACAGTCAATCTTACTTCCAACATCTTTCCTCTGATTTTAATCTTGTTTATTGTCTCCATTATTTTCGTTTTCTACTTTGTAATCTGCATCATATACATTTCCATTTTCATCTACTTTTGGTTCTCCCTCTGGCTTAGTTCCTTCTGCTCCTTGGTTTTGTGCAGCTGCTTGAGAATATAATTTTTCTGATACTGCGTAAAATGCTGTTGTCAATTTTTCTGTTGCTGTTTTGATATTTTCTACATCTGTACCCTCTAATGCTTTTTTTACATTTTCTATTTCTGTTTCTACTTTTGCTTTTTCTTCTCCACTTATTTTGTCGCCTAATTCGTCTATTGTCTTTTGAGAATTATATACTAAGCTTTCTGCATTATTTCTAACTTCTATTTCATCTTTTCTCTTTTTGTCTTCTTCTGCATGAGCTTCTGCATCCTTAACAGCTTTTTCAATGTCTTCATCTGTTAAATTTGTACTTGCAGTAATAGCAACTTGTTGGCTATTTCCTGTTGCCATATCTTTTGCAGATACATGAACTATACCATTAGCATCTATATCAAATGTAACTTCTATTTGTGGTACACCCCTTGGTGCTGCTGGAATGCCTGTTAATTGAAATCTTCCTAAAGTTTTATTGTATGCTGCCATTTCACGTTCACCTTGTAATACGTGAATTTCTACACTTGTTTGACCATCTGCTGCTGTTGAAAATACCTGTGATTTTTTTGTTGGTATTGTTGTATTTCTTTCTATAAGTTTTGTAAATACTCCTCCTAAAGTCTCTATACCTAATGATAATGGTGTTACATCTAATAAAACTAAATCTTTAACATCTCCTGAAAGTACTCCACCTTGGATAGCTGCGCCTATAGCAACACACTCATCTGGATTTATTCCCTTATCTGGCTCTTTTCCAGTTATTTTTTTAACTGCCTCTTGCACAGCTGGAACTCTTGTAGAACCTCCAACAAGTAATACTTTGTGTAAATCTGCTGCCGTTATTCCTGCATCTTTTAAAGCATTTTGTACTGGAACTTTTGTAGCTTCTATTAAATCACTAATTAATTCCTCAAATTTTGCTCTTGTTAATGTAATGTCTAAATGTTTTGGACCATTTGCATCTGCTGTAATAAATGGTAAGTTAATTTGTGTTTGTTGAACACCTGATAATTCTATCTTTGCTTTTTCTGCTGCTTCTTTTAGTCTTTGCATAGCCATTTTATCTGTTTTTAAATCTATTCCATTTGATTTTTTAAATTCATCTACTAAATAGTTCATTATCCTTTCATCAAAGTCATCTCCACCTAATCTTGTATTACCATTTGTAGCTAAAACTTCAAATACTCCATCTCCTATATCTAGTATAGAAACATCAAATGTACCTCCACCTAAGTCATATATCATTATTTTTTGATCTTGGTCTTCTTTATCCATTCCAAATGCTAAAGCTGCTGCTGTTGGTTCATTTATTATTCTTAATACTTCTAGTCCTGCTATTTTTCCTGCATCTTTTGTTGCTTGTCTTTGACTGTCACTAAAATATGCTGGTACTGTAATAACAGCTTGTGTAACTTTTTGTCCTAAATAATTTTCTGCATCTGTTTTTAATTTTTGAAGTATCATTGCTGATATTTCTTGTGGAGAAAATTCATCTCCTTCTATGTTTACTTTCTTGTTTGTTCCCATTTCTCTTTTTATTGAAATTACTGTATTGTCTGGATTTGTTACCGCTTGACGTTTTGCTATCTGTCCAACTAGTCTTTCTCCATTTTTTGAAAATGCAACTACTGATGGAGTTGTTCTATTTCCTTCTGCATTTGGTATTACAACTGGTTCTCCACCTTCCATAACTGCAACACATGAATTTGTTGTTCCTAAATCAATTCCTATAATTTTTCCCATAATAAATTCTTCCTTTCATATTTTTATTTATATTTAAAATTAATAACTTATTTTAATATTAGTAATCATTTACTAATTTAATTTGCTACTACTACCATTGAGTGACGTATTACTTTGTTGCCTAGTATGTATCCTTTTCTATATTCTTCTTTTATTTCTTTTTCTCCCAAATTTTCATCTACTACAGATGCAACTGCTTCATGCAATTCTGGGTCAAAAGTTTTTCCAATTGTTTCTATTTCTTTTACTCCGTTTGATGTTAGTACATCTTTAAGTTGTTTTAGCACAAGTTCTATTCCCTGTTTATAGCTTTCATCTTCTGTTTTTGCAACAACTGCTTTTTCTAAATTGTCAACAACAGGTAGTATTGTTAAAATGACATCTCCTTTTAAAGAATTATATAGAGTTTCTCTTTCTTTTGTACTCCTTTTTTTATAATTTTCAAACTCTGCTGCTACTCTTTTAAGTCTGTCTTCCTGCTCTTCTAATTGTATTTTTTGAGTTTCTATTGTCTTTTTTAGTTCAATAACCTCATCTTCCTTGTTTTCTTCTATCTTCTGTTCTTCCTTGTTTTCTGCCATCTATCTTAACTCCTTTCCTTTATTCTCCATTTAATTTTTTACTAATATATTTCATTACAGAAATAACCTTCGAGTAGTCCATTCGTTTTGGACCTATAATTCCTATTGTTCCTAAATCTCTGTCTTTATATCTATGTTTAAAAGTTATTATGCTAAAATCTTTTAATTGTTCATTATCATTTTCGTCTCCTATATACACATTTATATCTTTGGCAAATCCTGTATTTAGAAGATCTACAACAATATCTTTTGTATCTATTAAATTTATAAAGTTTTTTGCAACTTTTAAACTCTTAAATTCTGGCAATTCAAATGCTTTATTAGCTCCTTCTAAATATATCTTGTTTTCCTCACTGATTACCTTGTTTAGTTGTTCCATAACTGGTTTTATTACTTTTAAGCTATAATTCATTTGAGAAAATATATATTCTTCTAATGGTCTATCTATTTCTTCTAATGGTTTACCTTTTAATTTATTGTTAAATATAAATGTTAAAGTTTCTACTTGCTCTTCTGAAATATCTTCGTCAAATTTAATTATAGTTTCTTTAATAATTCCTGTGTCTGTAAGAATTATAGCCATCAACATTCTTTTGCCCAAGAGTACAAATTTAACTTCTTCTATATTTTGCAAATTGTTTTTTGGTCCTATTGCAACTGTAGTATAATGTGTAATTTCAGAAAGTGTGTTAGTTGCAATTTTAGTCAATTCTTCCATTTCATTTACTCTTGTTTCAAGTTTAGATTTTATATATTTTATTTCTTCCAAACTTATATTATCTTCTTTTAGTAGTTCGTCTACATATAGTCTATAACCAAGCGCTGATGGAACTCTGCCACTTGAAGTATGTGGTTTATCTAGGTATCCCTCTTTTTCTAAATCTGCCATTTCGTTTCTTATTGTCGCACTACTATAATTCAAACTATATTTTCCCGCTATTGAGCCAGAACTTACTGGTTCTGCGGATTGTATGTATTCATCTATTACTGCCTGTAATATTTTTTTCTTTCTTTCATCTAACATACTTATTACCACCTGTTTTTAGCACTCTCTCCTTTTGATTGCTAAACTTTATATATATTATATCCAAAATTAGCAATTGTCAATACTAATTGCTAATTTTTTTGTGAATTTTTGGACACATAAATCCTATTATTTTTCTAATTGTCTTATACAAAAAAGACCATCACTTTTTCCATTTGTTGATAGTCTTCTTTTACTTATATAAAATTCTAAATTATATATCCATTTGACTTCCTAAAAATGTAGCTGCAGATTGTGCAACTTTCTGCTCAACTTCTGTCATTTTTGTATTATTATCTTTTGATAATAGTATAACACTTCCTATTGCATCTCCATCTGAAATTATTGGATATACTATTTGTGAATTATATTTTCTTTCCCATTTATCATTTTTTGTAATTGGAATTGATATGTTATTATTATCTCTACTTGCATAGTTTTCTTTTTCATCCATTATTTTTTCTAATTCTTCGCTTATACCCTGTTCATAAAATTCTTTTTTGGACGTCCCAGAAACAGCTATTACTGTATCCTTATCTGTTATACAGGCAATATGTCCAGTAGTTTTTGCCAAAGTTTCTGCATATCCTGCTGCAAATTCAGATAGTTCGCCTATTGGAGAATATTTTTTTAATATTACTTCTCCTTCTTTATCTGTAAAAATCTCTAATGGGTCTCCCTCTTTTATTCTTAGAGTTTTTCTTATCTCTTTTGGAATAACAACTCTTCCTAGGTCATCTATTCTTCTAACTACTCCTGTTGCTTTCAAAATCTTCCCTCCTTTTTTGTTTTATAGTTTTATTATTGTTTTTTATGTCAATTTTTATTCATAATTTTGCATAAAGAGGAAAACGTTTTAATCTTTTGCAAGTGTGATTACACCAATTTCTTGAGTTTGATTTTGTTTTAGTTTTCTAGCAATTTCATTAACCGTACTTCCTGTTGTATATATGTCGTCTAATAAAAGAACCTTTTTATTTTTTACTTCTATTGGTTTATTTATTTCATATATATCTTCTACATTTTTTATTCTTTCTAGTTTATTTAACTCGCTTTGTGGTTTATTATCTTTCTTTTTTATAATTATATCTGTCCATATGTCTTGGTTTAATTTTTGTGCTAATTCATTAGCCACTAATTCGCTCTGATTATATCCTCTCTTCTTTTTTCTTTTTTTACTTATTGGCACAGGAATTATTACATCGTATTTTTTTATAAAATTGCATGTTTTTTTATCACTTAAAATAATTTTTGCAAACATTTTATATAGGTATCCTTTATCTTCAAACTTATACTCTATTATTTTATTTCTTATTATTCCTTCATATCTAAAAATATATAAGTGTTTAGAAAAGTTTCTGTTATTATACTCATTAATAACGCACTTTTTAATTTTTTTAATATTCTCGTAGCAATTATTACATATGTAATTCTCATTTATTTCCCCGCACATTCCACATATTGGTGGAAAAAAATAATCGAGGGCACTATTAATAAAGTTCATTGTAAACCTCCTTTAATTGCCCCCGATTTATAATATTTTATTAATTACCTTTTTATATAAAAAATAATTATATTTAATTGGTTTTTAATTTATACTGCAATCCCGTATTTCTTTTTTTGCTATCTGTATTTTTTATCATAAATTCTATAATATTCTTATTTCCTATTATTATTAAAAGTTTTTTTGCTCTTGTCATTCCTGTGTATAATAGATTTCTTGTTAAAAGCATTGGAGAAGACTGAGATATTGGCATTAATACCACATCAAACTCACTTCCGTTGTGCCTTATGTACTGTTATAGCGTATGCATGTTCTATTTGGTCCAAGTCTGTATATTGGTACCATGCTACCTTTTCATCGTCGAATTTTATTTTTATTTGTTTCTCTGATTCGTTTATTTTTATAATTGTGCCAAATTCTCCATTAAACACTCCGCTTCCATATTCTACTTCATCATTATTTTTTTCCCAATAGATATCATAGTTATTTTTTATTTGCATTATTCTATCATTTTCTCTAAAAATTATGTCTCCATATTTTTTTTCTTTCTTCTCTTCTTGGTATGGATTTATTTTTTCTTGTAGCAATTTGTTTAATTCTTTTGTTCCAAGTTCTCCTTTTTTTGTAGGTGTTATAACTTGTATACTTTTTAAAAAGTCATAATTACCATATTTTTTTAATCTACCTGTACTTAAAGATATAACATTATCCAGTATTTTTGTTTTACTATTTTCACTTATATAGAAGAAGTCTTCCAAAATATCTTTTTCATATTCTGTACCTATAAAGCTTTTTCCCTCATTTACTTTATGTGAGTTTAATATTATTTTGCTTTTTGCTGCCTGTCTAAAAATTTTATTTAGTACTATTGTAACTATTGCTTCCGAATTAATTATATCTTTTAATACGTTTCCTGGTCCTACTGATGGCAACTGATCCACATCTCCTACTAGTACTAATTTACTGCCTTGATAAATGCCCTTTACCAGATAATTCATTAAAAACAAGTCTACCATTGAAACTTCATCTACTATTATAATATCTGCATCTATTGGGGTTATTGCTAAGTCAGTATTTATATCCTGACTATCATCTGATACTATTTTTCCTAATTCTAGCAGTCTATGTAATGTTTTGGCATCTTCTCCCGTGGTTTCCGACATTCTTTTAGCTGCTCTACCTGTAGGAGCGCAAAGCACCACCTTTTTTCCTTCTTGCTTATACAATTCTAATATTGTTTTAATTATAGTAGTTTTACCAGTACCTGGTCCACCTGTAATGACACAAACATTATTATCATTAATTGCTCTAACTGCCTCTAATTGTTTTTCAGAAAGTTCTATATCTGAATGCTTTTCTAATGTTTTTATTTTTCTGTCAAATCCATTTATTTTTTTTATATTTCTGCCTTCTTTTAAGTTTATTAATTTATTAGCAATATTTTTTTCTGCTTTATAAAATTCTTCTAAGTAAACCCATTCTTCCAGCTTTTCACCATTTTCTCTTTCTTCTATTATAATTTCATTTTTAGCTTTTAAATTTATTATGTTTTCCTCAACGTACTCTCCGTTTACACCTAATAAAGTACTAACAAACTGTACCAAATTTTCATATGCCACTGTACTATGTCCGTTATATGTTGAAAGTCTTAAGGCATGCTTTATACCACTTTTAATTCTTTTGTCATTATTATATTCTATACCTATTCCTAGAGCCATTTTATCAATTTGTGTAAAATCAACTTTGTTTACCAAGTCAACCAATATATATGGATTGGCTTCAATTTCTTCTATTGCATTTGTTCCCAATGTTTTATAAATTTTTTCTGCGCTTTGTGGCCCTACTCCAAATTTATCTAAAAATCCAACTAATTGCCATATTTCCCAATTTGCTATAAATTCTTCTGCTATACTAATTGCTTTTTCTTCTGTAATTCCTTTAATGTTTGATAGCATTTTAGGCTCAAATTTAAATATATTTATTGTTTCTTCTCCAAATGTTCCTACTATTTTTTTTGCTGTCGCTGGTCCAATTCCTTTTATAGTTCCATTGGCTAAATATCTTTCTAGTGCATCTAAAGTCTGTGGCATTATTTTTTCAAATGTTTCTATTTTAAACTGCCTTCCATATTCTTGGTGTTCTATAAACACACCATTAACTTTTAACGTATCTCCTGAATTTATAAAAGGCAAATACCCTACCACTGTTGTCTCTTCTTCTGATGTTTTAAAAGTAGCTATTGTATAACTATTAATTTCATTTTTATATATTATGTCTTGTACTTCTCCTTTTATTTCCACCTAAATACCTCTTCCTTATAGCTTATTGTTATATTGTAGAACAAGATTTTTTATTGTCAAATACTATATTTCTATTCTCTTATTAAATTTTTCTTCAATTATATTTCTGTCTCTTATACACATCTCCGAGCCCACGAGACGCGTAGTAATCT
>ERZ1027061.1342-NODE-1342-length-9881-cov-4.096173_pt1 | contig 9881 bp, 9 predicted proteins | sample MGYA00519283_ERZ1027061 | MGnify/ENA primary metagenome ERZ1027061 (study PRJEB26926, sample SAMN06164849) | human gut metagenome | biome: ENVO:00009003; feature: ENVO:2100002; material: ENVO:00002003 | host: Homo sapiens | place: USA | collected 2012 ... | reverse complement strand
ATAAGAGACAGATGTTAAATCGTCAAAAGGCTTGTATAGGAAAATTTTGTATCTTTTGTTTTTTAATATGACTTATTAGAGAAAACTACTGTTCTATATATGTTGCACTTCCATCAGCAGCATTGCCGGATGTATCTGAAAGGTCGTTATCAAGGTAAGGATTGCCGGTGTCAACACCTTCGGCGTTCATGGCATTATCAAGCCATGGATCTTTGTAATCCTCGACATGCATGTTGTTGAACACATATTTTCCATTTTGATCAAAAAAGAGTTCTGCCCAACCGTTGCTCTCAGGAGTGCCACCGATGAGGATGATGCTGTGTGATCCATCGGCGTTTTTGATCTCGTGACGGAAATACTTGTCAGGACCGCATTTGTCGGTGATATCTTCCTTTGTATCGCCGAGAACGAAGTATAGACGACCATTTTCAACTTTAGTGTATCCGTTGTCATCGTCGGTTGATATAGAAAACTGTATGGAATTTCCTTCACTGTTTTCTTCATATGTCACTTCAGTGCCGTTTGCCAGATGGAATGTCTGTTTTATATAGTCGATGGCGGCTGATACAGTGGTCCTTGTCGCCGGGATGCACAGAAGAACTGCGCACACGGCAGCGGCGATGGCTGAATACTTTCCTATGCGGATGAGCTTTCGTCCAGATCTGCCAGTCTGGGACTGCTCAGCAAGCTTTGCGCGTATAACATCCTTGTTTTCCTGAGACATAGTCACATTATCCATAGTTTTAGTGTACAAGTCTGTAAATTTGCTGTCATCAGAATCATCAGACGTGTTATATGTATTTGAGTTTTGGAAATCATCAATATTACTGATCTTGTCTTTGTTTGTCATATGTTATTCCTCCTTCAATATTTCTTTTAATTCTTTTCGTCCCCGGGATACTCTCATTGAAACTGCAGATGGTGACAGGTGAAGTATCTTTGCAATTTCTCCAAATGTATATCCCTCATAGTAGTGCAGATAAAGAACAGTGCGGTATGAGTCAGGGAGTTTTCCAAGAGCCTCGTACATGGATTGCTCTTCGATATTGAATCCGCTGACGATAGAGTCGCTGCTCAGTTCCTCGTAGCTGCTGCTTAGACGGTTCGCTGCGGATTTCAGGTGATTCCTGCACATATTTGCCGTCATTGTGAGCAGATATGATTTTTCTTTGCCCTTTGATATATGCGGGCTTTTTTCTATAAGTTTAGTATATACATTCTGAACAATGTCCTCAGAGTCCGCTGTGTTGCCAAGAAAACTCATGGCCAGACGGAACACGTTGTCGGAATATTTGTCATATAAATCAAGCAGTTGTTGCTGCTTCAAGGTCATCACCTCCGTAATCATCTATGAGAAATGCAGAGAATTTTAATTCCCATATTTGAGATCTCATATATAAAACAATTCAGAGTATCAAAATAGCACACAGGTTTGGAAAAATCCACAAACATTTATAATCATCTGAAAACATGTCGTAAATATTACGAGACAAATATATACATAGCTATAATAAGAAACAGTGAAGCAGAAAAAAGTTTATCAGACATGCATCGCCTGCCATTTGCCTGGCTGGTGTTCAAAAACAAGGAGGCATGAAAATGAAATTTGAAAATTGTAAAGAGTATTGCAGCTTAAAAAATAATAAGGAAAATATCAGGAAGCTCATGAAGGAATTTGAATGTGAGGCAAGTGGAAGAAGTAATTTGATCAGACCGCTGGTGACTGATGAGAATGGCAGATTTGATGAGGAAAAAGCGGAGAAACTGATAACAGAGCTCGTGGAAGACATGGACCGGTATGGATATAGGTACAAGATGTGGCTGGGGCACATAACAGCGGAAAATGCACTTCCGGAACAGAAGAGTTTTTGCAGATATGTGAGAATGTATCTGTATCTTGCGATAAGAATGTCTTTATTGGATTTTTCCCAATACGGATTCCTGATGGATAACCTTCCAAATGGTTCATTTGATAATCTGCTCTCAGGCTGTATTGATTTTGAATCAAATAATGATAAGGATACGCTGATTTTTGAGTATGTTGTGGATGGTTGGATATGTGATGCAGGTATTATATCATGGTGTGTTTGGGCATTTGACTACTCGCATCCTGACAATAAGCCTGACTGGATGTCCGATAAGGTTTATAAAAGGATGCAGGAGATTGAAGAAGAAATGCTTGAAGACTTGGATTCGAATGATATGGAAGATTTGAATGACATGACGGATGTGGAAGACTTGGGTGATATGGATGACTTCGATATTGATGATATTGATATTGTGGAGCCGATATATGATAACCTGGATGCTGACGAGTTTGTGGATGAGGAATTTTTACAGGATGGTCATGATGCGGATGAAAGTAAAACACTCGTCTGTGTGTGTGACCAGATGGAAGATTCGGATAAGGTTTGCAGTCGTTTTGCCAGTTTTTTGGATATGATATATTCTGATGAGGTGCCGTATAGTTATCTGTCACAGATGAGGAAAGCTGTGGAGGGAATGCTTGACACGTACATGTGGGATCATGGGCTGTCGATATACAGCAGTATGGATAGTCTAAAAAGATCGAAACTTTATCTGGAAAAAGCAGCCGAGAAGACTGCGTATCTCAATACACAGAGAAAAAACCGGCTATGATAACGACATGATGTTATTGAAACATTAAGTGAATATATATTATACTTTACATGATGTAGGAGAAAGGAGTCTGCCATGTCGGTTATAAATTTAAGAGAATATATGAAAAGAGTATATACTGAATTAGAAAACTACATAGAAGGACTTTCCGAAGAGGATAGAGTCAGATTTGTTACAGAGTTCCATGATATGTTCGATTCGGGAACCGCGGATTATGATGATGAGCATATAACCGCATTATATGTTATGAAGACTATTGGGGAATGTCCTATGCAGCGAGAGTGCTGGGCGAAGCACCGGGAAGTAAGCTTGATTATACCGGAATAGACCCGGTACGCTGGCCGTACAGGATCACGGAAGCGGCTGACATGCCGGAGCAGGACATGGTGAGATACAATGAAATTGCATCTGGTATACATGATGCAAAAGGATCAGGTCATCTAGATTTGTTTCATGAGCCGGCGGATGAGATAAAACCATGCACGGACTTTGGTGGATACCTGAATTATATGGAAAACAGACCAAGAGAACCTCTAAGCGATATTTATTTCTTCCCACATTCCACGAAGGAGGTATGTATTCACACTGTGCCCAATGAGGTGGAGGACAGGTCGCTATACAATACATATCAGGCTATGTCAAGATTTGCCCACATAATACACTCAAGGATAAAGGACAAGCCGGTATACGTTGCATTCACATATAGACAGATCCCAAATGACGATGGAGTGTGCAGAGAGCAGAATGAATCATATGATATCCGCTATGGAACATACCTGCGAACCTGTCTCATGCAGAGAGGAATAGATGTGGAGCTGCTGCAGCCAATGCACTGTGTGCAGAGGTATGGACATGATCTTGTAATCTGTGAGAGCCCGGAGAGTAACAGAGGCTGTTATTTTACATATGACGAGTTTCATAGTTATGTGGGGGCACCGGATACCCCGGACAAGATATGGCTTTTTGGACGTGACGACGATGACTCATTTGACAGTATATTTTATGGCAGTAAAAAGATATGCGACAGAGACAGATGGAACGAGCTTACAAATGTCAGCGATGAGATTCACAATTATCCGATGGACAGCACAAATGGAATATGCTATCAGGTTTTTAAGATAACAAGAGGAAAGGCTGACAACAGAGAACTTACCGATAAAAATATAGTTTTGGATATACTTGAAGAAACCATGAGAGGGTTTACATTCTGGAGTGGATTCTCGCAGGATATTTATAAATTTGCAAAAAATATGTATATGTATCCGTGGACTGTTCATGAAAAAGCTATCAAGCTTATTGCCGATACGACCGGATATGTACCTGACAATGTACGTGGGCTTCAGGAGGTATTCAGTATAGATAATATCTTTAAGGGACTGATAGCCGATGGCTGTATAGAGCAGTTTGAGGAAGCTGACGGAAGACTGCGGTATGGGATAACTCCAAATGGCGAAAAGTGTGGACTCTATGACAAGGATGGCAGGATAATGGCCAAGTCATTTGCAAGAAGAATGATATTTGCAAATATGATCTGTGGAAGATATGTCAAATTTGAAGGAATCAAGAAGCAGATAACGATGGAAGATACAAGGGGAATTTTAAAATTATGATAGTAAGTGCGAGCAGGAGAACTGATATTCCGACATTTTACTCGGAGTGGTTCTACAACAGAATAAAGGAGGGATTCCTGTATGTCAGGAATCCCATGAACGCTCATCAGATAAGCAGGATTGATCTCTCGCCGGATGTGGTGGACTGCATAGTGTTCTGGACAAAGAATCCGATACCGATGCTTCCAAGACTTGATGAACTGGCTGCGTACAAGTATTATTTCCAGTTCACGCTGACCGGATACGGAAGGGATATGGAGGCAAATCTGCCTGATAAGAAAGAAAAGCTGATTCCGGCATTTAAGCAGCTTGCAGAAAAGATAGGGAAAAAGCGCATTATCTGGAGATATGATCCGATAGTGTTCACGAAGAAATACTCTCCGGAGTACCACATAAAGGCATTTACACAGATCGCTGAGGCACTTGACGGATGTACTGAGAAGTGTGTCATAAGCTTTGTCGACATATATGCCAAGAACAAGAAGAATATGGAGGCAGTGGACAGATATGAGATGAGTCATGACGAGCTTGAGACATTTGCAAAGACCATCGCCGACATAGCAAGGAGCCACGGTATGGTGGTTGCGACATGTGCGGAGATAATAGACCTTGAAAAATGCGGAATTGAGCATAACTGCTGCATAGATAAGAAGCTCATCGAGGAGATCATAGGCTGTGATATAAAGGTGTCAAAGGATAAGGTGCAGCGTCCGGAGTGTGGATGTATGGAGAGCGTGGAGATAGGCTCATATAACACCTGTTTAAACGGCTGCAGATACTGTTATGCCAACTATTCTGAGGCTGCGGTGAAAGCAAATTGTGCATGCTACGATCCTAAGTCACCTCTCCTGTGCGGAACTGTTGGCGAGTTAGACAAGATCACAGAGCGCAAAATGAAATCACTTAAGGAGACACAGATGAGCTTAAGGTTTGATGACGTAGATTAATCTGATTGATCTCGTAATCATTTCAAAAGATTAGTTTAAAAGTTGGCTTGATAGTGAATTTGCCTATTATTATATAGAAAGATGAGGTTGTGATTGCTTTGAGAATATCGGACAAAGAGTGGAAAAAAATAGAATTCCGCAAGAACAAATTCCGGGAGCTGGAATCGGCACTGGATCAGGCTGTAAGCGGAAGGGACAACAAGGTTCCGGCTTTTCTGTCAGGTGCTCTGGCAGGAGGAGAAATGGGAAAAGCTACGGCTGTGGAAAAGCTTGTAAATGAGCTGGTAAAATCCATGGACAGCTATGGTATAAGAAACAGACTGTGGATAGAGAGTGACGAAACGATAAAAGATAATGGGCTTTCGGATGATGACTTTTGCAAAATGAAAGCGACAGAAGAAAAAGTTTCGGAAGAAAAAGCTTCGGAAGAGAAAATTCCATGTATGCCGACAAGATTCAAAGAATTTATACATGATTATCTCTACTGCATGATACTGCTCATGACAAGCGAGATGGAGTGGGTTGAACAAATCTATGCTGAACCGTATGCCGATTCATTTCAGCAGCTTTACCTTCATGCAAAAAGAGTGAGAGAGTTTTCTGTAAGACCAATCGAGAAAAGATATGATGAGCTCTGGGGGGAGACTTATTTTGGCGTCAGAGGAGCATCTGGTTTGTTTGAAATATTCAGCATGGCATATGAGTCGATTACCGGGAAAGATATCGGAGACAGCCTTACCCAGAGCATGAAGGATGGACTTGATACGTACTGTCAGGAACAGATGCAGATGTATGATGAGTTTCTGGATGAGGCAGAGGACAATGCCATGACCGAAGAAGAGATAGAAGCGGTCATGAGTGAATATGTGGATGTCGATGCAAATGATCCGGACATGGCAGAGCTTAACAGATATTTTGATGAGCTGGCAGTCAGATGGGATGAGAGTGAGAAGCGGTTCAGACAGACATTTCCTGATACTGAAGGGTTCTGTACCAGATATCTGAGGCTTCGTGAGCTGTTTTATACTGATGAATCCCGTGATATGAGGTATCCGCTTACGATATTTGATATCCTGGTGGAGGGCATGCTGGATGTATTCCTTGGCAGGCGGGGCAAGACTTTGTATACCGATGCAGATAATTGCGCAAGGACATACATTAGTATAAAGAAGCAGATAGATGCGATAAAGAAGCTTCGGGAGGAGGCGTAGGGCGTGGCTGGTTTCAGAGAAGATTTTTATGTCAGACTAGGACGGGATTACCATGAAAATACGGAGAATTCTTTCTTATATGGATATGTGAAAAGTAAAAGAGAGAGCAATCTCAGAATTCGGATGAAGGAAGAATACTACTGTCTGGTGGACACGGCAGCAAGCAGGAAAAGATATGTCCGTTTTCTGGTGAAAGCGCTGCTTTCTGATAAAACCCTTTCTGATTCGTTTGATAGGATTCACAGTCTGCCTGAGCTGTTAGACAGTATTTCATTTTATGAAGAAAAAACGGATGGATCAGAGCGCCTAGGTGAGAGTGGTAAATCAGAATTGGAAACCGAATGGGAGACGGTGAGGTTAGAACTTGAAAATGAGTGTGAAGCGTTGAAGCATGCAGAGGGTGACTTGTGTGGTGACAGACTGAGACTGCTTGATAAGTATATGGATAATAGCAAGGTATCAGAATCTGACATCAGTGTAGATGCGGATATAGATATGCTTAGGCGCATCTCGTCAGAACTGCTTGATTCATTTGAATTCGATGGTGAGAAGAAGAATCCGTATGTGGAGGTTATGTCGTCTTACCTGGATTTCTATTATGGTATTATATCTAAAGCAGGATATGTCAGCAGACTTCTGGAATTCTGGGCGGGCAACAGCAAATATACCCCAGACAAGAAGTCACTGGCATATTTTACAGAATTTGGAAAGCAGACATTTGGAGATGATGTATTTGCAGGATGCGGGAGAGCTGCACTGAGACTTGCAAGATTAAGGCAGCTTGGAGAAGAGAACTATGAAAAATTCAACATTGAAGCGGACCGGTTCTTTGAAACGGAATTTCTTGATAAGCTCACGGAGAACCTGCAGAGAGACATATTAACCGTCGATGTGCATACACTGCTTTATGATGCAGGCTTTTCAAATGGAGGCAGGCCCCGCAAGAAGGATAAAAGTATGGACATAATGGATGCGTATTTCAGATATGTGGGGGATAATCCATTTTCTGGCGGTACAGGCTATGTTGAAATCCCCGGCGGTTATACGACATGGGATGAATATTACAATGCGTGTGATAGTGTCCGTGACAGACTGAATTCGGATAAGAGAGCTTCTGTTTACCAGAATGTCTTTATGCCGATGTGGATCGACAATGATACAGGAGGTGGAATATTCCTCATAGGCAAAAGGCAGTTTGCAGAGAATGCCGATGTGAGGCTTGCCAGCAACTGTGAGTTCGGCGTGGTATATTTCTACGGAACAGATGGCGGAAGTGCATTTGAATTTTCGGCGTTTCAGGAAGGCTCCTTTGATGAAAATGTGTTTCCTGGTATGTCAGAGGCGGTGAGCTGGTTTAGAAATTATGATTATAAGGCTGACTCCATGGAGGAATACAGGCGGTATAATGGGGATGCACCGGCAGGCTGTCCGGAGGTTTTTCTTAAGTATTTCAAAGATTATGACAATGTAAAAGCGGAGGCGGCAGGTATATCAGACAAGGCGGCAGGAAACTCTGCATTATATGGAGATGTTGATGAGTCAGATATAAGAGCTACGCTTGAAGCGTTCGACAGGGAGCAGGAGGAAGCAGAAAGGAAAAAACAGCTGAGAATGACATTTCAAAGCCAAAAAATAAAATAGCTGTATTGATTTATAGGCCATCAATCTGTATTGGCACAGATTGGTGGCTTTTCTTCGTAAATTTTACGAGCTTAAATATTGCTGTAGTTATACTGTGTTTATCAAATAAAGAATATCCCATGTGGCACAGACAGTGAGCTGTTTCATGGGGCAAGACGAAAGGAGAAAATGCATATGAAGATCGACAATATGAGAGAACTTTACGAGGAATTACTTAGAGCAACATCAAATGGATACAGAAACAGAAACATTGCAAATCCGGCAGTAGATTTCACAAAGAAAGCAAAGGCCGGGGACTTTGATGAGATGTCCGACGAAGAGTATTACCGGGCACTTGATAAAGTAAATGAATTAAATGATGTATGGCAGCATCTGCCAAGCGGTCAGATTGGTGAACTGCTTTTTACTGCACTTGAGAATCTTACACTTAGAGACAGTGACGTGGAGGACATGGCAGCGACATTGCTTTGTGCTTATGAGCGTTCAAGTAAAGAGCATATCCCTTGTGATGCAAAAGCGGCGGATAGAAATGCAAGAACTGCCGGATATGCTGCTTCCAAGGAGATAGACAGAGATAATCCATCCAAAACAAAGACACAGTCTGATAAAAGAAGCACTGATGCAAAAGGAATATTGAGCTCGCCGGCGAAGATATATGAATATCTTGACCGCAGAGTATATGGTCAGAAGGAAGCGAAGAAGGCAGCTGCCATGCTTCTCTGGAATCATGTAAATGGCAGGAGACAGAATGTTCTCTTCGCAGGACCGACAGGCTGTGGCAAGACTGAGATATTCAGACAGCTTGCAAAGCTGTATCCGAACATAGTGATACACAATGCCACTTCGCTGACTGGCACTGGCTGGAAGGGCAATACAAAGGTTCGAAACCTGTTCGATGGTGTGGATAAGGATAAGATGAGCCATCTGATCATCGTCCTCGATGAGGCCGACAAGATGTTTGAGGACGCGGACGACAGACATTACAGCTACATAGTCCAGAATGAGCTGCTGAAGGTTCTTGAGGGTGACATGGTGCATTTTGACGGAAATCCTTCAAACGGCGAGCCGATACTTGATATTGACACATCAAATGTCAGCTTTGTGTTCCTTGGCTCCTTTGAGAGTATGGTAAGAGCAAAGAAATTTGCGGTAAATAATAGCCGTGCGATCGGCTTTGGCGTAGAGAATAAAAATGCTGCATTTGACGGTTATGGCAGCACCTTCACACAGGAGGATCTTGTACAGTATGCAAATGTGAGATGTGAAATAGCGGGGCGTATAGGTTCGATTGTTCAGCTCAGGGAGATGACTGAGGATGACTTCTATGCCATATTAAATGACAAGAGAATAAGCCCTGTCAGAAAGCTTTCTGATTACTACGGCGTTAAGCTTAAGATTTCAGAGGCAGCAAAACATAAGCTGGCAAAGGAAGCAGCAGAGAACGGTATGGGAGTTCGCTTCATTCATTCACAGATACAGAGAAGACTTGATCATGAGCTTTTCGAGAATTGTGACAGAAATGAATATGTCATAGCCTGATCATTGAGTCATAAATAAGAGTATATGGTAGCACAAAAGACTCCGGCACGCAGTATTAATTACTAATGAAATGTTACGTAATTCATACTGTATGCCGGAGATTTGTATTATATAAATTTAAAGGATGCTTTTATTTATTCATATTCCTGTTAGCTGCGGCAAGCATGAGTTTGATCCTGTTGACCTGATTGACTTCAGATGCCCCCGGATCATAGTCGACAGCCACAATGTTTGCCTCAGGGTAAGCCTCACGCAGATGCTTTATAACACCCTTGCCCACGATATGGTTAGGC
>ERZ1027061.1336-NODE-1336-length-9898-cov-7.819974_pt1 | contig 9898 bp, 10 predicted proteins | sample MGYA00519283_ERZ1027061 | MGnify/ENA primary metagenome ERZ1027061 (study PRJEB26926, sample SAMN06164849) | human gut metagenome | biome: ENVO:00009003; feature: ENVO:2100002; material: ENVO:00002003 | host: Homo sapiens | place: USA | collected 2012 ... | reverse complement strand
GTTTCCATGACAGAGCTGTATCAGACCGCCTACAAGAGCAGGCCGCCCATCATCGACGGCTTGCTCTACGCGGGAGCGTATATCCTCGCAGGAGCGCCCAAAATCGGAAAATCATTTCTGGTAGCGCAGCTTGCCTACCATGTCAGCACAGGGCAAAGGCTGTGGGGCTATGAAGTCCATCAGGGTACGGTTCTGTACCTTGCACTGGAGGATGATTTCCAGAGAATCCAGAGCCGGATGTTTATGATGTACGGCGTGGCGGATACCGCCAGCCTGCATTTTGCAACGGCAGCAAACAAAATCGGAAACGGTCTTGACGAGCAGCTTGAGAATTTCATAAAGGAACACCCCAACACGAAGCTGGTTATCATTGACACCATGCAGAAGATTCGGGAAGCCGGAGGCGAGGCTTACAGCTACGCCAGCGACTATGAGATCATCGGCAAGCTCAAGCGTTTTGCGGACAGACACAGCATTTGCATCGTTACCGTCCATCACACAAGAAAGCAGCCAGCCGGGGACAGCTTTGAAACGATCTCCGGCACAACAGGACTTCTAGGTTGTGCAGACGGAGCATTCCTGATGCAGAAGAAGAAACGGACTGCATTGGAGGCCACGGTCGATGCGGTGGGACGAGATCAACAGGATCAGATTCTATATCTGAAAAAAGATGCCGGCACGCAGATATGGAGCCTTGAACGGACAGAGAACGAGCCGTATCAGGAGCCGCCCGACCCGGTATTGGATACGGTTTCCCAGCTTGTTTCCTCCGAAAGCAGAGAATGGACAGGCAGCCCGACCGAGCTTGCGGAGACGGTCAACACAGGCATGGCGGCAAACGCTCTCACCAAATACCTGAACGTTAAATCCGGCAGGCTACTGGACGAGTATCATGTGAAGTACGAGAACAGAGCATAACACTCCGGACGGCAGGTGAAACTCACCTATATGGTAATCGACAATGTAGAGTACGAAGTAATCGAATGAGGACGGCGCGACGGCTGCGACGGTTGCAACGGTGAAAATGATACTGTCAGAGCAACCGTCGCTATCGTTGCGACCGTCGCGGATAGGAAAGGATAGGAAAATGAAAAGCGTACAAATTCCCTATGATCTTTTCATCGACCTCGCCATGTACCATCTGCGGGGCGAAGACGATTATGAAGAAGAAATCCGGCAGGGCTTGGAGCAAAAGCTCGACGCCATGCTGAACCGGCAGATCTATTCCCGGTATAAGACTGCTCCCACCGAAGAAGAACGGGAGCAGGCGCGGCAGGAGTATCTTGACCGGCGTGGAGTGCCGCAGAGCTACCGATGGACTACTCCTCCTTGGGAACTGTGACAGGAGCGTGCCACGCTCCTGTGGCTGACAGACAAGGCAATGCATTGGCTGCTATCCCCTCGCGTCCCCCGTCCCCATCGAAAAATCCGCAGAGTTTGAGATGGATGTGGGCAGAAGATTATGCGCAGGAGCCGCCTGCAAATAAGCTGCTGACCACGTCGGTTTTTGCGGTTTGTATCCACACTGCAAACTGCAAAACCGGCAGAGGCTTCCGCAGAAGCCGCATACCCCCTCGGAGAGCCCACGATACTTTGCAGCCGCAGGATGAAAGTATCATAGTGGGTTATTACACTTCCGCAGAAGTGCCTCCCCGAAAGCTACCTGTCCTGCACAATCTGAAATCAGGAGGTAAACTGCCTATGGCAAGAGGCGACGGTATTCACCGTACCACCGCAAGAAACGCGAGAATGAAAGACGCAGACATCGGCAACGCGCAGGCACACAACGAGCGCGAAAAATCGTCGTATGTCAATCAGGACATCGTTTCCGAACGGACACCATACAACGTCCATTTCAAAACACCAACCGCCGGGTATAAGGAGATGTTCGAGCAGATGCGCTCCGACGGCGTGATCTCCACACGCGGTCTGAAAGCGGATGCCGAGAAATTCGGAGAGCTGATCTTCGACGTCAACTCCGCGTACTTCTTCAACCACGGCGGCTATGAGTTTGCAAAACAATTTTACGCCGATGCCTACAAAGCTGCAATCAAAATTGTCGGCGGTGAGCAATACGTCCTTTCGGCAGTCATGCACGCCGACGAGCGCAACCGCGCCATGTCCGACGCGCTAGGACAGGACGTGTACCACTATCATCTTCATGTGATCTATATCCCCGTCGTGAAGAAACAAATCCTGTGGTCGAAACGCAGCAAGGATAAATCTCTGGTGGGGACGGTCAAGGAGACGATTCAGCAGGTCAGCATGAGCAAGAAGTGGGCTTCCAAGCCTGCGCTGGACGAGAACGGTGAGCCGATTTTAAGTTCCAAGGGCAAACCCATTCTCAAGAAGTCATACAGCGTTTTGCAGGATGATTTCTTCCGGTATATGCGTGACGCCGGGTACGACGATGTGGAGCGCGGTGAACGTGGCAGCTCGGAGGAACACTTGACTGTGACACAGTTCAAGGTACAGCAGGAGCAGGCGCGGCTGGCAGAACTCACGGAGCAGAACCGCCAGCAGGAACAGCAGGCGGCGACGCTCGGCAGACAGATTGAGAAAATTCAGAATCAGCAGGTCAATGTGGCAGCTATCGAAAAGATTGAGGCGAAGTCCGTTCCCTTCTCAAGCAAGGTTGCCGTGGAGCGTGAGAATTTTGAACGCCTGTCCACGCTTGCAAAGAAGTACATTACAGCCGAGAAAAAGGAATCCAAGGTGCAAAAAGCTCTGGACGCGGCAAACAGGCTGATTGCAAGGCTCAAGGCAGAGATTGCCGGTTTGAAGCAGGAGCTTTCCGAGTACAAATCCGTTCGCGGCAAGATCCGAACATCGGATCTGGAACGTGAAAACGCAGAGCTTCGCGGAAAAATTCAACGCTATGAGGACGTGATCCAGCACAATAACCTCTGGCATTTCTTCCGTCCGCGCAGAGAAAAAACAGCAATGCGTGACGATGCCCGCTGATGCCGTGTTGAGCTGAGAAAAACGGATTTTACCGAATGGGAGCGCCCAGATCGAGCAGCGTATCATCTGGGCGCTCCCCATTCAAAAATCAGCCTGTTTTTGCGGGTATAGAGCTGAGAAAAAATCTTGAAAACGCGCCTGTTTTTGCAGAACAGGCAGGAATGGAGGCAATATGAAAACCGGACTGACCAAGCGGCAGAAAACGACCTGCATCTATTTCGATGAAGCCAGTAAAACCGTCGAAATCCAGACGCATAATACCGCGCTCAAAAAGCGGCTGACGCAGTATGCAGCAGAGCATCCCGATTTGTGCAGGCAGACCGACGATGATGAACAGGGCGGCCTGACCTTCGAGATTGACCGCAGACGCTTCGCTGTCCGTCTGACCGCGCCGTACTCGGATGAGCGCCGTCACGCAGCAAGCGAGCTTGCCAAAGGAAATACAAATCGGTTGAGTAATGCAAAATAAGCATTAACCATATGGGGAAAAATCAGGTACATAACCTTTCCCCATCATATTGAATTCAAACGAGAGGTGTGTTATAATGGGGAAAAATCAGGTATTGTTCTTGTCCCAGATGGAGGAAAGCAAAATGGCAAAGCAGGTTCACATCCGCGTAGATGATGATATTTATAAGGAACTCAGCGACTATTCTGTAGTAAGTGGGCAGTCCATGCAGGACTGCCTGTCTGTAGCAATTAGGCAAATGCTCGTCAAGGCAAAGGAAGAACCTTCTCAGGATTGTAATGGGTACACCTTTATTGATTTATTTGCAGGTATTGGCGGTATGCGACTTGCATTCGAATCAGCCGGTGGGTGCTGTGTTTATTCTAACGAATGGAATAAGTACAGCCAGCAGACCTATTACGCAAACTTTGGTGTGCAACCGGACGGTGATATTACAAAGGTTCAGGCTGAAAGCATCCCGGATCATGATATTCTTGTAGCGGGATTCCCCTGTCAGCCGTTCTCAATCGCCGGGGTTTCGAAGAAAAACAGTTTGGGGCGTGCTACCGGTTTTGAGGACAAGACCCAGGGAACGCTTTTCTTTGATGTATGCCGTATCCTGAAAGCAAAGCGTCCGAAAGCGTTTATGCTGGAGAATGTCAAAAATCTTTGCAGCCATGACAAAGGCAGAACTTTTCAGATTATCCAGGAATCTCTGCGGGAGCTGAACTACAAAGTATTCTTCCAAATCATTGACGGAAAAGGCTATGTGCCGCAGCACAGAGAGCGTATTGTCATTGTCGGCTTTGATAAAGAACGGTATGGAGAGAATGTCAGTTTTTCTTTTGATCTGCACCCTTTGAAGAAGCAGCCGGTCGTGCGTGATATTCTTGAAAAAGAGGTTAGTGAGAAGTATACGCTTTCAGATAAACTCTGGATTTACCTTCAAAACTATGCTGCAAAACACCGTGAAGCAGGCAATGGTTTTGGCTACGGAATCGCCCCCCTGGACGGAGTGACCAGAACGATCAGCGCCCGTTATTATAAAGACGGTTCTGAAATTCTGATCGAACAGCGCGGAAAGAATCCACGTCGTTTGACACCGCGTGAGTGTGCGAGATTGCAGGGCTTTCCAGACAGCTTCAAAATCCCGGTTTCGGATACGCAGGCATATCGACAGTTTGGAAATTCCGTTGTTGTTCCGCTTATGTCCGATGTCGCAAAGCTGATTGTTGCAAAGCTGGAACAACTCGATACTGACCCGCAAATCGAAATTGCTTTTTCCAATATTCCGCAAAGGAAGGTGATATAAATGCCAGAAGGATACGCAATTCAGGCAATACAGGCTGTTCTGAGCGGTCAGAGAGCTTATTGCAAGTTTCTTGCGGCAAATGATACCGGCTTGACCGGAGGGCATCAGGCGGGAATCTATATTTCAAAGCCGTCAATCCCCATCCTTTTTGATGAACCGGGTATCAAGGGGACGAACAAGGAAAAATGGGTAAAGGTCAAATGGCAGGACGGTATTGAAACAGATACCCGCTTTATTTACTACGGAAAGGGTACACGAAACGAGTATCGGATTACAAACTTCGGGCGCGGTTTTCCTTTCCTGCGACCGGAGTATACAGGGGCGCTTTTTGTATTTACAAAATGTGATGCTGAGGATTATCAGGCATTTGTACTGAATTCCGAAGAAGATATCGACCAGTTCCTTGACGCATTCGGCATCAGTCCAACAGAGACAAATCAGTTGATTGATGCTGGGCGGGTACAGGAAGAAACGCAGGAACGGATTGCCATTCAGGAGTTTATTGCAGGGCTGACAGTAGATTTTCCTCTCTCAGAAGAAATGTCCGCAGCAGCTCGTGACATTCAGAACCGTGTATATGACCATCTTGAATTTATCCGCACAAATCCTGACCGTAAGATCATCGACTGGACAAATACGGAGTATGCACTTTTTCGTGCGATTGAACACGCACGATATGGGGATGCCATCGCACGCGGATTTACGTCCGTAGACGAATTTATCACGATGGCAAATATGGTTCTGAACCGCAGAAAGAGCCGTGCAGGAAAGAGTCTGGAGCATCACCTTTCTGCAATCTTTGACGGCAATGAAATCATATACACCGCACAGGCTGTTACAGAGGGCAACAAGAAACCGGACTTTATCTTCCCTTCGCAGGCATCGTATCATGATATGACTTTCCCTACAGAAAGGCTGATCTCTCTGGCTGCAAAAACGACCTGCAAGGATCGTTGGCGTCAGGTTATCAATGAAGCCGACCGTTTGCGTGACAGACCCAAATATCTCTGTACGCTCCAGCAGGGGATCTCCCCTGCACAGATGGACGAAATGCAGAGCGAGAATGTTATTCTTGTTGTTCCCAGACAATACATTACATCCTATCCCGCAGATCGTCAGGACAGAATATGGACGCTTTCAAAGTTCGTTTCTTATGTGCGTGAGGTCGAAGGACTCTGATGGCGGATATTGTTTCTCCGGAAAAACGCAGTCAGAATATGTCTGCGATACGATCAAAAAACACAAAGCCTGAAGTGTATCTGCGGAAACTGCTTTTTGCACAGGGCTATCGTTATCGGATTGCAGACAAGTCTGTTCCGGGGCATCCTGATATTTTTCTGCGCAAATATAATACTGCGATTTTTGTCAATGGTTGCTTCTGGCATCGTCACCCAGGCTGCAAATACGCATATACACCAAAGAGTCGCGTGGAATTCTGGCAGAAAAAGTTTGATGATAATGTCAGACGGGATAGTGCAGTGAAAGCAGAATTGCTGGAGCATGGCATTAAGTGTTTGATCGTATGGGAATGTACTATTAAACGAATGGTGAAAAGCAGCGACGTAGAAAAACGGATCATTCAGCAGTGTACAGGTTTTCTTCGCGCGAAAGAGATGCTGCTGGAGCTTTGAAACCCGGATCTGCACATAAATAGTTGCGGATATGGATGTAGAATATCATATATTCCGAGGAAAGGAGCTGAACGCAATGGCAAGAGGCATACCGGCAATTGTAACCCCAGAAGTATTACAATGGGCGCGAGATCTGGATAGGATCACTATAGATGAAATTGCGCAGAAATTAAATGTCGATGCAGCCAAGGTTAGCGCATGGGAAAACGGAAATGAACACCCATCCCTGACACAGGCAAAAAAGCTCGCAAAACAGTATCGCGTACCATTTGCTTTTTTCTATTTGCCTGACGTACCCAAAAGGGCAAAGCGGCTCGAAAAAACCGATTATAGAACATTTGGAAACTGGGGATTTCCGGAAATGTCTCGTGAGTTGAGATGGTTTCTCAGAGACATTGAAGATCGCAGAGATATTATGATTGACCTTTATGGGGAAGCAGAAATATTACCGACTGTATGTACTTTGAGCATCTCGCCTGATACCAGCGAAGAAAGATTTTCTGAGCAGATCAGAAACTTTTTATCTTTGACAGATGCTGTACAGATCAAATTCAGAAAACCGGAAGCAGCGCTCTCGTATTGCATTTCCAAACTGGAAGAGCAGGATTTTCTGATTTTTCAAGCAGCAAAGGTTCAGCCCGAAGAAATGCGAGGGCTGTCCGTAGCCTACGACACTTTCCCAATTATTGCACTTAACCGAAAAGATGAACCAAGCGCAAGATTGTTCACTCTGCTACATGAGCTGGTTCATATTATGACGCGAACATCTGGTATTTGCAATAATATGAGCCAAGATCCCGGTCAAGCAGAAAAAACAGAATTGTTCTGTAACAAGATTGCCGGATTAGCCCTGGTTCCAACTGTTCAGTTGAAAAGAAACAAAAACTTCTTCCTGATGCAGCAATATGGGATTGATGATGCCTATGTTAGTGCATTAGCCAGAGATTTTGCTGTTAGCAGAGAAGTCATTTTGCACAGATTGTGGGACATTGATTTTATTGGGAAGTCCGATTATTTTGATATTTTGAATAGATATACTGATGAATACCGCGCTTATAAACAAAAAAAGAAAACAGATGGATTTCTCCCTCCAGCACTTGATAAAGGAACTCAAGTAGGAAAGCTGTACACGAAAGCTGTTATGTCTGCATATCACGCAGAGAAACTCACTCCGCGAGAGGCAAGCAATTACCTTTTGGGGCTGCGAGTTAAACATTTCGAAGCCGTTGAAAGGTGGTGCTACTGATGGCTAAATATGTGTTTGATAGCAACATTTTTATCAATCTTCAACGGCGGCAACCACTTGATGTATTTCCATCTCTTTGGGTCAAAATCGGCGAACTGATGGATGATGGTACGATTATTTCCAGCCAAGAAGTTTATGATGAGATCATGATTGGCGGCGATGATCTGGAAAAATGGGCGAAGGCATGGCAAAAGTGCTTCCTTCCATCGGATATTCCAGTGCAGCAGGATGTCAGAGCCATTCTTTCCACGCACCGCGGACTCATAGAAGGAGGAAAAAAGAAAAATTCCGCTGATCCGTTTGTTATTGCTCTTGCAAAACAACAAAACTGCAAAGTGGTGACAGAAGAGGTCCCAACGCATAATATGAATTCGCCCAAAATCCCTGATGTTTGTGCTGCCTATAATATTGAATGTATTGATTTCATAGCTTTCGCGCGTGAAGAAAAATTTGCGTTTTGACACAGACCTTTCGGAACATCACGGCGACGCCGTAGAACCATACTATCAAAAGTATAAGCTATTGATAGCATCCCCTGATAGCTTTTTGATAGCAGAAAGTCGGATACCCCATAGGATTGGGATAATTGGTATCAAATAAAGCCAAATGGAATCAAACGGTCTATACAAAAAAGTTTAGAGTGCGTTTCCGCTTGGCGAGTGGGAATAAATCAGAAAAGCCGAAAAGTGTAGGAATACCAACGGTTTTTGGATTTTACCCGCCCCTTCTGATAAGAGTTTGATAAGATTCCGCCGGAGCGCAGTTATTCTGCGTGCCAGTGGCTTGTGAGTAAAGAGTAATTTCTCCAAGCTCACAAACTTCTCCATATGATTGAAGCCCGTACTGATTGGATGTCAGTACGGGCTTTTTCTATGTTCATTTTTCTTTCTGCTGATCCTTGAACGCTTCCACAAGCAGATCGCTCAGTCCCTGCGACGGTACTTTTGCCCAACGCTGGGTGGTGTCCTCTTCCGGAAAGGTGTAGCGCCAGTGGTCGTACTGCTCTTTGCTTATCTTGCCGCAGCGCAGCTTCTTCGACTGTTCTGCCCATGCGGAAAGCATGGTAAAGATTGATTCATCCATGGTACGTTTGCTGCCGTCAAAGATGAGATGCACCTCATCCCCCTGCTTTTCAGCACGGATGCCGTGAATGTCCTCGATGGCAAAAAGGGTGTGAATAAATCCAAGGTCACTGTCAATGTCGGGAATCTGCAATGCCAAGGGAGAAACCTCCAACACATTGGCGATAGCTTTTACCAAATCCTCTTTCGGCGTTCTGGAACCGGACTCGTACTGCGCCATGCGGACATCAGCCGTTTTAGGCGGAAAGCCAACAGCTTGACCAAGCCATTTCTGCGTTATGCCACGCAAATTACGAATAAAACGGATTCGTTCACCAATCGCCATAAACCTACACTCCTTTGGTATCGTTGCGATGATTATAGCATATATGCTTAGTTTGTGTCAATACAGCCTAAATAAAAAAGTTTAATATTTTTCTCGAAAGCCTCTTGACATAACGGAATATGTTTAGTATAATGCAAGTGCAAACTTAAGCATTTACAGTTAAGTTCGAAAATTTAATACCTGTCGCACATCACAGTCATGGTGTGTCCGCCCGGGCAAATCGGAAGGCGGCCAGAAAGTATCCGACACGAAATAAGGACAAGTATTACCAAAAATCAACAAGGAGGAGTTTTATGGACAACAGATTTATTCGAGCAGAGGAAGTCGCAGCGGAACTGGATGTGTCGAAGCCCTACGCCTACAAGCTCATTCGGCAGCTCAATGAGGAGTTAAAGGCAAAAGGATTTCTGACCATCGCAGGCCGCGTCAACCGGCAGTATTTCAATGAACGGTTCTACGGAACAGAAAGGAAGGATGCAGATGCCAGCTTATAAGAACAAGGAAAACGGTTCGTGGTATGTGGTGACACAGTACACGGACTGGACAGGAGAACGCAAGCCCAAATGCAAGCGCGGATTCGCCACAAGGCGAGAAGCACTGGAATGGGAGCAGAAGTTTCAACAGCAGAATGCCGGAGATCTGGACATGAGCTTTGAGGCGTTCTGTGAAATCTATACCAACGATCTCAAGGCGCAGCTGAAAGAAAGCACATGGCAGACCAAGGAGAATATCATCAAAACGAAGCTGCTCCCGTACTTCGGCAAGCGGAAAATCAACGAGATCACCACCAAAGATGTGATTGCATGGCAAAACGAGCTGCTCGCTTATCGGGATGAGAAGCGCAAGCCCTATTCTCAGACCCTGTCTCTTATACACATCTCCGAGCCCAC
>ERZ1027061.1335-NODE-1335-length-9902-cov-6.089063_pt1 | contig 9902 bp, 8 predicted proteins | sample MGYA00519283_ERZ1027061 | MGnify/ENA primary metagenome ERZ1027061 (study PRJEB26926, sample SAMN06164849) | human gut metagenome | biome: ENVO:00009003; feature: ENVO:2100002; material: ENVO:00002003 | host: Homo sapiens | place: USA | collected 2012 ... | reverse complement strand
ACAGGTGCAAAAGCTCGTCGAGGGAATAGGTTTTCGCGCCGTATTTTGTTTCCAGAACCAGTGTCCGCCGTGCAGCGGCCGCCTGCTTCTGCCCGGCCAGCTCTGCGGCGAGTTCTTCGAGCGAGACGCGCTCCTTGCTTTCCAGGATCCGCTCCACGCGCGGGCAGATCTGCTTCGTGTGAAAATACGTCTCCTGTCCGCTCGGCGTCGAACGGCGCAGGAACCAGCTCTCCGGGATCAGGCCCATCCGCTTCCAGCGGTACAGCGCGCCATAGGAGATCCCATAGCGCTCCAACAGCTCCTTTTTGGAAATCAGATCCTCATCCATGTGCAGCCTCCTTCCGTAACATTGTTCCGTAACATTGTTACGGTCGCATAATAGCATAACATTGTTACGTTGTCAAGAGGTCTTCCCTGCCGAAACGAAAAAATCCCATCGCCGTGCGGAAACACGGCAATGGGAGTTGAAAATTCACGCGGGTGTGCTTATTTTACCGCCTGTACAAACGCGGCCTTGTCTTCGGCCTTGAAAAACGCGTTGCCTGCGACAAGGACGCTTGCGCCTGCCGCCGTGCAGACCTTCGCAGTCTGTGCGTTGACGCCGCCGTCGACCTCCAGCTCGCAGCCGGGATTTTTCTCATCAATATACGCGCGGATGGCCCGCACCTTGGGCATCATGTCGGCCATGAAACTCTGTCCGCCGAAGCCCGGCTCGACCGTCATGACCAGGATCAGGTCGACAAGCTCGATAAACGGCAGCACGGCCTCCGCCGGCGTTTTGGGCTTGACGCAGATCGCGGGCTTTTTGCCGCAGGCGCGGATGATGCGGAGCGCCTCAAGCGTGTTTTCCTGCGTGTCAGCCTCGACATGGACGGTCACGATGTCCGCGCCAGCCTGACAAAAGCGCTCGGCATAGCGCACGGGGCGGTCGATCATCAGATGCACGTCGAGCGTCAGATCCGTCACCTTGCGGATGCAGGACAAAACGGGCAGTCCGATTGAAATATTGGGAACAAACAGGCCGTCCATAACGTCAATATGTACATACTCGGCGCCAGCCTGTTTGATCGTACCGATCTCGCGTTCCAGATTTGCAAAATCTGCCGCCAGAATCGAAGGGGATACACGGATCATAGGAATGCCTCCATTACATAAAATAAAGCCGCGCACCGCCTTCCGGCTGCCGGCATAGGTATGGATATGCGGCAGGGAGCCGGTTCCTCAAGGATGCTTCCGCAGCTTCTCCCGCGCAGCCGGTTCCTTCCGCACTCTATTATACTGTGCGCCGCAGTCCGTGTCAATCCGGTCCGGCAGTTGACTTTCCGCAACGTTTGTACTACTATTAGTTTGAGGAAATATCCAGAAAAATGCTTCGCCTTGCGGAGAAAGGAATACCATGGACGAACAGAAAGAGAAACAGAACGCAAAAAAGAAGCGCTCCGCGCTTCCGATTTATGCCATTGGCATCGTATGGCTGCTGTACGCCGGAAAGCTGAACACCTTCCGGGGGATTCTTTCCTGCGCGGTCGTGTCGGCGATCGTGTATGCGATCCTGCGCATCGTGCTGCCCGGCAAAAAGACGGACGAGCCGCCGAAGGCTGCCGCGCCGGAGCAGCCCCAGCCGAAGCAGGCGGAAAAGAAGCCTGAACCGCAGCCGGAGCCAGAGCCGGAGGAAAAGCTCCCGCCGGAGCTGCAGTCGGTCATCTATCAGGGCAAGCGCGCCATCGCCGATATCCGCCGTCTGAACGACGAGATCCCTGACGAGCGCATAAGCGCCCAGATCGATCTCATCGAGCGGCTGACGGCGCAGATCTTCGACTGCGTCCGGAAAAACCCGAAAAAGCTCAGTCAGATCCGGCAGTTCCTCAACTATTATCTGCCGACCACGATCAAGCTTATGGAGCAGTACGTCACGCTGCAGAACCAGAGTCTCAAAACGGAAAACATCACCGAGGGGATGCAGAAGATCGAAGACCTGCTCGACAAGGTCATTATCGCCTTCCAGCGGCAGCTCGACGCGCTGTTTGAGGCCGACGTCGTCGACATCACCGCCGATATCCGCGTGATGGAGCAAATGATGGCCAGCGAAGGGCTGACGAACAAAAAGGATTTTGCATAAACGGTACAAATAGATACAGGAGGAACAGATTATGGACGAATACATTCCCCAGCTCACCCTGACGCCGGATCTGAACGCGCAGCCGCAGCCGGAGGTCAAACAGGAAGCGGATCTCATCACGAAAGCACAGGCCGCGCCGGAGGCAGGCCCCGATCTTTCCGCGCTCTCCGAGCAAGAGCAGCAGGCCGTGCTGGCCTTCTCGAAGCAGATCGATCTGGAAAACGCGCAGCAGATCCTCGAATACGGCGCTTCCGCACAGAAGAACATCGCAGATTTCTCCGACACGGCGTTGGCCAAGGTCAAGACCGGCGATCTGGGCGAGATCGGCGATATGCTCTCCGGCCTGCTCGTCGAGCTCAAGACGATGGACGAGCCGGAAAAGAAGGGCATCGCGGGCCTGTTCCGCAAGGCAAAGATCAACGCCGAGGAGATGAAGAGCCGCTTCGCGACGGCGGAGGTCAATGTCGACCGCATCTCCGGCGAGCTGGAAAAGCACAAAATCACGCTGCTGAAGGACGTAGCCGTGATGGATCAGATGTACGAGCGGAATCTGCAATACTTCAAGGAGCTGACCATGTATATTCTGGCCGGCAAGCAGAAGCTGGCCGAGGCCCGCAGCACCACGCTGCATGAGCTGCGCGCAAAGGCCGAGGCTTCGAATCTGCCAGAGGATGCGCAGGCGGCCAACGATTTTGAAAACAAATGCGTCCGGTTCGAAAAGAAGCTCCATGATCTGGAGCTGACGCGCATGATCTCGCTGCAGACCGCGCCGCAGATCCGCATGATCCAGAACAACGACACCGCGCTTGTCGAAAAGATCCAGACCTCCGTGCTCAACACCATCCCGCTGTGGAAAAATCAGATGGTACTGACGCTCGGCATTGAAAATTCCCGCCGCGCCATGGAGGCCCAGCGGCAGGTCACGGACATGACGAACGCGCTGCTGCAGAAGAACGCCGACATGCTGCACATGGCCTCTGTCGAGACGGCAAAAGAATCCGAACGCGGCATCGTCGATATGGAAACGCTCAAGCATACCAACGAGCAGCTGATCTCCACGCTCGACGAGGTTCTGCAGATCCAGACCGACGGCGCGAAAAAGCGGCAGGAGGCCGAGGCTGAGCTTCGCAGGCTGGAGGGCGAGCTGAAGCAGAAGCTTCTGCAGCCGCGCAGCTGAAACTTTTAAAAGGAGCAGGCATGAAATTCTTTCAGAAACCGGGCGTTGCGGTCGTCTTTACAATCGTGATGATCGCCGCGGCGCTCTTCATCGGGCTGTCCCCGGTGCTCAAAAGTGACAAACCGGCTGAGACAGCGCAGACAGCCGTGCCGGAGCAGACTATCTCCCAGACGCCTGCGGAAGAGCAGACATCCAATACAGCGGGAGACGAGACGATCTCCGACAAGTATATCCGCGACGACGCAGGACTGTTTACGCGCAGCGGCGAAAAAGCCATTCGGGACTATAACGACAAGAGCTACCGCAAAACCGGCAGCCATATCGCCATTCTGACGACGGACGGCACCGGCGGAAAAACGCTGGAAAGCTACACGAAAAGCGCGTTTGATTCAATGGGACTGAGCGAGTATGATATGCTCTTTGCCATTGATACCAGCACAGAGCAGTGGTACGTGACGACTGGCTCGTATGTCGCGGATTATACCGACAGCAAGCTGGAATCGATCTTTCAGGACGGCTTTGCCGCCATTCTGGACGGCGACGCGGACGACGCGGCAGACACGATGTACGAGGATCTGTACAGCTGGTGCAAAAGCAGCCTGAACGGGACTGCGAATGAGGATTACACGCCCGTGCAGGAGACCGGGCGTGTCAGGAGGAAAAGCATAATCGGTACAATTATCACGATTCTGGTCATTTTCTGGATCATCAAGGCCATTTTCGGCTCCGGCCGCAGAGGCGGCGGAGGCGGAGGCTTCTGGTCGGGCCTGTTTTTGGGCTCGCTGTTCTCGAACCATCATCACCACCACGGCCCCGGCCCGGGGCCTGGCCCCAGACCCGGCGGTTTCGGCGGCGGCCCCAGACCCGGCGGCGGCAGCAGAGGCGGCTTTGGCGGAGGCCGCGGAGGTTTCGGAGGAGGTCGAGGCGGGTTCGGCGGTGGCCGCAGATAAAAAATTTTCCAGCATGAACAGGCCGTTTGCGCACATACTAAGTCCGTACCTTAAAAAAGGAGGAAGTTTTGTATGAGCTTTGCAAACGAAAAGGCCAACCACGCAATCGAGTGCCACGTGAGCCAGTGCAACAACCACTGCGGCTGCGAGGATTACTGTACCCTCGATAAGGTTTGTATTGGAACCCATGAAGCCGATCCGACGGTTGATCAGTGCACGGACTGCCTGTCCTTCGTCAAGAAGTAAATCCCAGCCCCTATGAAAATGCCCCGTGCCGCAGCACTGCGGCACGGGGATTTTCTGTCTGCGCTGCATTTCGCCTGCAGACGCTTTTCACGCCTTATGTCCGCCGATCTGCTCATTTCTCTGGCGGGCAGTTGCGCCGTCGCGGAGACTCATGGCCTTCAGGATGGCGTTTTTGCCGTATTTTTCGCGGATAGCCAGCACGGCGTCCTGCATTCGCCGTTCGCGCGCACGCGCGGACTGTTCCTCGCGCCGAGCCGTGAGCGCCGCTTCGTCGGCAAACAGATCGAGCTGAACGTATTCCGGCTCGGCCTGCACGTCCCGCTCCCGCTGCACATGGTTCGCGACGACATACATCCGGCGCACGAGCAGCCCGTGGTCCACGATCCGGTCAAACAGCACCGTCAGCGCCTGCAGGAGCTCTCTGGAGGAGGCGGTCGGCGCCCGGAGCGTTTCTGACCCGTGCGCGGCTTTCGGGACGCGCCGCCCGTAATGGTCGACTGTGACCGGGCCGTGATACGGCGGACAGGACGGGTCTGTCAGGCTTTCACGGTCATAGCCGACGGTCAGAACCATCTGATCGGTCACAAGCCCCTTCCGGGCCAGCTCCAGCGCCAGCGCGTCCGCCATCTCCCGCGCGACGAGCCGCGCCTTTTCAAACGGATACGGGCATTGCAGCACCTGACCGGAGCTGACGCTGTGCGTCTGGGGCCGGTAGGCCTTGATGTCCGCAAGCGTGCACGGCTCGCAGCCCCATGCGTGGTCGATCAGCAGCTCCGCGTTCACACCGAACATCCGGTACAGCAGTTCCTCGTTGTAAAATTCATCCGGCCTGCCGAGCGAACAGCGGGCGATATCGCCCATCGTGAACAGGCCCTTTTCCTCAAGCTTTTTCGCGATCCCGCGTCCGACGCGCCAGAAATCCGTCAGCGGCCGGTGCGTCCAGAGCGTTTCGCGGTAGCTGCGCTCGGTGAGGCAGGCAATGCGCACGCCGCTTTCATCCGGCGCCACGTGCTTGGCCCCGATATCCATGGCGACCTTCGCCAGATACAGATTCGTGCCGATCCCGGCGGTCGCGGTGATGCCGGTCGTGCGCAGCACGTCCAGAATGACCGTCCGCGCCAGCTCCTGCGGCGTCTGGCCGTAGGTGCGCAGATACGGCGATGCGTCGATGAAGACCTCGTCGATGGAATAGACGTGAATGTCCTCCGGCGCGAAATATTTGAGGTAGATCTGATAGATCTGCGTGGAGACACGTATATAGTTCGCCATCTGCGGCGGCGCGGTGATGAAGGAGAGCGCCAGCTCCGGGTGCGCGACAAGCGTGTCCGCGTTTTCGCTCTGGCCGCGCAGCTGTCGGCCCGGCGCGTGCTGCCGCCGCATGGCGTTTACCTGTTCGACGCGCTGCACCACCTCGAACAGCCGCGCCCGGCCCGCGATGCCATACGCCTTTAAGGACGGCGAGACGGCCAGGCAGATCGTTTTCTCCGTCCGCGCCGCGTCCGCCACAACGAGATTTGTTTTCAACGGGTCAAGCCCCCGCGCCGCACATTCCACCGACGCATAAAAGGATTTCAGATCGATCGCCAGATACACCCGTTCCGCCTCCCTTCAGGTTCTGTCCCTATCATACCACCGAAGGCGGATCCAATGCAAGCATTATTAGAAAATTTGTTCGATTTAGAAGATAAAATAAAACTACAGCTGGTAAGGGGCAGGAGGTGTGGGCCGAATACGATGCAATTGTCACAGAGGGGGGTTGGGCTTCCCAGCCGAAGCAGGGAAGCCCGGATTTGCTTGCTTGAAGGAGAGAGGGTTAAAACGTTTCCAATGCCATAGCCGGAGGGAATGAGGGATGACTCCGCTGGCAAATATACCAATGATAGCATACACTACAGCCTTTTTCAAGTCCTTCCGTGCGTTTTTGATGGGAAAATAACAGATTCCCCGCCATGCGGGCGGCATGGCAGGGAAAATTGTAAAAATATTGGAGCCTCAGTTAAAGCTGCCCAGCTGCTTGCCGGAGAGCACGTGGAAGTGGATGTGATGGACGGTCTGCCCGGCCAGCTCGCCGACGTTCGTTACCACACGGTAGCCGTCGGCAAAGCCCATTTCCCGGGCAAGCTTGGCAATGACAGTATAGATGTGGCCGACCACGGCTTCATTTTCCGGCGTGACCTCAGCGGCGGAGGCAAAATGCTGCTTCGGGACGACGAGGAAATGTGTGGGGGCAAGGGGGCTGATGTCCTTGAAGGCATAGCAGAGGTCGTCCTCGTAGACCTTTGCGGACGGGATCTCGCCCGCGATGATTTTGCAGAACAGGCAATCAGACATGGTGCTTCCTCCTTAGTCCTTGACATTGGCCGCGACGTAATCGTCGACAGCCGCCAGCGCGTCGTCGAGCTTGAGGGCGTTCGTGCCGCCGCCCATGGCGGAATCCGGCTTGCCGCCGCCCTTGCCGCCGACGATGGGCGCAATATTCTTGATAATATCGCCCGCCTTGATGCCGCGTGCGACGGCGTTTTTGCCGCAGACGGCCAGCAGCGTGACCTTTTCGCCGTTGACAGCGCCGAGAGCCGCGACGGTGTTCGGGTTCTTGTCGCGCAGGAAATCGCCGAGCTTACGCAGGTCGTTCGCGTCGGTGTTCTCGCGGCTGGCCGTGACGACCTTGAGGCCGTTTACGTCCTTGGCGGAGAACAGGAGGCTGTCCACATCGCCCGCGAAGAGCTTGTCCTTCATGCGCTCGATGGTCTGGTGCAGCTCACGGATCTCGTTCATGCTGCTCTGGGCCTTGTTGATCAGCTCCATCGGCGTGGTCTTCAGCAGCTCGGCAGCCTTGACCAGGCGCATATTCATCTCATCGACGAGATTCAGGAACGCTTCGCCCGTGACGGCCTCGATGCGGCGCACGCCGGAGGCAACGGAGGATTCGCTTGTGATGCGGAACGGGCCGACCTTGGCGGTGTTATCGACATGGGTGCCGCCGCAAAGCTCAATGGACTTGCCGCCCATGTTCACGACGCGCACGACATCGCCGTATTTTTCGCCGAACAGGGCGATCGCGCCGAGCTTCTTCGCCTCCGCGATGGGCATTTCCTTCGTCTCGACGGGCATACCGTCCAGCACAAGCTCACTGACAAGGCGGCTGATCTTGACCAGCTCGTCTGCGGTGACGGCGGAGAAGTGTGTGAAGTCGTAGCGCAGGCGGTCCGGCTCGACAAGGGAGCCTGCCTGATGCGCATGATCGCCGAGGACGGTGCGCAGAGCGTAGTCCAGCAGATGCGTTGCGGAGTGGGCGCGCATGATGGCCTTGCGGCGGGCTGCATCGATGGACGCGGTCACGGTATCGCCGACGGCCAGAGAGCCGGAGACGAGCTTGCCGTAGTGCATGAACTTGCCGCCCTTGTTCTTCTGCACGTCGGTGACGGCGAATTCGGCGGTTTCGGTGTGAATGGTGCCATGGTCGGCGACCTGGCCGCCCATTTCGGCGTAGAACGGGGTCTGGTCGAGGACAAGAATTGCATCCGTGCCGGACGTGATCGCACCCTGAAGCTCTTCGTCGGCGACGATGGCGACGATCTTGCCCTCGGCTTCCATGTTGGTATAGCCGATGAAGGTCGTGGCGGGAATCTCCTTGCCGAATTCAACGCCGGCCCAGCCGAGGTCGCCGAGCGCCTTGCGCGCCTCGCGTGCGCGGACCTTCTGCTCCTGCATGAGCTGCTTGAAGGCCGCTTCATCGACCTGCATCCCCTCTTCGGCGACCATTTCGTTGGTCAGGTCGATGGGGAAGCCGTAGGTGTCATAGAGCTTGAACGCGTCCGCGCCGGAGAAGGTCGTCTCGCCCTTGGCCTTGTGGCTCTCGAGCATTTCGGAGAAGATCTTCATGCCGCCATCGATGGTCTTGGCGAAGTTTTCTTCCTCGGTGCGGATGACGCGGGTGATATAGGACTGCTTTTCACGCAGCTCGGGGTACTGGCACTCGTTTTCATGGACGACGGTGTCCACGACCTGATAGAGGAACGGTTCGTTCACGCCCAGCAGCTTGCCGTGACGCGCGGCGCGGCGCAGCAGGCGGCGCAGGACGTAGCCCCGGCCCTCGTTGGAGGGGAGAATGCCGTCGCAGATCATGAAGGTCGACGAACGGATATGGTCGGTGATGACGCGCAGGGACACGTCAGTCTTGTCGGACTCCTCATAGTGTGCGCCGGTGATCTCGGAGACTTTATTCGTGATGTTCATGACAGTGTCGACGTCGAACAGGGACGCGACATTCTGGCACACGCAGGCAAGGCGTTCGAGGCCCATGCCGGTGTCGATGTTCTTCTGCTTGAGTTCGGTATAATTGCCGTGGCCGTCGTTATTGAACTGGGAGAAGACGATATTCCAGACCTCGACATAGCGGTCGCAGTCGCAGCCGACGGTGCAGCCGGGCTTGCCGCAGCCGTACTGCTCGCCGCGGTCATAGTAAATTTCCGAGCACGGGCCGCACGGGCCGGAGCCATGCTCCCAGAAGTTATCCTCCTTGCCGAAGCGGAAGATGCGGTTTTCAGGGATGCCGATCACGTCGCGCCAGATGGCGAAGGCCTCGTCATCTGCGGGGGTCGTCTCGTTGCCCGCGAAGACGGACGGATAGAGGCGGTCCGGCTCAAGGCCGACCCACTCGGGGCTGGTCAGGAATTCCCATGCCCAGGGAATGGCCTCCTTCTTGAAGTAATCGCCGAAGGAGAAGTTGCCCAGCATCTCAAAATACGTGCCGTGGCGGGCCGTATGGCCGACGTTTTCAATGTCGCCGGTGCGGATGCACTTCTGACAGGTGGTGACGCGGTGGCGCGGGGGCTCTTCCTCGCCGGTGAACCACGGCTTCATGGGAGTCATGCCCGCGTTGATCAGCAGGATGGATTTGTCGTTCTGCGGAACGAGAGAAAAGCTCGGCAGACGCAGATGGCCCTTCGTTTCAAAGAACTTCAGGTACATCTCGCGCAGCTCATTGAGACCGTATGCCTTGTGTGCCATGATGAATACTCCTTCTATATACATTAAATTTTAAACAAATTATCGCTGCTCTTTGTCTCCGACAGCCCATTCTTTTCCGCCTTGCCGGAAAAGAATGGGGAGAAAAGGGGCGCTTGGTTACGGTTTGGTGCGTTCTGCTGGTACGGTTTAGGTAAATCCTGATTTTCGGGTGTTGCGAACACACATACTCACTCTACGAACGCTATGGTACGCGCCGCCTGTTACGGTACACCGAATTTGGAAGTAGTTGCGATTCAACATCTGCGGTAAAAACGCCTTGCGTTCGAAATTTGCAAAGCAGTACGAATTCGCCGAGGCTCTGTAGGGGCCGATGCCCACATCGGCCCACTGGGAAGTTACGAATTTGCCGAAGATTACTGAAAAAACAGTGCGTTCTGCC
>ERZ1027061.1313-NODE-1313-length-10026-cov-4.102096_pt1 | contig 10026 bp, 7 predicted proteins | sample MGYA00519283_ERZ1027061 | MGnify/ENA primary metagenome ERZ1027061 (study PRJEB26926, sample SAMN06164849) | human gut metagenome | biome: ENVO:00009003; feature: ENVO:2100002; material: ENVO:00002003 | host: Homo sapiens | place: USA | collected 2012 ... | reverse complement strand
CGTTATATGAGCTTATGCTGATGCCTGGATATACAGACAAATATTATATGCGTGAAATTGATGCCACGGATGGTATTTTTGATCCGGAAAAGTACGGTTATACAGATACGGAAGAAAACGTAAATGGGTATTCATACAGATCAACTATGCCGGCAAAAGTATATATTGATCAGAATACTGGTGACCGGTGCGTATTCATGCGTGATGCAGTAGATGATAGTTATAAAGAGTTTGAAAATTTTAAGTATGATATCAAAGGTGAACTCGGAGATGTGACGGATAAATATGGAAATGTTATGTCGTACTGTATGGTTGAAAAGTCTAAGGATAATGTGAAATTCACAGATGTTGAGTTTGATGATCCTGATTATTTATTGTCACAAGGTTATAAGATTTCAGGTGAACTGGAGTACCTAAAGGGACTTTATAAAGTGTACAGCAATGCCAAGTCGGCAGTTCTCACTTCAAAGACCCAGACTGTTTGTAAGCATACATCAAAGGTAAATAAGGTTACGAAAAAGGCGACAATGACGACCGATGGAATCATAACCACAACATGTAAATCCTGTGGCAAGAAGCTTTCGACATCGAAGATATCTAAGGTGTCTGCAGTCAGATTAAATGCTGCCTCATGTGTATATAATGGAAAAGTCAGAACACCAGTTGCAATAGTAAAGGATGCAGCAGGGAAGACTCTGACAAATAAGAAAGATTACAAGGTCACCTACAGTGCTGGAAGAAAAAATGTAGGAAAATATGCTGTCAAGGTCACCTTGTGCGGAAATAAATACAAAGATTCCAAAACGATGTATTTTATTATTTCTCCAAAGGGAACATCCATTGTAAAGAAATCAGCAGGAAAGAACTGCCTGGCTGTAAAATGGAATGCTCAGAAGATACAGACCTCTGGTTATCAGATACAGTACTCGACGGATAAAACATTTAAAAAATCTAGTAAAGTATTAAATATTGGAAAGAATACAGCGACATACTACAAGGTATCAAAACTTAGAAGAGGCAGTGTTTATTATGTCAGGATCAGGACATATAAGAATGTAAAAATAAGCGGAAAAGTTGTAAAGATCTATTCAGCGTGGAGCAAATCCGTGGCTGTAAGAGCAAAATAGGTATATTGATAAACAGCACAGTCTGCTGCGGGCATTTTATGTAATATGAGATGCCCGCAGTTTTTATGTATATGATTATATATATGATATGGAAAAAACACTGAGAGGTATTATAATATAGGGTGAGATATGTATAGAGATCAGGTTGTTCGATGCTGGTGAAATTACTGAGTCGAGCTTATACAGATACTGTGAATGTACAGAATGGAGATCAATATGAAAAAAATACTCGTGGCTGTGGATTCGTTTAAAGGAAGTATGACTTCCATTGAGGCAGGAAAAGCAATAGAAAATGGAATAAGAGCCATATTGCCGGATGCATGTATCAGAGTGCGCCCGGTGGCTGATGGCGGTGAGGGGACCACTGAGGCACTTATATATGGAAGAGACAACGCGTATCGTGAAGAATGTTCGGTGACCGGACCGCTCGGTGAGAGACGTGCAGCGGCATATGTGACATATGAATCGGCTGATGGGAAAACGGCAGTTATGGAGATGGCAGCTGCGGCAGGACTTCCGCTTGTTCCTGAGTCACAGAGAAATCCGATGTACACAACAACATATGGTGTGGGAGAAATGATACGAGATGCCATAGAAAAGGGATGCAGACGGTTTATAATAGGAATAGGTGGAAGTGCAACAAATGATGGAGGCATCGGGATGCTCCAGGCTCTTGGATTTTCTTGCCTTGATGCACATGGAAGAGAGGTGCCATATGGAGCAGAGGGGCTTGGTGTTCTGGACCGTATCATCATTCCGGATGTGATGTCAGTCTGTGAAAACTTGTCCGATTTGACTCATGATGGAGTTGCCCATAGTAGTGCTGCCGATACAGCAAAAGTAAGTAATGCTGATAAGTCAAGTGTGGAAGGTGCAGAATTTGCCACCAGACTATCCAGGTGTTCATTCCAGATCGCCTGTGATGTGACAAATCCACTGGTTGGAGAACAAGGATGCAGCCGTGTATTTGCACCGCAAAAAGGTGCGGATGCGGAGACTGTTGAGCTTATGGATGTATATATGAAGCATTATGCCGATGTAGTGGAAAGATCCGTTGAAGGAAAATCTGACAGATACACCCCAGGTTCCGGCGCTGCGGGTGGTCTCGGATATGCATTTCTCATGTTCCTTGGCGGAAAACTAACGCCGGGAATTGATATAGTTTTGTCTGAGACAGGGTTTGAGGCAGATGTAGAGTGGGCGGATACAGTCATAACAGGTGAGGGCATGATAGACTCCCAGACAATGATGGGTAAGACCCCATCCGGAGTGGCAAGGCTTGCAAAGAAACACGGTAAATATGTGATCGCCATAGGAGGATGTCTCGGGGATGGTGCAGAGAAATGCATCAAAGAAGGCGTGTTCAATGAGTGCTATGCGGTAAACAATGTGCTTGGTATAGATGACAGTGATCCGGAGCAGGTGAGAACGGCGATGAAACCTGAAAATGCTGCGGCGAATCTGACGACGTGTGCCGCAAAGATCACAGAACTTAAGGAACAGATGTCGGCGCGTGTGTGCAGACCTGCACGGCTTAGATAGATATGGTATTTTAAGGAGAATTCAATAAGTATGACAGTCGAACAATTAGAAAAAGCGGATTGAATTTGTTTGAAACAGAATCAGAGGCGTGTGAATTTTTTCTGCAAAAAATGAAGAGATATGCAAGGAAATAAATTTACTACTATATAATACGAGGAGGATAAAAAGATGACAAGAGAAGAAACGTGGGAATTACTCACAGAGTACAATAAGAACGAGTTCAGGACATTCAGACCATGATCTGGGGTATAAAGAAAATCGGAGAATTTGTCCGCAAAGAGACAGTGCTAAGTGTGGCACTTTTTCTGGCAGTGATATCGGCATTTGTTGTGCCTCCGGACAGCGCGTATGTGGACTACATAGATTTCAGGACACTTGCGATACTTTTCTGTCTTATGACGGTGGTTGCGGGATTTTCACAGCAGGGGATTTTTAATATCGTAGCAAAGAGCATGATAAATCGTATGGGGTCACTCATGGCGGTGACATTTGTGCTTACATTTATGTGTTTCTTTTTCAGCATGTTCATCACAAATGATGTGTCGCTCATAACATTTGTACCGATGACACTTACGGTCCTTGGTATGGCAGGCGAGGAAGTACTCACCAGATGGATGGTGCCGGTGATAACCCTCCAGACCATAGCTGCGAACCTTGGAAGTATGCTGACACCCATAGGCAACCCGCAGAATCTGTACTTGTATGGACTTGCCGGAATCAGTGCAGGCAGGTTTGTATTGCTTATGCTGCCATATACAGTGGCATCGGCAGCGTTTCTTGTGATATGGATCATAGTATGTATGAAAGGAAAAAACAGGCAGCTTGAGATCAGACTCTCGGACGGAGATGTACAGGTTGACAGGAAACTTGTCGGAATTTACTGCATACTTTTTGTGTTGTCATTGCTCACCGTGGCGCGGATCGTCCCATACTGGGTGACATTTGCGGTAGTGCTTGTGGTTGTTCTTATATGCCAGAGAAGATTACTGCTGAAGGTAGACTATTCGCTGATATTCACATTTGTGGGATTCTTCGTATTTATAGGAAATATGGGAAGGATCGATGGCTTTAGGATATTTGTAGAGAATGTGCTTGGCGGGCACGAGATGATCACCTCTGTCATTGCCAGCCAGGTCATAAGCAATGTTCCGGCTGCAGTATTGCTGTCAGGATTTACTGACAGTTACACAGATCTGATAATCGGCACCAATCTAGGAGGACTTGGAACTCTGATAGCGTCCATGGCAAGCCTGATCTCATTCAAATACGTGGCGAGACAGGACAAGGGCGCCAGAGGAAGATATCTGGCATACTTCACATTTGCAAATGTGCTGTTCCTGGTGGTGCTTATATGCATGTGGGAAATAATATTTTAGCCAGAAAATATTGCCCTTAGATGGTAGTAGTCATAAAATAGAAAGGTAAGTTTCTTCAAATTAAGGAGGCAGATAATATGAGTAAGAATCTTGGTGCAAAACCTATGCTGGTGCCACAACCGGTCATGATGATCGGAACATACGATGCCGATGGCAATGCAAATGTCATGAATGCGGCATGGGGCGGAATAGTCGGAGCAAATGAGATCATATTTGACCTTGGAAGTCATAAGACTACCGAGAATATAAAGCTGAACAAAGCGTTCACAGTTGCCATTGCTGATGCAGAGCATGTGGCAGCCTGTGACTATGTGGGAATCGTGTCGGCAAATGACGAGCCAGACAAGATGAAGAAGGCTGGTTTTACAACCAGAAAGAGCGAGTTTGTAAATGCTCCAGTCATCAACGAGCTTTCACTGACAATGGAGTGCAAGCTCAAGGAGATCATAGACGGGGACAAGTTCCTCGGCGAGATTGTAAATGTTGTTGCAGACGACCGTATCCTGGGCGATGACGGCGAGATCACATATGAAGAGTTCCATCCGATCGTGTTTGACACAATCGGACATGGATATTTTGCACTCGGCGACAGGGTTGGCGATGCTTTCTCAGAGGGTAATAAGTTGAAGTAGACAAGCTTGTAACTTGGGAAAATCATCAAATTGTACATTGTAACGTGAAAAAATTAGCCGTTTTCGGAAGAAAAACCTTAATTTTTCAAGCAAATGTTCAATATACATATGGAAAAAGGCGAAATAATGTGATATAACAGACACATATAAAAAAGCACAAGCTAAAGTGAAAGTGAAAGGAAGATGTAGATATGGATAAGAAGAATATCGATTGGGCAAACCTTGGATTTGGCTATATTCAGACAGATAAGAGATTTGTAGCAAATTATAAGGATGGAGCATGGGATGAGGGTACACTCACAGAGGATCCTAACGTAGTATTAAACGAGTGCGCAGGTGTTCTTCAGTACGCTCAGACAGTTTTCGAGGGAATGAAGGCTTACAGAACAGAGGATGGACGTGTTGTATGTTTCCGTCCTGACCTGAACGCAAGCAGAATGGCAGACTCAGCAAAGAGACTTGAGATGCCACCTTTCCCAGAGGATAGATTTGTACAGGCAATAGTAGATACAGTAAAGGCAAATATTGATTATGTACCACCTTACGGATCAGGTGCTACATTATATATCAGACCATATATGTTCGGTTCAAACCCTGTTATAGGTGTTAAGCCGGCAGATGAATATCAGTTCAGAATCCTTTGTACACCAGTTGGTCCTTACTTCAAGGGTGGTGCAAAGCCTATCACAATCAAGGTTTCGGATTTCGATAGAGCAGCACCTCACGGAACAGGACATATCAAGGCTGGCCTTAACTATGCAATGAGCCTTCATGCAATAGTTACAGCACACAAAGAGGGATTCGATGAGAACATGTACCTCGATGCAGCTACAAGAACAAAGGTTGAGGAGACAGGTGGAGCAAACTTCATCTTCGTTACAAAGGACGGCAAGGTAGTTACACCTAAGTCAAACAGTATCCTTCCATCGATCACAAGACGTTCACTGATGGTAGTTGCAAAGGATATCCTTGGACTTGAGGCTGAGGAGAGAGAAGTATACTTTGACGAGGTTAAGGATTTTGCAGAGTGCGGTCTGTGCGGTACAGCAGCAGTTATCTCACCTGTAGGCAAGATCAACGACCACGGCAAGGAGATCTGTTTCCCAAGCGGTATGGAGAAGATGGGACCAGTTATCCAGAAACTGTATGATACTCTTACAGGAATCCAGATGGGCAGGATCGAAGGTCCGGAGGGATGGCTCAAGGTAATCGAGTAATTCGGTGTGAGATAATAATTATTGAGAACTATAACCCCACAGATGTTTGATGTTAAGTCAGATGTCGGTGGGGTTTTTGTGTATCCAAGTTAGTTCGGTATAAGAAAGATTAGCCCCATATACTAACAATTAGAATTGACTTGCACCAACCCTTAAGAGTTATAATTGTGTAGACAATAAAAGAAGTTGAAGACGAATTGCATATTGGATAGTGCGTTGAAACATAATATAATTCATAAAATCAATTATTTTGAAGGGGTGGTTACTATGATGTCATTATCAGATGCAGTCGACGGTTTTTCAGGCGAGGTAGCATGGAACTGTGCGGACAGATCATTGTTCGGAGAATGTCAGCTTGAAACCGGGGATCAGGTGCAGGTCATATCGTCTTACTTTGGCAATGTGATAATCAGAGTGAACGGAAAAAGATTTGCGATAACAAGGGATGCGGCGAAACGGATCAAACTGGCTTAGAATGGAAACCGTAAGAAACAGGAAAAACGGAAAATACGGCAGTTGCTGGAGAATAGCGACTGCCGTATTTTTGTCATAAAAATAATTAAGTTAACACCGTTGCAAGCTATTTTCCCTATCTTTGTGAAATCTTAGATAAGTTATGCACCTAAGCGATTATGGGAAAAATAATTGATTTTTTCAAAAAGCACCCGATAATCAAAACGTTAGTATTGATGATTATCGTTTTTTTTCTGCTGATAGCACTCACTCTATACGGGTTAAAGCTATATACACGGCACGGGAAAGCGGTCATTGTCCCCGAGGTCAAAACAATGATTTTACCCGATGCTCTACGCATTCTCGATCGGGAAGGATTTCGGTACGACATAATAGACTCTCTGTTTATCGACGGTGCGGTTCCGGGTAGTGTCATCGAACAGACCCCTGCTGGTGGCAGCAAAGTAAAAGACGGTCGAATTATTTATCTATCGATCAACGCTTACTCCCCCAGAATGATTTCTTGTCCAAAAGTCTCCGATATGTCTCTTCGCCAAGCTCTTTCCACCTTAGAAAGTGTAGGGTTGACAGATATTAAAACACAAAACGTACCATCGGAATACCCCGATCTCGTTATCGGTATACAATACAAAGGCGAAAACCTCGAACAAGGAGATAAAATTCCTGCGGGAAGTTCCTTAACTTTACTTGTGGGAGACGGCGTACCCGAAGAATATCCCGACTCGACGATCGACGAGATTCCACAAAATGCGGAAGAAGCACCTCTCACCGATGAAAGTTGGTTTAACTAAACAATTTCGAATGCAATGAACACTTGCGACGAAGACATAGAAGCCGATGACAAAATCATCGCAGAAGAAGGTGAGCGGGAATTGTATGAACACTTCCGGTTCGTGGCAGACAAAGGACAAAATCTATTACGAGTAGATAAATTTCTCGTAGCACGTCTCGAAAGTTCTTCCCGTAACCGGGTACAACAGGCAGCCGAAGCTGGCTGTATTCTCGTAAACGGGAAAGCGGTCAAGTCGAACTATCGCGTAAAGCCGCTCGATGTCGTGTCTGTCGTCATGGATCGACCCAGATACGAATTCGAGATCATACCCCAAAACATACCGCTCGATGTCGTATACGAAGACAAAACCGTCTTGGTTGTCAACAAACCGGCAGGATTGGTCGTACACCCCGGACACGGGAATTATAGCGGGACACTGGTAAACGCACTGGCGTACTATTTCCGGGATACCCCCGACTATGATGTAAGCGATCCCCGTTTGGGATTGGTACACCGTATCGACAAAGACACTTCCGGATTATTAGTCATAGCTAAGACTCCCGAAGCCAAAACAAACTTGGGATTACAGTTTTTCCATAAAACTACCCAAAGGCAATACGTAGCTTTGGTATGGGGTATTATGGAAAAAGACGAAGGAACGATAACCGGAAATATCGGTCGTAGCCTCAAAGACAGATTACAAATGACCGTATTTCCAGAGGGAGACTTCGGCAAACATGCGGTAACTCATTATAAAACCTTAGAAAGATTGGGATATGTTTCTATCGTCGAGTGTAAGCTCGAAACTGGGCGGACACACCAAATCAGGGTACACATGAAACATATCGGACACACTCTTTTTAACGACGAACGTTACGGGGGAGACCAAATTCTCAAAGGGACGACTTTTACCAAATACAAACAATTTGTACAAAACTGCTTTGAAATTTGCCCTCGGCAAGCCCTACACGCCAAAACTCTCGGATTCAAACACCCTGTAACAGGAGAAGAGATGTTTTTCGATTCCCCCATACCGCAAGATATGACTCTGCTGTTTGACAAATGGCGTAATTATACGGCCAATCGAGATATATAAAACATAAGAATAAAAACAATAGACGGTTCTATACCTTAAAAATATTAATGTTATGGAATGCCCAAAAGAATTTGACGATATTCGACCTTTTTACGACAGTGAATTTCACGACAAAATGAAAGTTCTGGTTACAGAACCCGGATTCGAGCACGCTGTTCGTTACGTACTCCGCGACATTAACTACGAACTATTCTGCCAAGAATTGTTGACTATCGACAACAAAAAAGACTTTCAATTACTGGTTATGCGCTCTTTCCTAGAAGGGCTAACTCAGAAAACCACCAAAGGACTTACCGGGAACAATCTCGATGTACTCGATAAGGCAAAAAGCTACACATTCATGTCCAACCATCGCGACATTGTGCTCGATGCCTCTCTACTCAATCTGCTACTCATTCGAAACGGAATAAAAACCAGTGAAATAGCCATCGGAAACAATCTGCTCATATACGACTGGATATCCGATTTAGTTCGGCTCAACAAGAGTTTTATCGTCAAACGAGACGTAGGCGTGCGCCAAATGCTCGATGCCGCCCGACAGCTATCGGGATACATACATTTCGCTATAACGAAAAAAAACGAATCGGTATGGATAGCCCAACGGGAAGGCCGTTCGAAAGATTCCGACGACCGCACACAAGAATCTCTCATTAAAATGTTAGGCATATCCGGAGAGGGAGACCTCATCAATAACTTAAAAGAAATAAACATTGTTCCGGTCTCCATATCCTACGAATATGACCCCTGCGACTATCTCAAAGCACACGAGTTCCTGCTCAAACGAGACAATCCCGATTTTAAAAAATCCCAAAGGGACGATTTACACAGCATGGAAATAGGTCTGCTCGGCTTCAAGGGGCGTGTACATTTTCAAATATCCCCGTGCATCAACGACGAACTCGACAAATTATCGGCAATCGACGAAAAATCGGAATTACTGGCCAACATACTCAAAGTAATAGACAAGGCCATTCATACCAATTATAAAATATATCCCGGTAATTATATCGCTTACGATATTCTCGACGGACAGAAACGTTTCGCCGACCGTTACACAAATAAAGACCAAACCACTTTTGCCAATTACCTGAACTCACAATTGGCAAAAATCCCCAACGTAACGAGTAAAGACAAAGACTTCCTGACAGAGCGCATTCTCTCCATGTATGCCAATCCATTGAAAAATCAATTGATAGCATTAGGGCAAGAAGCCTGAATGACAACACAATAAGGGAACGATGAGTGTTGCGTTGAAAACACTCATCGTTTCTTTCTCAACATTCGATAAAATTATATGCGGTTACCCCTTCTTCTCATTTTACTTCCACTGTTGGCTCTATCGGCCGATTTCTATATCTTTCGACGCAACTTTCGTCATAAATCTAAATGGATAAAAATTCTTTGGTGGGGCCTTTCCTTAGTCACTCTCCTTCTCGTGTGTATAGGGGTGACGGGGCTATTCGCTTTTCCGGGGAAGCTCGATATAAATATCTCCATGTGGATATTCTATATTTTCTTCTTGGTCTACATGCCCAAATGGTTTTACTCCATATTTTCTTTATTCGATTACGTCCCTCGTCTATGGAAAAGGAAGAAAGGGAAATGGGGTCACATGATCGGTACGGCATTAGCCCTGTATGTCATCGGGTCCATGCTCTACGGCGCATTCTATGCCCGACAACACCCCATATATAATTACAGGACAATCTCTTTTCCCAATTTGCCGGAAGACTTCGACGGATACCGCATCTGTCTCTTATACACATCTGACGCTGCCGACGATAAGGCTC
>ERZ1027061.1310-NODE-1310-length-10040-cov-8.894041_pt1 | contig 10040 bp, 10 predicted proteins | sample MGYA00519283_ERZ1027061 | MGnify/ENA primary metagenome ERZ1027061 (study PRJEB26926, sample SAMN06164849) | human gut metagenome | biome: ENVO:00009003; feature: ENVO:2100002; material: ENVO:00002003 | host: Homo sapiens | place: USA | collected 2012 ... | reverse complement strand
GGTATTGTTTTATTCCCTTTTGATTATGAAAAATATATTTGTCAATGTAGGGATTTGGCTTTTGATTTTGATGATTATACTCCAGGTGTTCGAGCCTATAGTTTTGATTCATTAATGGAAATATTATCTGATTGGAATTATGGTAATAGTTTGACTACTGAACAAAACAGAATAAAAAAAATATTTTGGGGAGATATTCCGATGCAAAATTCATGTAAGGTATTAACTCGTTATATTATAAATAATGGTAGCAGTAATAATGTCGATTTATAAAAATGATAAATTGATATATGTAGCACAATGTGTTGACAGTTTGCTAAAACAAACATTTAAGGATTTTCATGTTTATGTTCAATATGATGGAGTTGTTGAAAGTGGTATAGAACACTTCTTCATGGAGTTAAATGATAGTCGGTTTCATGTTTATGGTAGAGATGAAAATTATGGGTTGGCATATTCATTGAATGAGTTGTTAACTATTGTACTATCTAAAGGGTATGATTACGTTCTCCGTATGGATGCTGATGATATTTGTCTTTCAAATAGATTTGAAAAACAAATAATCTATATGAACAATCATAAAAATATAGATATATGTGGAGGACATATTGAAGAAATGGATGAAAACAAAAAATCTATAGGGGTTATAAGATATCCTCTATCACATGATGAAATGAAATGTTTCTTTGGGAAAAGAAACCCATTGGCACATATGAGTGTTATTTTTAGAAAATCTTATTTTCATAAAGCAGGTTTATATCCCGTTGATACGGATAAAGATGAAGATACAATATTTTGGCTAAATGGTTTTTTATCAGGATGTAAGTTTGCCAATATAGATGAAGTGTTGGTACGGGTACGTGTAAATAAGGATTTTTATTTAAGAAGAAATGGTTTATCAAAAAGTCTATCTGATTTGAAAAATAGATGTCTTGTTATTAGAAAACTGAACTTATCATATGTGAATTATATATTTGCTTGTGCTCGTTTTGTTATATTTATTATTCCTATCCCTCATGTAACTCAATTTGCTTATAAGTTTTTAAGATAATTTTACAAGATTGAATGTTTATCAAATCTCTCTTTGACCGTGGTGCATCACTCTTCGGTTTAATCTTTTTATTCCCGGTTTTAATTATAATCAGCATTTTGATTCGTATCAAGATGCCCGGAGGTCCTGTCATATTTAAACAGAAAAGAGTTGGACAATATGGGCGGTTGTTTACGATGTATAAGTTCCGTTCAATGACTGTCGCCCATTCTGGAAGTTCCATTTCTGTAAAAGGAGAGAGTCGTATCACTCCGTTAGGAGCAGTACTCCGGAAATATAAATTGGATGAATTGCCGGAGTTATGGAATGTGTTGATTGGTGACATGAGTTTCGTTGGCCCTCGTCCCGATGTTCCCGGTTATGCTGATAGGCTTGAGGGGGAGCATCGGAGAATACTTCTCTTAAAACCCGGCATTACCGGCCCCGCAAGTTTAAAGTATCGGAACGAGGAAGAATTATTGGCAGAACAGAAGGAACCTCAAAAATATAATGATGAGTTTTTGTTTCCGGACAAAGTGCGGATAAATATTGAATATTTGGATAGTTGGTCTTTTTGGAATGACATCAAAATCATCATTTACACAGTGCTTGGGAAAGATTTATAAAATCCTTTCTTTCCTTTTTATTCCCCACTACGTGAGGAAATCGAATCATTAGAATAATCACATATATTTTATGGATAAGAGAATTTATCTTTGCCTCGCTCACATGAGCGGCAAGGAGATGGGCTTCATACAAGAAGCTTTCGATACGAACTGGGTGGTTCCACTCGGTCCGAACGTAAGCGGCTTTGAACAGGATTTGGAGGCTTTTGTAGGTGAGAATAAGCATGTGGTGGCTTTGTCTGCCGGTACGGCTGCTGTACACTTGGCTTTGGTGGCTTGTGGAGTGGGACAGGGTGATGAAGTGATGGTGCAGAGTTTTACGTTTTGCGCATCGAGCCATCCTATGACTTATCTGGGTGCTACTCCTGTGTTTGTGGACTCAGAAGGGGATACCTGGAATATGGATCCGCAGCTGCTGGAAGCGGCAATCAAAGACCGCATCGCTAAAACTGGTAAGAAACCAAAGGCTATTGTCCCGGTTTATCTATATGGTATGCCAGCCAAGTTGGATGAAATAATGGCTGTGGCGGAGAAGTATGGCATTCCGGTGATTGAGGATGCTGCGGAAGGTTTCGGCAGTAGGTACAAAGGACGGGTTTGTGGTACGTTTGGCAAATATGGTGTGCTGTCTTTCAATGGCAACAAGATGATAACCACCAGCGGTGGCGGTGCCTTGATTTGTCCGGATGCGGAGGCAAAGAAGGAGGTTATGTTCTATGCCACACAGGCACGTGAGGCTTATCCTTATTATCAGCATGAGAAGATAGGCTATAACTATCGCATGAGTAACATTTGTGCGGGTATCGGTCGCGGCCAGATGACGGTGGTGGATGAGCACATAGCACACCATAAGCATCTGTGCGGTCTGTATCGTGAGCTGTTGGCCGATGTGGAGGGAATCACGCTTCATGAGAATCCTTCCGGACGTTATGACAGCAACTATTGGCTGAACACGGTACTGCTTGACGGGAATCTGCATGTGAGAGGTGAGGAGGATGCCTACCGTGAGACAGTGAAAGGTGCCGTTGGCGGTGCTGCGGGTGTTACGCATGAGTCAATGAGTGCCCATACCTCTTGTGAGCCCAACCGTAATGTGGAAGCCATGCGTATTTGCTTGGACAGAGCCGGTATCGAGAGCCGTCCCTTATGGAAGCCCATGCACCTCCAGCCGGTTTATGCGGCTAATCCTGCCTATGTGAATGGTGTCAGTGAGGGTTTGTTCAGACGTGGTCTTTGCTTGCCGAGCGGTCCTTATGTGACGGATGAGGATGTGAGATACATAGTGAATGAAATGAAGAAGAGTATACTATGAAACTACATAGTATCAATTTTTTATGAACTAATTTTAGAAAACAGCTTCAGTGGGGCTGTTTTCTTTGTTTATAGGCATATTTGAGATGGTTACCGAGAGTCTTCCTTGACTTCGGGGGATATCCATAATGTGATCCTCTTTGATAGAGAGCTATAGTTGTGTGTTGCCACTCTTACTTGAATAACCGTTCTTTGGTGGTGAATAATAACCAATAAACGTTTATCAATTATGGCAGTAGTAGCTTATTTAAGAGTAAGTACAGAAAAACAGTTTTTAGAGAATCAGCGCGAGGAAATTATACGCTTCGCGGAAAAGAATGGGTTGAGCATCGACAGATGGTACATGGAGACGGTCAGCGGAAAAGTGAGTAGCAAAGAGCGTAAACTGGCGGGCTTGTTGGACCGGATGAAACCGGGAGACTCCTTGATTATAACGGAGATTTCACGGCTTAGCCGGACACTGCTGGAGATAATGACCATTCTTAACTCCTGTATCAAAAGGGGAGTGGTGCTGTACAGTACCAAAGAGGGGTATGTGTTCCAGAATGACATCAACAGCAAAGTGCTGGGTTTTGCTTTTGGACTGATGGCCGAGATAGAGCGTAATCTGATTTCCATGCGCACCAAAGAAGCACTGGAACGACGGAGGAAGGAGGGAAAACATCTGGGCAGGAAGAAAGGGGACACACCCAAAATGAAGATACTCTATGCGAACAAGAGGAAACTTGTGAGGGAGCACCAAAGAGGAGAGTCGTGTGCCGAGCTTGCCCGACAGATGGGAGTATCACGGACTACGATGTTCCGTTTTCTGAGACGTTATTGAGCAATTCGGCTAAACGAAGGTGTCAAAGGTGGGATTCCTTTTGACACGCTTCGTGTGGGCTACTTATTCGGCTGATACTTCTTTCTTTTCCTTCCACTCTTTCCCGCGCTTGTGCAGGTTTTTCAGCTCGAATGACAGCATGATACGGAAGAAGCCTATAATCAGGAATGCAAACGAAATCATGTACACGGCGTAAAGGGCACCTACTGCCGGTTGCCACAAGATGATGAGCGAGCAGATGACGGCAAGAATACCGAAAGCAACATACCATCCCCAGTCTCTTGTTCCGTATCTTTTGAGGTCCATGGCATAGCCTACGGATGAGAAGCCGCGGAACATCAGCCAGAAGGCGATGATGAATGGAATGACTTCCATGCTGAGCATCGGGTAGGCTATCAGGTAGAATCCCAGAATCATGTCGATGATGCCTCCAGCCAGATACCATCCCCAACTGGATACCCTTCTACGGTTACTTACTGCAAAGGATATTTCCAGCAGACCGCTGAACAACATGGAGACGCTGAACAGAATGCTCAATACCGCATACCCGCTGAGAGGGGAGAACATCAGGCTTATAGCCACTATTACATAAAGAATACCAAGAATGAGTGAAATCCACCAATTCTTTACTTCCTGCTGAAGTTCGTCAAAAATAGTTTTCATGTGAATTTAATTTTTTAAGTGATTATCATTAATTCGTCCGTAGAATAACAGTTTATCTGGAAAAAAGTTTCGGGTGAACTTTTTCTGTATGTAATTTGTTATGTATACATATAATTTGATAAAACTATGGCTACAACAAAATTTAAAGGACAACCGGTAAAGGTTATCGGTGAATTTATAAAGGTGGGCTCTGTTGCCCCCGATTTCGAATTGGTAAAAACAGATTTGTCTTCATTCTCTTTGAAGGAACTGAACGGGAAGAATGTTATTTTGAATATTTTCCCCAGCCTTGACACTGGTGTGTGCGCTACTTCTGTACGTAAGTTCAACAAACTGGCTGCCGGCCTGCCCGATACGGTAGTGTTGGCAATCTCCAAGGATTTACCTTTTGCACATGCACGTTTCTGTACAACGGAGGGTATTGAGAATGTGATTCCTTTGTCTGATTTCCGTTTCTCCGATTTTGATGAAAACTACGGGGTACGCATGGCCGACGGACCGCTTGCAGGTCTATTGGCGCGTTCGGTAGTGGTTATCGGTAAGGATGGTAAGATTGCCTATACGGAATTGGTACCTGAAATTACGCAAGAACCAGATTATGATAAAGCTATTGCAGCTGTAAAGTAGAAAGTTTGGATTTGGGATAAACAATAAAAAGCGGTGGACAGAATTTATCATGCTGTCCACCGCTTTTTTATTATCATGCCGTTTTCTTTTTTATTTCTTCTTCATTCCTTTATAGATGAAGAATGCCACGATGAGTACACCGATGCCGATAAATACATAACCTATCTCATGGCTGTATTCCGTTACTTTGGCAAGCAGCTGTTCCTCGTTCTCGATGCCGGGTACTGTGGACAAGTAATATCCGATGAAAGCCAGGATGGAATTCCAAAGGCCCGCACCCAGGGTAGTGTACAGCAAGAAAGTTCCCAGTTTCATGCGTGCCAGACCGGCAGGGATGGATATCAACTGGCGTACGGCAGGTATCAGGCGGCCGACAAAGGTTGATACGGCTCCATGCTTGTCAAAATATTCTTCCGCATGCTGCACTTTGGCTTCGTCGATGAGGCACATGTGCCCGAAACGGCTGTTGGCAAACTTGTAAATGATGGGGCGTCCCAGCCATTTTGCCAGATAGTAGTTTATCAAGGCTCCGATATTTGCCCCTATGGTTGCAAACAATACCACCAGATATATATTCATGTTGTCATTGTTGGCGGCTTTCCAAGCGGCAGGAGGGACTACAACTTCCGAAGGGAAGGGGATAAACGAACTTTCAATGGCCATCAATAAAGTGATGGTCCAGTAATTGAGGTGGTCGAGACACCATTGGATAAAGGCTACTGATTCCATTTGCTAGATTAGTGGTATATAATTACTGTTATTGTAATGCATTGAAAATATTCTTCATCACTAGGGCCAGCTCTTCCTGGTTATCTTCTTGTAGTATCTGTTGCAATTTGTCCAACTCTTCCAGCCTGAACGGATGTTCGCACAGCTGGTTGTACTTCATGAAGTTCTCCTTGTCTTTGAGCAGCATATACAGAGAGGTCAGCCTTTCGTTGATACCTTCAAAGTCCGGCTCCATCTCTTTGACATGTTCAAAGGCCAGCTTGGCATAGCTCAGTTGTCCTATTTCCATGCTACACATGCCTATTTCGTGCCAGGTATCCGCATAGGGGGCATACTCTAAGGCTTTGGCCCATCTCTTCACACCTTTCTCATACTCACCTTCTTCCATGTAGATGCGTCCCTCAATCAGGTACGGGTCTATCTCTTCGGGTGCCAGGTCGTATGCTTTTTTACAATACTGGTGTGCTTTGCGTTTCTTTCCCATCTTGTGCAGGCATAGGGCTGCATTGGCATAAAGAGAAGGCAAGGCGAAGTCATGGCTGTCTTCGGCCGTTATGGCTTTTTCCAGATAGTCGTATCCTTCTTTCCACTCTCCTTTGGAGGCTTTGTTCAGGCCGATGAAGGTGTTGATGAAACCGTGGGAGACAAGATGGAATTTTTCGGCCTGCAGGTAGTTCTCCATGGCACTTTCCTCATTTCCCAATTGGAAGAAGGAATGTCCTTTCATCAGGTAGGCATCGGCAAACTCGTCATCGGCCACCGTGGCATAGTCGCATGCTTCGATTGCTTTGTCGAACATCTGCTGGTCAAAGTAGCAACGGGCCAGTCCAAACCAGTAAGGAGCCGAATACGGATTCTTGTCAATCAGCTTATTGAAGAAGAAGGTGGCTTTTTCAAACAGTCCCTGGGCATAGTAACAATCGCCGGTGACGGCAAGGTAGGCTTCTTCTTCGGCATATTTTTCGAGTCCGCGCGTCAGCCATGTCAATGCTTTTTCCGGGAATCCCATGTCGATGTACATATAGGATACATCAACGATATTGGCCAGGTCGTCCTTATCGTCTATGCTGTCGAGTATCGCTTCCGCTTCTTCTTCTTTGCCTTCGCCCAACAGTAGGTTGGCTTTCAGCACTTTCACTTCGGAAGATTCTTCGGCAATCCGTTCCAATATATCTTTGGCTTGCTCTTTATGCTGGGTGTCGAGGAACAAGTATGCCTGTTCCACCAGCAGGGCTGTATTATTCGGATGTATTCCCAAGCCATACTCTACGACCTCGGTAGCCATGGCATATTTATGATGCACGGCATACCAGTCTGCGAGGTCGGCTAAGTCGTCTGCGTCCAGATAGATGGTTCTGTTCTCTGCTTTGGCAGCTTCATATTGTTCTGCCATTTCTTGCAGTTCTTTGTCTCTTCCGGACAGCAGGTTTTTTTTACTCATATTCTTATTTATTGATTTTACCCCAAACGTCTTTCAGACCTACAGTACGGTTGAATACCATTTTTTCTGGCGTAGAATCTTTGTCAACATTAAAATAACCGATACGTTGGAACTGCAGGTAGGAGAGGGGCTGCATGCCGGCAGCGTACTTCTCGATGTAGCAGCAGGGCAGCACATTCAGGGAGTCGGGGTTGATCATTTCTTTCATGGCTGTCAGTGCGTCGCAGTTCTTCGCTTCGCGGATGGCGGCAAGCTCATCGCGCGGGTTCTCCACTTTCCACAGACGGTCGTAGAGACGTACTTCTGCTTCGAGGCAGTGGGCACAACTTACCCAATGGATGGTGCCTTTCACCTTACGGTTGGCTCCGGGCAGACCGCTCTTGGTATCAGGGTCATATTCGCAATATACTTCGGTGATTTCACCGGCGTCGTTCTTCTTGCAGCCGGTACACTTCACGATGTACGCGTTCTTCAGACGTACCTCTTGTCCCGGTGTCATGCGGAAGTATTTCTTTGGGGCATCTTCCATGAAGTCGTCGCGCTCCATCCAGAGTTCGCGGCTGAATTCGATGACGTGGTTGCCTTCTTCGGGATGCTCGGGGTTGTTGACGGCTTCCATCTCTTCCACTTGCCCTTCGGGATAGTTGGTGATGATAAGCTTCACCGGATTCAGTACGGCAGATACGCGGGTGGCGCGGTCGTTCAGGTCCTCGCGCACGGCGCTTTCCAGCAGGGCGAATTCATTGAGCGCATCGTAGGTTGTATATCCTATTTTGTCGATGAACTTATGAATGGACTCCGGAGAGTATCCCCTACGGCGGAAACCGCAGATGGTCGGCATGCGGGGGTCGTCCCAACCGTTTACCAGACCTTCCTTGACCAGAGTCAGCAGGTTGCGCTTGCTCATCAGCGTATAGCTGAGGTTCAGTTTGTTGAACTCATACTGATGGGGGCGGTTATCGTCGAGGTCTTTGCCTTCCTTCACCCAGTCCACGAAGAGATCGTAGAGTGGACGGTGGGGCACAAACTCCAGTGTGCAGAGCGAGTGTGTCACGCCTTCGAAGAAGTCGCTTTGCCCGTGGGCGAAGTCGTACATCGGATAAGCCTTCCAAGTGGTGCCCGTGCGATGGTGCGGATGCTTCACTACGCGGTAGATGATAGGGTCGCGGAAGTGCATGTTGGGGCTTGCCATGTCTATCTTGGCACGGAGCACCATGGCACCTTCCTCAATCTCGCCGCTGTTCATCTTCTGGAACAAATCCAGTGTTTCTTCGATAGGACGGTTGCGGTAGGGACTTTCCACACCGGGCTGGGTGGGAGTTCCTTTCTGGGCGGCAATCTGCTCGGAAGTCTGTTCGTCGATGTATGCCTTGCCCTCTTTGATGAGGCGGATAGCGAAGTCCCACAATTGCTGGAAATAGTCGGAAGCGTAATATTCGTTACCCCATTTGTAGCCCAGCCATTGGATGTCTTCCTTGATGGCTTCTACATATTCCACATCTTCTTTGGTGGGATTGGTGTCATCGAAACGCAGGTTGCAGACACCGCCGTGTGCGGTGGCAATACCGAAATCAAGGCAGATGGCCTTGGCGTGTCCGATGTGGAGGTAACCGTTTGGTTCGGGCGGGAAGCGTGTCTGTACTTTTCCCCCGTTTTTACCCTCTTTCAAATCGTTTTCTACTATTTGCTCAATGAAGTTCAAGCTCTTTTTTTCGCTTGTTTCTTCGCTCTTTATTTCTGCCATAATGTTACTATTTTCGTATCGTGGGGACAAAGATAGGGTAAAAAAATGAAGAATGAAGAATGAAGAATGAAGATTTATTCTTTATGTACCGGGATATATCCGCTCTCTTTGATGATTTTCTGTCCTGCGGCAGACAAGATGAAATCGAGCAGAGGGGCTACGACCGAGGCGTTTTTTCGGTTATAATAATAGTATAGCGGGCGTACTATTGGATAAGTCTTATTGATGGCATTCTCCAGCGTGGGAGCGGCATAATGCTGCCCGTCGTATGAAACGGCGAGTGTCTTGATACGCGGTGATACATAGGCTAGACCCACATATCCGATGGCTCCGCGAGTTTGGCTGACGGATTGGATAATGGCTCCCGTGGCAGGCATGGAGAGACTGCTGCTCATGTAGTTCTTGTTTTTCAGTACGCTTTCCTTGAAGAACTCGTAGGTACCGGAGGAAGTCTCGCGGGAGTAGACTACGATTTTGCGGTCGTCTCCGCCCACTTGCTGCCAGTTGGTGACTTTGCCCCGGAAGATATCTTCCAGTTGTTGGCGGGTCAGTTGTTTCACTGGGTTGGAGGGGTGGACCACTACGGCAAGGGCATCGTAGGCGATGGGAACTTCTGCCAAGTCTTCTCCGGCGGCTTTGGCCTTCATCTTTTCGCTGAACTTGATGGCGCGGGAAGCCATGGCGATGTCCGTGGTCTGGTCCAGCAGGGCTGAAATACCGACACCGGTTCCGCCGCCGGTCACGGTGACACGGGCAGAGGGGGTCAGGGTCATAAAGCGTTCGGCGGTCTGCTGCGCTATGGGGAGCGCGGTGTCGCTGCCTTTGATGCGTTGCGCCTGCATGCCAGTGGTGGCAGCTGCCAGGGCGAGGAGTAGGAGTAATTTTCTTGTCTTCATAAACACATGGTGCAAATAGGGTAAACACATGATGCAAATTAAGGCAATGGATATTACAAATGTGTTACATGGAATGTGCTTTGAGTCGTTGTAATAGTTTTGTAACACCTTTGAAACATTTCTTTCAAACGTTAGTCACACTGCCTTAAC
>ERZ1027061.1282-NODE-1282-length-10151-cov-5.882627_pt1 | contig 10151 bp, 13 predicted proteins | sample MGYA00519283_ERZ1027061 | MGnify/ENA primary metagenome ERZ1027061 (study PRJEB26926, sample SAMN06164849) | human gut metagenome | biome: ENVO:00009003; feature: ENVO:2100002; material: ENVO:00002003 | host: Homo sapiens | place: USA | collected 2012 ... | reverse complement strand
CTTATCGTCGGCAGCGTCACATGTGTATAAGAGACAGAATTGTAATGGTATCAGTTGTAACTCAATTAATGGACCAAGTAATTGAAAGAGCATACTTAATATTTCAAAGATAGGAGTAAGTCTTGCAACAACCATATTTAGAACATTTCCTAAAATGTTACCAATAACATTAATGATAGGAACGATTGCATCGAATAAACTATGTAGTACATTCATGACTATTTCCAATATTGGAGTAAGTACGCCAGTTAATGTTTCTATTAAATTATTGATGCTTTCCCTAAACTTCTCATTTGTTGCATATAGTAGCATAAGTAGTGCAGCTACTACACCAATTATAGCAATGATAGGATTTGCCGCTAAAGTTGAAAGTGCAGATCCAAGTTTAGGAATTAACTTTATTATTCCAGAAATACCTGACGTTAGTTTGCTTAGTAAAAGCAATACTGGTGCGAGCATTGCCACAATGGCCAATGCTTTTAAACCAAACTCAATTGATTTTTCTGAAAGTGAACCTAACCAATTCATTACATTCATTAACTTGGGAACAAATTTAGTTTCGATTACTTCAGTAAGTTTGATTATTATTGGCATAAAAACAGTACCAATTTGAAGTGCAATATTTTTAAACGTTTCTTTTAATCGAAATAAAGTATCATCTAACATTGCAAGACTTGATACTTGTTCGTTTGTCAAATAGGGCATTTCTTGAAATTCTGATTTAAAAGTATTAATAGCATCACTTCCAGCATTTAAAAAAGGTAAAAGCTGATATGCTATTTTATCACCAAATATTTCATTAGCATATGATGCTTGTAATGTTTTATCTTCCATTTTGGAAAGTGCATCAATGACACCATCGAACATATCTTCTTGCGTTTTAAATGAGGAAAGTTCAAGGTTTAATCCTTGAATTGCTTTTGTTTGTTCATTAATTTTGCCATTAGAAAAGTCTAATATTGCAGCACGAGCCTTGATTAATGCTTTGTTGAATACTTCTACATCTACTCCCGTTTGAACTGCAACATATTGCCATTCTTGAATTTTTTCAGCCGATACTCCGAAACGAAGTGCCAAGTCATCAATAGATGCACCTGTTGATGTAGCTTCTTTTCCAAGTTTTCCTATTCCAACTAATGCCCCTCCAGCAAGTGCAGATAAGGGAGCTGTTACTTTTGCGGCAGTTGAAAGTCCATTTGCTACTTTATCAATTCCATTGGTAAGATTATCCAATTTTATTTTATCTAAAGCTTTTAGTTCATTTTGAAGTTTTAATACTTCCGTATTTGTTTTTTCAAGTTCTGCCTTCAGTGCACGATAGGAAGCACTATCCACTTGACCAGTTGATTCTAAATATTTTAAACGACCTCCTAATATTTCAGCTTTATTTTTCGTCTCATCAATCGCTTGTTGGGCAAGTTTTTGTGCTTTAGTAAATTTACTATTATCAAAATCTAATTCTAGACTTTTCTTTAATGCATTAAATTCCGTTTGTGTGGATTGAACATCTTTTTTTATTGTTTTGAACTGTGAATTAAACTTTTTCGCATCGGCACTAATTTCAATCGTTAGACCTCTAATAGTTTCTGCCACTAGATGCCACCTCCTTTTAAAAATTTAATCGCTTCTTCTGAAGATAATTCTTTTACTTCTTGCCCATTTGATTTGCTTCTTTTTAGTTGAGATATAGCTTGTCTAATTTCCATTATATCTAAACTGATTAATAGTAAATGCAAATCATTAAAATGTAGTCTTTGAATTAACGAATCTTGAATTTTATGTTTTACGCATGCTTGGTAAATTGTAATAATACGTGGCACAGCCAAAGGCTTATAATTACTACTTGGACTTAGTTTTTTTAATATCCGATAGTTTTTAAGCAATTCTTGGCTGTGCTCTTCTAGTTTTTTTGTGAAATTGCACTCGAATGCAAAACATTGTTGAAAACGTCTTGAAGAACTTTAACTTGCTTTTCCAGCGTTACTGAATCGCTTAAGTCAAATAATTGTACAAATGTTTTAAACGTTGGCAAATCATCACTTTCTAAAAAACAATATAATGCTTTAAGATTACTATGAATCATTACAACATCCTTCGATGCTGTTTTGTTTTGATTGGTTATACGTTCCACATAAGCAAATAATGTTTCATTCTTCGCATTTTCAGGAAAATGTTTTTGCCAACGTTCCTCTGCAAACACTGTAGTATCAATATGTGCTACAATTTCTCCTGGATTGTTTTTAATTTTTCCATTTACAATTTCACGATCATTAAACGGGATTCTTACTTTTACCATATTATCACCTAATTTGCTGTAGGAACGACTACCGCATCTCCAAAAGTTTCATAACCTTCATCACCTGGTTCAACTGTTAATTGATATACTTGATATTGATTTCCATCATCATCAGCATAATCTTCCCCTTGTGCATTTTTTAATTTAATGCCTTTAATTGTTAGCGGAACATCAAATGTTGATTCATTTATATCATCTGTATTTTGCTCGTAACTTTCAGAAGGTCTTGTTGAAGTTACACCATATAACCATGTTTTTGCGATTGGATACTTGCTATCTTCTGTAACTCCTTGTGTTTCAAAGTAAATACAATGTTCTACACTTTTAATTGTTTTTACATCAGCTATACCATTAGCTAGTTTCATTTTTCTACCCATTGCAATTTCATATGCTTCACAAATATTGTTTAGGGTAAGCGTACCAGTTTTACCTTTATCATTTATTATAGATGCAATAACTTTACCATCACCAAAAACATCTTTTTGACTAGAATTGGCTTCCAGCGATATTTTCATTGAAGATCCCATTGATTCTGGCTTAGCCCATGTATCGCCATTTTTTAATGCATATTTACCATTTTGAATGTTAAACTTTACGATTGTTTTATTTTTATCGGACATTTATTTTCCTCCTTCTAATTCATTTTTAATCGCTTGGAAAATCTCATTTTCACAAGCATCATATGTTTGTCTAAAAAAAGCAGTATTCTCGTTATATTCAAGAATATTAATCAAAGGTATCGTTTCATGATAACGACCATCTGCTCCACGACCACTTACTGTCTTTGTATTTCCAACATATCGATGATCTTTGTATTTTGTTTTGATTGACCATTTTGAAGAAAAATCACCAGTATCCGTTGGACTTGCCATTTCAGCTTTTCTTTTTAAAACTTCAGCTCCTTTTTGTACAGCTTTTTGTCGTATTTTAAAACTACTGTTTAAAAAGTCGCTAAAGATTTTATCCATTTCCTTTTCAATATCATCAAGTTGAACTTTAACAGTTGACATTAGATATCACCCACCTCAATTAGTGATATCTCTAAATTAAATCCGCGAAAATCATTATCTAGGTCATAGAGTTCATTTAAACCATTAATTATTCGCCATTCATCTGTATTTTCAAAAGTCTTTCTAATGAGGTTGATTCTATCTAATGCCTTATCAACTGTATTTGAATTTTTATCAAAGCGATAAAAATAGTTGATATCAATGTTGGTTTGTAATGCTTGTTTTTTTCCATTTCCAAAAAATCTAGCCTTAGTAGATACAATTCTATAGACTACATATTCATCTTGATTTACCTGAATATTAGAGTTTTCAATTTCATTAACGTGGATTCTTCTTTGATGTGATGATAATATTCCATATTGTAAAAGAACAGAATCTAATATTGTTTGGATTTTATTAATTGCATTCATTATTTCACCTCAACACGCTTAACTTGAAACTCTAACGTTTGGTTAAAGTTATTGATTACAGACGAATTAAGAATATAACATTCATTTTGATTGCAACTCTTGTAAACTCTAACATTTTTAGTAGCAAACACATCAGCAATTTCTTTAACATAAGTCATCTTAACAGTAGCAGTTTGAATAATGTTATTTTGTTGTTGAATAATTGTACCACTTCCAGTTTTTTCTTGCCATGAAACATAAAAAATTTCTGAATAAATTGGATTATCCTCTTCGTCATAGCCAACAATTGTTTTGATTTTTTCTAAAGATGTTCTATAACCTAGTCCTGGAATATATTTACTGCACTCGAATGCAAAAGATACTGCTGTTCTTTTTAATGATTCACTCATGCTATCACCTTAATTGCGCGATAAGATGAACTATCATGCTGTCTTTACTAACTAAATGAATTGCAGTACCTTTATCTCTTGCGTCTGCCCAAAGTGACTTAATCGCATAAGCACGTCTAGATGTCACTTTGCATTTTGGTACTCCTGCTTCATACATGAATTCTTCTGCTTCAGAAACATACCTTTTTATCTGTTCTTTTTTTAGAGGATCACTAGCATAGTATCCCAAATCGTATAAAATTTTATCATATTCATCCATTCTAATGATCCTCCTTTATTTTTATTTATTCACTATCGCCACTAGTAGGCTTTGTCTCCTTTTTCGTTCCATAGTAGAATTTATTAGGAGCTGCTTTACCTGCTACCATTAAATGAGCTGTAGATTCAATAACACGGGTTTTACCATGAAGTTCTGAGTACACTTCTGTTGCTTTAGTAAAGTTCAATTTATAATTTTTAGCGTTACCATATAAGAATGCATCATCAACTAGACCTTCTTCAATTTCAACTGGTACTTGTACTATTGATTTAATGCCAGTTGATTGATTATAAATTGGGAATAAATACTGACCGTTCTTATCTTTTTCAAACGCGAGATTTAAACTAGTTAAATGTGAAATATACAACTTAGCACCTTTTCTAGCACGTTTAGATAACATCTTAAATGCTGTTTGAATGCCTTCTGCTAATGTTTCGTATTCGCCTTTAATAGCATTTACAGTTACACCTTCAATTCTATCATCTGTTCCACTTCCATATAGGACTTCATCGCCCAATAATAAATCCATTTCATTTCTTAATTCATCAAGAATATATTGTGCAAACATATCATCTGAGAGGGCTAAAACTTCCATCGACACTTCAATAGTTAATGGATAGTTACCTTGTGCAAGTGTCATCTTATCCCATTTGATAGATAAATCATCGGCTTTTTCGCCTTCTTTTTTACCGCGACTTGTTTTTGCAGGAAGTATTTTCTCTGCAGCATATGGGAAAATCAATGCACCTTTGATGTGTGTAGGCATACAATCTCTTAGGAATGGACTGTCTAATGTATCAATTTCTAATAAATCGTACATCACATTGTCACTAATAAAGATACCGCCATTATTTACTCCATTTTTTTCAGCTGTTGCTGCAACATACTCTTTTGCTGTTGTTGTAAGGGAAACACCTAATGCACGCTTTTCATTATCATTAAATTCAAATGGTGAATTATTAAGCAATGCACGAAGTTCTTTACCAAATGCACTTTTTGAATATTTTGAACGTTCCTCTTTAGAAAGTTCACCATCTACTTTGCCTCTTTTGGTATTAAATTCAGTTATTACAGATACTTCCCTTTTTTTTCTTCCAGCAAGAAGTTCTGCATCTCTTTGTTCTAATTGTTCTTCTTCTAAGCCACGTTCTTCTTCAGCTAATTCATTAATTTGAAAGTTAATTTTGTTTACTTCCACTTGAATTTCTGCAAATCTTTTTTCATCTGCAGAATCAATTTCAGCTAAAAGTTTAGCTTTTTTTTCTCTTAACTCTTTTAAAGTCATTTTTGTTCCTCCCTAAATTTTAATTTTCTTTTTTCAAAGTCTAATTTCCCTGTATCACTGCTACGACTTTCATTCTCCAACGCCTTAGCTTTGATGTTTGCAACCATCATTTTTTCGTTATCCAACGAGCTCAAGGAACGAGCATTTATACTTGTTTGAGGATATGCACCATCATTTACTGCACTAACCTCATAGACTTTTCTAATTTTCATAATTCGACGCACTGGCATTTCTGCATCAATATTAAACCATTTATCACCATTATCTTCAATTTCAATACCAAAGCAAAAACTCATATCCTCGATATCACCACGTTCAACTGCTGAACACAATTTTCTTGCATCGCTATTATTTTCTTTATCTACATTTGCCTTGATTGCAAGACCAATTTCATCAATTTTTATATCCATAGTACAACGCTTACCACGTCTGTGCCTTGCAACTGGTACCATACTATTATCATGATTTATTAAAAATTTAATATCTGATAGATCAGCATTGTCTAATGCATGTGGATCTATTTCTTCATAAAAGTAATCACCTATAGCTGTTCTTTCATTGAATACAATTGGGTATCCTTCAATTATTCCTTCTTTTGGGTGAACATCTGCATTTCTTTTTTGAACTCGAAATTCAATATTTGGATTAGGCATTTTCATCATCCTCCTTTTTAATTGGTTTATTTATTAACTGATGTTGATTAGCAATTGATGTATCGATGTAATTAAGACTAACTCTATCAGGATCTTCATCAGGTTCATAACCTAAGAGTTCTCTTTGCTCCATCCGTTTCAATAAGTTGGATGGATTAACGAGTTCAACTATTTTCATTCTTGTTGCAAATGAAAGACTTTGCACAAATCTATCATATACTTTAATTTTATAACCAGCCTTAAGTTGTTTTTGAGTAAAAATACCAACTGTGAATGTTTCACTAATTGCAGCTAATATTCCTTCAATTGTTGTCTGATAGAATGAAGAGTATTCATCATCAGTAAACTTACCAGTTAAAATAGGAATACTTACTCCAAACGGATATAAAAGTTCATCTTTGACAAAGTTTAAAACATTAGATGGAATGTCTGATGCGTTAATATTGATTGGTGTAAAATCACTTTCAAAGTCAGTTGCAAGTATTCCATATTTAGAATCTAATATATGATTTTCAAATTCATCACGTCTAAGTGCCTTTTTATCTGCATCAGCAACTGTTTTCATTGATAATAAACCTTTAATTGAGAGTGAAGCAACCATGCTTTTTGGTACACACTCTTTAATAGTATGTAGAATTTGCAAATTTCCAAGCAGTGCTCTTACATCAAACTTGCCGTTTGCGTCTCCTCCTTTTGTAGGATGCTCACCAAACTTCCATCTTACGTGGATAATGTCTTCATAAGGTATGTCGAATGTTACTCCATTTCCAATTAACTCGATTCGATACTCACCATCGATTTCATAAATGGTTACTTCATCTGGATCTAGTATATAAAACTCTTTAGGCACTCTTTTTACTAAATCAGTTCCTTTAATTGGAACTTCATCAAATGTTTGGTAAATATATGCATTGCAGTTTTTAACAAGCATATATCCGAGTTTGTACATAAAATCATGTGAAGTCATCAAACGATTAAAACGTGTAGTAAAGATAAAGTTATAATCATCATCATTGATTTTGATTTTACCCGAACTACTTACTTTTTGAATAACACTTCTAAGATATGCTTTTGACACTTCTTCAGCAATTCGATGTACAGCAGTCTTTACAATGTCAGAAGCATAAATATCTTTGCCAAAGTTAGAAATAATTGGACTATCTAAACTAATTAAGCGATTTAACGAATTTTGAACTTTTGTGTTATACTTACCAAGTTTTAATAACTTCTTTATTTTTTCAAACGCCATACTTTTCCTCCTAAAACAAAAAAATGAGCCGATGAACGGCTCAAGCAATAAAAAATGGCGAGCCGAAAGTACGTGCATAGCACGTTTCGACTCACCAGGATTATACCTTATACGGAGTACTAATTTTACGAAAATGATAATACCTAAAACGAAAACGCGTATTATCTAACAATTATTTAATTTTTACGCTAGCATTATATCACAATTGTTTTTTATTTGTCAATATTTTTGTTCATTTTTTCTTTATTTTTTTGTGCACGGATTGTAAAAGTATATTCCTTTTTGCACTTTGGACAGTAAAAAGTAGTATTTACAATTCCTATTCGAGAATCATATTTACCAATCAAACATCCGTGTCTAGGACATTTCACTTTATTTTGATAATCTTCTAATACCATTTTTACCCCACTTTCTGCTTAAATTGTGTTTTAAATTCTTTCAAAACTTCATAAGCGATTACTTTTGACATTGTGCCATCTATTTTGTTGCCAATAAAACCTTGAAGCTTTACAGGCATCGCAAGTCCCTTTGAATCATTTCTAATTGCAGTATTTTTAAAATTCCATATACACATCGGATTGGACTGATAATTTACCAAGCAATCTTTTAAGTCATCTTCTAGATTACATGTAGGAACATTTAGTGTAAATGTGTTCATCCCAACTTGTACTGGAACTTGATCTCCAAAATTTTTAGCTACACGATTTTTAAATTCACGCGCCTTCCATGCATCGTATCCTACTCTATATGGTCGTATACTATATTCTTCAAATATCTCCCAAAGGTACTCTGCTACGATGTTATCATCAATGATATTTCCTTTTACAACGCGGCACCATCCTTCTGCTTCCCACTCCAGATAATTTTTCTTTTCTGTATTGGTTGGACTTTCCGTGAAAATTGGGTCGATTGCTTTCGACTCAGGAACAAAGTACATAGTATGTAAATACTTTGTATTATCATTTGGTTTTAAGAAAAGTAAAGTTGCAGCTGATAAGTCGTTTGTTTCTGATAAGTCTACTCCTGCAATACACCAACTATTTCTAAAATCTTCTAAATCGAATACACCATCATTTTGAATAATTGTTTTTTCTTCAAGCCATGCATTTGGACGCGAATACTTAATATTAAATTCCTTCGCAAGAATAAATGCCCGTTTAGTTCTTGATGTTCTTGCCTCTTCAACTAGCCCTCTTAATGTACTCCACTTTTTACAAACTCCAAGTAATGGATTAGACTTAACCCAAGTTTTCTCATCTTGCCATACTTCTTGTTCTGAATCTTGCGTATATAACCAGATTAGCCATCTTGTACGTTTTAACTCACCTTTTAAAACTTTTCGAGCTTCTTCAAGACGCTTATCCAAATATCCATCTGTTACTACTCCTTCAGTAGTTATTTCAAAATAAACTGGTTCTTCTTGAGTAGTAAGTGAAGTCCGAATAGGCATAACTGTTTTGTCATCCTTCATTTCATGTACTTCATCAACAATTGCAAACTTTAAGTTTCTTCCTTCTTTTGCCCCTGATTTAGCAGACATCTTTTTGATGGAGCCTTTATTTTGTTTGGTATACTTACCCTTTTTCTTTTTTTGTTTACGATTGCCAAAAAAAATACCTTGATTGTTTTTTCTTGTACATCTTTCAAGAATATTACTTTCTTCTCTAAAGTTATTAATACAATCAAACACTAAGGATGCTTGCTCATGGTCATTCGATGCGCAAAGAAACTTTTGCCCCATTATTCCACAGAAAAAATCAGCAATAGCAAGTGCAGCCAAAAATGGAGTCTTACCATTTTTACGAGCCATCAAGAGTAATATTTCTTGAAATCTTCTTACCCACTTGTTATATTCTGGGTCAAAGTATTGATAACCAAATATAGTCTCAGCAATTGCTTTTTGCTCTATTGTTAGTAAGAAAGGTTTACCCGCAAAAGGTGCTTCAAAGTGTTTGATATGCTTTTCAATGAAATTGATTCTTTTATGTGCAGGCTTTAAATAAAGTCTGTACTCATTAAGACTTAATTCTGAAACATACATATCTAATGCGGTCATAAGTTCTTGGCCTATTAGCTTCTCGCCACTTTTACAAAGATGGTAGTATTCTAATAAATAACTTTCGTTTTCTTCTCCGATAATATGCATCAATCATCATCCTCGTATTCTGACAAATCATCATCGTCATCATTGTTATCTGTATTTAGTAAATCTTTATTAAGTTTAACCATACAGTTGGTATATTGGGCCATATATTTGACGCGGGCTTTTCCAGCACCTGTTTCTTTTGTATTGCCCATTTTATCAAAAACTAAAGTTGGAAGTCCTTTAATTTTCTCTAATATTTCATAAAGTTCTGCAACTTTATAGATGAGTTTATCATTAATGGCTAATTTAGCCTCATCTACGCCAGATTGTTTGTATAACTCAATTAATCGGTTATACTCTAATTCAGCGATATTAGGCTGTTGCAACTCTTTATTTCCTTGTTTTTTTGCCATACTTGGACCTCCAATCTTTCAAAAAAATTTTTGAAAACTTTTTTACACAAAAAAAGTCAAAAAAATGGATTTTGATTTTTCTTGATTGCGCTGTGGAGTAT
>ERZ1027061.1275-NODE-1275-length-10197-cov-4.535496_pt1 | contig 10197 bp, 9 predicted proteins | sample MGYA00519283_ERZ1027061 | MGnify/ENA primary metagenome ERZ1027061 (study PRJEB26926, sample SAMN06164849) | human gut metagenome | biome: ENVO:00009003; feature: ENVO:2100002; material: ENVO:00002003 | host: Homo sapiens | place: USA | collected 2012 ... | reverse complement strand
GCGTCAGATGTGTATAAGAGACAGATATAACCGCAAGCGAGCTTACCGCTACCTTCACCGTGCCCTCCACCGGCAAGGCGATAACCGCAACCGCCCTTTTCGATATAGACCCCGACAAGGCAAGCGCACAGAACGCGCTTATATCCGCCGCGCTGTATGGCGAGGACGGCGCGCTTATAGCCGCCGCCGACAGGGAAGGCACTCGCTTTGAAATAACCCTGCCCGATGGCTACAACGTGGCAGATCTGGCGGAAAAGGCCAAGCTGGTGCTTGACTATTCCCCTTACGCCACCGCCCGCCTGAAGGGTGCGGATAGCGACTGGCCCGCGGTAGGGCAGGGCGGCATGACCGCGGGAACGGAATACACCTTCGTTATAACCGCGGAAAACAAGCGGGATGCGCAGGAGTATACAATAGTTATAATTGCCCCCAAGAGCGGCGACAATACCATGACCAAGGTTGAGCTGCTTGCCACCGCAGATAAGGCCGTTATAGCCGAAGGCACGCTGGAAGGCGATACCTGGACGATAACCATAACCGATAAGGCCGTTGCGGATAACCTTACTATGCAGTATCTCCGCCTGACCTATGATGAGAAGGCGACCGTTGCAATGGCGGGCGGCTACGGCGACGCTACCGGCGATTTCAAATGGCGCAATGGCGACGTGATGTGCGGCATGTCCGTAAATCAGCCCGTCAAGTTCACCGTCACCGCCGAAAACGGCGACACGAAGGAATACACAATTGTGGTGAAGTATGATGCCCCCGCCGCGCCCGAGCTTACCAACGGCTCCGCCGAGCGCACAAGCGACAAGGAAGCTATCGTCAAGTTCACGTCCGGCGAGGCGGGAATGTATTATTACGCCGTGGTGAACAAGGGCGCTACCACGCCTAAGGTGGATACCACCAAGAACGGCAAGAACGCCGTTGCCGGTGAAAACGTATTGACCCTCAATAACCTTACCGCAGGCGCAAGGGAGATATACATTGTGGTCAAAAACGCAGGCGGCGTTGAAAGCGCGGCGCTGAAGATTGACATTCCCGCATTCGGCGGCGGCACGGAGCAGCCCGGCGAGTTCAAGATATCCATCTCCGCGCCCAAGGGCGGCACGCTGACCGCCAGCAAGACTACTGCCGGTGCAGGCGATACCATAACCGTTATCGCAACTCCGGACGCGGGGATGCAGCTGGTTGCAGGCTCTCTTACCTATACGCTTGCCGTGGCAGGAGGTGAAACCAAGAAGATAGATAACTTCACCTTCACCATGCCCGCGGGCGACGTGTCGCTCACCTGCAAATGGGAAACCAAGTCCACTACCGTTGACGGTATAACCGGTTTCAGCATAAACGGCGTATCCGGCAGCATAAATCAGACCAACGGCACAATATCCGTCGTAATGCCCTACGGTACGGATGTATCCAAGCTTGTGCCCGTAATATCCGGCAACAACATTGCCAGCATAATCCCTGGTTCCGGCGTGATGCAGGACTTCTCCAAGCCTGTCACCTACACCGTAACCCTTGCCGACGGCACTACAAAGACGTACACCGTCACCGTGTACGTCCAGTCCGGCACGGCTGCCGACCAAATGTGGGGGAAACTGACAGACTTCTATAACCAGGTCCCCTGGTGGAAGTACGCCGAGCATCAGCAAAGCTACGGCAAGTACCCCCGTTACTGGTAAGCCGAACAATCTAACCTAAGCTCCCGATAACACCCCCGCCCGCCAAGGTTTCAACTGAGGTGAGCGGGGGTGAGTTTGTTAAAACACAATTGGCAAGCAATGCAAGTGTTTATACACTTGCGAAAAAGCCTGTCAGGGAGAGCCCTGAGACCCCGAACGGTTTTTGCAAAACCGGCTGCGCCCCGATGGAGCTTTTGCTGCTGTTTCAGCATTATTATGCAGTTATAGCATTGACACGTTATCAATATAGGATTATCCTATAAAGAGAGAAAAAACGGAGGAGTATAATATTGAGTCAGATTGCGGCACGCATCCGCGCATTGCGGGAACAGGCTTCTTTTTCGCAGCAGCGGCTTTCAAAAACATTGGGCATTGCGCAGTCCAGCCTTTGCCGCTATGAGACGGGTGAAACGGAACCTTCGGCTGCGGTTTTGCTGAAATATGCAGACTTTTTTGATGTCTCCATGGATTACATTTTCGGCAGAACCGATGACCCGCATGGTGCGGCGCCGATTCGTAAAAGCGTGGACGAGCCGGAATGGGAACAGTTCATAGAGATGTGTTTCGACCCTATGTCATCAGCAAATGCTCGGCTGAAGGAAACATTGAAGCAAATGATGAAGGAGGCTAAAGAGTGAGTATATTGGAATTTCTTGGCACGTGGGAAATAATGTATAATTCCAACTTCAAAGTGGTTGAATTCGACTACTTTAATAACAAAGCCGGACTACATACGTTCGCTCTCAGCGCAAAGGAGTGGTAATAAACAATGAACGCCGTTATTTATGCCCGCTATTCCTCAGATAGTCAGCGGGAAGAGTCCATAGAAGGTCAAATACGTGAGTGCCGGGAATATGCCGAGCGCAATAATATGACCATCGTTGGAACGTATATTGACCGGGCATTATCTGCAAAAACAGCAGATCGACCGGAGTTCCAGCGCATGATTAAGGACAGCGCAAAAGAGCTGTTTGAAATCGTACTTGTATGGAAGCTCGACCGCTTTTCCCGCGACCGTTACGACAGCGCACACTATAAGCACATTCTGAAAAAGAACGGCGTGAAGGTAGTGTCGGTTAAAGAGAATATATCCGACGGTCCGGAGGGCATTATACTTGAATCAATGCTGGAAGGATATGCCGAATACTACTCTGCGGAGCTTTCACAAAAGATACGGCGCGGGCAAAAGGAAAACGCCCTCAAGTGCAAAAATAACGGCGGAGGCATTCCGCTTGGTTATATAGTCGGACCGGATGGTATCCTTGCCGCTGACCCATTGACTGCACCTCTGGTGAAAGAAATATTTACCCGCTACGATGCAGGTGAGAGTATCAGCGCAATCACAGCATCGCTGAACGAACACGGCCTAAAAACGAGTAAAGGCAAGGCGTTCAAAATAGGCGGAGTCAGCCTAATGCTAAAGAACAGAAAATACATCGGCGAATACCGCTATGGCGGCATAATCATCCCCAAAGGTATCCCCGCAATCATAGATGAGGATTTATTTGAGCGGGTGCAGCAGCGCATGGCGCTAAACAAGAAAGCACCTGCCAAAGGAAAAGCAGCAGAAGAATATCTGTTGACCACAAAACTGTTCTGCGGGACCTGCGGGCGGCTTATGGTAGGCGAAAGCGGCAAGAGTCGCACTGGTGTCATGTACTATTACTACAAATGCGGCGGAGCTAAACGGCATCTCGGCTGTAAGCGCAAAGCCATAAGAAAGCAATGGATAGAGCGCGCTGCAGTCCTTATGACGATACAGCGCGTGTTAAGGGACGATGAAATCAGTCGCATAGCAGATGCTATCGTTTCATTGCAGGAAAGAGAAGATACAACTCTTCCCGCCATGCGTTCCCAGCTTGCTGCATGCGAAAAAGCCATCGATAATATGCTTAACGCTATTCAGCGGGGCATCATTACCGCATCTACAAAAGAACGGCTGGAGCAGTTAGAAACACAGCGTCAAGAACTCAAACTATCGATATTGCAGGTGCAAATGACAAAGCCGCGCTACACAAAGGAGCAGATAGTCGGCTGGATAAACCGTTTCAAGTATGGCAGCGCAGACGACCCGCAGTACCAGAAGCAAATCATAGACACGTTCATCAATTCCATCTACGTGTTTGATGATAAAATGGTATTCACCTACAACTTTCAGGATGGAACAGAACCGATTACCCTTGCGGAAATAGAGGCGACATTCGGTTCGGATTTAGCCAAAGTTGCTCCACCACCAAAAAAGCCCAGAAATTCTGGGCTTTTTGCTTATCTGCTGCAAGACTGATGAGGCAATTCTATGCACCTTTGGGCTATAACAAAATGGAAGAAGTTTTATTCCGGCGTACCTGTGCGGCATAGGGACGGCCTGAGGACGCGATTTGAAAAAGGCATAGATGCGGATTTGCGCAATGCCTGCATTCGCTTTTGCGATTGGGCAAGGCATGAATACTATTTCCCGATACGGGTATGCGTTTATTTCAAAAAGGATGAGTTGATACGCGCCATGGATGGGGAAATGGTGAGCGCAACATTCTTCGGCCCATATGATAAAATGGAGGAGCCGTATATCCGCGTTTCAACGGGCGATTTTGGGGAGATTAAAGCGAGAAACGGCAGAGATAATGCCGTGTTTGCGATTTTGCATTCCGTCGCGCATGAGCTTACGCATTATTTTCAATGGGTAAACGGATTGGAGCTCACCGCAATCGGCGAAGAAAGGCAAGCCGCATATTATGCCGATATCATCATAGATGAATACATGGATGTATATTACCATCCATAACCACAACTAAAAAAGGAGGGATTTTCATCCCTCGTCCGGCATTTGGGAATCGTATATACATTCGTCCCAGATGCTCTCCTTGCAAAATTCGTCCCATATGGCGGTCTCAAGCTCGCTCAGCGCGGATGCAAGGCCGTTTTCGTTTGCGGGGAATGCGGCGGCATAGCCCGCTGCGTCCGCATCGCAGAAGCCGGTTTTGTTGCTCCAGCCAACTATTTCCGGCAGTATCCCGCGCGCATCAAGCCATTCGGCAAAGGCCATGGAAAGCGCAGGGTAGTCTATCTGCCCCAGCGGCGCCGCGCCGAAGCCCTCGTGCGAAATATAGAATGGGCCGGCGTATTTAAGTTCGTTTTTATATTGAGATACAAGCGTTTCAATTTTGCTCATAATATTCACCCCGTTCAGCGTTTATAGCTATAGTTTACCCGCCTTTATTGCTTTTGTAAACGCCTGCTTTTGAACATTGTAATCAAACCAGTCGCGTCCGCCAGCAGCCAGCCTATGGGTATTGCCATCCATATGCCTATTTCGCCTATTTTTGCGGAAAGTATATACGCAAGCGCCACGCGCGTGCCCAGCGATATAACCGTAAGCACAACGGACATTGCGGGCCGCTGCACCGCGCGGAAATAGCCATACAGCAGGGAAAGGCAGCCTATACCGAAATAGAACGCGCCTTCTATGCGAAGATATTTTATTCCCGCCAGCAGCACGGCTGTTTCGTTTGCGTCAATAAATATAAGCATCAGCGGGCGGGCAAATGCGAACACCAGCGCCGATATTGCCACGCTGAACGCCGTGCTTATAATAAATGCTTGCTTCGTGCCCGCGCGTATGCGCCCATGGTCGCCCGCTCCATGGTTCTGCGCAACGAATGTGGAATAAGCGTTGCCGAAGTCCTGTACTGGAAGGTAGGCGAATGTGTCTATCTTCACCGCGGCGGCAAACGCGGCCATTACCGTAGCGCCGAAGCTGTTTACAAGCCCCTGCACCATAAGTATGCCGAAGTTCATTACGGACTGCTGAAGGCAGGTGAGGGAGGACAGGCTGAATATATCCTTCAGTATAGGCTTGCTGAAGCGCATATCCCCGTGCTTTGGGATAAGCTCCGGGCATTTGAAAAGCACATACAGGCATAAGCCCACCGCTGAAATGTACTGCGCAATAACCGTTGCCCAAGCTACGCCCGCAATGCCCCAACTGAATACCAACACGAATATCAAGTCAAGCGCAATGTTCAGCACGGCGGATATCGCAAGGAAAATCAGCGGCACGGAAGAATTGCCAAGCGCGCGCAGCAGGCAGGAAACATAATTGTAAAGCGAGGTCGCAATAAGCCCAACGTATATAATTGCCAAATATTCGCGCATACCGCCGCGCACAGCGTCCGGCACGCGCAGGAACAAGAGTATAGGCTCCATGAAGGCGTATACTGCGGCGTTAATAAGCACGGTTATTGAAAGGAGGAGAATGAACGCATGCAATATGCCTGATCTCAGCGAAGAAGAATCGTTCCGCCCGCGGTATATCGAAAAAAGCGCGCCCGAACCCATGCTCAGCCCCAGGAATATGGAAGTGGGAAAGTCATAAGCGTATAGGCCGAACCAACCGCGGCAAGCGCGTTTGCGCCAAGCGCACGGGATACGATAAGCGTATCGGCAATGTTATAAAACTGCTGCAGCATATTGCCCGCCATCATTGGCAGCGCAAACAGAATGAGCGAGCGGGATATGCTCCCGCGCGTAAGGTCACGATACATGGCACATTCCTCAACTGATGATAGTGATACGAAAGCATATTATAAAAAATGCTTGCGCAATAGTCAACAATATTGCCTAAAATGTTTGTTTTTTGCCGCGCGCGTGGTATAATGCAGGGTATGACAAAAACGGCGTTATCCCGTTAGGCGGATAGGAAAGGTGAAACATGAAAGTCAGCGAGCTGTTAGGCGAAAGGTATAAGGACAGGGTTGCGGAAATAGAAAGCCAAAACCTTATGGTAAGGGGCGGCTATATTAAGCAGGTGGGCAATGGCATATATTCCCTTATGCCTCCCGCGCGGCGTATACATAATAAGATAGAGGCGATATTGCGCCAGGAGATGGACAGGATAGACGGGCAGGAGGTACTGTTCCCCGTTACTATGCCCGCAACGCTTTGGCAGGCTTCCGGCCGCTGGGAAAGCGTCGGCAAGGAGCTTTTACGCTTTAAGGACAGGAGCGGCGCGGATATGGTGCTTGGCATGACTCATGAAGAAGCGGCCGTGCATATGGCCATGAACGTGGCGAGCACATATCAGAAATATCCCTTTATGATATATCAGATACAGACTAAGTTCCGCGACGAGCCCCGCGCCCGCGGCGGCCTTATAAGGGTGCGCGAATTTACTATGAAGGACGGCTATTCGTTCCATACCTCGCAGAAGGATCTGGAGCGGTATTATAAGCGCTGCTACCGCGCGTATGAGCGCATATATGCCCGCGTAGGCATACCCGAGGTTGTGGCCGTTGCGTCCGATTCGGGCATGATGGGCGGCAAGGTTAGCCACGAGTTCATGCTGCTTACCGATATTGGCGAGGATACCATCGTCCTTTGCCCGGAGTGCGGCTACCGCGCGAACATGGAGGCGGCGGACTGCATAGTGCATAACGACCCCGATGAAGCCATGGCCCCGCTTGAAAAGGTTGCAACGTATGACAACAAGACCATTGAGGAAGTGTGCAGCTTCCTGCACGGCAGCGCGGAAAAGAGCGCCAAGGCCGTTGTGTATCAGCGCAACGAGGACGACAGCTATGTGCTTGTATTCGTGCGCGGCGACCTTGAGGTTAACGAAACCAAGCTGAGGAACTATCTTAAGGCGGAGGTGCATCCCGCCGTTGAAATAGACCACGCCGGCCTTGTTGCGGGCGCGATTGGCCCCGTAAATCTTGCCAAGGGCATAACCGTGGTGTATGATCGTTCGCTTGAAGGCACAAGGAACCTTGTGTGCGGCGCGAATGAAGAAGGCTACCACTTCACAGGGCTCAACATGGATAGGGACGTGCCTAATGCCGAATATGCGGACGTTGCCAAGGCGACCGTGGGCGGCGTATGCCCCAAGTGCGGCAAGCATTCGCTTACCATTAAAAACGGCATAGAGGTCGGCAACATATTCCAGCTTGGCCGCCGCTACACCGAATCCATGGGCATGACCTATGACGATGAAAAGGGCAACCGTGTCAACCCCATAATGGGCTGCTACGGCATAGGCGTGGGCAGGCTGATGGCCAGCGTGTGCGAGGAGCATCATGACCAGTACGGCCCGGTATGGCCCATATCAATAGCCCCTTGGGAAATAGAGATATGCGCACTGCGTGCGGATCAGGCGCACGTTAAGGAAGAAGCCAATAAGCTTTATAAGTCACTTATGGACGAAGGCTACGAAGTGCTGTTTGACGACCGCACCGTGTCCGCAGGCTTCATGTTCTCGGATGCAGACCTTTTGGGCAGCCCCGTGCGCATAGTAATATCGCCCAAGACGCTTGACCGCGGCGTGGTTGAAATAGTTACAAGGGACAAGACCATAAAGGAGGACGTTCCCCTTGAATGCGCCATGCAGCGCACCAAGGAAATAGTGGCGGAGCTTTACGCGCGCATAAACAGCCACGTTCCCGAAAGCATATAATTTAAGCCAAAGTAAAAAAGCGGGCAGTCCGGTAAGGGCTGTCCGCTTTTGCGCAGTATTTTTTGCAAGTGCTATCTTTTTTACATTCTTGCCGCATAGCTGTTTTTGTTTTTGCGCATAACCATGGTATAATATAAATTCAGCATGAAAAATGCTTTATGGCAACGAAAGGAAAGATTACTATGGGTCTGCCGGCAAAACTGGTTCACTCTCAATTGAACTTCTTCAAGCCGCTGGTGGCTAACTGTTCGCTGGAAACTATACGCCGCGGGCAGGATAAGCTGGGCGAGCTGATGGAAGCCATACATAGGAAGGACGTGATCACGCGCGATCATGCCTTCGCAAACTTTGAAGGCGCGTGGATAATACCCAAGGACGAGCGCAGGCAGGGCGTTATACTTTACCTGCACGGCGGGGGATACACCTGCGGAGACCTTGACTACGCAAAGGGCTTTGGCGCAACGCTTGCGGACGAGGAAGGCGTGCGCGTGTTTGCTGCGGCATACAGGCTGGCGCCGGAAAGCCCATACCCTGCGGCGGTGGAGGACGCGCTGGAAGCATATAACTACCTTCGGCAGAAGGGCTATAAGCCGGAGCATATAATGCTCTGCGGCGAAAGCGCGGGCGGCGGGCTGTGCTTTGCACTGTGCTTAAAGCTGAAGGAGCTTTCGCTGCCGCTGCCCTGCGGAATAATAGCCATTTCCCCGTGGGCGGACCTTACGGCCTCCGGCAGCACATACGAGACAAACCGCGAAAAGGATGTTTCGCTCACGGCAGAGGTGCTGGAGTTTTACGCCCAATGCTACGCCGGTGAGCACGACAGGCGGGAGCAGACAATATCGCCCCTGTTCGGGGAGCTTACGGGCATGCCGCCTTCGCTCATATTCGCTGGCGGGGACGAAATACTGCTGGATGATTCCGTGCGGCTCAACAGGCGGCTGACCGAGTGCGGCTGCAAGAGCAGGCTTATAATTGCGCCGGAGCGTTGGCACGCATATGTGCTGTATCAGCTTAATGAAAATCAGGATGATTTCACAGCCATAAACGCTTTCCTCAACGACCATCTTTGCCCGGAAAGAAAGCTTAGATGGATGCGGCTGGACAACGCGGCGAAGATTTACCCCGCGGCAAGGCGGAAAAACTGGAATAATTTCTTCCGCGTGTCCGCCACTATGACGGAAAACGTGGACAGGGAGGTGCTTCAGGCCGCGCTGGACGTTACGGTGCGGCGGTTCCCGTCCATAGCCGTGCGGCTGAGGCGGGGCACGTTCTGGTATTACCTGGAGGAGCTTTCAAACGCGCCCAAGATTCGGGACGAGAAGGCTTACCCGCTGGCGTATGTGCCTTTCAAGGAGGTGCGGGAGTGCGCGTTTAGGGTTATAGTATACAAAAAGCGCATAGCGGTGGAGTTCTTCCACGCGCTGACGGACGGCAACGGCGCGCTGACATTCGTTAAAACGCTGGTTGCGGAATACATAACGCAGAAATACGGCGTGGAGATACCAAATGAGGACGGCGTACTCTGCCGCCTGGAAGCGCCCAGCGATGAGGAGCTGGAGGACAGCTTCCTTAAATTCAGCGGGGATGTGCGCGCCAGCCGCAGCGAAAAAACGGCGTATCACCTGAGCGGCACGCCGGAGGAAAACGGCTTTGTGGATATTGTTACGCTTATGCTCAGCGCGGACGATGTGCGCAAAAAGGCAAAGGAGCACGGCGTTACCGTGACGGAGTTCCTGTGTGCGGCAATGATGGAGGCCATACTTGAAATTCAGGCGGAAAGGGTGCATTCCCGCCGCAGGAGAAAGCCGGTAAAGGTGCTTATACCCGTTAACCTGAGGAAGCTTTTTTCAAGCAAAACGCTCAGGAACTTTGCCCTGTACATAACGCCGGAGGTCGATCCCACGCTCGGGGAATACACGTTCGATGAAATATGCGCCATAGTGCATCACCGCATGGGGCTTGACTACACCGCAAAGCTTATGGGCACCCGCATTGCTACCAACGTGAGCAGCGAGCGGGCGCTTGCGCTGAAGGTTATGCCGCTTTTCATAAAGAACATTGCAATGA
>ERZ1027061.1252-NODE-1252-length-10307-cov-5.140265_pt1 | contig 10307 bp, 10 predicted proteins | sample MGYA00519283_ERZ1027061 | MGnify/ENA primary metagenome ERZ1027061 (study PRJEB26926, sample SAMN06164849) | human gut metagenome | biome: ENVO:00009003; feature: ENVO:2100002; material: ENVO:00002003 | host: Homo sapiens | place: USA | collected 2012 ... | reverse complement strand
ATAGATGGAACATCTGCTGTAAAGGAGGAGGCCTTGAGTGCAGTCATATCTTCTGATGCAGGTATTCGGAAAGAAACAAGGCTTGGCGGAACACAGGTGCTTATGGAGAATTATGGCGACACGACGCTCTTGATGGAAACTGACGGCTGTGGGCGAAATATGCCTCATATAGTTCTCGTACTGGTGGACAAAGAGAATGGGGAATCTATCGTGATAAATGTTTCTGAAGAGGAGCTGGTGCTGGGGCGAGACAGCACTGTTGATGTGGTCCTGAACGATAAGAATATCAGCAGGAGACACTTATCCGTTTGTGAAAAAGGTGGGAGGGTATATGTAAAAGATCTCGGGTCCACAAACGGAACATTTGTAAATGAGATACGACTGTGCAGAGATAAATACTGGCCTTTTGCCGGTGGAGACATACTGAGGTTGGGCAGCAGGGAATACAACGTTCAAATATCGCTTATCTGATTGATATAAAATGTAAATTCAGATATAATAGTCTGTGTGAGTCTTCCGAAAACACATACGTAAAGTGATTACTCGGGATAGATTACATTTTAGTGTACAAAAAGGTAGGTATTGACATGTCGTATGTAGCTTTATATAGAAAATGGAGACCTGATACTTTTGATGAAGTAAAGGGGCAGGATCATATAGTTACCACTCTTAGAAATCAGATTAAGAATGATAGACTTGGTCATGCCTTTTTATTTTGCGGAACAAGAGGAACAGGTAAAACATCTATAGCAAAGATATTTGCGAAGGCGTGTAATTGTGAGCATCCGGTGGACGGAAGTCCATGTAATGAATGTGCAAGCTGCAGGGCGATAGCAGATGGATCGTCTTTGAATGTGATAGAGATAGATGCGGCATCGAACAATGGTGTTGACAATATAAGACAGATACGCGAGGAGGTTGCATATCCTCCAACGGAGGGAAGATATAAAGTATATATCATAGATGAGGTTCATATGTTATCCCCAGGTGCGTTCAATGCATTGCTGAAGACCCTTGAGGAGCCGCCTTCATATGTCATATTCATTCTTGCAACTACGGAATCTCACAAGATACCCATAACCATATCATCAAGATGTCAAAAATATGATTTCAGGAGAATTCCGGTGGATGTCATATCGGACAGACTGGCGGATCTGATGGACAGAGAAGGGTTGGCAGCGGACAAAAAAGCGATAGACTATATTGCTAAATCCGGAGATGGCTCCATGCGAGATGCTCTCTCTATACTAGATCAGTGTGTGGCATTTAACCTGGGTCAGAAACTCACATATGACAAGGTGCTTGAGACAATAGGTGCTGTCGATATAGATACATTTGCCAGGCTGCTGGAGTGCGTTCTCAGAGAGGATGTTGAGGGTGCCATAGATGTGGTGGATGAGATAGTATGGCAGGGGCGTGAGCTTGGAAGATTTGTGAGTGAGTTCACATGGTTTCTTAGAAACATACTTGTAGTAAAGCTCTCTCAGTCGGAGGGAGACAGACTTGATATGACAAAGGAGAATATCCAGCGCATCAGGGATATAGCTGCAGGCATGGAGGAGAGTGCGATCATAAGATATATAAATGTATTTTCTGATGCAGCAGCAAGCATAAAATATTCAACCCAGAAGAGGATAGTGCTTGAAATGGCGGTTATTAAGCTGTGCAGACCTCAGATGGAGACAGACATCACAAGTATAGTGGAGAGAGTCAGATTCCTTGAGAAAAAATTGGATGATCTACAGTCGAATGGAGTAAAGGTTCAGACAGCGCCGCAGACCGGCCGTACAGAGGAGACTGCAGGCTTTGAGGTAGGTACAGAAGGAATGAAAGCTTTTCAGGAAAAACTGGCAAGTGAACTGCCGCAGGCTGAATTTGAAGATCTGAAAAGAGCTGCGGATAACTGGAATGAAATACTTGGAAAGCTCTCAAGTCCAGCTAGAAGATACCTTGAAAGAAACGATGATGATCCGGGCAACAGGGCGAAACTTATATTGGCGGATGACAGAAAGAAACTTGTGCTTATGATACCTCTTACGGATGATGAACTTCCAAAGTTATATTTTGAGAAAGCTGAGAATGTGGAACATGTCAAAGGTGTGATAGAGGAGTATCTGGGCAAGAGTGTGGAGTTTGAGATAATCTGCACCAAAAATTCGCACAAGGACAATACAAAGTTAGAGCAGGAAAATATCCTGAATATGATCAATTTTAAGGTTGAGAGAAGACAGGAATAAATAATATATTAATCAAAACAGATATAAAAGGAGGATTTTTTAATGGCTAAGAGAGGTGGATTTCCAGGAGGTATGATGCCTGGCAATATGAACAATCTTATGAAACAGGCACAGAAGATGCAGAAACAGATGGAGGAGACAACAAAGACACTAGAGGATAAGGTATATGAATCATCAGTTGGCGGCGGTGTAGTTACAGCCAAGGTGTCAGGCAAGAAGGAGCTTATGGAGATAAAACTCGATCCTGAAGTTGTGGATCCTGAGGACATAGAGACACTTGAAGATCTTATAATATCAGCAGTTAATGAGGCTTTCAGGACACAGGAGGAAGACTATAATAACAATATGAGTAAGATTTCTGGTGGAATGGGACTTGGAGGATTGCCTTTCTAATGGAAGTTTATGGCGGAGAAGTTAACAGACTTATAGAGGAACTGGGAAGACTGCCGGGAATTGGATCAAAGACAGCGCAGAGACTTGCATTTCACATAATAAGCATGCCTGAGGACAGGGCATTTGCATTGTCGGATGCGATAGTAAAAGCGAAGAAGAATATAAAGTACTGCAGTTGTTGTTATACCATAACTGACAGGGAGGTATGCCCTATATGCAGTTCGCCGAACAGAAATCACAAACTTATAATGGTAGTGGAGACTCCCCGTGATCTTGCGGCATATGAGAGAACCGGACAGTTTGACGGTGTCTATCATGTACTTCACGGTGTTATCAATCCGGCTCTCGGCATAGGTCCTGCGGATATAAAAATATCGGAACTTATGCGGAGACTGCAGAGTGAGGATGTTGAGGAACTTATAATTGCAACCGGTTCAGGACCTGAGGGAGAGGCTACTGCGATGTACATATCAAAGCTTGTGAAACCTGCGGGAATAAAGGTGAGCCGTATTGCAAGTGGTGTACCTGTCGGTGGAGATCTAGAATGTATTGATGAGGTGACACTTCTCAGAGCACTTGAGGGCAGAGTGTATCTTTAGAGGTAATGATAAAGCCTGTTGTATGAATGACATGTACTATATTTACACAAATTTATAAAGAAAGAGGTGCGGATTTATGTTAAGAGTAGGTTTTTTGACAAGTGGCGGAGACTGTCAGGCATTGAATGCAACTATGAGAGGTATAGCAAAGGGGTTGTATGAACTCTTCGACGAGGTGGAGATCTACGGTTTTCTCGAGGGCTATAAGGGCCTTATGAGAGGCAATTATAACAAGATGAAACCTGCAGATTTTTCGGGAATAATCAATAAGGGCGGAACAATTCTTGGAAGTTCAAGACAGCCATTCAAACTTATGGGGGAGCCGACTGAGGATGGTCTTGACAAGGTTAAGTCCATGAAAGAGACATACAAGAAACTTAAACTGGATTGTCTTTGCGTACTGGGTGGCAATGGTTCACAGAAAACGGCAAACCTGCTCAGTGAGGAAGGTCTTAATGTCATTGGCCTTCCGAAGACCATAGATAATGATCTGTGGGGAACAGATATGACATTTGGATTCCAGAGTGCCGTTGATATAGCAACTCAGACCATAGATTGTATTCATACGACAGCTGCATCACATAATAGAATATTTATAGTTGAGATAATGGGACATAAGGTCGGTTGGATCACACTTCATGCTGGAATAGCTGGCGGTGCTGACGTGATCCTCCTCCCAGAGATACCATACGATATAGAGAAAGTATACAAGGCGATCGACAAGAGAACTAAGGACAACAAGGGATTTACTATTGTTGCGGTTGCTGAAGGAGCACTTCCGAAGGAGGTTGCTGAATTGCCTAAAAAGAAGAGAAAAGAGGTTATCGCGAACAATCCATACCCATCAGTTGCATACGAACTTGCCGACAAGCTCAAGGCATATACAACACAGGATATAAGAATAGCAATACCTGGACATACACAGAGAGGCGGAAGTCCGGATGCATATGATCGAGTTATATCCTCAAGATTTGGCGCGAAGGCTGCGGAGCTTATCAAGGCAAAGGATTTTGGTAAACTTGTGGTATTCCTTGACAACAAGGTTACAGCTATTCCTCTCTCAGAGAGTGCCGGAAAGCTTAAATATGTATCACCTGATGATGATATAGTAAGCGAGGCAAGAACACTGGGAATTTCATTTGGTGATAAATAAAAATATTTGTGGTCACACACTCTCCCTATCTGCATATTTATGTAATAAATACACAATAATGCAGACAGGGAGATTTGTATGAGTGAGGAGTTCAGATATATTCCATATAGTCCATATGACATGAACCTCAAAGGGCTGATAAAAGAAGGCGGAGTCTACAATCTGAAATATGCAGATGGGTTTGAAAAGGATCTTTCTGGTATATTGCTTCCGGAGAACATATATGATTCAGATGATCTGATCCGGGACATGGAGTACATGAGACAGATGTATCCGGACAATGTAAAAAAGATCAGTGATGCAGTTGAGGAAGAGTGCGATAAGCTGGAGTATGAAGGGAGTCCTATGCTTGTGGAATACCCGGACAGAGAAGAGATGAGGAAAGTTGCAAGAAAGATATACGGAGATTTGAGTGAAAAAAATGAGATACCTGATGAATATAAGGTTTCAATCTCAGAGGCATCTGTTTCCAGGCAGGATGAGCCGCCATATGTACCCGATGGACCGGGTGATGTAAATTGTGTAATCAGAAATATAATAGAAATGCTTGTATGCAATGAATTCTGCTTAAGGCGTGACAGACACAGAAGGCGCAGGAGAAGATTTTATTAGTTAAGAAGGATAGATAAGTGAAGAAGAAAATAAATGTACTTGTTAGAATAATTGTCATGGCATTGGTGTTTGTCATTACAGTTTATTTCGTCAATATATTTCAAAATAGAAATTATGAAAATCTGGCAAAAGAAATGGGGGATGCAGAGCTGCCGTTGGCTTATGTGAGCTATGGCGACACTCTGCTCAACTGCATGCATGGATATACAAGTGACGTGGATATAACGCTTTTGAGGGATTCAATAACCCCTATTGATGAGCAGAAACACATAGAGGTACTTGTGGAGAACCAGAATACACATGTAAGTGGGTATTCATATGAGATCAGATCCATATCTGGGGATTCGCTGGTTGAAAAAGGAGATATAGAGGCTGCGGATAATGGTGACGGGTATGATGCACTTGATATAAATGTGAGAATGGATCTCAAGAAGGATATGGAGTATATGCTTGTTGTCAAGGTGAAGACAGACAGGGATATAGATGCGTCGTACTACACTAGGATAGTTGTCAATGACGATTATCACGAGACAGAAATTTTGAAGGCAGTCAAGGATTTTCATGATGCCACATTTGATTTTGCAGCGCTGGAGACTGAGTCTGTAATAGGATCTTATAAAGTAGAGTATACAGGTGCATCGACAGGCGATTCATTTGGTCTTGGACACGTAAATCTTGCAAATGACTATGGTGATATTATTTGGGATGGTCTGAAACCAACGGTGGTTAGTGATGTCAATCTGTATATAAAGGAGATAGATGTTAATTACGCTGTGATAGAGATGGAATATAAGGCCAGTTCCATAACAGATCAGGATGTCACAAGTTATTACGCTGTGAAGGAATTTTATAAAACTAGTTACAGTATGGTAGAAGTAAAAGACAACAGCAGCGCAGGTGCAGACGGTGCTTATGATGAGGAATATTCTGATTCTTACAGAGAGGACTTAGAAGACCAGTCGAGTCAGGCGGAAGAGGAAACGCGTACGGAGCCCAAAATCACTATGCTAAGCTTTGATCGCTATGTAGATGAGTACTTTGACAGGTCGGGAATAGATGCGCTTAACAATGTGTATGAGGTAGGAATAGTTTCATCTGATGATCTTGAATATCGTTATGTGGAAAATAACAAGAAGATTGCATTTGTGAGAAATGGGCAGCTGTGGATGTATGATTATGAAGATGGTGAGATAACACTTGTCTATAGTTTTTGTGCAGATGATTACACGGAAGATGCGGCAACGTACGATGCACATAATATTAATATTATGGATTTTGCTGATGCTGGCAATATCACGTTTTCCGTATATGGCTACATGAACAGAGGCGATCATGAAGGCAAGCTTGGTGTCAGCCTGTTCACTTTTGATTACGCAACCCTTGAAGTGGATGAGCTTTTGTTTGTGGAGTGTAATGTTCCATATGAGGCGATGAAGACGGAGACATCAAGGCTCACATATTATGATGGGCAGAAGTTCTATTATATGATGGGCGGCAAAGTGAATGCCGTTGATATTGACAACAAGAGACAGTCATATATTGCTGAAAATTTGTCAGCAGGGGATGTCATGGTTTCTGCAGATATGTCAGTAATGGCATATGGTGAAAATGAGGATCAGAGTAAGAATGCCAAGATAACACTCATGAATATGAAGACGGGAAATAGCTACGAGATAACTGCGGGTGCCGGAGAATGTCTTATATGTTATGGATTTAAGGACTCAGATATGGTGTATGGGGTGTCGGATATAGCTGATGCAGATATAGATGCGGATCTTGGATCGTTTGCGGAGACAAAGTACAATGATGAATCTAGAGATAACATCCCTGCAAAGAAACTGTATATAGTTGGCAGTGATGGTTCGCAGATAAAGGAATATGCAAAGGATGGCTGTTATCTTATGCAGGTCGATGTAAATACAAACCTTTTATATCTTACTAGAGGCGAGAAATCAGGTGGCAAATTTGTTGCAATCAAGGACGATTTTATCACGTTTAAGGAGGATGACAGCAAACAGACCATAGGAACTGTTCACAACTCATCTATAACAGGTTATGACAGGCTGTACTTCACAGTGCCTGACAACATATATCTGAGTTATATTCCAAATCTGAATATAACAAAGGAGAAAGTGGATGATCATAATATCTCTATGATAATGACTATAGAGAGAGATAAGATCACATATCATGTATATGATAATCTGGGACTTTCCAAAATATATGATGTTGCCGGGGATGCGATAAATTATGCTGAATCGGTTGCAGGAATAGTTGTATCCAGTGATGGAGAAGTCATATATAGGAAGATGGAGAGTCAGGAGTATAACACGATAGCAGCAAGAATATTCCATCATAGTACGGGAACAGTTGATGCATCGCTTATGGACTGTCTGCACATGGTTTTGACATATGAGGGTGCTCAGGTTACAGAGGATGAGATAAAGCAGTATGACGACCCTGTATCTGCAATGAATGCGCTTGGTAAAAATCAGGGCATAGATGTGACGGGACTGTCTTTGGACATGCTGCTCGGATATGTGAGTGATGGCATACCGGTTATATCAAAAATAGACGATGGAAGGTATGTTCTCATAGTAAGCTACAATGATGAGGATATAAGATATTATGATCCGGTTGAAAACAAAGAGATTGTTGTTTCAAGGGAAGAGTATACTGATATGATGATGGTATGTCAGAATGTGTCGTATACCTATGTATCAGAGTAGCTTGGAAGGTGATAAGCTGGAAGATATTATTTATAAAAGTTTTAAAAAAAGGAAACGGATGCTAACCGTTTCCTTTTTCTTAAATAGTTGTAGTTTAGATATATAATTGATACTGTACAAAATGCTCAAACGACAAATGGACCGTACAAATTACTCCTCTGAGATAGTTCCTACTGGACAAGAACCAGCACAAGCACCACATGAGATGCACTGTGAACCATCGATAACAAATACGCCGCCATTATCACTGATAGCGCCTACTGGACAAGAACCAGCACATGAACCACAACCGATACATGAATCGCCAATAACGAATGCCATAATTGTTTCCTCCTTATAAAGTAAAAATAATCACACGCTTATTGTAAAACAAAAACTATTAATAAGCAAGTAATAATAATATTTATCAACAAGGTATATTTTTCATTAAGATTCAATAAGGGTGTGAGCAATATAAATAAAAGGGATAGACATTTAAAAACGGGTATAATATAATGAGAGATACTGAATATGAGTAATTACAGGAGGATATAATACAATGGCAAAGATAAGTAAGGATATGCTTATAAATGACATACTGGCAATTGATGCTGGTAACGCAGCAATTTTAATGGCAGCAGGAATGCACTGCATAGGATGTCTTGCAGCAGCTGGGGAGAGTCTTGAGGAGGCAGCGGCAGTTCACGGACTGGATGCGGTCGAGTTGGAGCAGGAGATCAACGATTACCTTGCAAAAAAGGAGGCTGAGTAGTATACTTGCTTGATAATAAGCATAGTGTGCTATAAGGAATGGAGATATATATGAAAACTGATGGAACAAATCCTCCCGGGCAGGAAACATTTGGTCTGATAGACATTAATTGTCATATACTGCCAGGGATGGAAGATGGCCCGGACGATTTGAGAGAAGCGGCAGAGATGCTCAGGATTGCCTATGAAGAGGGAATTCGTACCATAGTGGCGACACCGCCATATAACAAGAAAAATCCTATAATGGATGGTGACAAACTGGACAGGATCGTGGAACAGCTTAATATTGAGGCTGGCAGGATAGATCCCGGATATAAGGTATACCTTGGAAGAGAGATAGAATACAATGATGAAAATCATCAGAAGATAATCTCAGGTCAGTTGGATTCGATGGCTGACAGCAAGTATGTCATGATCAGATTCGAGTATGATATAGACTTTGAGACTATATCGGAGGCGATAAGGGATATCAATATGGATGGATATATTCCGATTGTTGCGGATGTAGAGCAGTATGAATGTCTAGAAGGCGATGAGGATAAAGTGGAGGAGCTCATACAGCTTGGTGCATATATACAGATTAGTGCATCGGCGGTTGTGGGAGATCTCGGACATGATATCAAGAGCTTTTCAAGAAAGCTCCTCAAAGAAGATTTGGTTCATTTTGTGGCATCAGATGCGTTGGATTCAGAAGATAAGGCACCTTATCTCAGGGAGTGTGCTGAGTACATAGAACGTAAGTATGGTGAGGATTATATGATTGAATTGTTCTATACGAATCCAAAAGCTGTGATAGAAAATGATGATATTGATATATAGAATGATCGATATTACACAGAGATAGCTTAAAATAAAAAAAGATAATGCCATGTCAGGCTGATTCCTGATATGGCATTATCTTTTTTGCAGAAATAATATAATCAGATATAAAGTTTGCTACAGCGCAGATAAAGTCTGGATTGCGTCCTCTGTTATGATCGGAATGTAATGTTCTTTAAAATGTGCTGGAATTGCATATGTCATATCTTCCATAACACCATACTCTGCGATGATGCTGCACACTCTTGCAAGTTCGTTTGCTGAATTGCTGCTATTGGAAACAATCAGGTAGTATCGATTGTTTACTGGGTTCTTGTACAGACAGTTATCACTGAAATAGAACGATGCGACCTGTTTGGATGCGCGGATGATCGTTGACAGAGAATCAAAAGAGTACAGTGCCTGAATTTTCTTTTGGTTCTCAGAACTGTCGGTGTCGCTGACCGCTGCAGTTTCCTCCTGGCTGCTGTTTGTATCAGTTGCAGGTTCCAAAGCTGCAGCTGTGATTCCAGGAATATTCTTTAAAAGTCCCTCAAGTACTTTTTTGATCTCCTCAGGAACATTCTCTGAGCCGCTGATCTGAATCCTTGTGACTGCATTGATACTGTCTTCATTGTTGTCATCGTCATCATATTCAGAGTCCTGCTCGTACACATCGTCATAGTCATCGAAATCTTCGTCATCGTCATCTATGTCATATTCATTAATCTTTGAAAAACGAGAGAATCGAGTGTCAAGTTCTTCAGGATCTTCAACCTTTGTGACAATGAGGATGAGACAGTCTGGTGAAACCGGGATGGCCTCAACCATAAGTGGAGTGTCATCGATCTCGAATCCTAATTCTGCAGATGCCTGCTGTATCATATCTCTAAACAGCTCTCTCGCTTTCTGAGTTCCATAAGCAAGTTCAGAAATCTTGAGATGCTTTTCATTTAAATCTGCTTTGTTGAGTGTGCATCTTATCTGATTTTCACTTAAACGTTCAATCTTCAATAGAATCGACCCCCTTTATAAA
>ERZ1027061.1249-NODE-1249-length-10324-cov-6.109845_pt1 | contig 10324 bp, 7 predicted proteins | sample MGYA00519283_ERZ1027061 | MGnify/ENA primary metagenome ERZ1027061 (study PRJEB26926, sample SAMN06164849) | human gut metagenome | biome: ENVO:00009003; feature: ENVO:2100002; material: ENVO:00002003 | host: Homo sapiens | place: USA | collected 2012 ... | reverse complement strand
ATATAATTTGGTTGATTATTATATTATATAGAAGAAACACAATACAAAAGTGCAGAAATACATTTGAAAATATATCTGAGAAGACAAAAACAGGAGGAAGAACATATGTCAAAAGGCAGATTTGGCGTTCACGGCGGCCAGTACATTCCAGAGACTCTGATGAATGCGATGCTGGAGCTGGAGGAGGCTTACAAAAAATATAAGGATGATCCGGAGTTCAACAGAGAACTCACGGAGATGCTCAACGAGTATGCGGGAAGACCTAGCAGACTTTATTATGCGGAGAGAATGACAAAGAATCTGGGCGGTGCAAAGATCTACCTTAAGAGAGAGGATCTGAACCACACAGGAGCGCACAAGATCAACAACGTAATCGGACAGATGCTTCTTGCCAAGAGAATGGGCAAGACAAGAGTTATCGCGGAGACCGGTGCCGGACAGCACGGTGTTGCAACAGCTACAGTTGCAGCCATGATGGGCATGGAGTGTGAGATATACATGGGCGAGGAGGACACGATCAGACAGGCTCTCAATGTATATAGAATGAGACTTTTAGGCGCAAAGGTTCATCCGGTAAAGACTGGAACAGCCACACTGAAGGATGCTGTATCTGAGGCATTCCGTGAGTGGACAAGCAGGATTGATGACACACACTATGTACTCGGCTCAGTCATGGGACCATATCCTTTCCCTGAGATCGTCCGTGATTTCCAGGCTGTGATCAGTAAAGAGATCAAGGCACAGCTCATGGAGAAGGAGGGAAGACTTCCTGATGTCGTCATGGCATGTGTGGGCGGCGGTTCAAATGCCATCGGAGCTTTCTACGATTTCATACCTGACGAGAGCGTCAGGCTGATCGGCTGTGAGGCAGCGGGCAGAGGTGTTGATACATTTGAGACAGCGGCAACTATCGCAACAGGAAAGCTTGGTATATTCCATGGCATGAAGTCATACTTCTGTCAGGATGAATATGGTCAGATCGCACCTGTATATTCTATCTCAGCGGGACTTGATTATCCGGGAATCGGACCTGAGCACGCGTACCTTCACGACATAGGACGTGCAGAGTATGTGGCGATCACAGATGACGAGGCTGTGGATGCATTTGAGTATCTGTCAAGGATCGAGGGAATCATCCCTGCAATAGAGAGCGCACATGCTGTGGCTTACGCCATGAAGCTGGCACCTACAATGGACAAGGATAAGATAATAGTGATCAATGTATCAGGACGTGGCGACAAGGACGTTGCAGCCATCGCAAGATACAGAGGGGAGGATCTTCATGAGTAATATAGCAAAAGCATTTGAGCATGGAAAAGCATTTATACCATTTGTGACATGTGGCGATCCGTCGCTGGATGTGACAGAGGAGGTAGTATACGCAATGGTGGAGGCCGGCGCAGACCTTATAGAGCTGGGAATCCCATTCTCAGACCCGACAGCCGAGGGCTCGGTCATCCAGGGCGCAAATATAAGAGCGCTGGCAGGCGGCGTCACGACAGACAAGGTATTTGACCTTGTGAGAAAACTCCGCAAGAAAGTGACAATACCTATGGTGTTCATGACATATGCAAATGTCGTGTTCTCCTACGGTTCAGAGAGATTCATCAGCACATGCAAGGAGATCGGCATAGATGGTCTGATCCTTCCTGACATTCCTTACGAGGAGAAGGACGAGTTTGACGGAATCTGCAAGCAGTATGATGTGGATCTCATTTCACTCATCGCACCTACATCCCATGAGAGAATATCCATGATCGCAAATGATGCGAGTGGATTTGTGTACTGCGTGTCATCACTCGGTGTAACTGGAACAAGAACCAAGATCACCACAGACATAGGAGCCATGGTAGATCTGGTGAAGAAGGCAAAGAACATCCCTTGCGCTGTAGGTTTCGGAATATCCACACCTGAGCAGGCAAAGCAGATGGCGGAGAAGTCAGACGGTGTCATCGTCGGTTCAGCCATCGTCAAGCTGTGCGCCCAGTACGGCAAGGACTGTGTGCCCTATGTGAGAGATTATGTGAAGAGCATGAAGGATGCGATAAGATAGGAAATTATAGATACTAATTGGGGTATGCATTTGTGGATGCATATTTAAGAGAGTCGGAGAAATCTGGCTCTCTTGTGTTTTATAAGCATAGTATTATCTGGTATAAAAAATATTGCTACAAATATTTTGACAATATGTTGACGCCAAATATATATTATGTTATAACAAGTACATCAGCAAATTGCTGGTGCCATAATGAAAATTGAATAAAACATATATTAAGTTGAAGAGTTTAAGATTATTAGAATTTGTATGTACTACAATTCTGCAATCATGACTCTTTTTTTGTTGCTTTTGGACCTTGAGTCAGATTGTATTTGACAATTGAATACGTATCTGCCCAGTGACCGGGGCAGCAAAGAATACGGACACAGCGACTGTCATCGGCTGAAGAATGGCAGACCGAGGAGCAGGCGCCGGATGGGTGTTAGTTGGTAAAGCTTTTGATAACACATTGGTAGATATATGTAGATTTAATTTTTCATTATGGAGGTAACGAATATGAGATATTCATTTGTAGAGAAAACATCACACAGACAGCAGGAGACAGCATACATGCTTTATATGATCATCAGCAGCTATTTTCACAAATGCAGCTGTAAGTCAAGGGCTCTTGAGGAGAATCTCTTCCTTTATTATAAGGAGATTCATAAGGACAGACAGGTTGACAAAGAAAGGCAGATCATCAGAGTCAGCGAGGGGATACTGAAAGACAGTATGTCGAAGATCTCAGAGATGAATGCAGAGGCAGTCATCTACAGAACAAATGGTTTGTATGTCATTGACTTCTATACGGGATTCGAGAGAATCGTGGCAACTGTCAATGAGAATGGCCACTATGAGATATGTCTGGATGAGGACGAATAAGTGGCATAGAAGGAGCTGAGAGTAAGGCGTTGACTACTGAATTTGGTAAAGAATTGGTGCATGGTGGCAGTTGTTCGGGGGATAAATAAACTTGAATAACTGCCATGTTTTTACTTGATATAAGAACGAATGTTCGATATAATGGATGCAGGCTTTATCATGCTTATTGTCAGGCGTTGATGGCAGTTATACTGTCTTTAAGGAGATTTTTATGGATCATTTTGAATTGGTATCGGAATATAAGCCCACCGGAGATCAGCCGGAGGCTATAGAGAAGTTGGTGAATGGATTTAAAGAGGGTAATCAGTTTGAGACGTTGCTTGGTGTAACCGGATCAGGTAAGACATTCACCATGGCGAATGTCATACAGCAGCTGAATAAGCCTACTTTGGTTCTTGCACATAACAAGACTTTGGCGGCGCAGCTTTATGGAGAGATGAAGGAATTTTTCCCGAATAATGCAGTGGAGTATTTTGTTTCATACTATGATTATTACCAGCCGGAGGCATATGTTGCGTCTACGGATACTTATATTGCCAAGGATTCATCTATAAATGATGACATTGACCGTATGAGGCATAGTGCAACAGCGGCGCTTATAGACAGGAAGGACGTCATCGTGGTTGCGTCTGTATCGTGTATATATGGTATCGGTGATCCGGACGAGTACAGGAATCAGATGCTTTCATTCAGAGTGGGCATGATAAAGGACAGGGATCAGGTCATCGATGAGCTGACAGATATACAGTATGACAGGAATGACATGGATCTGCAGAGAGGTACGTTCAGGGTGCGTGGGGATGTGCTGGAGATCATTCCTGTGTCTACATTTGATGATGGAATAAGGATAGAATTCTTCGGAGATGAGATAGATAGGATCACGGAATTTGACCCGCTCACTGGAGAGGGAAAGAGGGATCTGACATACACATGTCTGTTCCCGGCATCCCACTATGTAGTTGGACAGGAGAAGATGGAGAAGGCGCTGAAACGTATCGAGGCAGAACTCAAGGACAGGGTTGCTTACTTCAAGTCAAAGGATAAGCTAATAGAGGCTCAGCGTATCGAGGAGAGAACCAACTTTGACATGGAGATGATGCGGGAGACTGGATTTTGCTCGGGTATAGAGAATTATTCAGGGCCTCTGGCTGGCAGATCAGCTGGGGAGACACCGAGCACATTGCTGGATTTCTTCGGTGATGACTTCCTTCTTATTATAGATGAGTCGCATATGACAGTGCCGCAGGTTGGTGCTATGTATTCGGGAGACCGTTCACGTAAGATGAATCTGGTGGACTACGGCTTCAGGCTTCCGTCGGCACTTGACAACAGACCTCTCAATTTCTCAGAATTTGAGCAGAAACTGGATCAGGTCATGTTCGTGTCTGCTACACCAGGCAAATACGAGGAAGAACACCAGATGCTCATGGCTGAACAGATCATCAGACCCACGGGACTTCTTGATCCGCCGGTTGAGGTCAGACCGGTTGAGGGACAGATAGACGATCTGCTCAAAGAGGTCCGCAAGGAGACTGAGCAGGGACACAAGGTGCTTGTAACTACTCTTACAAAACGTATGGCTGAGGACCTCACCAGCTATATGAGGGATAATGATATAAAGGTAAAATATCTGCACTCGGATATAGACACTATGGAGAGAGTTGAGATAGTGAGAGATCTCCGTCTTGGCGTGTTCGACGTGCTTGTTGGAATCAACCTTCTGAGAGAGGGACTTGATATACCTGAGATTACTTTGGTGGCAATACTGGATGCTGACAAGGAAGGTTTCCTGAGATCGGAGACATCGCTCATCCAGACTATAGGAAGGGCAGCACGTAATGTTGATGGTCATGTTATCATGTACGCAGATACGATCACGGGTTCAATGAGGTATGCCCTTGATGAGACGAACAGGCGCCGTGAGATACAGAAGAAGTATAATGAAGAGCACGGTATAACTCCAAAGACGATAGAGAAGAGTATAAGAGACCTCATAACTATAGAGGTGAAAAAGGAGGAGCAGCCTGACGACGAGAAGGATGTTGAGTCAATGACCAAGAAGGATCTGCAGAAGGTAATTGCCAAGCTGACAAAAAAGATGAACATGGCGGCTGCGGATCTCAACTTTGAAGTGGCAGCAGAGGTTAGAGATCAGCTTAAGGTGTATAAGGCTGCACTCAGGGATTATGATAAGGACTAGTGAAATTCACAGACTTACATGATACAAGAAACAGATTTAATATATATCAATATAGAAATAATATAGAGAAAAGGTTAGATTGAGATGGAAGATAATAAGAATTATGAACGTGATGAGCATCTGGAGGATATAACGGATGCGAGCATGAAGGATGATTATTTCAACGCCAGCAGGAATATTGATAGGAAGTATATTACTATTGAGGGCGCACGTGAAAATAATCTGAAGAATATCAATGTCAAGATTCCAAGGGACAAATTTGTCGTCGTGACAGGACTTTCGGGATCGGGTAAGTCTTCGCTGGCATTTGACACGATATATGCGGAGGGGCAGAGAAGATATATGGAATCTCTGTCATCCTATGCCAGACAGTTCCTTGGACAGGCTGAGAAACCGGACGTGGACAAGATCGAGGGACTGTCACCGGCTATCTCTATAGATCAGAAGTCAACAAATAGGAACCCTCGATCTACAGTTGGTACTGTCACGGAGATATATGACTATTTCAGACTTTTATATGCAAGAGTGGGAATACCACACTGCCCGAACTGTGGCAAGGTCATAAGCAGACAGACGGTTGACCAGATGGTGGATGAGATCATGAAGTTTCCAGAGAGGACAAAGTTCATGGTGCTTGCGCCTGTGGTCAGAGGCCGAAAGGGAGAGCATGTAAAGCTTCTTGAGAAGGCAAAGAAGAGTGGATTTGTCAGAGTGATAGTCGACGGCAGTATGTATGAACTTTCGGAGGAGATAAAACTTGACAAGAATAAAAAGCATAGCATAGATATTGTGATAGATCGTCTGGTTGTAAGACAGGATGTGGAACGCAGACTTACGGATTCCATAGAGACAGCCCTTCAGCTTGCAGAGGGACTTATGAAGATCGAAGTGATCGGGGCGAGAGACGAGAATGGTATTCAGAAGGAGAATACCGTTATCAATTTCTCAGACAGCTTTTCATGTCCGGATTGTGGAATCAGTATAGATGAGATAGAGCCGAGAAGTTTCTCGTTTAACAATCCATTTGGCGCATGTCCGACATGTGCAGGTCTTGGTTTTAAGATGGAATTTGATCCTGATCTTATGATACCAGATCAGAGTATGTCGATAAACGATGGAGCCATAGTGGTACTTGGATGGCAGTCGTGCAATGATGGCAAGAGCTACTCAAATGCCATACTTAAGGCATTGAGTGCTGAGTATGGATTTTCTCTGGATACTCCATTTCAGGATTATCCACAGGATATCAAAGATCTTTTATTATATGGAAAGAACTCACGCCCAGTTAAGGTGCACTACAAGGGACAGCGTGGTGAGGGTGTGTACGACATAACATTTGAAGGACTTCTGAAGAGTGTTGCCAGAAGATACAGAGAGACATCTGCTGAGTCTACAAAGGCTGAGTATGAGACATTCATGACTATAACTCCGTGTGAGGTTTGCGGTGGCAAGAGACTTAAGCCCACAGCCCTTGCTGTTACAGTTGGAGATAAGAATATTGCTGAACTTACAGAGCTTCCGATCACAGAACTTGCAAAATTCATGAAAGAGCTGGAGCTCACGGACAGACAGAAGATGATAGGCGCAGCTATACTCAAGGAGATCAGGTCAAGATTGCATTTTCTTATAGACGTGGGTCTTGACTATCTGTGCCTGAGCAGGGGTACAAGCACGCTCTCAGGAGGTGAGGCGCAGAGAATTAGACTTGCAACGCAGATAGGTTCAGGCTTGGTCGGTGTTGCGTATATTCTTGACGAGCCGAGTATCGGACTTCATCAGAGGGATAATGACAAGCTCATAGCTGCTCTCAAGAATCTGAGAGACCTTGGAAATACTCTGATCGTTGTCGAGCATGACGAGGATACTATGAGGGCTGCGGATCACATCATAGATATAGGACCGGGAGCCGGTGCAAATGGTGGATATGTGGTTGCAGAGGGAACCGCAGAGGATATCATGAAGTGTGAGAATTCTATCACCGGTGACTACTTAAGTGGCAGGAAGAAGATAGAGGTTCCGGATGTGAGGAGAAAGCCAACTGGATGGCTCACTGTCAAGAATGCTTATGAGAACAATCTCAAGCATATAGATGTGGATATACCACTTGGAATCATGACATGTGTGACGGGTGTGTCTGGTTCAGGAAAGAGTTCTCTGGTAAATGAGATCTTGTACAAGAAACTGGCGAGAAGACTCAACAGGAGCAGGATTAAAGCAGGAAAGCACGACCATATCATTGGCTATGATGCTTTGGATAAGATTATCAATATAGACCAGTCACCTATAGGTAGAACGCCGAGGTCCAATCCGGCTACTTATACAGGTACATTCGATCTGATAAGGGATCTGTTTGCCGGAACCAAGGATGCCAAGGCAAGAGGTTACGGCAAGGGAAGATTCAGCTTCAATGTATCCGGCGGACGATGTGAGGCGTGTCGTGGAGATGGAATCATAAAGATAGAGATGCACTTCCTGCCAGATATATATGTGCCATGTGAAGTGTGCGGAGGAAAGAGATACAACAGGGAGACCCTGGAGGTCAAGTACAAGGGCAAGAGTATAAATGAAGTTCTTGATATGACTGTTGATGAGGCATGTGAATTCTTTGCCAATGTTCCAAGAATACTCAAGAAGATAGAGACTCTTCGAGATGTCGGTCTTGGATATATAAAACTTGGTCAGCCATCCACAACACTTTCGGGCGGAGAGGCGCAGAGAATCAAGCTTGCGACTGAACTTTCCAGACGAGGAACAGGAAAAACGATATATGTGCTTGATGAGCCGACTACAGGATTACATTTTGCTGATGTACACAGATTGGTAGATATACTCAGGAGGCTCAGTGAGGGCGGAAATACAGTTGTGGTTATTGAACACAACCTTGACGTCATCAAGACTGCAGATTATATTATTGACATGGGACCTGAAGGAGGTGCTGGAGGTGGAACGGTCATTGCCAGCGGAACTCCGGAGGAAGTAGCGAAGATACCTGAATCATATACAGGACAATACCTGAGGAGGTATCTCGATATGTAAGGGATGTGTCGAATAATTACATCGGAGGTAGATGACAACATGGATGAACAGAGTAAGTCACAATATGGACAGACATCGCAGGGAAATCAGCAGATGCCGCAATATGGTCAGCCACAGTATAACCAGCCGGAGCAGACGTGGCAGCAGCCATATCAGCAGCAGAACAGCCAGGTAACACAGTGGAGTCAGCAGGTGCCACAGTATGGCCAGCCACAGCACAGTCAGCCAGTGCTACAATATAGTCAGCCACAGTACAGCCAGCCGTGGCAGCAGACATATGACAACCCCATGGGTTATATGGGGTATGAAAATAGACAGGATACCCATGCTGATGTGAAGAAGGGGCATACACATATTCCTAATATACTTAATATAGTTGGGATGATCATGGCACTGGTATCAGTATTTCTTCCGTATGCACATATAGGTTCTGATGTTAGAACTATAAGTGGAGTGTTTGGAATAACTGTACTTTCGTTGCTAATTGCTACGATCGTCATATTAGCGGATGTAATATGTGCATTTATTGACAAAGCAGTGTGCTATATAGTAGACCTAATTATATCAATTGCAGTTGGTGGAGCTCTTATACTGGAGTTTGTACTGGCATTGATAGATCTGAGAAAAATGGACCCGTGGGAAGAGACAGGACTTAGTTTTGGATCATGGTTTAGTGTGGCGACAGCCTTGCTCTTACTGGCATCAGTACCTGTGTGGTGGATCATAAGCAGGAAAAAGAAAAATGCTGATGTATCAGAACAAAATTAATATAATAAAGAAATAAGAACCCCATCATGGCTCATATAAGCTGTGATGGGGTTCCTTTAAGTTTACGTGAGCGATACTTGTCCGATAGGTACCGGATAGTTTATCGTTACATTTGTTAATTAGTCTGTCAAAGATAGCTGATTAGTCGTTAGCCTTACCAACTGATCCGAAGAGTTCCATCTTCTCCTTAACAGTAGCCTTGATAGCCTCGAAACCAGGAGCGAGAAGCTTTCTAGGATCAAATCCCTTGCCCTCGAGATCCTTACCAGCCTCGATGTACTTTCTTGTAGCATCTGCAAATGATAACTGGCACTCTGTGTTAACGTTGATCTTTGAAACGCCAAGTGAAATAGCCTTCTTGATCATGTCAGCTGGGATACCTGTACCACCGTGAAGAACTAATGGCATAACACCTGTCTTCTGCTGGATAGCATCAAGTGTCTCGAAGCTAAGTCCCTTCCAGTTAGCTGGGTACTTACCATGGATGTTACCGATACCAGCTGCAAGCATATCTACACCGAGATCAGCGATAGTCTTACACTCATCTGGATCAGCGCACTCGCCCATACCAATAACTCCGTCTTCCTCACCACCGATGGAACCAACCTCACACTCGATTGAGAGGCCAAGCTGATGAGCTACGTTAACGAGCTCTGTTGACTTAGCAAGGTTCTCCTCGAATGGATAGTGTGAACCATCAAACATGATAGAAGTGAAACCAGCCTTAACACACTTGTAGCATCCTTCGTATGTTCCGTGATCAAGGTGAAGAGCTACAGGAACTGTGATTCCAAGTGAATCATGCATAGCCTTAACCATTGCTGCAACTGTCTCAAATCCTGTCATATACTTTCCAGCGCCCTCTGAAACACCAAGGATAACAGGTGACTGAAGCTCCTGAGCTGTGAGGAGAACAGCCTTTGTCCACTCAAGGTTGTTGATGTTGAACTGACCTACTGCATAATGACCAGCTTTTGCTTTTTTCAGCATTTCTGAAGCGTTTACTAACATGATAAATTCCTCCTAATCTTATCGGAAGTTGGTCTTACCACTTCCAATTTATACGTCTAGTTTACCAGATTCTGTACGATTCGTCCAGTCTATTTGGAGAATTTCCCATTTTGATCTGATATTTTTTGACGATTCTGGACTTCTGCTTAAGAACCTGTGCTTCTGTGATATTCTCGGGTGAGCTTTTGAAGTATTTCATCCGGATTGTCCAGGTCAGCCGAAACTTCCGGCTTTTTGCCAAATTTTGCCAGCTTCTCCTTGATATCCTGAAGAACCTCTTTTTCTACACCGAGTCTTCTTACCACGCTCTGATACTCTGCGGGGGTTCTGGTAACGCCGACTGCCAGGAGATAAGTCTCCAGTGCCTTCCGGCTTCTGCTGCCCTCATA
>ERZ1027061.1248-NODE-1248-length-10332-cov-7.438357_pt1 | contig 10332 bp, 10 predicted proteins | sample MGYA00519283_ERZ1027061 | MGnify/ENA primary metagenome ERZ1027061 (study PRJEB26926, sample SAMN06164849) | human gut metagenome | biome: ENVO:00009003; feature: ENVO:2100002; material: ENVO:00002003 | host: Homo sapiens | place: USA | collected 2012 ... | reverse complement strand
TGTATAAGAGACAGATTATATATTTATCACTTTTTCTGCTCTTTTGGTCTTTTAAGTGTTACTTTCTGTCTTCATATCTTGCTCCAAAATCACATCTTTCTCCCCAATTTGCCAATTTTTACGATTAAAGGGATAATTGGTGAATAATTTATTATACTTTTGATTTTGCTCTTCCTATGCGATACCACATAAATTATCACTTAATCATCAAAACAACGCAAAAAAGTGTGATTTTGTTGATTTGGACATCATAATTCGTTCAGCAGATTATCACTTTATTGAAGTATTTCCTGGATTGGGGGATATTAGTGTATTATACTATCCGCGGCTCCTGCTGCGTTATGCAGTGAATATTTCCGCCGCCATACACAATCTCCCTTGTGTATACACCGACAACTTTGCGGTCAGGGAAGATTTCCTGCAGCTGTCTGAGTGCCAGAGCATCATTGACATCACCGTACTGCGGCACGATTACACCTCCGTTTACTATAAGGAAATTAATATATGAAGCAATACATATATCGCCCTCATTGCGGGCCTTGCTTCCATTAACCGCACGGATGTTAAAATCACCGATGCGCACAGTCTCCTCCGGGCAGCAAATCTTGTGCACCTTAAGCGGACGTCCCTTGGCATCAGTCATGCCACATAAATCCGTATAAGCTTTTTGGAGAGCATCATAGAAAGGGTGCTTTGGATTATCCGTATATGCGCAGGCCACCTCGCCGGGTGCGACAAAACATGCCACATCATCTATATGGCCGTTGGTCTCGTCAGGATCGATTCCATCACGCAGCCATAGCACCTTGGTAACACCCAGATATTCGCAGAGTCGTAACTCTATCTCCTGCTTCGTCATATGAGGATTGCGTCCGGCACTCAGAAGACACATCCGTGTCGTAAGAAGCGTGCCCTCGCCGTCAACATGGATGGAACCACCCTCAAGGACAAAATTATCCGTGCGGTAATAATCAACATTCTCCAGATTACATATGGAAGAAGCGATTTTATCATCCTTATCCCATGTATCGTAAAGGCCATCCACCTTGCCTCCCCAGGCGTTAAAAGTCCAGTCGCACGCACGACGGCCTCCCTTGCCGTTTATGAGGAAAGTCGGACCTACATCGCGGCACCACGCGTCATCACTTTCCATTTTGATGACATTTATTTCAGGCGGAAGCTCACTTCTGCATTTTTCGTACTGAGCCTCTGAAGCTAACATTGTGACCGGCTCAAATTCACTTATCGCTCTGGCAACAGCCGCATATGCCTGCTGTGCAGGCACCGCATCATCGCGCCAGTTGTCCGGCCGTTCCGGCCAGATCATCCATATTTTATCCTGTGCGGCATATTCTGCCGGCATATAATACCCGTCAGCTGCGGGTGTCGAATTTAATTTCATTATCTGATACCTTCCTTGTGTATGAATTAATAATTGCTGCAGATACAATAAGCGCACTGCCTATCGCCATTCTGAGTGTCATCTTTTCTCCCAGAAAAATCGCCGAGAAAATTGCTCCGTATACCGACTCCATTGACAAAAGGATTGCCGAAAGGGAGATACTCACATTTTTCTGTCCGAGAAGCTGAAAGAAAAATCCCACAAACACCTCAAATATACCGCAATACAAAAGTCCGGGAACGCACCTTGGATTGACTGCGGCGGGCATCGGCTCCGCTATGAATGCCACTGCCAGACAGATAACTGCCGCCGCTATTATCTGACCTGTGTGCAGAAGTATAGGATTGATTGACATATTCTCGTCAATATATATAAGATGTACGGCATAAAGTGCACCACACGCAAGCAGCGACAAATCACCCCACTCCGGCACGAAGCGTCCCTGTAAAGTAAGCACTGCAGCACCGATGGTGCATATGACGGCCGCGATGATTTTTCTCGCAGCAACCCTGCGTCTTAAGAAAACGATTTCTATGACGGGAAGAAACGCCACATACGTTCCGGTAAGGAACGCGGATTTGGAGGCACTTACATACTGCATACCCTTATTCTGGAATATCAGTGCGGCAGCAAAAATCACGCCCAGAACTGCTCCGTGGCAGATAGATTTTCTGTCCCATTTATTAAGGTTGATTACAGCAAGAACTGCTGCCGGAACGGATGCCACCAGAAGCCTCAACGCCAACTGCCATAATGGAGTGATGTAATCAAGTGAATCCTTTACGACCACAAATGAGCCTCCCCATATCATTCCAGCAAGAATGAGCATGATGACCGATATTGTTTTTACAATTTTAGCGTTACCCTTCATGATTCACCGCCTTTCACTAATAAACCGGCAGCGAAAGCCTTATGCCTCGTTGCCGGTTCTGTTAGGATGTTTTATTATTACGCATTATGAATGCTATAATGCCTTAAGGTAAATTTCCTTAATCTGCTCTCTGGTAAAGGTAACAGGATGATTGTTATAATTTCCGATAGATACCTTAAAAAAGTTATCCACCATCCAATCAACATCCTCCTCCTTAATCCCCTGTTCGCCAAGAGTTATCTTAAGGTCTATCTGACTGAGCAGAGTATTGATACGCTCCGCGCAGTCCTTTTCGTCCGTGCCGCCAAGACATCTTGAAATCTCAGCGAATTTCTCAGGTGCACCGCCCACACTCATCTCGGTGATTATCGGAGTAAGTGCTGCAAGGCCGCGGCCGTGCACGATATTTTTAAGGCCGCTCGCCGGATGCTCCATGCCATGCGCAAGTGTTACACCGGCAGTATTGATCACCATTCCGCCGATGGTGCTGGCCCATGTGATGGCATCCCAGTCATCTGCGGTGCCCTCGCCCTTGTATACTTTGACCAGATGCTCACCGATAAGTGCCATGCCCTCGTGTGCAAGCATATCCGTGATCGGCTGACCGATTTTGGAAGTGTATGCTTCCATACAATGGCACAACGCATCAAAGCCAACCGATGCAAGAATGGATTTCGGCATGGTCTCCATAAGCTCGGAATCAATAATTGAAGCCTTGCCTACAATTGCAGGACAGCGTAACGACTTCTTGTCACCGGTATCCGGATTGGTAAGAACTGCAAAACCGTTGCCCTCGCTTCCCGTACCGCATGTAGTCGGGACCAGGATCAGCGGAAGTGCCTCATCACTGTGCTTTCTGTTAAAGATATAATCATTAATATCTCCATCATTCTTCACGATAAAAGCTATCGCCTTGGCACAATCCATGATGCTGCCGCCGCCAAGTGCGATGACAACATCGCATCCCTCGGATTTGGCAAAATCAGCGCCCTCAATTGCTGTAGTTGTAAGCGGATTTTGGCTTACCTTGTCATATATCGCACTCTCACGTCCCGCATCGGCCAGAAGCTTTACTGCACGGTCGAGAAGACCTGATTTCTTCGTACTGGAATGGCCGGTAACGATAAGTGCTTTTTTACCGTATTTAGCTGCCTCGGTTCCTATCAGTTCAGCCTTGCCCCGGCCAAATATAAGGTTTACCGGCAGATAATAGTTAAAATTCATATGTGCCTCCGAATTAAAGTCCAAGATCCTTCATTGTCTTAACAAGGGCTGCCTCATAAATCTCAAGACCTTTTTCCATCTGTTCGTCAGTCATTACAAGCGGTGCAAGGAAACGGATTACATTACCGTTGGTTCCCGCATTTTCCATAAGAAGACCCATCTGAATCGCATTCTGTATCATCTTAGATACGAACTCGCCATAAGGTTCCTTGGACTCCTTGTCTTTGACATACTCAACACCAATCATGGCACCAAGTCCGCGGACATCTCCGACAACCGGGTATTTTTCCTTGAATTCATTGAACTTAGCCATAACTCTGTCGGCAATATGACGGGCTTTTCCGGCAAAATCCTCTGCCTTCATAATGTCCATTACCTTATTGGCTGCGGCACATGAAACAGGGTTGCCGCAATATGTACCGCCGATTGTTCCGGCCGGAACCGAATCCATGATTTCTTCGCTCGCCGTGATTGCACTGATTGGCATACCTGCACCCATTGACTTGGCTGTTGATACAATGTCAGGTGCTGCACCGGCCTCTGCCCAATATTCTGATGCGAAATAACGTCCGGTTCTGCAGTTACCGCACTGAACCTCATCGGCAATCATAAGGATTCCATTATCATCGCAGATTTTACGCACTGCCTTGACCCACTCTATTGGTGCAGGAACGAAACCGCCCTCGCCCTGAATAGGTTCGATTATCATACATGCCACATCCGATGCCGGTGTTGACTCGTCAAAAAGTTTATATATTTTATCAATGTAATATTTGATTGCTTCCTCTTCGGTATATCCCTTAGGTGCTCTGTACAGATATGGATAATCTGCTCTGTAAATTCCTGACGGGAAAGGTCCCATGCCGAGTGAATATGCCTTCTTGGCCGTAAGTGCCATTGTAAGGTTGGTTCTTCCGTGGAAAGCACCGGAGAAACATACCACATTCGGTCTTCCTGTGTACGCCTTCGCAACCTTGATTGCGTTCTCGTCAGCCTCGGCACCCGAGTTGGCAAAATATGTTTTTTTCTTATCTCCGCGGCAAGGAATTGTCTGGTTGAATTTCTCCGCAAGTGCAACATAACCGTCATGAACCACTACATTAAAAATGGTATGGAAATATTTGCCGGCCTGCTCCTTAACTGCCTCTACGACCTCAGGTCTTGAATAACCCATATTGAGAACACCGACACCGCCGATCCAGTCGAGGAATTTATTGCCATCAAGGTCCTCAATCATTGCGCCCTCGCCTCTCGCGATGCAGATAGGATATGTTGAACCGCACAGTGCTTTTGGAACTGCGGCATTTCTTCTGTCTAAAAGTTCTTTGGCTTTAGGTCCCGGAACTGTACCGGTAACGATTTCAGGTAATTCATCCTTTAACATAATACAATCCTTCTTTCCTTATATGACGCGCCGCAGTTTTCACTGCGGCACTGTCTATGTTTATTACAATTCAAATTCTTTCTTAGTGTCTGCAAGTGCTGCATCCATTCTCTCAATAACCTGTGCAATCTGCTCTTCAGTAATGACTGCTGTCGGTTCAAAACGAATACACTTGGCATTTACAAGAGTACCGGCTGTCATTACTCCTCTTGAGAAAAGTCCCTTGGCTACGGAATATCCGATATCGCAGGTCTTAAACTCAACAGCAAGCATAAGTCCGAGTCCTCTTACATCATCAATGATTTCAGGGTATTTAGCCTTGAGTGACTCAAGTCCTGCTTTGAGAATCTTACCCTTGCTTGCGCACTGTCCCGGAATATCGTTATCAATCATATACTTGATTGTAGCGATTGCTGCTGAACAACATACAGGGTTACCACCGAATGTAGGTGATCCGAGAAGCCATGGGTTATCGATGAGCTGCTGTACCCACATCTGCGGTCTGCAGATAATACCTGTTATCGGCATTATGCCGCCGCCGAATGCTTTACCGAATGTCATGATATCAGGAACAACACCTTCAGCTTCGCATCTCCACATTGTACCTGTTCTACCCATACCACACTGGATTTCATCAAAAATAAGTGCAACATCATATTTATCACAAATCTCACGAAGTTTCTTAAGATATCCTTCCGGAGGAACGATTACACCAGCTTCACCCTGGATAGGCTCAACAATCATACCGGCAACTCTCTCGCCAACTGCGAGAAGATTCTTGATTGCTTTCTCAGCATCTTCCGCATTACCGTATTCAACATGCTGTACCTGCTGTACCATCGGAAGATACGGAACTCTGTATGTGCTCTTGCCGCCCATTGAAATAGCACCGAATGACTTGCCGTGGAAAGCACCTACGGTTGAGATGTACCATCCGCCGCCCTTAGCAATCCTTGCAAGCTTAAGAGCCATCTCTACTGCCTCAGCACCACCGTTTGTAAAGAAACAGTACTGAAGGTCGCCCGGTGTAATATCTGCAACTGCTTTTGCAAGATATCCACGGAGCGGATCGAGAAGCTCCTGTGAATGAAGTGCCTGATGGTCGAGCTGTGCTTTAACCGTATCAAGAATTTCCGGATTACGATGTCCGCATGTATAAATACCGAAACCACCGAGACAGTCGATAAATTCTTCTCCGTAAAGTCCGTCACAAACGCCGTCATGGTCTGTCCATTCAAGAACTGCAGAATTTGTTGATACCGATTTACGATATTTAAGCCATCCCGGACTTACATAATTATCGAAATAATCGAGTGTCTGCTCCGTCATTGTTTTTTTCTCGGCATCCGTAAGTTCATCCGAATGGATATAACCTATAACCTTTTCCAAATCTTTGCTAACCTGTTCATAACTCATAATAAAACCTCCTGATAATAAAAAAAGGACTTAAAGATATTGTTCGTATCTTTAAGCCCCGTTGCTTAAGTTGTGATTATAGTACACCTGCATTACTTATTTTTCAATTCCTAATATCTACCATTTTTCTACTTATTTTTTGTAAATCTGGTACTTTTTAATTAGTTATTCCATGCAGTCCGGTCAAAATCTTCATTATAAAATTATGGTTCAGATTGCATGAATTTCTGTGCCGAGGCGGTTGCTGCAAGGCCGCCTTCTCCCGTTTCCTTAAGGCTTGGGCTCATCGCGTTACCAATCCGGCGCATGGAATCTATGACATCGTCAGGGCTTATTGCACTGACAATTCCTGCCATCGCAAGCTGCGTGGCTGCTATGGCATTCACTGCACCGGCCGAGTTACGTTTCACGCACGGCACCTCAACAAGTCCCATAACAGGATCACAGGTAAGACCCAGCATATTCTTGAGTGCGAATGACAACGCGGACGCAATCTGTCCGTTCGTGCCTCCCTGCAGATAACATAGTGCACCTGCTGCCATGGCGCTCGCGGAGCCGATTTCTGCCTGACATCCGCCTGATGCACCTGCAATATAAGCATTCATGGCAATTACATTACCTATTCCTGCCGCCGTAAACATTGCCTCGACCATTCTGTCTTCTTCAGCATGATATAATTCCTGATAACTTAGCAGAACCGCCGGAATTACACCACAGGCTCCTGCCGTCGGTGCCGCAACAATTCTTCTCATGCACGCATTGGATTCACCCATCTTGATTGCTTTTTCCATCGCAAGTCCAACAAAATCGCCGCACAGATTACGCCCCGCTTCATTATATTCATGCAGTTTCTGTCCGTCACCTCCGGTCATACGGCTCTCCGATTTCAGGCCGGCATCATAATTCCTGTCGGCATCTGCCATCGCACGGTACATTTCCCGCATTTTTTCAAAACTTGACGTTTCCGACATGGCGCTTTCCTGCATATCTTCTTCCATGATAACACGCCAGAACGGCTTTCCCGTCTCTTCACATATATTAAGAATATCCTGAATTGAATTATACTTCATGACTGCCTCCATCCTCTGACTTGCTAAGATAAGTAACCTTAAGAACGCCCTCTATTTTCTCTAACCACTTAAGACCGTCCGCAGGAATTTCCTGATCGCACTCCACAACCATAACGGCACGTCCGCCTCTGGCCGACCTGTATAACTGCATTGCCGCAACATTGACGGATTTGTGCGCCAGCATAGATGTAACTTCTGATACATGTCCCGGCTGGTCCAGGTTATGAACAATAAGTGTAGGACAATCTCCGGAAAAATTAGTCTCTATTCCGTCTATCTGTGCGATATTAATTCTCGAACCGCCAAGCGACTCACCGATTACCTCCAAAGTCTTCCCGGTCTCTCCGGTAAGGCGTATCTGCGCCGTATTGGGATGCGCCTCCTTAAGATGTGCCTCTCCAAATTCAATGTCAATCCCACGGTCTGCAGCAATTTCCATACTGTGCGGAATCCGGTAATCATCCGGTTTCATGCCGAGAAGTCCGGCAACCAGTGCTTTATCCGTTCCGTGCCCCTTACCGGTTGCCAGAAACGAACCATACAGCAGAATCTGTGCTGATTTGATTTCCTCACCCAACAGCCGCCTCGCAACAAGCCCTATTCTTACGGCACCGGCCGTATGTGAACTTGAAGGTCCTACCATTATCGGCCCAACAATGTCAAAAATACTCATAATAGCATCTCCTATGTATCCGCGTAAATTAAAAAGAGACTTTAAGACAGGTATCTTAAAGCCTCTTTGCTTCATGTTGATTATCATACCCCATTCTCATGGGAATATCAATCTTTTTATGCTAAAACCTTGGATAAGAATTCCTTAAGCCTAGGATTCTTCGGATTTCCGAAAAATTCTTTCGGCTCACCGCTCTCAAGAATTTTGCCTTCATCGATAAATATCACGTTGGTGGCAACTTCCTTGGCAAATCCCATCTCATGAGTAACGATTACCATCGTCATTCCTTCTTTGGCAAGCGCCTTCATAAGATCAAGTACTTCTCCGACCATCTCCGGGTCAAGCGCACTTGTCGGCTCGTCAAAAAGAATTACGTCAGGGTTCATCGCAAGCGAACGCACGATTGCGACACGCTGTTTCTGTCCTCCGGAAAGTGTTGACGGATAAGCATCCGCTTTATCCTCAAGCCCGATTCTCTTAAGGAGCGACATCGCATTTTCTTTGGCTTCACGCTTAATCGTGGCCACATCCGTCGTAATCTGCCTCAGCTCTTTCTTGTTCTTACCTCTGAATATATTCGTAAACTTAGTCCATCTGTTGTAGCGCTTGTCTTTTCTGAGATCCTGGCACTGCAGATAAACCGGTGCAAGCATAATATTCTGTATAACAGTTTTGTTCTGGAACAGATTAAAATGCTGGAATACCATTCCCATATGCCTTCTGTGAACATTGATATTAACCTTCATATCGGCAATATCCACGCCGTTGAAAATTATCTGTCCGCCCGTAGGGTCTTCCATACAGTTAAGGCATCTTAAGAATGTACTTTTACCGGAGCCTGAAGGACCGATTACAACAACGATATCGCCTTTGTTGATCGTAACATCGATTCCTCTGAGCACTTCGTTGTCGCCAAAATGTTTTTCAAGATTAATGACGTCTATCACTTCTTCTCAAGCTCCTTTCCATAGTCTTAATTCCCAATGTAATGATAAGGACCAGAACAATGTAAATCAATGCCATTACAAGATACGGAACCATAAATTCGTAACTGTTACTGCCTATATAGTTAAATGCTACATAAAGGTCGGTCGCTCCGACAAAGCTTACTACGGATGTCTCTTTGATCAGCGCAATAAACTCATTACCGAGAGTCGGAAGGATGTTCTTGACCGCCTGAGGAATAACTATTTTCATCATTGTCGTTCCGTACGAAAGTCCGACTGCACGTCCTGCCTCCATCTGTCCGCTGTCGACGGACATAATACCGCTTCGCATTATCTCCGATATATATGCGGCACTGTTAAGACCGAAAACGATCATGGACACCTGCACGCCCGTCATCTTCACGCCCATAAGTGGCAACATAACATAGTAAAATACAAGCAGCTGGACAACCATAGGTGTTCCTCTGAATATTCCTACATATACACTGCATATTCCGTTAAGGACTCTCGGGAGAACTTTATACTGCGGTATTGTTCTGATTGCTGCGATGAGCGTACCGATGACAATACCGATTATAAGGCCTATAACCGCAATTAGAAGGGTGTTTTTCAACCCTTCTAATACCATGACATAGCCATTTTGTTCCACGAAAATCTCATAGAATCTATTAACTTTCAGACCAAAATTACCCATGTAAACCTCTTTCGCTTTAATTACTGCATTGCATTAAGTGAATCTGTAATGCACTTAGCCGGTGCAGCATCAATAATTACATAATCAAGGTTGCCGTTTATGAGATCCTGTACTGCAAGTGAACCGTTCTTGTATCCTGTACCGGTTGCCTTAAGTCCTGCAAATCCCATCTCTTCATCACCCTGAACATAAAGTGAACCTGTTGTTCCGTTCTGGTAACCAATCTTAACACTGCTGTCTAATTCTCCGAGAAGCTTCTCAACATCTTCCTTGGTCTTGCATGAATCAAACTTGGAGTCTGTTGAAGGAACTATAAGCTTCTGTGATGCCTGATAGTAAGAATCCGAGAAATTAACGTATTCCTTTCTCTCATCCTTAACCGTAAGACCTGCCATTGCGACATCGCATTTGTGCTGGCCTACAGAAAGACAAACAGAATCGAAATCCATGTTCTGGATTACGAGCTCTTTATTAAGATACTCAGCAAGTGCTGCTGCTATTTCCATATCGATTCCATAGTAGCTGTCACCCTTGGTGTACTCAAACGGCTCAAATGCAGCATTGGTAGCTACTACAAGCTGATCCTTGCTGTCATCAAGCTCAATAGTCACCCGAGTTTCCCGTTTTGTAAACGAGTTTCACATTTTGAAA
>ERZ1027061.1238-NODE-1238-length-10392-cov-4.391603_pt1 | contig 10392 bp, 9 predicted proteins | sample MGYA00519283_ERZ1027061 | MGnify/ENA primary metagenome ERZ1027061 (study PRJEB26926, sample SAMN06164849) | human gut metagenome | biome: ENVO:00009003; feature: ENVO:2100002; material: ENVO:00002003 | host: Homo sapiens | place: USA | collected 2012 ... | reverse complement strand
CGCGTCTCGTGGGCTCGGAGATGTGTATAAGAGACAGATGGTAAATAATGTAAATATGCCCATAGAGTGCGGCATTTCTTGAAATTTTATGTAACTATGATATAATCATTAAATAACTATGTTTTTAACTCGGTAGAAAGGAGTTATGCCATGAAAGAGTATATAAATGGAGATAATGGAAAGGTAAGCATAGATGAGAGTGTAGTGGCTCAGGTTGCAGGACTGACCGCCCTCGATTGTTTTGGAATCGTTGGAATGGGCATAGTAAGTGTTAAGGATGGAATAGTAAAGCAGCTGCGCAGGGACAATGTATCCAGAGGTGTAAATGTAAAATTTGATGAAAATGGCAATATTGTGATAGAACTTCATATTGTTGTGGCGTATGGTGTAAGCATAAAGGCTGTCACAGACAACCTCATGCAGTCAGTGAAATATAAAGTAGAAGATTTCACTTCATTTAAAGTAAGCCAGATCAATGTGTTTGTTGAAGATGTAAAAGTAATGGATTAGTTTGGAGGATACAGAGACGTGAGTAATACGATTGATGCACTTGCACTTAAGAAGGCGTTTATAGCAGGTGCAAATAACCTGGATAAGAATAAGGAATATATCAATGAGCTAAATGTATTCCCTGTGCCTGATGGAGACACCGGAACAAATATGACACTGACTATACTATCGGCTGTTAAGGAGGTCGAGGTAGCTTCTGATGATATGAAATCTATTGCAAAAGCGATGTCTACAGGCTCACTTCGTGGAGCAAGAGGTAATTCAGGAGTTATATTATCCCAGCTTCTAAGAGGTTTTAGTAAAAAAATTCAGGACAGCAGAACTATAGATATACATGATATCGCGGACGCATTCCAGAAAGCTGTTGAGACTGCATACAAAGCAGTAATGAAACCTAAGGAGGGAACTATCCTCACAGTTGCCAAGGGGGTGGCAACGAAGGCGAGAGAGTGCGCGGATGCTGATATGTCACTTGAGCAGTTTTGTGATGAAGTCATAGAATATGGTGACGCAGTACTTGATTCCACACCGGAGATGCTTCCTGTTCTCAAGGAGGCAGGAGTGGTGGATTCCGGCGGACAGGGTCTTATGGTTGTATTAAAGGGTGCTGTAGATTGTCTTATGGGACGCGTGACAGTTGAACTTAACAAAAATACAGGATCTGTGAATATAAAGAAGTCGACTACCGGTGCGGGCAATGACGAGATATCTACAGCCGACATAAAGTTTGGCTATTGTACAGAGTTTATCATAAACCTTGAGAAAACGTACGGCGAAAAAGAGGAAGATGATCTCAAGAGTTTTCTTGAGTCTATAGGAGATTCGATAGTGTGTGTATCACTTGATGATATCGTGAAGATACATGTGCACACCAATCATCCTGGACAGGCATTTGAGAAGGGACTCACACTTGGATATCTTACCAATATGAAGATAGACAATATGAGGATAGAGCACCATGAGAGAGTCATCGGCCAGTCTGAGCGCGATGAGGCTGAGAGGCAGGAAGAGGAGAGACAGCAGAGGAAAACAGTTCATGCTGAGCCGCGTAAGAAATATGGTTTCATAACAGTTTCAATGGGTGACGGTCTGAAGAAACTCTTTGAGGAACTTGGCGCAGATCATGTTATTGAGGGTGGACAGACCATGAATCCAAGCACTGAAGATATGCTCAATGCCATCGATGATGTGAACGCAGACAATATATTTATTCTCCCAAACAACAAGAATGTTGTGCTTGCCGCAAATCAGGCGGCAACGCTGTGTGAGGGCAAGAATATAATCGTAGTTCCTACAGCAAATGCGCCACAGGGAATAAGTGCTATGATAGCATTTGACAGCACTGCGGATGTCCAGGAAAATAAGTCTTCTATGAAGTCGGCAGTAAAGAATGTAAAGAGTGGACAGGTGACATATTCGGTCAGAGACACCTCTATAGATGGCAAGGCTATCAAGGAGGGGGATATCATGGGAATCGGTGACAAGGGCCTTGTCAGCGTAGGAAATGATATTGAGCAGGTGACATTTGAACTCATCGCGGATGCTGTGGATGACGATGCTGAGGTTATCAGTATCTACAGTGGTGCTGATGTTTCAGAGAAAGACGCGCAAAAGCTGGCGGACAGGGTCGAGGAGGCATATCCTGATGTTGACGTTCAGTATTACTATGGCGGACAGCCTATATATTATTATATAGTTTCAGTTGAATAGGCAGATATGACACATCTGTTTTGAGGTAGATATATGGTACTTAGCGACTCTATAAAGACGATAAAGGGAATAGGCGATAAGACGGCAGAAACGTTGTCTAAGCTGGGGATATATACGGTTTCAGACCTTCTTATGTATTATCCCAGAACGTATATATCCTATGATGATCCGGTTGATATTGAGAATCTGCAGACTGGAATGAGGCAGTCTGTCAGGGCAAGGATCAACAGTAGAGTTGAAGTAAAAAAAGTCAGGGGGCTTACCATATCCATCGTCTATGCAAAGGATTACACAGGGACAATTAAGCTGATATGGTTTAATTGTCCTTTTTTACGTAATTTCTTTCGCATAGGTCAGGAATATGTATTTTCGGGGGATGTTTCATACAAAAGCGGAATGATGACCATGTCCCAACCAGAATACTTTACTCCTGACAAATACCAGACTCTCACAAATGTATGGCAGCCGGTTTACACTGTGACTCCCGGAATATCCTCAAAGACAATTCAGAAGGCAGTTAGAAATGCACTTCCGGCAGCTCTTGGATTTACAGATTATATCCCAGAGACAGCTCGGTCAGAATATGGTATAATGACACTTTCAGACGCTATTTCATTGATACATTTTCCTGCTGATGAATATCATCTAAAACAGGCGGTAAAGAGAGTTGCATTTGACGAGTTTTACAGTTTTATAGCTGATATGCATAGACTAAAAAAGGATAGTGTGACATATGGAAATGATTGCGTGATAGCTTGTGATGATGATGTGCGGCGATTTATCGAAAATCTTACTTTTAAACTCACGGATGCACAGATGAATGCTGTGCGTGATATGCTGGCAGATATGTCCTCAGATCATGTTATGAACAGACTTGTGCAGGGAGATGTAGGCTCTGGAAAAACGATAGTTGCAGCTGTGGGGCTATTTGCTGCTGCGATGAGTGGGTGGCAGGGTGTCATCATGGCGCCTACGGAAGTCCTTGCAGTCCAGCATTATAAGGAACTAAAAGCTCAATTTGCTCCATATGGGATAACGGTAGGACTGCTCACTGGCTCCATGACTGCTAAGGAAAAGAGACTCATGTATCATGATATAAAAAATGGTGATGTTGCAGTCATCGTCGGGACGCATGCGCTGATACAAGATAAGGTTGAGTATTCAAGACTTGGGCTGGTGGTTACGGATGAACAGCACAGATTTGGCGTAAAACAGAGGGAGAGACTTGCTGAGAAGGGGGGACATCCACATACCCTTGTCATGAGTGCCACACCTATACCGCGTACTCTGGCGATCATAATGTACGGCGATCTTGATATATCTGTCATAGATGAACTCCCGGCGGGGAGGATACCTATCAAAAACTGTGTGGTGGACGAGAGCTATAGAAAGACAGCGCAAAAGTTTATAATGAAAGAAGTCAGGATGGGACATCAGGTATACATAGTGTGTCCTATGGTGGAGGCAAGTGAGGTACTTGATGATGTTGCAAATGTGACAGAGTATACTGAGGAACTGAGCAGCACGTTTAAGGAACAGTTTGGATGTGATATACAGATAACATGTCTTCATGGCAAGATGAGAGCTGAAGAGAAGAATAAGATACTTGAGGATTTTGCAAATGGCAGTATAAGCATACTCGTCTCAACGACGGTTATCGAGGTTGGGATCAACAATCCGAATGCAACGGTAATGATGGTTGAAAATGCTGAGAGGTTTGGACTTGCACAGTTACATCAGTTAAGAGGTCGTGTAGGAAGAGGAAAGCTCCAGTCATATTGTATATTTGTGAGTGGAAAAAAGGACAAGGATACTATGGAAAGACTCGGAGTCCTTGAAAAATCAAATGATGGTTTCTTTATAGCAGGCGAGGATTTGAAGATGAGAGGCCCCGGCGATTTCTTTGGCATAAGACAGAGCGGTGACGTCATGTTTAAGGTCGGCGATATATATAATCATGCGGACATGCTCAAGGCGGCGCAGGAGGTGTATGACGGCTATGGAGATGAGATAGACAGAAAAATACAAGAAAATGGTATGACTGGTCATTATTTTCAGCCAGTTTTGTAGTTATAGGGTTATATAAAAGGGGGTTAATCATGAAAAGTAAAAAGACGTTGATAATGGGGATAATAATAGCTGTGCTTGTTGTGGTTGTAGGTGTTATGGGATATATGCTGATAAAGGGCAGATCAGGTGATGATAACAGTATTCCTGCCAAAACTGAGAGTGCGACAGAGGAAAAATCCGACGAGAATGCTGTTGATTTGGAGAGTTCAGCGGCGGAAACGCAGAAAGAAAAAACTGAGTCTGTTGGAAAAGCAAATGCAGAATTTTATGCAGAGATAGGACATGACAGTACATGGGAGGCAGATGGAAAAACTTGTGCCACAGAGAACATTAATATATACAACAAGACGGCAGCTAGTGTGTCTGGCTGGAAACTTGATGTGATTTACAAGGGAAAGCCGTTCATTGACAATATATGGAATGGTGAAAAGAAGATAAAGGAAAACACAGTGACAATAACTCCGGCAGAGTATAACCAGGATATACAGGCAAACGGTTCAGTGAATGTTGGATACAATATATCATCGGATGATCTCACGGTTGTGGATTATATTTTGTATATTGATGGAAAAGAATACAGGGGAAGTGACAACGTTACTGCGCAGGAAAACACCGCAGTTAGCGGAGATTCCTCGACAGCAAAAGAAGACGGAACACCATTTGATAATCATGGACAGCTCTCTGTTAATGGGACAGACATAGTAGATGAATCGGGCAATAAATATCAGCTTAAGGGTGTCAGCACACATGGTATAACCTGGTTCCCTGATTATGTGAATAAAGGGGCTTTTCAGTCCATAAGGGATGATTGGGGTGCAAATCTCATAAGAATAGCAATGTATACGGATACGGGTGACAGCAATGGATACTGCAGTGGCGGTGACAAGGAAAGCATCAAGAAAATGGTCGATACCGGTGTGGCTGCAGCTACTGAGCTGGGTATGTATGTCATTGTTGATTGGCATATACTGAACGATAACAATCCAAATACACACATAGATGACGCAAAGGAATTTTTTGATGATGTATCAGCAAAGTATGCATCAAACCATAATGTTATTTATGAGATATGCAATGAGCCGAATGGCGGAACTTCCTGGGCTGATGTCAAGAGTTATGCGGAGACTATCATACCGGTGATAAGGAAAAATGACAAGAATGCGATAATAATAGTTGGAACACCTACATGGAGTCAGGATGTTGATGTTGTATCTGAGGATCCAATCACAGGATATGATAATATAATGTATGCGGTGCATTTTTATGCGGCAACTCATAAGGATGATCTGAGAAACAAAGTAAAGTCTGCTCTTGCAAATGGTCTTCCTGTGTTTGTAAGTGAGTTCAGTCTTTGTGACGCATCGGGAAATGGCGGGATAGATTACGATTCTTCAGATGCCTGGTTTGAACTGATAAATGACAACAATCTCAGTTACGCGTCATGGAGTTTATGTAACAAGAATGAGACATCAGCTCTTTTGAGATCTGATTCGCAGGCGACATCTAGCATAACTGCAGAAGATCTGTCAGATACGGGCAAATATGTGAGGGATAGGATATTGGGCAAATGATCAGGATTATTTCTCTTCAGTCTTGTATTTTAGATGCCATCGTGTTATAAAAAAGTCTGTAAATTTATTGAGACCGCAGAGAAAGTTGCGGTCGGTTAGGAGAAAAAGATGAGAGTTATAGCAGGCACCGCACGTAGTCTGAAACTGGTCACGGTTGATTCTATGGACACCAGACCGACGACAGACCGTATAAAGGAGACTTTGTTTAATGTACTTTCACCGGATATACCGGGGAGTAATTTCCTTGATCTTTTCAGTGGCAGCGGGGCTATAGGTATAGAGGCACTCAGCAGAGGTGCAGACCGTGCTGTGTTTGTTGAAAATGGCAGAAAGGCACTTGAGTGTATAAACAAGAATCTTGACTTTACAAAACTTAAAGATCGAGCACAGATACTAAGCACAGATGCTGTTAGTTCAGTTAGTACGCTTGAGCGACAGAAGGATGTATTTGATATCATATTTATGGATCCTCCGTATGGAAGACTGCTTGAGAGAGATGTTCTTGTGAGACTATCAGGTTCTGATATAGTATCAGATGATACTATCATAGTGGTTGAATCTGATCTTGATACAGAGTTTGATTATCTGGAGGAGATCGGGTTAGAGATTTATAAGATAAAGAAGTACAAGACAAATAAGCATACATTTATTTATAGGAGACTTGAAAATGAGTAAAGCAATCTATCCGGGAAGTTTTGATCCCGTCACACTTGGACATTTGGACATAATCAAAAGGTCTGCGGAAATGTTTGATGAATTGACTGTCGGTGTGCTTAACAATACTGCAAAAACACCATTGTTTTCTTTAGACGAACGTGTTAATATGTTAAAGAATGTAGTTTCGGATATACCTAACGTTAAAGTCGTTGGGTTTGGCGGGCTTTTGGTAGATTATGCAAGACAGAATGACATAAAGGTCATAGTCAGAGGTTTGAGGGCTGTTACAGACTTTGAGTATGAGTTGCAGATAGCCCAGAGTAACAGAAAGGTTGCACCGGACATTGATACGGTATTTTTGACAACCAATATCCAGTATTCATATCTCAGCTCAAGTGTTGTCAAAGAGTATGCAAGTTTTGGTGTGGACGTAAAGGATTTTGTTCCGGAACAGATACAGGATATTCTAAAAAAGAGGTTTGCAGATATTCAAATGTAGTTTGCGATAGATAATTAGGAGGAGAATAAGATGGCAAGAAAAGGTATTGAAGAAATGATCAGTGAGATAGAGATATTTATTGACAGTTGTAAGTTTCAGCCGTTGTCTTCCAGCAAGATCATTGTACCAAAAGAGGATCTTATGCAGATGGTAGGAGAGCTCAAGCTCAAGATGCCAAGTGAGATAGAGAGATGTAAGAAAATCATGAGAAACAAGGAGGCTATACTTGCTGATGCGAGAGCCAGAGCCGACTCAATCATCACAGAGTCCGTTGCAGAGGCAAATAGACTTGTTGATCAGAGCCAGATAGTTGAGCAGGCGAATCTCCGTGCAAATGAGATTACTGACATGGCAAGAAGTCAGGCAGAGCAGATCATTGCAGAAGCAAATGAGGATGCAAGTCAGGTAAGAGCAGGTTCGATGTACTATTCAAAGGACAAGCTTGCTGAGATAAGCCAGTATATAAACGCAACACTTCAGGCTGAGCGTGCAAATTATGAGAATCTGATAAAGTCGCTTGAGGAGAATGCAGCAAGAGTTGCAGATAACATGACTGAGCTTGATTCGAGTATTAATCAGATGAATGGTGTGCCAGAGCAGACAGACTCTGCATTTAATACAGATGAAGACGAATATAATGTATATGGAAAGACAGAGTACACTCCAAAAGACAATGATTACGATGATGAGTATGACGAATATGATGATGAAGATGATTACGATGATGAAGAGGATGATGACGAAGAGTATCTCGATGATTGATTTTATCGTATATTATTTGTTTGTGTTTAATACCGGTTCTCTGTATATTAGCTTATTGTGTTAGAATATGATGATCGTCGTTGTAGCGCATATTAAACTGTAAAGACATTTAGCAGATATATATTTGAAGAAAGACAGTCCTGTTTTTTGTATTAGACCATAGCTTTGAAACAGTGCGGAAAGTCCGCCGAAAGCTGTGAGAGACAGAAACAGAACTGTCTTTATTTTATATGGTATATCTATGGACGCAAGCGAGTTTATTCCTGATGAAATTTCTAAAAAAGATGTTGCAGTCTGAGTGATCTTATATGGAAAAAAATGTGTTATCAGGTTGGATGTTATAGAAAAAATGACAATGAATATACCTATGGCGGTTATATTATATATTGATGAGTTTATAATATTATCGTTTTTATATTTGCTGCCGTGGAGGGATGTGGCAGCAATCTCACTTGATGTATGTGAGAAAATATTACCTGGAAATATTTTTGACACAGTTGATTTGATATATATATTTATGTGTGTGTAGTATATGCAAAATGTAATCATGGTACATGCAATCTGTGGTACATAGAGACAGATAATAAGTTCATGCAGAGTCATATATTTATAGAGATATTCAGAGTAGATATAACCATATAAAAACATTGGGCTCACATTGTTGCAAATGGGTAGTAGTGTTTGCGCTGTATGCCTTGAGAGGTTATTGTTTTTGTAAAAAAAAGAAATGACTAATGTACCGGTTGGAAAACCGCAGAATAATCCTATGATGAGAGACAGAATACATGCGAATCCGGTTGTCATGTGATTTAGATCAAGGGTGTCCAGGATCACACTTGTGAGCAGCATAAATGGAAGTAGTACAGGTACTATAGAACTGTACCACAGTGAAATACCCTGCCTGCAGCCGTCTGCTATGACAGAGGCGTTGAGACAGGTGAATAAAATTACAGTTGTTATAAGGATCATATAAAATACGTTCTTCATAAATATATTTTATGCATGTAGAAACATATATATGAACAAGGATAATGATCGTTATATATGATCGCAATATGACATCATGATATGCGATCGTGATATATGGCTAGAGATCAGCGGGTTATTACAGGTATTGTGTGCTCAAATTCATTTCGCAATTTTGTTCCATACATATTATACACAAGGCTGTTATATATATCAGTCGATTTTATATCGTATCTGAACATGGAAATTCCGTAACCGTTAAGCATGGAATGAGAATCCGATGCTTTTGTTATCACGGGTATATCTGTTCCCTTCTTCATTTTTTTGATCGTGTTTCCGGCTTTTGTATTGAGACCCAATAGACGGAGATAGTATATCCATCCGCCTGCCTTATATTGGGTATAATCGTTTCCAGATACCTGTGTTATATAGTGGAGAATAGCTCTCTGTATATGGGTCAAAGTATAGTTCCGACATTTGAGTGACATTGCAGTCTCTGAAAAAGAAAGAGTCTTATTGAGTTTCATGAGTCTGTTGTACAGATCGTTATCCATATCTACAATATCTGGATGTAATTTGGTACTGTGATCAAATCTCTGATCTCTGTCGTAAAAAAGCCTTGCAGCTATGAGCAGATTGGAGAGAGTATCGTCATATATTGGAAAAGATATTTTGTAGCATGAGGAAAGATGTTGATAACACACCTCGGGGACGTGCCGTTTAATTTCCTCTATATCAGCAGTTTCCAATATGTTTCTGATGGCTGAGGCAGAACAGATGTCGTGGCTGGCTTCTGAACTATTGTAATCTGATATCACACGTTTGATAATGGCGGGTTTTATGGTGGATCCAATTCTTTTCAATGCTGCAATATATTCAATGGCAAGAATGTTGTTCGGGCTGGACAGGATGTGGTCGATCATATCCTTTGAGTATCCGTTATATTCTAATGATGTATTTTTATCAAATATATACTCAGCAATAGCATCAGCTCTGGCGGCACCGTAGGTCATGCCACAGGACATATACTTTTGGATGAGGGCAGATACCTGATGAGGTTCATTTTCCACAATGTCGGCTATGTGTGACAGAAGATTTATATCGTCTGTTTCTGCGCCGAATGATATATAGTCGATGATCCCGGACAGTTCCATCATGGTAACAGCGGCGGTTGCATAGTCCCTTGCACTTGCAGTTGAGTATACAAAAGGTATTTCAAATATCATATCTGCTCCACATTTAAGGGCAATCTCAGCTCTTGTAAATTTGTCAGCCAAAGCCGGCACGCCTCTCTGCAAAAAGTTGCCGCTCATGAAACAGATGACGTGGTCGGCACCGGTAATTTTTTTTGCCTTCTCAATTTGATACAGGTGTCCCTTGTGAAATGGATTATATTCGCACACTATGCCAACTGTACTCATGTTCAAACCTCCGTTGTTGCTATTTCTTAAATACAAAATTTATTCTATCTTAATCACTATTTAGTGTAAAGTATGATATAATCAAAAAAGTTTAAGCAAAAAATATTATCTGAGTTTCTGATGGGGATATTCCTAAAACTGGTATGTATATGGGTAATGGTGGGAGATATCTCTGTAATTTCTGTGTTCTTAGATCTCTTGTATAAGATACTGCAAATAATTATAT
>ERZ1027061.1231-NODE-1231-length-10440-cov-4.893693_pt1 | contig 10440 bp, 8 predicted proteins | sample MGYA00519283_ERZ1027061 | MGnify/ENA primary metagenome ERZ1027061 (study PRJEB26926, sample SAMN06164849) | human gut metagenome | biome: ENVO:00009003; feature: ENVO:2100002; material: ENVO:00002003 | host: Homo sapiens | place: USA | collected 2012 ... | reverse complement strand
GGCAAATATGTTATAATCTAACTATCATTTGCCGATTTGGTATGATCGGTGCAAAAATTCAATAAAAAGGAAAAATTCAGGAGGAAACATGAAAAAGAGACTGATTAGCATGCTGATGGTGGTTCTCATGATCGCGTCCCTGCTGCCTGCTGCCGCTGTCTTTGCGGGAGCGGAGGAGGCGGCACCGGATACTCATGAGCATAAGTATACCACCGTTAGCATCAAGAAAGACGCTGAGAAGAAAACTCCCGGCGTAGAGTACAAAGTCTGCAAGGAATGCGGCAAGATAGACCCTGCTTCTATCTCTATCAAAATCAAAGCATTTGCTCTGCTCTGGAACCAGTGCGGGAAGTGCGAGACCGGCAAGACCATGATCGTCAAGGCTGCAAGCTGCCGCAACGAAGGTCTTACCATAAGCTACTGCGAGAAGTGCGGTAAGGCTTTTCCGATCAAAGAATTTGCTGATAAGGCATATAAAGTAGATGCTGCTCTTGACCACGTTTATGATAACTTCAGTGTTGAAGTTAAGCCCAGCTGCACCGAAGACGGTTGGGGATATGTTACCTGCAAGCTCTGCGGCGATCCGCAGTTTGTTGCAGACGCAGGAGCAGCCGTTAAATTTGTCAAGGCTGATAATTTTAACAGCGTTAAAGACTTTGAAGCTCGCGTCCGCGAAGTAAATGCAATGTTTGCCGCAGTAAACCCCGAACACAAGTATAAGACCATGTTCGTAGCTGTTACAGAGCCTATGAAAGCAGCGGACGGCACGATGCTCAAGCCTGCTGAAAAAGCAGCCCATATATCCACTGTAAATGGCAAAGCATATGTGTTTAATGCGACAACCGGCGAATATGAAATAGATGATAACGCGGAGACCTTCCATGCCGGGTACAAAGGTGATACTGTCTGCCCATACTGCAAGGGAGCATGCAATGAGGCATATGTAATTGGTGGACCAGAAGATCCTCACACTTGGAATGTTGCCGAAAAAGGTAACGGTGGATTCCCCGAAGATAACAGCTATGGTAAGGCTGATATTATCGAGTGCAAAGATTGCAACTACACAGGCGGTGCTTATATTTACAGTGTAAATAGCTGGTACGATGAGAGCACGGCAAAAGATCCAACTTGCACAGAGCCGGGTAATTATGCTACCTATTACTGGAGAGACAGCAACGGCGAGATCCAGCATAAGGATGGCGATGTAAGGCCTGCAACCGGACATAATTATGTTGCTGCACCTGGTAAGCCTGTTAATGGCCACGAGGACGGCTATATCTATGTTGACTATGAGGTCTGCACAAAATGTGGAGATCATAGAGGCGATGAAAGCAAAAAGGTCGAGCTTAAAGCTCCCAGTGCTACATGCAAGTATGAACCCGAAGTTCTCGTTCCTGCAACATGCAACAGCTACGGTCTGAGTATCAGCAAGTGCCCTGTTTGCGGCGCATACGAGAAAACCGAAGCTGGCGCATATGTTACGGCTACTATTGCTAAGGAGAAGAAGCACGTTGCATCCGACAAGCTTGCCAATGTCAAGGAAGCGACCTGCACCGAAGTCGGCTACACCGGCGATGTCGTCTGCAAGTTCTGCGGCAAGGTCATGAAGCCCGGCGAGAAGACCAAGATGGTCGATCACACCCCCATGGACGTTGATGCAAAGGCTCCCACCTGCACCGAGCCCGGCGTTACCAAGGGCACTGTCTGCAAGGTCTGCGGCACCGTCCTGAGCGCTCAGGAGACCGTTCCCGCACTCGGCCACAAGACCGAGCTTGTGAACGCTAAGGAAGCGACCTGCCTCGAGGCCGGCTACACCGGCGATAAGGTCTGCACCGTCTGCAAGCAGACCATCGAAAAGGGCACCGAAGTCAAGGCTCTTGGCCACAACTATGTTAAGGGCGTCTGCACCCGCTGCGACGCAAAGCAGCCCGGCTACAACCCGTTCACCGATGTCAAGAAGGGTCCCTACTATGATGCGATCCTGTGGGCATACTGCAACGGCGTTACCAACGGCATTTCCGACACTGTATTCGGCGTTGACAACGGCTGCACCCGCGCTCAGATAGTCACCTTCCTGTATCGCGCGGCAGGCCAGCCGAAGGTCGAGAACGTTAAGAACCCGTTCACCGATGTGAGCAAAAACAGCACTTACTACAACGCGATCATGTGGGCTGTCGAAAACGGCATCACCAACGGCAAGACCGCTACCAGCTTCGACCCGAATGCAGTCTGCACTCGCGGCCAGATAGTCACCTTCCTGTGGCGCTATGAGAAGGCCCCCATCGTGAGCAGCCTTGCAAAGTTTGACGACGTTGCTGCAGGCTCCTACTGCTACAATGCAGTTATGTGGGCTGTTGAAAACGGCATCACCAACGGCAAGACCGCGACCACCTTTGCACCCAATGATACCTGCACCCGTGCACAGGCAGTCACCTTCATTTACCGCGAGTTCGCAAAGTAAAAAACCAATTATGATAATAACTCCACGTCCTCGGATGTGGAGTTATTTTTTTCCTTGCAATGCATCCGTTTGTATAATATACTTTATAAGGAAATTGCGCAAGAGGGGGAGACCATTATGAAAAACAGATTTATCGGGGCGATATGCGCAGCGGTGATGCTGCTTGCGCTTTTTGCGCCCATGGCGATGGCGGACGGTGTGTGCGGCGAGTCTGTCAGCTGGACGCTGACTGATGCCGGAGTGCTCACAGTGTTCGGAACAGGGGAGATGACGGACTTTGCCGCCGGTGAAGCGCCGTGGTATGCCGAGCGCGGCGCTGTGCGGAAGCTCGTTGTCGAAAACGGTGTGACTTCCGTCGGAAGCGGCGCATTTTCCGGCTGCGGACTGATCGAGACCGTGACATTGCCGCTCACGCTCGGGAGCATCGGCGACGGTGCGTTTGACGATGTGTACGCACTGAAAAACATCTATTACGCAGGCTCGATCGCGCAGTGGAAGGCGATAGATATCGGCCTTGACAACAGCTTCGGCAGCGCAAAGCTCGTCTGCGCCGATAAAACCGAACCGTTTTCAGATATCTCCGGATGGTATCACGACTATATCATCACATGCTACATGGCCGACATCGTAAACGGACGCCCGGACGGGACATTTTGCCCGGAGCAGAACGTGACCCGTGCGCAGTTTGTCATGATGCTGTATAATATGGGCGGCCGCCCCGAAATTTCGGACACGTCCCTCGGCTTTGCCGATGCCAATGCCGTTTCCGCGGTGTATGCCGCGGCCGTAAAATGGGGAGTGAAGGCCGGCATAGTAACCGGCTTTACGGATAATACGTTCAGACCGAATGCCGAGATCAGCCGTGCGCAGATGGCGACGTTTGCGTATCGCTTTTTGAAGCTCGGCGTGAGCGCGGATGTGCTCGGCGAGCTTTCCGGCCGCAACGACTTCCGCGATTACGGCTCAATCGCCGAATGCTACCGCGAGTCGGTTGACGTTATGGCGAACATCGGAGTCATTCAGGGCTACCCGAACGGCAGCTTCGTCCCGAACGCAACGGCCACGCGCGGCCAGTCCGCCGCCGTTCTGTCGCGCCTTTTAGCGGCGCTGACGGAACTCAGAGCATGAAAAAAAGACCGCCTCGGCGGTCTTTTTTGTTAGCGTTTTTCCTGTGCACGGATGAGATTTTTGTAAAAGCTCACAGCGCCGGGCAGGCAGTTGTATTCGATGTTTTCGTTCAGCCCGTGCATGCCCTTCATCTGCTCCGGCCCATAAATAACGGGTGCAAAGCGGATGCAGCTTTTGCATACCGGCTGATAAAACTGCGCGTCGGTAGCGCCGGTCATGACGTATGGGCTGACCGGCAGTCCTGGGAAGGTATCGTTTATGACGGCCTCGACCTGGCGGAACGCAGCTCCGTTTATATCGACCGCCGGGGTGTAGTCGTTCGAGTGGATGACCTCAGTCTCAAGCCCGTGCTTTTCCGCGATTTTGCGGATGATCTCAAGGCTTTCCTTTTCGCCCTGATGCGGAATGAAGCGCATGTTAGCGCTGACCGTCGCCTCCTGAGGCAGAACGTTGCATGCGTCCGAGCCTGACTGCATCGTGAACGCGACAGTCGTTTGCAGCATTGCGCCTGCCTGAGCGCTTATCTTGCCGAGAACGGGCTTGAGCACCGGCGCAAACAGCCACAGGTTGCCCATGACGAGCTTCAGCGGAAACGCTGCATACGGTGCGAGGCTTTTGAACATTGCGGAGACCTCGGGCGGAAATTTGCGGCGGAAATAGTTGTGCGTCTCAACGTCGTTAACAAATGCTGCGAGCCGCGCTATCGGCGTATTCTTCGTCGGAGCGCTTGCGTGGCCGCCGGATGAGCGCGCGGTGAACTTGACGTCGCCCTTGCCTTTTTCAAAAACGCCGACCATGGCGAAGTTGCCCTTAACGCCGCCGATCGGCTCGGAGATTATGCCGCCGCCCTCGTCACAGACGAGGAACAGCTCAACGCCGCGGCGCTGAAGCTCTTTTACGATTTTCGGTGCACCGTCGCCGGCCCACTCCTCCGTGCAGGACGAGGCGAGATATACGTCGCACTTGGGCGTGTAGCCCTCCTTCAGAAGCTCCTCGACCGCTTGGAAAAATGCCATGACCGAGGCCTTGGTGTCAGCCGTTCCGCGACCCCAGACCTTGCCGTCGGCAATGTCGCCGGAAAACGGCTCGTGCTCCCATTTGCCCTCGGCAGGTACAACGTCCTGATGGCTCATGAGCAGTATCGGCATGCCGTCGCCCGTGCCCTTCCATTTAAACAGCAGATTGCCGTCAATGACGGTCTTTTCAAGCTTTTCATGCACAAGCGGAAACAGCCTTTCGAGCACCTTGTGGAAGCCCAGGAATTTCTCGGCCTCGTCAACGTTTGCGTGCGATACCGTCTCGTACCGCACCATTTCCGACAGCTTGCGCGCAAGCTCAAGTGCGTAGTCGCCGGCTTCGGGCGCTGCGTAGTCCGAGTGCTTGCTCGGCGTCAGAACCGTGCGCACAACTGCTGCGGCAGGCAGCGAAAGCGCCGCCGCGGCCGGGATCAAAAACAGTGATTTTTTCATTATCAAGCACCGGCTTTCCTGTAAAATTTATATGCTATGCCGATGGCGAGCGCACCGGCAGGGATTATCATGAAGCTCGTCGAGCCCGTGAGCGAGGGCACGAGAATAAACAGAATGCTCATAACGATAAGCGGCGCCGCGGCGATCTTCATGTTGCCGCGGAAATATTTATACGCCATTGCGCCGAACAGCGCGGGTACTACATTTTCAAACGCCGGCTGGAGAGTCGGGCTTTGCAGCACCGGCTGAAGCGGAACGAGCAGCGCAACGCCGAGCGCCAGCACGATTATCGTAACCAGCGACGAGGTGGCGATAGACAGGGTGGACACGATCTCGTTTTCGGGCGTGCCGGTCTTTGCGCCGACGATGTCGCGCGCGTTCACCGCGCAGGGGATCTTCATGTTGATGAGGTTGCCCGTTATGAAGGCAAGATAGCCGCCGCCTGCGCCGAGCATCGGGGTGTAAACAAGAAATTCGACCACGCTGCTGACCGTCCACACAAGGCCGACGGACAAAAACGCCTTTCCGGCAGCGCCGATATCGGGCATCGCACCGAGCACCTTGCCGATGAGAAACGGAGCACCTACAAGCATGACGAGCACTATTGCCGAGCTTATGCGGCCGATAACGTGCGTGCGCTTATTGTAGCTTTCAAAATAATTGTTGTTCATTGCGCGCCTCCTTACATAAACAGCTTGACCACGACCGCCGCGGCCATGCCGATAAGCATGCTTCCGGCGATCGAGAAGCTTTCGACCCAGGCAAGCTTCTTTTTCTCGGCAAGGTATATAAATCCTGCCATCACAAGGCCGGATACGACCACCACTATCAGCGGCATAAAGCTGCCCGAGAACGAAAACAGACCGCCGCCGGAGACAAAGCCGCCTATGTAGCTGCCGATGTATGCCGACACAAGACCGATAAACATCGCGGTCATTGCGGTGTCGCCAAAGCCTGTGCCGCCCGAGCCTTTTCTGCCGCCGCCGAGCTTGCCGAGATAGCGTTTGTTGAAGAAAATTGAAAGCACCATACCCCACATGATGCACACGCTCATCAGCAGCGCGATCGTAGCAAAGCCCGAGGAAGTCATTTCCGCAGCGGAGAGGGAGGACATGCCGACCTGCTCGGCCGCGGCCTGCGCCACCTGCGTTTCATAGTGCAGCGCGCCGATGACCGAAAGCCTCAGCCACGGCCACGGCGTGCCGAGGCTGCCCGACAGGGCGATAACGCCCAAAAGAATGCCCACGCTGGGCAGAAGCGAAAATGTTGCGCTCGAGGTGATCGCGCGCTTTAGCTTAACGCGGTCGATGCCCATGGCAAGTCCGGCGCGGTAGGCGCGAACCATAAACACGGCGCACACAACGGCTACGAATGCGATAATGCCGCCGCATATGGCGTACATCGGTGCACTGTTGAGCAGCGATAAAATGTTCATAGTGTCTTCTCCTTTTTGTTGTTTAATTAACATTATATTTCCTGCCGGCAAATAAGTCAATCGGAGGAGAAAAAAAGAACAACCCCCGATTGAGACAGCAGCCTCTTCGAGGATTGTTTAAAACTGAATATAAATGCGCGGCGAGCTTAGCAATAAAATGTCAGTTGCATTTTATGCCTGCCTGCAATTTCTACGCATCTGCGCCCTTATATTTTCTGCGTGTGGCCATGCCGCCGCGGATATGCCGCTCGGCCTTATTGATATCAAGCAGCTCGCGCACCTGATGATACAGTGCCGGGCTAACCGTTTTCAGCCTCTCGGTGAGATCCTTGTGTACGGTGCTTTTTGAGATGTTAAACTGCTTTGCGGCGGCTCTCACCGTTGCCTTGTTTTCGATTATGTACTCGGCAAGATCGCAGGCGCGCTCTTCAATATTAGTGTACACATGCACCACTCCCCAAACTCACATAGTCAATATATATGACGGGGACGCGGAGCTTATGCAGAGGTCAAACTATACCAAATCGGCCGTACATTACTGTTTAAAATAACGGAAATGAATTACTTGCCATTAAACTGACAAAATAGTATAATTACTGTGTATACAGCCGCATAGGCGGCACGGTGGAGAAATCAAAACTTAGGAGGAACATAATGAAAAAACGTATTATCAGCCTGCTGATGGTAGCTCTGATGCTCGTTTCGCTCGTGCCTATGAGTGTAATGGCGGCGAACAATACCACGATAACGAAGCAACCGTCCAATGTGAGCGCGGCAATCGGCGAGACTGTCACATTTGAAATCGCTGCCACAAATACGAACAGCACAAAACTTGAATATCTGTGGTTTAATGCAGATAAAGTCAATGCAGATGACATAGACCTTTCTAATATTAAGAACACAATAGATGAAATTAAGGCCGCAAAGCTCGGCGAAGGCAAAACGCTGACTCGTGTTGCCGAGCAGGATATGAAAATCCGCTGCGCTGTGTACTATAATGAGACAAAAACAATTTTGGGGTTTCCAGTTAATGTTCCCAAAGACCTGGCTCTCAGCAACACCGTGACCCTCACAGTCACCGGCGGCACGGTAGACCCCGATCCCGACCCCACGCCAAGCCCCGGCCCGAGCGTTGAGCCGACGCCGACACCCACACCCACGCCGACTCCGACGCCGAGCACCGATCCCACGGCGTGCGAGCACAAAAAAACCGAGCATTATCCCAACACGGACGGTACCTGCGATCCGCACATCGAGTATTGGTATTGTCCCGATTGCAACAGCTATTTCACCGATGCTGCATGCACCAAGCAGACCACCAAAGCAAAGCTCGATAACGGCCTGACAAAAGACAAAACCAAGCACACCGACCTCAAGCACTTCCCCTCAAAGGCGGCGACCTGCACCGAAAAGGGCAACATAGAATACTGGTACTGCTCCGGCTGCGAAAAGTATTACTCCGACGCTGCCGGAACGGTCAAAACAACATTGGCCAAGGTCTCCACGTCGAAAAACGACCATGATTATTACTGGGTGGCCGACGAGGTCGCAGGTGTGCACTATCAGAAGTGCAGAGTTTGCGGCACTACCACGGGCACAAGCTCCCACAGCGGCGGCACGGCCAGCTGCAAGGCTCAGGCCAAGTGCGCTAAGTGCGGCGCAAGCTACGGCGAGCTTGACCCCAACACCCATGTGAATTTCGAGCTCAGAAATGAAGTAAAGGCAACCGAAACAACTCAGGGCTACACCGGCGATAAATACTGCAAGGACTGCGGCGCGTTTATTGAAAAAGGCAGCTATTACTCTGCCCAGTGCGCAGGCGGCTGCAAGGATATCGAGCTTGTCAAGGGCACGCCCAAGACCTGCACCGAGGACGGCACAACAGATTACTATCGCTGCAAAAAGTGCGGCAATATGTACAAGGATGAGCGCGCAAGCATACTCATCACAAAGGATGACCTCGTCGATAAATGCACCGGCCACGATCTGCACCCCGGCTCCGATCTGGTCGGAAGCATAAGCCAGGATAATCTGAAGCTGCTTGCCAAGACCATCGGCCTGAGCACGCCGCAGATCGTCCAGATGATCCGCGACGGCACGTTTGACCTCGATCATATCATCGGAATGATAAAGATCAAGGATATTGACCATTGCAGCGACGATACATATCATTGGCTCGGCTGCCAGCGCTGCGGAAAGACGCTGGAGGATCTCAGAGACGAGCTGAATTCGGCAGGCTTTGAGATAAACGAAAAGTGGTATGAGCTCAGCCGCAAGACCGCCCACACCGGCGGAACTGCCACCTGCACCGAAAAGGCCGTCTGCGACGAATGCGGCGATGCCTACGGTGAGCTTGGCGCTCACAGATACGACGCGGTCGTGACCGCGCCGACCTGCACCCAGAACGGTTACACGAAGCACACCTGCTCGAGCTGCAAGGACAGCTATACTGATAACGAGACCGTGAAAACCGGACATATTATCAAGTACGGCGTGTGCGAAAAGTGCAATATGCGCTTTTCAAATCCGTTTTATGATGTAAACGGCACCGACTGGTTCTACAGCGCCGTTATGTGGGCATACTACAATACGCCGCAGGTAACCAACGGCAAGGATGAAAGCCACTTTGCGCCCAAAGCATCCTGCACACGCGCACAGGTCGTGACATTCCTTTGGCGTGCAGCAGGCAGACCCGAGCCGAGCGGCAGCGTACAGCAGTTTTCGGATGTTCCGAAGACCAATTCCTATGCATACTGCTATGACGCGATCCTCTGGGCTGTTGAAAACGGCATAACCAAGGGCACGGACGCGACGCACTTCTCGCCGAACGCAACCGTTACGCGCGCCCAGTTTGTCACCTTCCTCTGGCGCTATGCCGGCGAGCCTGCGCCCAAGAATATGAGCTGCGGCTTCAACGATGTGGATGCCAACGCATTTTACTACAAAGCGGTGCTCTGGGCCGTTGAAAACGGCGTTACCACCGGCAAAACGGCAACGCAGTTTGCGCCCGGTGCGACCTGCACCCGCTGTGAAGTCGCGGCATTCATGTTCCGCGCGTTCAGCAAGGGGATCACTACAGTAAAATAAAGCAGGGTCTAAGGCGCGGATTGCCGCGCCTTTTTAATACATTTGTGTTGAAATATGATGCTTGGGATGTTATTATATTAATGACATTTTGCAGCTAAGGAGTGGGCCGATGAGAAACGAATCGATGAATCTTTCAAAGAACGAAATGATGATGGTCATGCACGATCAGGAGCAGGAGATCGAAAAGCTTAAGTCTCAGGTCGCGGAGCTTCAGGCAAAGCTCGACGGATATGAGATCAAGGTAAGCGAGAGCGGCAATCTTGCCGAGGCTGCCGCGAAGGTCAGCGGCCTTTTTGAAGCGGCGCAGCGCACGGTCGATACATATCTTGAAAACATGAAAAGACGCGATGAACGGGCCGAGGCTGCTTTTTCCGACGTTCAGAAGCAGGCCGAGCAGATAATTTCCGAGGCAGAGGACGTTGCGAGCAAGCGACTTGCTGCCGCCGACGCCGAGATCGAGGAAAAGTGGGCGGTGATCGAGAGCCGGCTTCTTGTCATGTACGAGTCGCATAAGGGCCTCAAGGAGCTTGTCGAGTCCGGCATCTTCACCATCCCGGGGAAGGAATAAAACGCCGCAAACCATTGATAAACAAAGAAAATCCCGAAGTTTCAATGACTTCGGGATTTTGCTATGTTTGGAGCGGATGACGGGAATCGAACCCGCGTCGCCAGCTTGGGAAGCTGGGGCCCTGCCATTAGACGACATCCGCAATTGTTTTTATGTAAAAATTATTTTACACCAACAGGAGAGAATATGCAAGCGAAAATACTGCGTCGCCAATAATGCAGGCAAACAGTTGACCGGCAACTCATAATATGATCTGTCTCTTATACACATCTGACGCTGCCGACGATAAGGC
>ERZ1027061.1209-NODE-1209-length-10554-cov-3.946947_pt1 | contig 10554 bp, 6 predicted proteins | sample MGYA00519283_ERZ1027061 | MGnify/ENA primary metagenome ERZ1027061 (study PRJEB26926, sample SAMN06164849) | human gut metagenome | biome: ENVO:00009003; feature: ENVO:2100002; material: ENVO:00002003 | host: Homo sapiens | place: USA | collected 2012 ... | reverse complement strand
CCTATAACGCTGTACATGTCTTTAGCGTCTTTAGTAGAGCTCGCAGTTATGATTTTATCGAATATTTTTTCGCCTATTCCTACATTAATAGCATCTGGCGAAATTTCATGGCCAAGTTCATCATAGATGACCACTTGATTATTTTGAGCGAAAGCGTAATTTTCATCATCGCCAAAGCCTTTTTTCGTTCCTTTAGCAATAAGATAACTTAGAAGAGATTTTCCGGATCCGGACTTACCTATAATACAATTGTAGCCGTCATCTAACTCGATTGTGCAGTTGTCTATTTTAGCCGCGGAATTTTTCTTTTTTATCACTATTTTGGAAATATAAGAGCTTTTTGTTGGTATTAAATCCTTAGTAGCAAATCTTTCCTCAGGATTGGTGATTGAATGCAGTAATCCACGAAATGTAGGTTCTGCATTCATATAAAAATTGCGGAATTTATTGCCGTAGTTTTTCCAATCTCTATTGTCCGAAAATAGAACCCCGCCAAAATTATCATCGAAATCACTAATGTTTTTGCTTTCAATCAGTTCCTTTATCCTCTCGAGTTTCCAGTCACTCGGACTATCGAATACTCTAATGAATCCATCCCTTACTTTTTTCAATGCGTCTATAATTTGCTCTTCCGTAGGGCGTTTTAACAGCCCTTTTGATTTATCGCCATGCGGAATTATAATCACATTATAATTTTTGATGAGTCCAACGATTTCAGCTGGAGAATAGCGGACTTTGTCCCCTGCTTTTTGTTTTTGTTCAGTACTATCATTTATTTTTTTGGCTATTTCCACGCACCTTTCAAGGCTTTCTTCAAAAATGGCAACAAAATGATAGTTTTCACCTGTTTCTCGATTTGTATCAATTTCTACCCCAAAAAGTATATTAATCCCAATCTTTTTTGCTAAGCATCGGCATAATAAATAATTTGCAATATTGATAATATTGTGGTTTGTAATAGCAGCAAGTTTGATATTAAAGGTTGCTAAAGCGCTTATGTAGTTTTTATATGTAAAATTCAAAATGGTATCGGAATTTCCGTCACCCGTAACTCCGGTACAGGTGTGCATATGTAAATCTATAGCATTCCAATCGTTGATCATTTATACCTCCTTGTTTTAGAAAAACTATATTTTGTAAAACTCCTTCAAATAGCCAATATATCGTTTCATAGTTGACTTTGTTTTCTCGTTCATCTTGGGATTCGAATCGATGTATTCAACAAATTTTATCGAGTAATTTGTGAAAGAGAGAATATCTTCAAAAAGCATAAGCGAATCATAATTTCTAGAGAGCTTAGCCTGGATTGGATCCATGTATTTCTCGATATTGGAAATAATTTTATCGATGCTGTCTTTCGACTTGTTTTGGTTCATCGATAAATACAGGGCAAATTCTTTCTTGAATTTGGAAACGAAGTATTTCCTTGCGTCGTCTGGCTCGGCATATGGAGTTCGGTGTATTAAAAAATAGACTTTCGATTTGTCAATTTCAAAAAAGTCGAGCAAATCCTGAATCAACCAGCAAGAATGTAAGGCCGTATGGTTACAGTTAACGAAAAGATTGGTATCCAATTGCTTAAAATTAGTCCTTGGTGTTGTCGAGAAGATGTTGCTTTTGCTCCACTCAGTCTTGAAATCCACTACTGCATTTTTCTTTTCGGGGTACTGCAGAAGTAGATATGCCGTTAGATTTCGAAGCATTTCTACCCAAGCGTTTTCCGAGATATCATAATCATTGATTTTCAAAAGATGTGGTGTGGAATTTTCCAAATCGAAATCTCTTTTGGTTAAATCTTCAATGTAGTATCTTTTTTTACCTTCAAATACGATTGTGTTTTCACCTATTACCATGTCCTTCACCTCATCCATTTTAGAACAGTGTTATTTTTAATTTTTTCATCAAAGTCAGGACATTTATCAAGATAAAAAACGAACCCGTTATCGCCAAGTTTTTTTATGAAAATACTTGTTAGGTCTCCTAATATCAAAGTTTTAAATAGAACTACAGTTTCGTCTTCGTTATCTAACTTCAAATATTTTTGCTGATCGTTCACCGATGGCGCTTTCATTTTATAGAAATACTCGCCTTCTTTTATCGCCCATTCCAGCGCCTGAACAGCGTTAAATTGAGGGAGTAGGTTTGATTTAAATGCGCAACCGTAATTCTTATCTTTTAAGGTTTGCAAGATCGCCTTGGCGTTGCGAATTGATAGAGGTATATCAATGAAGTACTCTCCTGAAAAATCAGCCAAAAAGCCAATACATTTGGCATAGTTTTCGCTCATATAATAAGAACCAACGTTCCTATCTTTGATGCCATAATGCTGCGCATTGATGTTGGCTTCTGAATTTGGAACGTCGATTCTAATGATGCTGTTTTCATCATCAAATATCATTGCCATACTGGTCCCCCTGATTATTTATACTGATACCCGCCTTTAACTGCGACGATAAAGGCGTCTTTTAGACAATCAATTTGTTTTTTAGTCAACGATTTACTGTCCCCATAATTCCGCATCATTTTGACGGATGAGATTTGCTGTTTACTTAAGACGTGCATCTTGCTGTCCCAAAGAATGAGTTTCATCCATGTAAGGGAATTATTGAAATTATCGGGATTGGAAATGAAAACCAAGGCATCATTCTTCGCAAAAAATTCGATTTTCTTTCCGGTTTTCACGATGGGTAAAACAATCGAAATGCTCTTTACGAGATTCCAGCACTGTTCTTTCCTAGCCCACATTCTAGCTTCCGGGCATTCTGCGGGAGGATTGACAATTACAGCATGAACTGCGGTTAATAGTTTAGTGGCAATCTCGTTAAGGGCAGGAGAGAGTTCCTTTCTTTCCCAAACATCATTTAAATCGATTTCCTTATCATAGATATACGACATTAAGCCTAATGCATGAGCAACCACGTTGCTCTTATAAGAAAGGCCCATCTTCTTAGCCAATTTATCTAATTTTCTATAAATGATAACTGTAGCATAAGCATTTTTAAAATATTGCTCAGTAGGACTGCTTATTTGATTTTTAACAACATCATTAAAGTAGGAGAAGTTCTTTTCTCTACCCTGGCAAGTAATATATGGAACTTGTTCCCAACAATTGATTGCTCGAGCTAAATCGATTTTATCGAATTTTTTATTTTTAGGATTTGTGTTGCTGAATTTTTTAGAACCGTTGTTGCGTTTGAATTCGGTATCATATTCACCATTTGTACGTTCAAAGTAGCAAAGATAACCAACATTGCCATTTGTAGAAAGACACTGTTGTGAAAGCTTCTTAATTTGAATGTAATACGGCAAATTTGATGGAGGGTCAGACTTTTTAATTGCTGTTTGAGTGTTCGAATAGACGCTGATGTCTCTTATGAAGCTATCTGCATTTCCAATATTTTTTACTACGGTTAGCTTTACGGGAACGATGACATCATTAAGATTGTCGGAGAGTTTATCTTTTAAGCATTCATAAAGTGTTGCAGTAGTCTGGCCACCATTGACGATTTGGAAGTTATCTATTTTTTGAATTTTTACCAATTGATTTTGATTTGGTGTCTTGGCTAAGGTGAGATTTGTCGCAACCGCAGAAATTCCGTTGTTAAAACTTACGAATTGCTCTGGGTTATTCTTCACAGTGCTTAGGATTCCGGCATTAACCTTCGAAGTTCTTTTTAAATAAGAGCGAACGTTAGGCTCAAGAAGTCTTACGCTATCTTGCTTATAAAGTTCTGCAAGCCATGTTCCCTTCATCCCGAGAAGATAAACATCAAAATCAACGGAACTCATTAAGTTCAATGCGTTCAATTCACAATGAAAATTCTCATTGCAATCAAGCGTGGAATTGACGTTTGTCAATTGCTTGAATTTGTTTTTTAAATCCTCGAGATCATAAGTTCTAAAAGAAACGCTTTGACCATCAATATCCTCAATATCATCTTTTTTGTAGTTTTGCGGAATGTTGTAATTCGAAACGATATTCACCACTATTTCAATTTGCTTCAACAAGCCGTGAATTTCATTGGCAATTTCGTATGTAAACGAGGAGTCATCAAAGTCAACGTATTTGCCTGAAATAGTCTTTTTCAAAAAATTGATAATCTTATCGTAGCAGCCTTGAAGTTGCTCTTTGGTAAGAAAAGAATTATCGTCGTTTTGATCGTTATAAATAGCTAAATAAAGGTTATAAACTTGAGAATCTTCGTCGTAATAGAAAGCATCTAAATTCGCGTTAAGCTCCTCGAATTCTTCATCGCAAATATCGATGCTATCCATCGGTATAGATTCAATGTTAGAAAATACATACTGAATGAATGCGTATTTTTCTTCCGAAAAATCTTCATCACCATTTTCAAAATGAGCTAGTTTGACATTTTTGATAAGTTCTTGATTAAAGCAGTCCATTCATTACACCCTCCTCAATCAAATATTTTGATATATCGTCTAATTTCAGCCGATAAGATACGTCATAAATTGCATGAGGTATTGTTTTTGACGTAATTGCTGGAAAACCGTCAAGTACTTGATATACATTCTCTTTTTGAACCGTGAATTGATATTTTGATTTGTAAAGCGTTGGACTAATTTTTAGCTTCATCAAATTCGCTAAAAAGGTGGTTTTATAAGAAATAGTTTTGATTTGATCTAAAACTGCATCAATGCATTTGTTGACATTCAGGCCATTGTCGGAATCTTCCATGATATAGACTTTTAAAAACAATTTTTTCATATTGTCTGGATAAGAAGAGTCCAGCTGGTTCTCATTGCTGATTCTAATGGCAGTATTTTCCTGGCTTAAAGTAGACTTGATTTCCAACGCCATTTCGTCGAAGACAAAATCACGTTTGTTCTTTGCTGGTCCTTGCCAATTGTTAACAACATTCTCGCCTTTCAAAGAAATTAAATTTGATAGCTCCAATAATTCTGCGCAAAGCCCCTGCTCTTCCTGCTTAGAAAGAAGCTTATTTGGATTGGCAAAATAATCCTTGTACTCTTTCACCACAGTTTTAAAAACAGCATAGACATCGAAATATGAAGTTGCGTCTACCAGCCCGTCAGTGATTGAGCTGGAAAAAGCCTCAAATATTTCTTCATTTCGGCTCTCGTTTTTAACAATCAAATATTTTTTATTAGGATTAATAAATGGTTCACTCGAAACTTTTATTGTCATTCCTTTGAGAGTTGGGATATCTAAATCAGCGAGAACTTCCTTCGTGAATTCTAGGTAAATGCACATCTTTTCGTCAGCAATTCCAAAATAGATGTTTGCGGTAGATTTAGATCCAAGATAATACTTTGCTACATAGTTTTTATCTTTGGCGCTATTGCTTTTGACGTCCTCCCATTTTTCATATACGGTTTTAATCATTGCTGTCATCTCCATTTTCTATTTCTTCCTCTTCGTCTTCTTTTTTCTCTTTATCTAGAGAATCCTTGCTAACGTAATACAACGTTGCGGATTTTTCATAATCCTTTGTCTTCGGAAACCAAATTGCTGGTGCGCAAACGGATTTCCCATCTTTGACTTCATCGCCTCGGATGGCTTTTTGCTTATTAGTTTTCGAATCATATTCATTCAGGAGTTTCTTTTCGAATAAATCGACGACATAAATGGCCATCAAAGCTTTCGTGGCATCGAATCCCGCATAATCTTTTTCGGGATCATAATGATTTGTTTCTTCATACTCCTTTGTGCCAGGAGTAAAGACCTCTCTAAAGTCCGTTGGATCGTTATTCGTTTTGATTGTATATAAATCGAATTTGCTCGAATCGCCGTCATCTCGCAAAGTTCTCGTCGGCTTAAAAATGGTGTATCCACCTATATCGATTTTATTTTTTCCATTGTCAGCACGAAGAGAATTCAAAACAACGGTCCAATCATTAAGTTCATTTTCTCCCTGGAGGTTTTCTATATATTTGATCCAATTGGCAATGCTGATATGACCATAGCCGTAATAACTGCTAACGTCTTTATATTTCTTTAAATATTCTAAGACTTTGCTTACAGGAACATGTCTAAACACCACTTTCCTGCTAGGAAGGATATTTCCGTTTCTCAAAGAAGAAATAAATTCATTCGTGAGTGCCAAATTGTCTTTGATGAATTTGCGATCAAAAGTGATGACTTGTTGAACGCCGCCTGAAAATGAAATTTTAATCTTAGTAGATGTTTTCATCTTATTTCGTGCAGTAGGAATCAGGTTTGGAGAATACATGATTCTCTGACCGACTTCTCTTGGATTTAAGTGCATGTCATACATTTCTTGCATATCTGCCTTAAATCTTTGGAGAACCTTACCAACCGTGATGAAATCATTCATAAACGGAACGGTAGTATATACGCGGCAAACATCAATCCAGCCTTTTCTATAACCAAACCAGCGGCCCATTTGAAGAAGGGAATCATAAGCGCGCGATTTTCTATAATAATATGAAACGACCAAGCCCTCCAACGTAAGGCCACGCGAGAGCTTATCTCCGCCTATCGCAATGTAATCTCCAGATTTAGAGCTTGAATAGTCAAGCAAATCTCCAGAATCTCCATTAATGACTTTTATGTTCATTTGTATCGATTCAATAGTCGGTAACAAGAAACTCTTGATTTTATCCCAGCTATCTTTGAACTCGTCGCCAAGTCGTCTTTGACTTACTGGTTTAAAATGCGATTCCCATAGGTTTTCGAAATCAACTATCGCTGCATCGTATCTATATTTAAAGTCATGATAAAGTTCATCAACATAATTGCTCACTAATGGTTTCAAGGTGGTTGATGGATTTTTGAATCTAGCAATATGAATCAACATAGAATTGAATCCATCAATTTCTCTAGCTTTCTTTATGGAAGAAGCAATGATAAAAGATTTAATCGCTTCTTTTAAGGAGTCATTCAGTCCCTCGGCACTCGTTTGAGCAGTTATTCTTTCGTTTGACGAGAATAAATCCGCATAGTCACCAATGTTGACGAATAAATCCTGAACATGATCGCTGGAGTTATCGTCGTTATCAATTGCGTTTACACCAAAATATTCTTTGATGCCACAATAGTCTTCATTTGTTGGCAGGCAAAGAATAAAGTCCTTTGGATAAATATCTTCTCTATCAGGATCGACAAAAACGTTTGCAAAAGGTGTTGCGGTATAGCCGACATAAGAATAACGATTTAGATGACTCAAGATTGTTCTTATCATCTTATTGATTGCGGAGGCTTTTTCCATCGTATCACTATCTTTTGTATCGACACTGGCTTGATCGACCTCATCGTCAATAATCAAAACCGGGATATTTAATTTACCATCCGTATAGCAGCTCGACTGAGAACTGGTCAAAAATTTGTCCAAATGGTCAAGGACGCTCTTATTTTTTTTCACTATCGCCACGATAGGGTTAACATCCTGATCCAGCGTGTGCAAAGAAAAGAACTTTTTCATATCGCCGAAGTCTTTCTTGTCATCTGCATAGGTTAACCCCTCAATGTGTAATTGCTTTATTTGGCCTACACCTATGGTGTCTCCCTTGCCTCTAGTTTTAGTTTGATATCCCAAAACTTCGGAATCTAAACGTGTTTGAGTTTGGTTTCTTAAGTCTCTCGTTAATCCCGCAAAAACAATTACGATTTTATATCCTGCATCGATAGCTTTATTAATTACCGCGGTATAGTTAGCCGTTTTGCCAGATTGAATATCACCAATTACAAGCCCCTTTTTGTTAAAAAGCTTTTCGCTTTTAGGATTTGCCAAATGATCCAAGATAATATCGGAGCTTTTCTTTAAATCAGCAAGTGCTTTTGGTTTCCAACGTTTATACTGTAAAAGATATTTTTCATATCTATCATAGAATTGCCATTTGATATCTTTTCTTACATCTTGAAGCCAAGGCGTATACCCTTCTGCCTCAAAAACCTTCGGCTTATCAACAATAATCGACAAAAATTTGTCAGTAATCAATTCTTCTATTTCTTCAGAATGTGGATCAATTTTCTCATCTACATCAAGGTAATCAAGATTTCTCTCTAAAAAGCCCAAATAGAACTTCTTTTTCTCTTCTAAGGAAGGAAGCTTATCGGCCTTGCTCATGACTCCAAATAATAAATCCGTTATCTTTTCTTTTGTTTCATTTGTCATCGTTTTCTTCCTCCTTTTCATCGAAAAATTGTAGTAAAAGATTCAAATTTTCTTTAAATGGTTCCATGCTGGCCATTTTCTTTTTGGCGTCTTTAACATCCATATTGCTTGATAACAATTTTTGATACATATCTTCCATCAAATCTTCAAGTTCACGTTCTGTATATGCGATAGTTGTCGTTCCCTGCTCTTGAATCATTGAAATAGGCAAGGATTTAGTTAACACATTGCACAGCTTCTTCAATTCGGTTTCAGTGAGCTTTGTAGAAAGTTCTTGAATTAAAGGATGCTGCATATTGATAGATAAAACTAAGGCGCCATCGCTCTTAGAGGTCTTCCAAATCCTTTCCTCTTCTTTTCTAGTCGTGCGCTTAATTTCAGGATGCTTTTGATAATTAAAATTGGTTTTTGACTCTTTTCTAGCCTTCTTTGCAACATCGTAAAAAACGTTTTTCAGCTCTTCAGGAATATCGAGTGCATTCTTACTGAAGTTTATTTTAAAATCCTTGTCCAGCGCAGAAGGAATGTTTACCTCGATACGTGCGTATTTACATTTGTCGTCTAGACCTAATTTATCTAGTCCAAGCCATCCGCCTTCTTTAATCAAGCGCTTGTTCCGATATATATAAAATCCTTCCTGATCAATCAAACCATTTCCAGTCATATATTCTTGATCTACCCTGGAAAGATTGTTGAACGTAGGAAGGACATATGCCTTGAAATTAATGTCGTAGCCTTTGAATTTTTTGCTGTCGTTATAAACAACCTTTGTGGATTTGTTTTCAATCAAACCAAAAGGATTCCATCCTTTTACTTCAATTGGTGTAGAACCTTTTACTTGAATTGATATACGTAAGTCGCCTGATAATAAGAATTTACCGAATACATGGCTGATGGATTTTTCAAGGCTGTCCAGCTTTGAGTCCACTTGTACATCCGAAGAGGCTCCATCGGCAAAATGAAGGTTCCTACAACAAACGAGTGTTCCATGATTGCCTATTTCCTTCTCTAATTCAAAATCATTTAGGATAAAAGCTTCCCATTTCTTTGATTCAGTGATGTGGGAATAATCAATTTCAATAGAGTTGCATCTACTATCATAAGGTTTAGACGAAATAACAACATCATCGCAAAAAGATCTAGTTGCCGATTTTAATCCGGTACTATACCGGCCCAAATCATCTTCTTCACGCTTTTCTCCAATGTCCTTATATCCGATGACAGCAGCATTTTTCAGTTCATCAAATGTCATGCCATCACCATCGTCTAGGATGTATAAATAAGGATTCTTTAAGGTTAAGTCGAAATATATCTTGATGTTTTTTGCATGAGCAGAAATACAGTTATCTAATATGTCCGCCATTGCATAATTAAACGTGTACCCTGAATGACCTAAAACATCCATCATTCCTGTACCCGGGCTTATCGAAAATGGAATCATTTCTTTTGACATAACCTCATCACTTCCTTTCTATTTTCTTTTCTTTAATCAAACACACCCGTGTCAATTATGGATTTTAAAATTGCCATCATGACATCCACTACAATAGAGTTTCCTGCTTGTTTATAAGCCTGAGCCCTAGAAACTACAATTTTGTAATCATCGGTGTAGCCCATAAGACGATGCGCCTCTCTTTCCGTCAGCATTCTTACGGATCCCAAGTTTTCCGTTCCATCGAAAGAAAGATAGTTATCTACACCAGCTCTATGGCGATTACCCATCGTTTTTAACAAAGTACGGGCAACATCCTTGTTGATTTCGACCTTTTGATGCCAGGTCTTTGTGCCCGTTTTCATAACATAGTTATAAAGTTTAGGGGTAAGGATATATTTAGCATCGGGTTCTCCATTCCCTGGCAACAGTTTAATCGAACCTTTTTTATCAAAAATCATGTTTCCTTCAGCACAATTGTTGATGGAAAAATCCTTCATTTTGAACTTTAGACTTTTTGTTTTTGGCGGAAATTGGAAACCATTCTTTACATTGATATTTAAATCATTTCGGAAACCAACTACGAAAAGCCTTCTTCGGGTTTGTGGGATACCGTAATCAGCTGAATTTAAAACATCGAATTTATAAGAGTATCCAAGAGAATCGAAGATTTTCTTAATCACCTTCCAGGTGTTGCCGTGATCGTGATTTAGCAAATTTCTAACGTTTTCATAAATAAAGACTTTTGGCTTAATTTCCTTAACGAGTCTAGCGTATTCATAGAACAAAGTTCCTCTGGCGTCATCGAGCCCGCCTTGAAATCCAACGGATGAGAAGCTTTGGCATGGGCTTCCGCCAACAAACAAATCGATTTGGCCTTCATAGTCCCTACCATCAAGCAAAATAACATCCTGATAAAATTCGTTTTCAGTTATTTGAGGATAGTTCGCTAAATAGCTTTGCTCCACATAATTTTTCTTGTTAATAAGTTTTGAATAAATA
>ERZ1027061.1195-NODE-1195-length-10647-cov-3.611405_pt1 | contig 10647 bp, 11 predicted proteins | sample MGYA00519283_ERZ1027061 | MGnify/ENA primary metagenome ERZ1027061 (study PRJEB26926, sample SAMN06164849) | human gut metagenome | biome: ENVO:00009003; feature: ENVO:2100002; material: ENVO:00002003 | host: Homo sapiens | place: USA | collected 2012 ... | reverse complement strand
ACGAGATTACTACGCGTCTCGTGGGCTCGGAGATGTGTATAAGAGACAGACAAGAATGCGAAAATGATGCAGGAATTGCACCAATGCAATGCAACAAAAAAGAGCCGGGCAAGGAACAATCCTCATCCGGCTCATTTGTTTCTTTTAAGCTATACCCAAAAGCTTACCGCTAAAGGCAAATTAATACTTGCGCTTACGGGCAGCTTCGGCTTTCTTCTTGCGCTTTACGCTGGGCTTCTCATAATGCTCACGCCTACGGACCTCAGCGAGGACGCCAGAGCGCGCGCACTTACGTTTGAACCGTTTCAGGGCACTCTCCAGGGACTCGTTTTCGCCTACACGAATTTCCATTTCTTTATCCCTCCCCTCTGATGCAACATAGCGGTATTCCATATCAAAAACATGGGCTATATCCGCAAACAAAAAATATTATAAGTGAACATCCGCCCAAAGTCAACCCAAATACGCTAATTTTCCTTCCGAACATAAATTATCCGCCCAAAGAATGGCTCCTCAGGCGGATAAGCTCATGCCTTTTCGGCCGAATATCAGTTGTTTTCGAGCTGCTTGCGGTATTCTGCCAATTCTTCCTGGTTAGCCATTATGAAGTGACCCGGCTCAATCTCCGTCCAAACGGGCTTATCGGTTTCATAATGATGGCAGGAAGGATCGTATACTTCCAGCACCTTTTCGCGTTCGCTTTCGGGATCCGGCATAGGTATGGCGGAAAGCAGCGCGCGCGTATAAGGATGCAGCGGGTGTGCGAACAGCTTTTCGGTTTCGGAAAGCTCCACTATAACGCCCTTGTGTATAACGGCTATCCTGTCGCAGATAAAGCGCATAACGCTCAAATCGTGCGCTATGAACAGATAGGTCAGCCCGCGCTCCTTCTGCAGCTTGCTCATCAGGTTCAGCACCTGCGCACGGATGGATACGTCCAGCGCGCTTATAGGTTCGTCCGCAATTATGAATTCCGGCTCCATTATAAGGCTTCTGGCTATGCCGATACGCTGACGCTGACCGCCGGAGAACTCGTGCGGGAAGCGGCTTGCAAACTCCGGCAGCAGACCAACGTCCGAAAGCGCCTTGCTGACGGCGGCTTCCCTTTCTTCCTTTGAAATATTGGGATGCACGTTTATCAGGCCTTCGCTCACTATGTAGTCCACCTTGGCGCGTTCATTAAGGCTGGCCATAGGATCCTGGAATATCATCTGTATCTTCTGGGTCACCTGCTTATCAAGCTGGCGGCTTATTTTGCCGCTTATGCGCTGGCCCTTGAAGGTGACTTCGCCGGCAGATATAGGATTGATGCGGATTATGGCGCGGCCTATGGTTGTTTTACCGGAACCGGATTCGCCGACCAAGCCGAACGTTTCGCCCTTATAAATATCGAAGGTAACACCCTTTACGGCAACGAACTTCTTTTTGCCCTTGCCGAAGGTGACTTCCATGTCGCGCACCTGAAGCAGAGGTTCTTTATTCATATCAGCCATTGTTCTTTCCTCCGTTACTGCGCAAGTTTCTCATGTTCCTTATGTTCTTTATGCTTGCGGGCGGTTCCACATGCGGCGCGCGGGGATCCAGCAGCCAAGTGCGGGCCTTATGCGTGGGCGATACCTCGAAATAAGGCGGCCTGTGCTGGAAGTCTATCTTCAGCGCCTGCGGGTTACGCGCGGCAAACGCATCGCCGCGGATAGGATGGAACAGGTTCGGAGGGGTACCCTTTATGGAATACAGATCCTCGCCCTTAACGCCAAGCTGCGGCAGGGAGCTGAGCAGCGCCCAAGTATAAGGATGCTTGGGATCATAGAACACCTCGTCCGTGGTGCCTATTTCAACTATGTCGCCCGCGTACATAACGGCAATGCGATCCGCAACGTTTGCAACAACGCCAAGGTCATGCGTTATGTAAATGGTAGTCAGCTCATATTTGTCCTTAAGCTGCTTTATCAGGTTCAGTATCTGCGCCTGAATGGTAACGTCCAGCGCAGTAGTGGGCTCGTCGCAAATAAGTATGCGCGGGTTGCAGGCCATCGCTATGGCTATAACGACCCTTTGCCTCATGCCGCCGGAGAACTCGTGCGGATACTGCGCGTATCTGCGCTCTGGTTCGAGTATGCCAACGTCCGCCAGTATTTCTATGGCCTTCTGCTTGGCTTCCTCGCCATGCAGATTCTGGTGCAGTTTAAGCGCTTCGCCTATCTGCCAGCCGATGGTCTTAAGCGGGTTAAGGCTGGTCATCGGGTCCTGCATTACCATTGCAACTTCCTTACCGCGTATGCCGAACCAATCCTGCTCGGTCTTCAGCTTTGCAAGGTCAATGGGATGTTCGGGGTCGCGACCGTAATAAAGTATTTCGCCGGAATCCACCCAACCGTTCTTGTCCAGAAGGCCAATGAAGTTTTTAGTGAATACGCTCTTACCGGAGCCGGACTCGCCGACTATGGCAAGGCTTTCGCCCTTATACAGGTCAAGGCTTATGCCGCGAATGGCATGCAGCACCTTGCCGCGCAGGCTGAATTTAACGTTGAGATCCTTTACGGAAAGGATTACCTCTTTGTTTTCCATTGTCAGCCCTCCTTAAACGTGATTCTTGGGATCGGCAGCGTCGCTGAACGCATTACCTACCAAGTAGAAGCACACGGTGATTATGGAAAGAATTACCGCGGGGATTATCAGCTGATACCTGAGGCTGGGCGCCATCATAAGGCTGCGGCCCTTGTTTACCAGGTTGCCCAGGGACGGTATGCTTATGGGCAGGCCAAGGCCGATATACGCCAGGAACACTTCCGAACCGATAGCACCGGGGATGGCAAGCGACATGCGCAGCATGACAACGGAAACCATCTGGGGCAGCAGGTTCTTCATGATAACGCGGCGGGTGGGTGTGCCAAGGCAGCGGGACGCCAGGTTAAAGTCGCGGTCGCGGATGATTATGACCTGGTTGCGGATAAAACGCGCAAGGCCTATCCAGCCGGTCAGGCTCATCGCGATTATTATCGTCTGCACACTGGGCCTCATAACATAGGATGCAAGTATGAGGATTATGGTAGACGGTATGTTGTTTATAACGTTGTATATTTCGGTGAACAGGAAGTCCAGCTTGCGGACATAACCCCACAGCAGACCAACCAGTATGCCGACCACGGCCTCGATAGCCGCAACGACTATACCTATGAACAGACTGGTGCGCGTGCCGCTCCACATCCTGCTCCACAGATCCTGACCGATATCGTTCGTGCCGAACCAATACACTTCGTTAGGACGCTGATTGCTTATGAAACCGACCTGCGGGGTGATTTCGGTAGGATCGGTAACGCGGGCAACGCCCTTGTTCATGCCCTTATATTCGCCATTCTCGCTGGTTATTTCAAGCATCATCTGCTCGCTGTTAACGAACGCGTAGTACCAGCCCTCGTTACCTTCACCTTCAAGGGGAGTGAACTCAACTTCGCTCGTTTCGCTGCCGCGCATGATGCCGCCTGCCATTACCTTGGGTGTACCCCAATTTTCGGGAACGTACAGGTAAGTAAGCACGCAGCCTTCGGGCACGTCGGCTATAAGCTCGCCTGAGGTCTGCTTGGAGGAAGATGAGGTTACGCCCATGGTCTCAGCGTCAACGGTTATCCAGCACGCCTGGAAATAGGTGGTCTTTTCGCCATCTTCACTGGTGACATACATATAGGGCTTTTCGGCGCTTATCACGGCATAATACCAGCCGGGATTCTCGCTGTCGGCAGTAGCTGCTATCTCTTCGGCAACGCCGCCCTTTTCCTGCACATAAAGCTTTATGTTGCCCCAGTCTTCGGGAGCCTGAACATAGGCAAGGGTGGTGTTCCTGCCGTCAGTTTCGGCGGCATAGTCGCCCTTGGTATACTTGATACCGCTCAGCTTAGCCTTGCCGTCCTCGTCAACTATTAGCCACACGGCCTTTTCGTCGAACTTGTTTACAAGGTTGGGATCAAACTGGTTAGGAAGCAGGGGCTGCAGGAAAGTGAACAGCACCAGCACCAGCATTATTACCAAATTGGTAACGGCAACCTTGTTTTTGAAGAACACCCTTATGGTGCTGCGCCAATATGAATAATTAGAATAGCCCGCGCGCTCGGCAGCAGTTTCATCATATTCGGCAAAGTCAAATTCCTCGGGAGTAAGCTTGGCTATCTCATCCGGGGTAAGGTCGTCCTTCTCGGTAAGAGGAGCATTGGTTTGGGCAATGCTGTCCTCAAGCTTTTTGCTTATTTTGTCCTTAGCAGAGTACTTGCTCATCGTGACCCCTCCTTCTTAGTGAAGCTGATACGCGGGTCAACAACAGCCATCAGCAGGTCGCCCAGCAGCAGGCCCAGTATGCTCATCACCGCGAATATCACGACCAGCGCAAGCACCATGTTGTTATCCTGCCTCTTTATAACGTCCACCAGCAATCCGCCCATGCCGGGTATGGAGTACAAAGACTCAACATATATTGAACCCGATATGGTCAAAAGTATTGAACCGGGGATCAGATTGACCATAGGCACCACGGAATTGCGGAAAACATGGCGGAACCATATGGTGCTGTTCGGCACGCCCTTTGCGCGGGCCAATTTGATGTAGTCCTTATTCGTTTCGTCCACCATGTAACGCCTGAGCCACATTGCGTAGCTGGATATGGAGGGCAGGGCCAGCGAAATTACCGGCAGAATAAGACTTGTCCATTCCGTTTCCTTATACAGCATGCTTACGCCGAACAGGTCGGAACCATAAAGCTGAATGAATATGAAGTACACGGCATTAGGCACGGCCTGTATAAACACTATATAGGCGTTGCCCAGCTTATCGGCAAAGCCGCCCTTGCTGCGCGCCATAAGCACGCCCAGCGCCATGCCCAGCGGCAGGCTTACGACCATTGATATAAGACCGATTTTCATGGATATGCCGATCTTACTGCTGATAATATCCGTTATTTTCGCATTGATACGGTAGCGGTAGGATATGCCAAGGTCGCCGCGAAGCGCATTGTATATAAATTTACCTACCTGCACATACAATGGATCTTTCAATCCCATCTTGCGCAGACCGACTTCGATCTGCTGCGGGCTCATCTTTTCATAATTGCTGAAGTATCCTTCTTCAGGCATTGCGCGTACAAGGATGAACACGATAGTTATCAATATAACCAAAGTTATCAAAGCTCTTCCAAGTCGCTTTAATGAATATACTAACACTGTTTAGTTTCTCCTTCAGGTCCCTTGCTGCGGTTTATTGCGCGGGACTTTGTTTGTATAGAAAGATTATAAAAGGTCTTGTGGGGCGCACGAACCGGCCCCGTTTAGGAGAATAAGAAAGCGGCCCTGCCCCGCAGTATACAGAGCAGAGCCGCATTTTTCTGTTTTAGGAATCGTTTCCTGTGTTAGGAATTAGCCTTCCATGGCAGCGGTCCACTCGGCATACTGAGCATCGAACATATCCTGGCTCATAGCGGTCTTGTAGACGTGCTGTCCCTTATAACGGCTGGACGACTGACCCATCATGGCGTACTGGCCTTCAAAGGCGTTGAGCTTGGTGGCCTGGTAGGAGCCGCCGGAGATGAAGCCGGGGACTACGATGGCGTGGTCAATATAGAAGCTTTCGGCTGCGGCAAACGCCTCGTAACGGGCATCCATATCGCCGGTCTCTTCACGGGCTGCGGCAACCAGTTCAAAGTACTGGTCGATGAGGGCAGCGGTTTCTTCGGTCTTGGTATACTGGTTGATACCATCCTGCTCGAGGGTCTCGTTGCAGAAGAAGTTGTAGCTGTTCTTGTGATCGAACGGATCGGCCCAGGTTTCGGGATCCATGAAGTCGGCGCCCCAGTTCAGCTCCTGCAGGGCATAGTTGCCGTTGCGGCGGGTTTCCTTAAGGAAGGAGCTGCCGGAGTACGGTACAACGATGATGTCGATGAAGTCTGCGCCAAGCAGTTCTTCAAGCTGCTGTTCCAGAACCACGGTGCAGTTTGCCCAAGTGGTGGAGGAAGTGTTGTAGTTAACGGGAACCTTGATGGGGAACTTGCAGCCGGCGGCTTCCAGCTCTGCCTTGGCGGCGTCGCGGAACTGGACGGCGAGTTCGGGATCGAAGCTCTCACCCTCGGTATACTTGGCAAGTCCGCCGTAGAAGACGTAGTCCTTACCTTCGTTTACGGAGAATCCCTTCGGGGTCACGGTGTTGATCTTATGGATGGACGGATCATCGCCGGGGTACTTAGCGGCCAGATATTCGTCACGATTGATGCCATGGAACACGGCCTTACGGAAGTTCTCGTTGTTGACGGCGATGGCCCAGTTCTCGGGTTCGTACTCAGCATCGAACTTGGGTTCGAAGTTGAAACCGAAGAAGTAGGAATAGTCGCCTATAACGCGGGAGCTGGAGATCATCTGGCTCTTTTCGGGATCGCTCAGCCAATCGGCAACGATATCGGAACCGATGTCAGCATAATCGATTTCGCCGCGGAGGAACAGTTCGGGAGCAAGGGTGGTAGCTTCGGTGTTGCAGGTCTGCTCGATGCGCTCGATGTAGATATGCTCGGCGTCCCAGTTGTTCTCGTTCTTGGTGTAAACACGCTTTTCATTGGGCTTGAACTCGGAAAGGAGGTAAGCGCCATTGAACCACATGGAGTAATTGTCAAGGCCGTAGTTTTCGCCAAGCTCTGCAAGCAGGGAAGCGGGGGCGGGCCAATAGGTACCGAACTGCAGAGCGGTCAGGAAGTAGGGGCGAGCCTTTACCATGTGGTAAACAAGGGTCAGGTCGTCAACGGCTTCTACGCCCAGATCTTCGGGAGTGACAGCGGGGACTTCGGTCCAGGTGTCGTACTTTTCGGTTTCCTTGTTCCAGTCAGAACCTTCGTAGATAATGCCGTTGGCGTCAACCACGAGGTCCTGCTCTTCGCCGACTTCAGTGCCCTGCTCTACGGGGTTGGCCAGCAGAGCGGCGGTGTAGTTGAGCAATTCGGAAGCGTTTACGATCCAGCCGTCCATCAGGTAGCTGTTGGCGCAGTCCATAGCGGAATCGCAGACGTAACGGGCAGCGGCCACGTAGTCGTTAGCGGTTACGGGGTCCTTCTGGTTGCCGTCCGCATCGTACTAATACTGGCCGGCGCGCAGATGGAAGGTCCAGGTAAGGCCGTCTTCGCTTACTTCCCAGGATTCGGCGCCGCTGGGCAGTATGTTGCCGTAGGTGTCGTTCTCAACAAGGGAATCGATGGTGTTAGCGCCGACTACCAGTTCGTAAGTGGCGCCACTTACCAGATAGTTCATGGTGGTCACTTCGCTGGAGTACAGCGAACGGTACACCTGCTCGTCAGCGAACTCACGGCCATCGGGGCCGATGTTGGATTCCGGTTCGGGCTCCACGGGAGCCTCGGTGGGCTGAGTGCTTTCGGTAGGCTGCTGGGTTTCGGTTCCGCTGGGCTGATCAGTATTGGCAGGGGTAGTGCCCTGGCAGCCGGCGAAGCACGCTACTATCATCATGACAGCAAGCAGCATAGCAAGCGTTTTCTTCATTGTGTTCTCTCCTTTTATTTTTAATCGCCTGCGGCTAAATGCGCAGGAAACTTAAAAATCAATTATGTCGCGTTCTCATTAGTATTCCGTATATCTTTCATAAGACATAACGTATTATATAATACACAAATATATTTATCAACTACAAATTTCTGTATACTGTATCAATTTGCTCATGTATACCCAAATTCATGTATACCGTGAATTTGCAAAATACATACATTTTTATATGAAGAAACCTCCAATTATTATATCAGGCCGCGCCGTTTTATTGCATCCATTACCATTTTTGCAATGTCGTCTATGCTTTTCAGCCTGCCCTCTTCCATGCAATATATTATATCTGCATCTTCCATGTCCGTTGCAATTTCAATATATTTTTCCATCGCGCGCTGCTGTATGCCATGGTCGGCTTCGTATACATCCTTGCCTTCGCCAACGTATCCGCGGTAGCCTTTTTTGGTCACGTTCTCCTCTGCCGCCTTGGGCAGGATGGAAAAAACTATGTTAAGATCGGGCTTCGGCAGGCCAAAGTGGCCGTATTCCAGATCCATCACCCAATTCACAATGTCCGGCTTGCCCAAATCGATATCGCGTACGCTTTGATACACGGCGTTGGACAGCACAAATCTATTTATAATAAGGAAGTCAGTCTCCCCGTCGCGGTAGTCCTTAAAGCTTTCCCATCTGTCCAACGCAAACCACAGCGCCATGCTTTTGCCGTCTATCTCATCCGCGCGCACTCCGTCCGCTCCGCTCAGCAGTTTGCCTACCTGCGCGCCGAAATATGTGTCATACATCGGGTAGTCGCGCCCGGCTACGGTGTAGCCAAGCTTTTTCAGGTTTTCTTTAAGCGCGCGCACCTGCACGCCCTTTCCCCCGCCGTCTATGCCTTCTATTGCGATTATCTTCGTTTTGCGCATACGCTCTCTCCCCCACGTTCTTTGCCCCTGTATTCTATCACATTTATCCTTTTTATGAAAGTGCCGCCGGCTATCCACCAATACGCCCTCCGCGCAGGCTAAAATAATATTATTTATTTCGCAATAAGGTGTTGACACGCTATATTATACGCTGTATAATATCATCGTCGAAAGGAGGTACGCGACATGGTGTTTCAATTAGGATCGGCGCTGCTGGATGCATGCGTGCTGGCGGTGCTCGATAGTCAGGATGCATATGGCTACGTGCTTACGCAAAGCGTGAAGCAAGTTATGGATATATCCGAGTCCACGCTCTATCCCGTGCTCAGAAGGCTGCAAAAGGATGGGCTGCTTTCAACATATGATCAGCCCTTCTCCGGAAGGCTCAGGCGCTATTACGCGCTTACGGACGCAGGACGCGATAAGCTGAACGAATACAGGGCCGAATGGAAGGCATACACGTTAAGGGTAAATTCACTGTTATACGGAGGGAACAACGATGACGTATTATAATGAAACCGCTCAGCGCGGCGGCATAAGCCCCGCCACCGAAAGGCGCAGCATAATAGCAAAGGAAGGCTGCCGCGAGGAAGTTATTAAGGAGTTCCATAGGGAGCTTAACGAGCTGCGCACCAGCATAGCGCGCATTATATAAGGAGGATACCGCAATGACCACCAACGAATACCTTGCAAGGCTTAAAAGCTGCCTTGAATGCATAGACGCGAGCGAGCGCGAAGCCGCCGTGCAGTTCTATACCGAATATTTTGAAGATGCCGGCGAGGAAAACGCCGAAAAGGTAATGGCGGAGCTCGGCTCCCCGGAAAAGCTTGCGCGGGACATAATCAAGCAGAGCGCCGGCAGCGCCCCCACCTCCCCCGCCGCCGAAACGGCAGCCTGCGGCGAAGCATTCACAGGCATACATGCCGAAACCATAAATGCAAAGCTTATACTGCTGCGCGGCAATGAATACCGCGTGGATCTGGACTTCCCCGAAGGGCTTAAGAAGCCCGCCGTATCCATACGCGACGGCGTGCTCAGAATAGAAGAAAAGCCCATTCCCAAGCATTTCACCAGCATATTTGACGGCAGCTTCTGGAGCGGCGCCTTCGGCGGCCGCAATGCATGGCGCCAGTCCGTGATAGCCATAACCGTGCCGGATGTTCAGTTCGAAGACTTTTGGCTTGAGACCGTGAACGGCACGATAGATATTACCAAGTCCGCGTCCGGTGATGCAGCCGCCCTGCCCGCGCTGCGCCTGTCCTCGCTCAAATGCGAAGCCGTGAACGGCACAATAAACGTTGAAAGCATCGCGGCGGGCAAGATACATCTTGAAAACGTGAACGGCTCCACCAACGCAACCAACTGCACCGCCACCGCAGGCTGCCATTGCGAAACCGTAAACGGCTCCGTAAAGCTTACGGGCGGCGTGCGCGGCAATGTACATCTTGAAAGCGTTAACGGCTCCGTAGCGTTCAACACAACAGAAAAGCTGGAGCAGTTCAACTGCGAATTCGATACCATGTCCGGCTCCGTATATATAAACGGCGAAAAGCAGAGCCGCAAGCATACCACCGTTATAAGCAACGCGGCCGAAAGCAAGCTGAAGGCCGAAACCATGAACGGCTCCATCCGCGCCAATTTCGCCGTATAACGCGGCTTTTCCCCTGCCGAGCCGACGGCATTCCTCCGGTTCGGCCGTTATGATGTTAAAAAAAGGAGTGATATACGCCAATGGAAAAGAAGCCCACGCTATGGACAAAGAATTTTACTATACTATCGTTAGGCACGGTCGTCAGCACGCTGGGCAACGCCGTGTCAGGCTTTGCAATATGCCTGCTGGTGCTGGATTACACCGGCTCCACTTTGCTTTACGCCATATTCAACGTAGTGTACAATCTGCCCAAGGTGATTATGCCGTTCCTTGCAGGGCCGTATCTTGACCGTTTTTCCCGCGCAAAAGCAATATATACGCTGGATTTCATATCGGCCGCGCTGTATCTTGTCATATTCGTTGTGCTGAAGCTTGATATATTCAACTATGCAACCATGCTTATACTTTGCCTTATAATCGGCTCTGTGGACAGCATATATCAGGTGGCATACGACAGCCTGTACCCCATGCTCATAACCCCGGGCTTCGCCACCAAGGCGTATTCGGTATCCAGCATGATATACCCCTGTCTCTTATACACATCTGACGCTGCCG
>ERZ1027061.1189-NODE-1189-length-10676-cov-4.881744_pt1 | contig 10676 bp, 13 predicted proteins | sample MGYA00519283_ERZ1027061 | MGnify/ENA primary metagenome ERZ1027061 (study PRJEB26926, sample SAMN06164849) | human gut metagenome | biome: ENVO:00009003; feature: ENVO:2100002; material: ENVO:00002003 | host: Homo sapiens | place: USA | collected 2012 ... | reverse complement strand
GCCAATGTCACCTTGGGAACTACAAAAAAAGATATGCTCAGGAGCCTTTTGGAAGGAATCTGTTTCGAAATTGGAAATGGAATCGAGACAATGAAAAAATATCTGGAAATTTCAGAGATTTATGTGAATGGCGGTCTTACGAACAGTGAGCCGTTTAATGAAATCCAATGCAATGTATATGGTACAAAAATTATTCGTCTGGGAAAAGCAGATGCGACCGCAAGAGGTGCATTGATGGTAGCAGCGGAGGCTCTTGGACTGTACAGTTCTGTGGAAGCTGCTTTTGATGAAATTGGAAAGAGCGATCATGTGAAAGTATATCTTCCACAGGAAGAAAACGTCTTAAAATATGAAAAAGGCAGGGCGCAAATGAATCGGCTTTACAAGAAAATATGGGGAGGTACAAAAAAAGATGGAAACTTTGAATTTCGCGTTTAAGTTTTTAACAAATAACATTTTAACAAGAGCAGAATTATTAGTAGGGCTTATTGTTCTTTTGGGATATCTTCTTCAGAGAAAAAAATGGTATGAAACGGTAGGGGGATTTTTCAAAGCGGTTGTGGGCTATTTGATTCTGATGGTTGGTGCCTCCGGTCTGGTCACAACCTTTCGTCCGATTCTTACCGGATTAAATGAAAAGTTCCAGTTGAATGCGGTAGTGATTGATCCGTATTTTGGCTTAAATGCGGCAAATGAGGCACTGGAAAGTATCGGTTCCAGTGCGGCATGGGCAATGACATCCCTTTTGATTGCCTTTATCTGGAATATCATTTTACTGATTTTCCGAAAATGGACCAAACTTCGAACCCTGCTTTTAACCGGACATATTATGGTGCAGCAGGCAACTACAGTAACCTGGATTGTATTTTTATTTGTTCCTCAGCTCAGAGATATTCGAGGAGCTGTTCTTGTTGGAATTCTGGTTGGAACCTATCAGGCGGTAAGCTCCAATTTGACAGTGGAACCGTGTATGAATCTGACAGATGGCAAGGCAAAATTTGCAATCGGACATCAGCAAATGTTTGCTGTCTGGGCTGCGGATAAGACAGGTCATTTGTTTGGAAAAAAGGAAAATTCAGTGGAAAATATGAAGCTTCCGGGATTTCTGAAGATTTTTAATGACAGTCTGGTGGCAACTTGTGTACTTATGGTAGTTTTCTTTGGGGCAATTATGGCATTGCTAGGAGAAGATTTTTTAAGACAGATTGACAGCAACTTTGGTGATAATACAGCATTTCCTGTATATATATTGATTCAGTCTCTCTACTTTACTGTGTATCTTCAGATATTGAATATGGGAGTGAAAATGTTTGTAGGGGAATTGACGGAATCGTTTAAAGGTATTTCTGAAAAACTTCTTCCGGGAGCTATTCCGGCAGTTGATTGTGCAGTTGCTTTCGGATATGCACCGGGAAATGCAGTAACGATTGGGTTCTTATGTGGAATGATTGGAGAAGTAATTGCAATTCTGGGGTTACTGGTATTTCATTCACCGGTTATTATGATCATGGGATTTACCACTGTCTTCTTTGACAATGCAACGATTGCTGTGTTTGCCAATAAACGGGGAGGAGTAAAAGCAGCAATGATCATTCCTTTTATCTGTGGAGTAATACAGGTTCTTCTGGGTGCTGTGACAGTATCTCTTGTAGAACTGGTGCCTTATGGTGGTTGGCACGGAACGACTGATTTTTCCACAATCTGGCTGGCGATTTCTTCTCTGCTGAAAGTGATGGGACTGCCAGGTGCGATTGTTGCAATTGTAGTTATGCTGATCATTCCGCAGATTCAATATGCAAGATCAGATAAGAAAACATATTTTGATTTTGAAGCCTAAATTGCACAAATGTGCATAACGTGCAAAAATGTTGAGATAAAAAGTACAATATGTTATCATGCATGCGAAATCAGTTGTGAAGGGAAAGAATCAAGGAGATTTGGCAGGATGGATAAATATAAAATTGGTTTGTATGAAAAAGCAATGAAAAATACGCTTTCCTGGAAAGAAAAGCTTCAGTGTGCAAAAGAATGTGGATATGATTATCTGGAAATCAGTATTGATGCTACCGATGAGAAGATTAACCGAATCTTCATGGATAAGGAAGAAATCAAAGAGATTATGGAAGCCGTATTTGAAACGGAAATACCCATTGGTTCTATGAGCGTCAGTGCATTGACCAAGTATGCATTAGGAGATCCTTCCGAAACAGTTCGGGAAAAAGCAATGCAGATTGCGGGAAAATCAATCGAACTTGCTTCCGTATTGGGAGTACGAACGGTCATGATTCCGGGATATGACATTTATTATGGTGAATCTACGGTAGAGACAAAACGATTCTTTCTGGAAAATGTAAAGAAAATTGCAGAGATTGCAGAACAAGAAGGAATTCTGGTTGGGTTTGAAACGATGGAAAACAATTTTATGAATACAACCGGGAAAGCAGTTCAGTATGTAAACATGGTTGATTCCGCTTATTTGAAAATCTATCCGGATGCGGGAAATATTACAAATGCTGCGGTAGCTAATAAGCATGATGTTTGTGAGGATTTATCTCTTGGAAAGGGAAAATTGATTGCACTGCATTTAAAAGAGACAAAGCCGGGAGTATTCAGAGAGGTTCCATTTTTAACAGGCCATGTTGAATTTGAAAGAATCATTGATACCGCCTGGGAACTGGGAGTGCGGCGCTATGTGACAGAATTATGGGATGTTGGACAACCAACATGGAAAGAAGATATTTGCTTTGCGAACCAGAGTATGCGGGACATACTTGACAGGAAACAGTGATAAAAAATTTCAGGAGGAAATATTATGAGCAAAATCAGCGAAATGACAAGACAGAGTTGGATTGAGAGTACTTTCCCAGAATGGGGAACCTGGTTAGTGGAAGATATAGAAAATGAAGTCGTACAGCCGGGAAATGTGGCAATGTGGTGGTTAGGATGTACAGGTGTATGGTTTAAAACTCCGGCAGATACCAATATTACCATTGACTTATGGTGTGGAAATGGAAAACGTACACACGGAAATGGGAAGATGGCAGTTGGACATCAGATGGCAAATATGTGTGGAGGAAGAGCTATGCAGCCGAATCTTCGTAATGTGCCGTTTGTAATTGATCCTTTCGCTTTTAAGAAAGTAGATGCGGTACTTGCAACACATTATCATCAGGATCATATGTCAGCAGAATGGGCAGCCCATGTAATCCAGAGTGGAATGACCACAACTGATGAAAATGGTAAAGAAATACCAGTACCATTTATCGGACCTAAGAAATCTGTGGAGCTGTGGCAGAAGTGGGGAGTACCGGCAGAACGCTGCATTACAGTAAAACCGGGAGATACCATCAAAATCAAAGATCTGGAAATTGTTGCCTTGGATTCTTTTGACAGAACCTGTATTGTGACAACGGATTCAACAGGCGAAGACAGAGAAGAACTGACAGGGGTATGTCCGACCGATATGGATGATAAGGCGGTTAACTATCTGGTAAAAACACCAGGTGGGAATATTTATCATTCCGGAGATTCCCATTTCTCTATTTATTTTGCAAAACATGGTAAAGATTATGATATCGATGTTGCATTCGGTTCCTTTGGGGAGAATCCGATTGGTATGCAGGACAAAATGACATCCGTAGATATCCTTCGTATGGCAGAAAATCTGCAGTGCAAGGTGGTTGTGCCGATTCACTGGGATGTCTGGACAAATTTTCAGGCCGATTGTGAGGAAATCAGGGTATTATATGATTTTAAAAAGGATAGAAATGAATACAAATTCCATCCGTTCTTCTGGCAGGTAGGTGGTAAATACACATATCCGGCAGATAAGGATAAAATCTATTATCATCACAGAAGAGGCTTTGAAGATTGTTTTGAGGCACCACAGAATATTCCATTCCGTTCCTGTCTGTAAAATCATGCATTGTAACAGAAAGAAGAGGAAAATAATATGCAGAAAAAAATATTGTCCCATTTAGAAAAATGTTATTCGATTGCTCCATTACATTATAAAGGGAAGAATCATATTCTGGTAGCAGCAGAAAAAACAGACAGATGTATTTTGTTTGATATAGAAGGAAAAGAAGAAGAAACAGTCTGGACACAGCCAGGCGGTGTTATGACTATGGTGCAGGTTCCGGGAACGGACGGACAGTTTCTTGCAACTCATAAGTTTTATTCACCAAATGATTCAAAAGAGGCAAAGATTATTATTGCAACACCAGAAGATGGAAAATGGAATATTCGAACCTTAGTGGATCTTCCGTTTGTACATCGTTTTGATATTCTGGAAAGTGAAGGGAAACATTATCTGATTGCTTGCTGTTTGAAATCAGGGCATGAGTACAAGGATGACTGGAGCAGCCCAGGACGAGTTTATGCAGCACTTCTTCCAGACGACCTGAGTGATTTCAATGAGGATCACCAGTTGGAACTTACAGTTCTTAAGGATGATATGTTGAAAAATCATGGATATTACAGAGTTGAGAGAGAGGGAAAAATGTCTTCTCTGGTATGCTGTGATGGTGGAGTGTTCCGCTTTTATCCTCCCACAAAAGAAAATGCGAACTGGACAATTGAGACTTTAGTAGAAACAGCGGCAAGTGATGCGGTACTGGCAGATTTTGATGAAGACGGAAAAGATGAGCTTCTTGTGATGTCACCGTTCCATGGAGATACCATTCAGATATACAGAGAAAAGGATGGAAAATTTCAGTTGGAATATGAGCACCCGGAAAAACTTGAATTCTTACATGCAATCTGGAGTGGAAAGATTCAGGGAAAAACAGTGGCTGTGATCGGACATAGAAAAGGGAACCGTGATCTACTTCTGTTTTCATGGGAAAATGGACAATATAAGGCAGAACAGATCGATCATGATTGTGGAACGGCAAATGCATATGGATTCCAAAAAGATGGGAAGGATTATGTAATTGCAACAAATCGTGAAATCAATGAAATTGCGATGTATGAGTTTTAATGTTTGGATGAGGATAAAGAAATGTTGGAAGAATTAAAACGAAAAGTATTTTTGGCGAATATGGAGTTACCGAAATATGGACTGGTTACATTCACATGGGGAAATGTCAGTGAGATTGACCGTGAAACGGGATACTTTGTGATAAAGCCAAGTGGTGTTCCCTATGCAGAACTGAAACCAGAAGATATGGTTGTTATGGATCTTGAAGGTAATAAGATAGAAGGAAATTATAATCCTTCCTCAGATACGGCAACACATATTGAACTATACAAAGCATTTCCTGAAATTGGAGGAATTGTACATACACATTCTTCGTATGCTACCAGTTGGGCACAGTCCGGAAGAGATATTCCATGCTACGGAACTACTCATGCAGATTATATTTATGGAGAGGTTCCTTGCCTGAGATGTCTTACAAAAGATGAAATTGAAGAGGCATATGAAAAAAATACCGGCCTTTTAATCGTGAATGAATTCAAAAAAATGCAGAAGGATATCATGGCAGTTCCGGCTGTTCTATGTAAAAACCATGGTCCATTTACTTGGGGAAAAGATGGCATGGAAGCGGTACATAATGCGGTAGTTCTGGAGGAATGTGCAAAGATGGCCTTACGGACAGAGTTGATTAATTCAGAGGTCAAACCAGCACCACAGGAATTGCAGGACAAACATTATTACAGAAAACATGGTGCGAATGCATATTATGGGCAGAAAAAATAATTCTTAATATTTGATATACACATATTCAAAAAATCAGGGTCAGTCTGTTATAACTGGTCCTGATTTTTTCATCGGAATAAAAGTTCACGGTGATTTACAAACGAAACAGAATTTGCTACATTTAGAATAGAACTGAAATATTGAGAAAGGACAAAGGAAACAGCAGTTATGGAAGATATTAGAAATTATGAAACAATGAGTGTCCAGGAAAAGTGGAATATTCTTGCAATGGTCGCAAATTTATACTACAACTCGGAAATGACACAGAGCCAGATTGCAGAAAGGCTGTATACGTCCAGGTCTAAAGTTTCAAGAATGTTGAAAGAAGCAAGAGAATTGGGAATTGTAGAAATCTACATTAAAGAGCCGTGGGAAAGAAATTTGGAATATGAACAAAGGATGAAAGAGGAATTTTCACTGAAGAATATACGTATTATTATGTCAAAGGATGCAGAAAAAGAAAAAGTGCAGGCATTGTTGTCAGAGGCTGCAGCATATTATCTGGATTCCATCGTGAAACAGAACATGGTTGTGGGAATTTCCTGGGGAAATACGCTGTATCATATTGTGAAATACATTGCGGCAAACAATCATAAGAATATTCCTCTTACTGTTGTGCCTATTATGGGAGCAGCGAATATCAATAAACCGGAAAGAGATGCATTGGATTTATCAAAGGATCTTGCGTCTGCCTATGGTGGAAAATATCAGTATATTTATGCACCGCTTTTTGTAAAGACAAGGGAGTTAAAAGAAAGTCTTATACAGGATGAAAGTATTAGAGGTGCATTGGAATTGGCAAAAAATGCAGATGTAATTCTGACAAGTGTGGGTTCCATTACGTATAAATCCTGGAGTAATTATCTTAGTGTAAAGACGTTGGAAAATCTTGAAAAAAAAGGCGTGGTCGGACATATAGGAGGGCACTTCTATGATATAGATGGAAGAGAATTGGAAACATCTCTTGCGGAAAGAATGATAGGAATAGGAGTGGAAGATTTAAAAAACTGCAATGAGACGATATGCGTAGCTATCGGGGAAGGAAAGGCGGAGGCTGTATTGGGAGCTTTACGCGGGAATTATATTCGAACGCTGATTATTGACGATAAATGTGCGGAAAAGATACTTTCTATCAAATAGCAGGCACGGAAAAGAAATCCTTAAGAAGGAAAGCTTATTGATACGTTATGAGGAGAAGATGGGAATGGATGATAGAAAATGGCGTACAGCATTAGCTGTGACGCCATTTTTTTGATGATTCATGTTTGCCGCAGTCATCGCAGGTCTGTGGCCAGTTGATTTTCCATTCAAAATATTCGTCTTTTGTAATCTGACCGGATTTCAGTTCTGTTTTTCGGATTACCCATTCTTTCATGAAATCATTGACAAGTCCATAATTAAACCATAACCCCACTGGAGGATGAGTGGGCCAGCTGTCATTGTCATGGTAGCGGACAGCAGTATCCTCACTGGAATTACACGTTTCACCGGGATAGGTTTCAAGCTGGAACAGGTTGATAGCAGAAGGATTAAAATCGTCTATCCAGAACAGCATTTCCATAATCTCTGTGGCATCCATGGTTGCAGGTTCATAAAGTGTCCAGGGATTCACATCTAAAATTTTAGCCATTTCTTTTATAAGTTCTTTTTTTGGAACCCGGTAGTTAGTTTCATATTGGGCAAGGCGGTTGGCACCTTTTTCGCCCCATCCAAGGGCTTCTCCCAATTCTTTTTGCGTCATATTCCGGAATGTCCGGATTCTTTTAATTTTATCTCCAATGGTCATAACACATTCTCCATTTCTATTGGAATTGCAGGCTGCTTTGATCTGCTCTGCCTTTTGCGTGTCTTGTGGTTTTTCTTTAATTGTATTTTACTGCCAAAACTTTCATTTGTAAACAGAAAGTTTCGCAAAAAAGTTAATTTCAAGATTGACATTCGCAGAAAAGCGAAATATAATAACAGTATAAAGTTCGCATATTTGCGAATGAAGTGTACATTGAAAACTGAATGAGCTGTATTTTCTGCTAACACAGGTGCCAGGCCTCCATAGGTTATTCCAGTGGATGAGCACCAAAGATACTCCGGCAACGGCAGGTAAATCTCGAGAAGGAGCTGCCTGCATCCGAAAGGTAGAGGTTAGATGTAACGCTGACGGCAGATGATACGAATGAAAGCCAAAAAAGAAAAACAATCTTGTCCGAAAGGAGTGATGTTGAATAATTATAAGGAAAGGGGGAGGGAAGTTATGAGGAAAGAATTGGAATATGCAAAAAAAGTAGCACTAATTGCAAAGTTATATCGTTCAGAACTTCTGTCAGAAAAAGAGTATGAAAAAATCAGACGGAAGCTGATGGACAGTTATATGATTGCTGGGGAACGCAGTGATGAGCCGATGAAAGCAATCGCATAGAATATAGAAAGTTGAGGAAAAAACAATGGAAGATAAAATAATGCAACGTTCGTTCACATTTAGGATTTCAGATAAAATAACAGCACAAACAAAGAAACCAGTTACATGTAATACAAGAAAAGTGTGGCAGGTAAAAGAAATGGAGGAAGATTATGAGCATTAGACAGGTTGAGGTTTTAGAAGCAACCAAAACAGGAGGAAATAATGTCGGAAGACGAAGCACAGGGTTGCAAGTTGAACGTGTTCGTGTTGCAGCATACTGCAGGGTTTCCACAGATGGCGATGAACAGCTTGGCAGCTTTGAATCCCAGAAAGCATACTATGAAGAAAAAATTCGGCAGAATAAGGAATGGGTATACGCTGGAATTTATGCAGATGAAGCGATTACCGGGACAAAAGTGGATAAGCGAGAAGGGTTTCAGGAAATGATCCGGGAATGCCAGAATGGAAAAATAGATATGATACTTACCAAATCTATTTCCAGATTTTCCAGAAATACACAGGATACTTTGAAATATATGCGTATGCTGCGTGACAGAAATATTGCGATCGTATTTGAAAAAGAGAATATCAATACGCTGGATATGAATGGGGAAATGCTCCTTACCATTCTAAGTTCTCTCTCCCAGGGCGAGGTAGAATCCCTTTCCGAAAATGTAAAAATGGGATTGAAGATGAAAATGAAACGGGGAGAAATGGTAGGGTTCAATGGATGCTTTGGTTATGACTATCATCCCGACACGAAAAGTATCACTGTAAATGAGCAGGAAGCGGAAACTGTGCGGTTCATTTATGATATGTACCTGCAGGGCTACGGAAGTTCCACTATTGCGAAACGGCTGGTGGAAATGGGAGTAAAGAATAAAAAGGGAAAAGTAGAATGGCATGACCATGGTGTCATGGGGATTATTAAAAATGAGAAATACAAGGGAGATCTCCTGCTGGGAAAAACATTTACGGTTGACCCCATATCGAAAAGACGTCTTGCAAATATGGGAGAAGAAGAACGGTATTATATCCGGGATCATCATGAGCCGATTGTTTCAAGAGAAATCTGGGATAAAGCAGACGAAATCCATTCGAAGCGTATAAGACCAAGATTGATGGAAACTACCGGAAACAGGGAACGTTATACAAGACAGTTCACGTTTAGCAGTATGTTAGAGTGCGGGTATTGTGGGCATAAACTTTCTCGCAGGACAAGACATCAAACAACAACTACCAAAAAGCCGGTCTGGCAGTGTATGAATGCTACAAAAAATGGAATCAGCAGCTGTCCAAACTGTAAAGCAATAGATGAGGTAATTGTTGAAAATGCATTTGTGGATGCGTTCCGGCTTCTGGCAGATAATTTTGATGATGTTCTGGATTCAGTGCTGAATACCATTGAAGATGTATTAAAAGACGATACAGAATTAAAACGGGTAAAACAGCTGGAAAAAGATATTTCCAGTATAGAAACGAAAAAAAGCAGGTTAACAGATCTGCTGATTGATGGTAAAATAGAGCAGGAAGATTATGATGAGAAGAAGCTGAGCTTTCAGCGGAAACTTCATCAGATGACAGAAGAAAAGGCTTATCTGGAAGAAAATATCGGACAGCAGAAGAATATAAGCAAGCGTATGGAACAGCTCCGTAAGGCACTGGAAAATGAAGATATCCTGGATGAATTTGACCGTATGGTGTTTGAAAGCATTGTGGAAAAGGTAATTGTCGGTGGATATGATGAAAATGGAAATCCTTCACCGTATAAATTGACTTTTGTTCTGAAATGTAATCAGGACTTGAAAGTGAACGATGCAAAAGCAGACTATCGAAGCAAACAGAAAGGGGAAAAGGTGTCATAATGGAGCAGGAAAGAAAAGATATTTTGGATAGAAATGAAACAGAAAAAATGTGTTCATTAGTCGGCAACGAGGCTGGGGAAATGTGTTCTCCAGCCGATACCGACACATGTGGAGTGCGTGGTTGCACTACATCGGGTCGATATGTAAGAATCCTTGATTTGCGCGAAGGCAACGAGGAGAGTTCCGAAGAAATAACTGGCTGTAAAGCCAGTGTTTATGCGGAATTCGACGACTGCCCGCGAGTCGGGAAGTTTGTAAAACTTCTCGACTTCCGGCACTTTGAGCGACATATGATGTTCTCACAGAGTGATAGAAAAACCTACAAAAAAGCAATTTCAGACGGTGTGAATGTCTCAGTCGTATTGGACTGCGGCTTCGGAAACGTATCAAAGAGAAAATAATATCATCATCATTCAACTAAATAACAGAAGCGTGAAAGACCGTTCATTTTCAAGTAATTGGAGATGAGCGGTCTTTTTCCATTTGCAGATAACATTGGCATAACTGAGTAGAAGTTATTCTACCGGAAGAACGGAGGTTGTAATGGAAGAGATAAAGAATATCAGAATAAGCGAGTTAAAGGACTTTAAGAATCGTACAGTTGGCAGATCATATACTTGGATGATAATTATGTACCGGAAAAAGACCCGTTAATTATTCAATCTGTTGAAGATTGGAAAAAACGCATTGAGAGTACATCCGTTTAGCATAGTGA
>ERZ1027061.1187-NODE-1187-length-10687-cov-3.869639_pt1 | contig 10687 bp, 9 predicted proteins | sample MGYA00519283_ERZ1027061 | MGnify/ENA primary metagenome ERZ1027061 (study PRJEB26926, sample SAMN06164849) | human gut metagenome | biome: ENVO:00009003; feature: ENVO:2100002; material: ENVO:00002003 | host: Homo sapiens | place: USA | collected 2012 ... | reverse complement strand
CCGCATTAAGGCGATGGAATAACCGTATGGGATTGGCGGGGCGGCGTGTGCTGCCCCGCTTTTTCCGCCATTTCTCAAAGGAATTTTTGAAATGTCCGAGCTTTGTAACAATTCAGCCTGTTTTTTATCAAAACCAGGTTGCCCCGGACACTTGTGTAACATTTATACTGTATGATAAAGGTAGATCAGATAATAAATATCTGCCCGGCGGCGAACGCTCCGTTCCACAACCTCTTTTTTCACTTTTTATTTTTTCCTCCATGCTTTCCGGCCTGCCGGGACACCAACCAGACAGGCCGCTTTACGCCCCCCTGACGGCCGGAGCAAACGCTCCGGCCGCCGTTTGACCTCATAAAAATTTTTCCAGGAATTCGAAAAAAACACTTGACGAACAGAGTGGCCTGTGGTATCTTATAAACAGAAATGATAATCATTACTGATTATCAGATTCAAAAATGATTTGTAATATGTAGAATAAGAAAATTTGTAGGAGGTAACGTATTATGAAAAAGTGGGTTTGCTCTGTCTGCGGTTACGTACATGAAGGCGACACCCCCCCTGATTTCTGCCCGATCTGCAAGGCTCCCAAGGAGAAGTTCATCCTTCAGGGCGGCGATCGTTCCTGGGCTGCCGAGCATGTGGTCGGCGTAGCCAAGGGCGCGCCCGAAGAGATCCTCCAGGGCCTGCGTGAGAATTTCCAGGGCGAGTGCTCCGAGGTCGGTATGTACCTGGCCATGGCCCGTGTGGCCCATCGCGAGGGCTATCCCGAGATCGGCCTGTACTGGGAGAAGGCCGCCTATGAGGAGGCCGAGCACGCCGCCAAGTTTGCAGAGCTGCTGGGCGAGGTGGTCACCGATTCCACCAAGAAGAACCTGGAGATGCGTGTGGACGCCGAGAACGGCGCCACCGAGGGCAAGTTCCAGCTGGCGAAGAAGGCCAAGGAGCTCAACCTGGACGCCATTCACGACACCGTCCACGAGATGGCCCGCGACGAGGCCCGCCACGGCAAGGCTTTTGAGGGCCTGCTGAAGCGTTACTTCGGCTGATTTGACCTGGAGATGAGGGTGGAGCGTAAGCTCCGCCCTCATTTCTTTGTACCAATAGAGCGGAGGGACGGAAAATCCGCCCCTCCGCTGCCGTTAAAGCGCATCCTCGTTCAGACGTACCATGTGAATATGATCTTCCCAGACGCCGTTGATGTTCAGGTAACGCCGGGAGAGGCCCTCCCGGACGAAGCCCGCCTTTTCGGCCGCCCGCAGGGAGGCCGGGTTCCTGGGCATGATGTTGGCCTCCACCCGGTGCAGGCCCAGATTGCGGAAGGCCCAGGCCGTGGCATACCGGATGGCCTCGGAGCCATAGCCGCGGTTCCAGAGGGTGCGGTCGATCTTATAGGAGAGAAAACAGGATTGGAAGGCGCCCCGGACGATTTCGTTGAACCCGAGCATCCCAACGACCTTGCCGGGGTGGCGGGGCTGGACCAGCAGGAAGCGGTACGCCCGGTCACACTCCGCCCAGGAGCGCTCCAGCTCCAGACGCGCCCGCTGTCCCGGCTCAGTGAAGAATTCCTCTTCCGGGACAGGATCAAAGGGGGCGAAGGCAGCGCGGTTGCGGCGGTAAAAGGCGGCCGCCGGTGCGGACAGGGACGGCTCCACCGCCCGGAAGCCCAGGCGGGGCGAGCGAAATACATAAGAATTCATCTGCGTTCCTCCGGCGTCCAGAGATCGGTGAGCGCGGTAACGGTGTTCCCCTGCCAGCCGACGGTGGTATGGGCGGTGAGGAGACTGTTGAGCACCGCTTCCTCGGCGCATTCGGCGGCGGGCAGCTTGTGGACGAAGGGATTTTCCGGGCAGGGGAGCAGGATGGTCACTCCGGTCTTGTGTTCCGGCGTGTCCACGGTGCAGTGGCCCACCGTCACGCCGGGCACGTCGGTGATTTTATTTCGTGGCCTGCGGGGAGCCGCCCTATGGTCAGCCCCCAGTCGCGGGCGCGCTTGCGCGTCATGACGTCGCCTCCTAAACATGGCGTTGGCTATGCTTATCAGCCGCAGAACGGCTTGGTTTCTCCGCGACATTATAGCACAGCGGCTTAGAAAGAGGAATAGAAATAAAAATCTTGTTTTCATAAAAGGAAAAGGTGGCGCCGCAACAAATCATTGCTTGACCGTTTGCGGCGGTCTGTGCGATGATATCCACGAGGTGATCGATTCATGTCAATTCATAATAACCTTCGCCAACTGCGTCTGTACAGCGGCATGACACAGGAACAGGCGGCAGGAAAGCTGGGCGTTGCCCGTCAGACCTTATCCAGCTACGAATCAGGGCGGACCAGGCCGGATATTGATATGCTTGTACGTCTGTGCGATATATATGAAACGGATTTGGACGGAATGATATACGGGCAAAATCGCACGCTGAAAGCGGTGCAGCGAGTGAAAAAGACGGCTGTGCTGATTTTGATCCTGCTGATCGGGCTGACGCTGGTCAGTTCGTCCTTGCTTTGGAGCGCCAATCACTTTTTCCCGGTTGCAGAAGGGTGGCTGACGTCGGCGGAGCAAGCGGTGTTCGAATCCCATCGCCGGTTGACCGGGGCGTGGGAAGCCGCCGATAAAACCATCCTGGCGCTCTCCCTTTTGGGGTTTGCCGCCTTGCTGATGTTTATGCTGACCGGAAAGTGTGTCGTGCCCTTGAAGCAAAAAATACTATATATGATGGTTTTAGCGGCCGGAATTCTGCTGGCTCCTCTGCCCTTTGCCGTCACAGACGCCGTGTTTTTGAAAATAGATTATTATATGACGCCAACCTATGTCATTGGCCGTATGCTGCTCTTTTTTGGAGTTGGCCTGATCATAGAACTGGTGCGGAAACGGAAAAGGCGTGTTTCCGGAGCATGAAGCAGGAAGCGCGTCTTTCGGCGCGGCTGTTTTCGGGGCCAAACGGAAAAGATTCCTGCCGGGTGGTTGACCTTGTCCCCGCTTTCGGATAAAATAAGGATACACGAAAAGAGCCGTCCACGGGTTGGGCGGCTCCTGCATTGCTTGAAGGAGCGTATCCATGCTGACAAGAGAAGAAGAACTGCGCTTTTGCAAAGCGCGCCGGGCAGCCATCGAACTGGATTTCCAGAACCTGAATCCGGAGCAGCGCCGCGCCGCGCTGTGTACCGAGGGGCCGCTGCTGCTGCTGGCGGGCGCGGGAAGCGGCAAGACCACGGTGCTCATCCACCGCATCGCAAACCTGATGAAATACGGCCGCGGGTCGGATTCGGACGAGGTGCCCGCCTGGGTGCAGCGGGCCGACCTGGACGTTCTGGAGCAGTACGTGCGCGCCCCGCGTCCGGAGCAGAAGCAGGAGCAGGAGCGGCTGTGCCGCCTGGACCCCGCGGTCCCCTGGTCCATCATCGCCATTACCTTTACCAACAAGGCGGCCGGAGAACTGAAGGAGCGGCTGGAGCGCCTGCTGGGCCCGCAGGCCAACGACATTTGGGCCAGTACGTTCCACTCGGCCTGTGTGCGCATCCTCCGGCGGGACATCGAGCGTCTGGGCTTCCGGAGCGGCTTTACCATCTACGACAGCGCCGACTCCGAGCGTGTGGTGAAGGATATCCTCAAGGAGTTCGGCCTGGACGACAAGACCTTCCCGCCCAAGTCTGTTCTGGGCTATATCTCCCGCGCCAAGGACGCCATGAAGCTGGGCGCGGACTACCTCCGGGAATGCGAAAAGAGCGGGGATTTCCGTCTGGTGAAGATCGCCAGGATCTATGCGGAGTACGAACGGCGGCTGCGGGACGCCAACGCCCTGGACTTTGACGATATCATTCTCCATACCGTGCGGTTGCTGAAGCAGTTTGACGACGTGCGGGCCTATTATCAGAAAAAGTTCCGCTATGTGCTCATCGATGAATACCAGGACACCAATCACCTCCAGTACCAGCTGGCCTCCGCGCTGGCGGGGGGGTATGAGAACATCTGTGTGGTGGGAGACGACGACCAGTCCATCTACCGCTTCCGGGGCGCTACCATCGAGAATATCCTCTCCTTCGAACATCAGTACAAGGGGGCGCGGGTCATCCGCCTGGAGCAGAATTACCGCTCCACAAAAAATATCCTGGAGGCGTCCAACGCCGTCATCCGCAATAACCAGGGCCGGAAGGGAAAGGAGCTGTGGACCGAGCACGGCGCGGGCGATAAGGTGATGTGCTATACCGCCATGAACGAGCACGACGAGGCCCAGTACGTGGCGGCTCAGATCCTGACAGGCTTCTCCGGCGGGCGGGCGTGGAAGGATCACGCGGTGCTCTACCGGATGAACGCCCAGTCCAACCAGCTGGAGCAGGCCTTCAAGCGCAACGGGATCCCTTACCGCATCATCGGGGGCATCCGCTTTTTCGACCGGGCGGAGGTCAAGGACATGCTGGCCTACCTGTGCGTGGTCAATAACCCGGACGACGATCTGCGCCTGGGGCGCATCATCAACAATCCGCCCCGGGGGATCGGCGCCACTACGGTGGAGCGGGCCCAGACCATCGCACAGCAGGAGGGGCGCTCCCTGTGGCAGGTGGTCAGCCGCCCCGGGGATTATCCCGAACTGCAGAAGGCGGCGGCCAAGCTGGCCCAGTTTGCCGAGCTGATCGGGGCGCTGCGGCGGCGCTGCGCCGAGCTCCCGCTGCCCGATTTTTACGAAGAACTGGCGGCGCGTACCGGCTACGCGGCGATGCTGGAGCAGAAGAATACGATAGAGGACCGCACCCGCCTGGAAAACGTCCACGAGGTGCTCTCCTCCATCCAGAATTACCTGGAGAATACCCAGGAGGAACCTTCCCTGGCGGGCTTTTTGGACGAGATCGCCCTTTACACCGACTTGGACAGCCACGACGCCGGCGAGGACTGCGTGGTGATGATGACCATGCACTCGGCCAAGGGACTGGAGTTCCCAGTGGTCTTTGTGGTGGGCGTGGAAGAGGGCATCTTCCCCGGTATCCGGGCCATCGGGGAGGCGGAGGAGATGGAGGAGGAGCGGCGCCTGTGCTACGTGGCCATGACGCGGGCCAAGGAAAAGCTGTACATGACCTGTGCCAGCCAGCGCATGCTCTTCGGGCGCACCAACGCCAACCGGCCTTCCCGCTTTTTGGGGGAGATCCCGCCGGAATACCTGGAGCGCTCCGGCCGGAGCCTTTACGGCGGGCACAGGGAAGAGGAGCAGGGCGGCGGACAGACCCCCGAGCGGGAGCAGCGCGCCTTCCAGCGGCCCGCCCGCGTCCGGCGGACCTATGACCGGGGCTATTCGATGGGCAGCCCGTATGGCGGCAGCTCCGGCGGCGGGGCGGCGGAACGCTCCGCGCCGGACTGGAAGAGCCCGGCGGCGGGTGCGGCCGCGCCGAAGGCGGCCCTGCCCGGGTTTCGGAAAGGGGATACGGTGTTCCATCGCGCCTTCGGCAAGGGGCTGGTCACCGGCCTGACCCCCATGGGGGGCGACGCCCTCATCGAGATCGCCTTCGACAGCGTGGGCACCAAAAAGCTCATGCTGAAGTCTGCCGCCCAGTACATGAGCCGGGACGAGGGATAACGCCCCGGCAGGGGAGAACTCACCCGAGCAACTCGGTAAAGCTTTTGAGATACCCGTCGCAGCTGCGCCGCAGCTGCTGTTCGTAGGACGCGTAAAAGGGGTCGTATACCGCTACCACGGTCAGGCCCGCGGCCTTCGCGGCGGCGCAGGCGGCGGGGGAGTCTTCGTAGAGGGTGCACTCGGACGCCTGGACCCCCAGCCGCTCCAGAGCCATACGGAATGCCCGGGGGTCCCGTTTTTCCACCCCAAGCTCCTCCACATAGACCACCGCGCGGAAGTATCCGGTCAATCCATGCCGCTCCAGGGCGGCTTGACAGAAGCGCGGAACGCAGGCGGTGACCAGGGCCATGTCCTCGCCGCGTCCGGCGCAACGCTCCAAAAATCCCGCAGCGCCGGGCTTCATGGGGATCTGGTGGGCGTAGGCCTGCCAGCCAAGCTCCAGCCATTCCGCCATGATGGCCTGGGGGGTCAGGTCCAGATGATAGAAATCCTTCGTGATCTGCGCGGCGATGGGGAAAATTGAGTGGCCCATCTGCTCACTGTATTCCCGGGTGGGAGAGAGCCCGCGGCGGGCGAGGAAGGCCCGGTCGATCTCTTCCCATACGCCGTTGGAATCCACCAGGGTGCCGTCAAAATCAAATAAACGCATAGCCGCCTCCTGTATGGCTCAGATCCAAAAGCGCCAGGGGAACTCCACCGCCTCCTGGGCGTAGTCGATCCCGATGCGCGGTCCCGTATGGCAATCAGGCGCCGGTTCGCCGGCGTCCCAGAGGAACAGCTCGTCGCCGGTCAGGTCCAGCCCGTTCTGCGCCCGGGTGAGCCCCAGCGCCTGGCAGACTTTTCCCGGACCGTTGAGAAACTGCCTGCGCTGATAGGCGTTCAGTTCGTCCTGGGGCTTGCCGTACCGCATCCGGGCCAGGGCGTCTCCGTCCCCTGCGCACTCCAGGCCCCGCAGCAGCACCGCGCAGGGCTCCCCCTCGGGCTCGGTGACGAAGTTGAGACAGTGGTACATGCCGTAGATCAAATAGAGATAGGCGGTGCCCGGCTGGGCGAACAGAGTCTCGGTGCGCCGGGTGCGCTTGTAGCCGTAGGCATGGCAGGCTTTGTCGATGCGGCCCACGTAAGCCTCGGTCTCCACGATGCGGCCGCAGAGGACCATCCCGTCCAGCCGCCGTACCAGATACTTGCCCAAAAGGTCACGGGCCACGTCCAGCGTGTCCCGATTATAAAATTCCCGCGTCAATTTTGGCAATGCAGCCACCTCCTGTGAAACCTGTCGTAATGCGTGCGACAGTATCGTAACACAACTGCGGTAAAGGAGACAAGAAGCGATGAACGAATCCGTACTGAAAAAACTGGCAAAGCCCATGCTGATCCTGGCTCCGATCATTTGGGGCAGCTCCTTTGTGGTGATGAAGCACTCTCTGGACAGCTTCACCCCCTTCTATCTGCTGGCCTTCCGCTTTACCGCCGCGGCCATCGTGCTGGGCCTGGTATTCTGGAAATCCTGGAAGGTCATGGACCGGCAGTATTTCAAGGCGGGCGCCATTATCGGCACGTTCCTGTTTCTGGCCTATGCCTTTCAGACGTTTGGACTGGACCGCACCACTTCCGGCAAAAACGCCTTCCTTACCGCGGTATACTGCGTGATCGTACCCTTCCTGTACTGGCTCATTGCCCGCAAGCGGCCGGACAGATACAATATCCTGGCGGCGGTGGTGTGCATCGTTGGGATCGGGCTGGTCTCCCTCTCCAATGACGGCGGCGCCCTGAGCATCAACCTGGGGGACGTGCTTACCCTGATCGGCGGCTTCTTCTTCGCGGCCCATATCGTAGCGGTGAACAAATACGCGGAGGGCCGGGACATTTTTCTCATCACCACCCTCCAGTTCGCCTTTTTCGGCGCCTGGAGCTGGGTGGGGGCTCTGGCCGTTCGGGAGCCATTCCCCGCGGCGGTCTCCGGCGGCGCCCTGTTCGGTATGTTCTACCTGGTGATCTTCTCCTCCTGCGGGGCCCTTCTGTTCCAGAACATCGGGCAGAAGTACACCGCGCCCGCCACCGCGGCCGTGCTTTTGTCCCTGGAAGCGCCCTTCGGCGTACTGTGCTCCATCCTGGTGGGGGAGGAAGCGCTGAACGCCCTGATGGTGCTGGGCTTCGTGCTGATCTTTTTCGCCGTCATCTGCTCGGAGACGAAATTCGCCTTCCTGCGCAAAAAAAGGGTTGACAAAGTCTGAACAGGTGCGTATAATGCGTTATAACAATTGAACCACGCAAACCTGTGAGGAAGAGAAGTAACCGGCGATTCCGATGCAAAGAGAGCCCCGGAGGGTGAGATCGGGGCCTGAGGAGACCGGCGAATGGACTTCTGAGGGCGGCTTGAACGGGCGACCAAGTAGATGCCGACGGGATCCCACCCGTTACCCATCGGGCACGCATGATGGTGCGTGAAGCGAGCGGACGTTTTTAACGTCAATTTGGGTGGTATCGCAGGAGCGTTCAAACGCTTTTGTCCCAGCAATGGGGCAAAAGCGTTTTTTGCGCTTCAGCCCCGGCACCCCCGGCAAGGGGCCGGCTCCATCTGCCGCCTGGATTTTACTTTATTGGAGGAAACGAACATGAAACTGCACACTGGAACCAAACTCGTCTCCCTGGCCGCCGCTGCGGCCCTGACCCTGTCTCTGGCCGCCTGTTCCGGCCCCGCCGCCTCTCCCACGCCCGCCGGAGGCGATACTCCCCCCACCGGAGAGCCCGCCGCCGTCTACAAGGTGGGCATCTGCAACTACGTGGACGACGCCTCCCTGAACCAGATCGTGGAGAACATCCGGGACCGGCTGGCCGCTATCGGAGAAGAGAAGGGCGTGCGCTTTGAGGTCTCCTATGACAACTGCAACGCCGACTCCAACGTAATGAACCAGATCATTGCCAACTTCATTGCCGACGATGTGGACCTGATGGTGGGCGTGGCCACCCCGGTGGCCATGGCCATGCAGGCCGCGACCGAGGATAACCGGATCCCCGTGGTCTTCTCCGCCGTGTCCGACCCGGTGAGCGCCGGCGTCGTGGAGAGCCTGGAGGCCCCCGGCGCCAACCTGACCGGCACCTCTGATTACCTGGATACAAACTCCATCATGAATCTGATCCTGGCCGCCGACCCCGAGGCATCCAAGATCGGCCTGCTGTACGACCAGGGCCAGGATTCCTCCGCCACGCCCATCGCCCACGCCAAGGAGTTCCTGGAGGCCAATCATATCGATTACGTGGAGCGTACCGGCACGACCACCGACGAGGTGATGCTGGCCGCCCAGGCCCTGGTGGCCGACGGGGTGGACGCCGTTTTTACACCCACCGACAATACCATTATGACCGCCGAGCTGTCCATCTATGAGACCTTTATCGAAGCGGGGATCCCCCATTATACCGGCGCCGACTCCTTTGCCCTGAACGGAGCGTTCCTGGGCTATGGTGTGGACTATGCCAATCTGGGCGTGGAGACCGCTAATATGGCCGCCGGCATCCTGCTGGACGGCAGCGACCCGGCTTCCACCCCGGTCATGACCTTCGATAACGGCACCGCGACCGTCAATACCGATACCTGCGCGGCGCTGGGGCTGGATTTCGATGCCGTAGAGGCTGCCTTCGCGCCTCTGTGCACCAAGGTCGCCACCATCACCACGGCCGAGAGCTTCGGCGAACTGGCCCAATAATCCGGCTTGTCGAAAAACCCTCCCGCAGGAGCGCCCGGCAGAAGTATGCCCTCCTCCCCGCGCTGCGCGCCGGAAATGACGCTTCTCGTGAACGGTATGCCGGCCATTTCGCAAGAGCGCAGGGGGAAGCGTTCGTGCAGCCTTCCGGAAGAAGCGGCGCAGCGCTTTTCCACCGTCTCAATCATCATCCCGATTCCATACGCAGACACCGGGGGATCGCGTGAAGCGGTCCCCGCGGCGTGTCTTAAGGAGGCTTGTCCGATATGGACCTGACGACCGTCCTCTCCCTGGGCCAGACCGCCCTGGAGCTTGGGCTGATCTGCTCGCTGACCGTACTGGCGCTGTTTTTGAGCTATTCCATGCTCAATGTGTGCGACCTGTCCACCGACGGGTGTTTTACCCTGGGGGCTGCGGTCGGGGCCGCGGTGGCCCTCTCCGGTCACCCCTTCCTGGCGCTGGCCGCGGCCATGGCGGCGGGGGTGTGCTCCGGCTTCATTACCGCTCTGCTCCAGACCCGGCTGGGGGTGGACAGCCTGTTGGCCGGCATCATCGTCAATACCGCGCTCTATTCCATCAATATCGCGGTCATGAGCGGCGCCTCCCTGCTGAACATGAACAAGGCGGAGACGGTCTTCACCCTGGTCAAAGATCGGCTGGAGGGCACCCCCCTGGCGGGGCAGTATAAGCTTGTGGTGGCCCTGGCCGCAGTGGCGCTGGCGCTGGCGGTGCTGACGCTGTTCCTGAATACGAAGCTGGGGCTTGCCATCCGGGCCACCGGCAACAACCCGGACATGGTGCGGGCCTCCTCCATCAATCCCATCTTCACCACTACCGTGGGCCTGTGCGTGGCAAACGCCTTTACCGGCCTGTCCGGCTGCCTGCTGGCCCAGTCTCAGAAGTCGGCGGAGATCAACATCGGCACGGGTATGGTGACCATTGCCCTGGCCTCCCTGCTCATCGGCCGCACCATCCTGGGCAGGGGGAGCATCCTCAGCCGGGCCGTGGGGGTGGTGCTGGGCTCCTTCCTGTTCCGGCTGGTATACACCGTGGCCCTGCGCTTCAACATGCCGGCCTTCATGCTCAAGCTGGTGTCCTCGGTCATCGTGGTGCTGGCCATCTCCGGGCCCTATCTGAAGCGCCGATGGCCCATGATCCGCCGCCGCCTGTCCCACCGCAGCGGCACGGCGAAGGGAGGGCGGTAAGCCATGCTGACCATTTCCAACATCTCAAAGACCTTTAACCCAGGCACTGTCAACGAAAAGCAGGCGCTGACCGGGCTGTCCCTCCACCTGGAGCGGGGGGATTTCGTCACCATCATCGGCTCCAACGGCGCGGGCAAGTCCACGCTGTTCAACGCAATCTCAGGCAGCTTCCTCACCGACTCCGGCTCCATTCCTGTCTCTTATACACATCTGACGCTGCCGA
>ERZ1027061.1175-NODE-1175-length-10745-cov-13.700000_pt1 | contig 10745 bp, 6 predicted proteins | sample MGYA00519283_ERZ1027061 | MGnify/ENA primary metagenome ERZ1027061 (study PRJEB26926, sample SAMN06164849) | human gut metagenome | biome: ENVO:00009003; feature: ENVO:2100002; material: ENVO:00002003 | host: Homo sapiens | place: USA | collected 2012 ... | reverse complement strand
TATAAATACCATTACCTCGTTTGATAGGATTATAGCACCGATTTTAAAATATGTAAAGAGCGCGTTATTATCTTGTGTTCATAACGAATGACAAATAAACAAAAGTTTTGTATAATCGGACGTATGAGAATCGAGATTATCAACGGCTCCGTCGAGTACGACGGCAATACGGTGCTTTCCGAAATAAACTTTTCGGTGTCGGACAAGGAAAAAATCGCGCTTGTCGGCAGGAACGGCTCCGGAAAAACCAGCATATTGAAGTGCATTAGCGGGGAAGTGCCGCTTGTGTCCGGCACGGGCGACGAAAAATTCTCGTTTTCGATATCGGGCGCGCCGAAAATCGGATATCTTCAACAGGTGTCTTTGAACGACGAACTGACTCTCCGGCAGGAAATTTTGTCGGCGTATAAGGACGTCGTCGGACTTGAAAACAAATTGCAAATCCTTCTTGACAAAATGAGCGAAAACCCGTCGGACGAAAACGTCGGCGCGTATTCGCGCGCAATGGAAAGGTTTGAAAATATCGGCGGATACCTTTATAAAAAGGAATATCTGACGGCGGTGAGCAAATTCGGGTTTTCCGCCGAAGACCTTGACAAAAAACTTTCGTGCTTTTCGGGCGGGCAGCGCACAAAAATCGCGCTTATGAAACTGCTGCTTGAAAAACCCGACGTTTTACTTTTGGACGAACCCACGAACCACCTTGACATCGCCGCGGTGGAGTGGCTGGAAGGATACCTTAAAAACTATAAAAATTCGGTCGTCATCGTGTCGCACGATCGTATGTTTCTGGACCGCATCGTCGGCGTCGTTTACGAAATCGAGTACGGCGTCACGACAAGATACAAGGGCAACTATACGGCGTTTTTGGCGCAAAAACAACAGGCGTACGACAAGGCGCTTAAAGACGCAAAATGGAAATCCGCCGAAATCGACAGGCTCCGAAAAATTGTCGAAAAATTCCGCTACAAGGCGACGAAAGCCGCAATGGCGCAGTCGAAACTGAAAGAAATCGAAAGACTCGGTACTGTCGAAACCCCGCGCCGCTTCGACACCTCGACGTTTGCATCGTCTTTCCAGCCCGAGTACGAAAGCGTCAGGGACGCGCTGTTTGTGAAAGACCTTGTTTTCGGATACGATAAACCGTTGGGCGAAATATCGCTTGCCGTCGAAAGGGGACAGAAAATCGGCGTGATCGGCAGCAACGGCACGGGCAAATCTACGTTATTGAAAACGATAACGGGGCTTATTCCGCCGCTTTCGGGCGACGTCCGATTCGGCGTGAAAACGCGCGTCGGGTACTTCGACCAGACCATTGCCGCAACGAAAAGCGAGTTGAGCGTCCTTGAAGACTTCCGCGCGGAGTTTCCGGAACTTAACGACGGGGAAATACGAAAAACGCTGGGCGGATTCTTGCTTTCGGGCGACGACGTTTTCAAGTGCGTCAAAGATTTGTCGGGCGGCGAAAAGGTGCGCCTTGCGCTTTCAAAAATATTCCGCCGTCGTCCCAACTTCCTGATTCTCGACGAGCCGACCAACCATATGGACATCATCGGCAAGGAAACCCTTGAAAAACTTCTGATGGATTTTTCGGGCACGGTCATCGTCGTGTCGCACGACAGGTATCTTATAAACCGCGTTGCAAAAAGCCTTATCGTGTTTGAAAACGGCGGGGTGAGATACTTCGACGGCACTTTCGACGAGTACGAAGAAAGAGAAAAAGAAACCGCGGAAGAAGTCGCAAAGGAAAAGCCCGAAAAGACCAAAAAAACCGGCGGGGAACGCTACGTCGAAAGTAAGGAAGAAGCACGTCGCAAACACCGCGTCGAATTTTTGGAAAAAAAGATCACCGCGCTTGAAGAAGAACTAAGCCGGGCGCAGGCAAAGCTCGATGACGAAACCGTCAACACCAACTACAAAAAAGTAATGGCGGTCGAAGAAGAAATAAAAACGATTGAAGAAAAGCTTGATCCGCTGATAACCGAGTGGACGGAACTTTCGGAATAAAAGAAGGGATAACGCAAAAAGCGTTATCCCTTCTTTTTTTGGCGTTTATCTTTCAAAATCGTCGCATCAAAGTTTTGTTTTTGACAAGAAAGTGGTTTTTGGCGGTTTTTTATTTTATTTCGACGACTTCGTAGCCTTCGTTTGTTACCGCGGATTTCAACACGTCGTTGTTTACGTCCGACGTAAGAGTTACGACCGCCGTTTTGTTTTCAAGCGACACTTCGACGTCTTTGACTCCGTCGACTTTTTGCAGGGCGGATTTCACGTGAGCCACGCAATGCGCGCACATCATACCTTCGATTTTCAACGTTTTTTTCATACTTTGTTCTCCTTTTTTAATTTCGGTGTTTTTGGTTTTTGAAATATCGTTCACGTCGATTTTCACGACTTTTTTCCTGTGTTTTACGGGCTTGTCAAGGTTGATAAGATTAAGTCTTAACGCGTTCAGCACGACGCATACGCTTGAAAGACTCATTGCCGCCGCGCCCCACATGGGATTCAGCGTAACGCCGAGCGGAGAGAACACGCCGGCGGCGATGGGAATGCACACGACGTTGTAAATAAACGCCCAGAACAGGTTTTCGCGGATATTCAGAAGGGTGCGGCGGGAAAGGCTTATCGCGCGCGGCACGTCCGAAAGTTCCGATTTCATCAGCACAACGTCCGCGCTGTCGATTGCGACGTCAGTGCCCGCGCCGATTGCGATGCCGACGTCCGCGCGGGTAAGGGCGGGAGCGTCGTTGATTCCGTCGCCGACCATGACGACCTTTCCGTACTTTTGAAGGTTTGACAAAACGGCGTCTTTTTCGTCGGGAAGAACGTCAGGGATAACGCAGTCGACGTCGCAGGTTTTTGCAACCGCGTTTGCGCTGAGCGCGTTGTCGCCCGTAAGCATTGTGACGAACAGACCTTGTTCTTTCATTTGTTTTATCGCGCCCGCGCTTTCGGGTTTCAGCTCGTCCGACACGGCGATGACGCCGATAATTTTATTGTTTTTCGCAACGTACAACGGGGTTTTGCCGTCCCGCGCGAACTTTTCGCCTGTCGGGAAAGCGTCGTTTGCCGCCGCGCCGATATCTTTCATGAGGGCTGCGTTTCCGATGACGATTTCGTCGCCGCTCACGATTCCTTTCACGCCGTGTCCCAAAAGGTTTTCAAACTTTTCCGGGGTGAAAACCGTTATGTTTTTTTCTTCCGAAAAGCGTACGATCGCCGTCGCAAGCGGGTGCGAACTGCCTTTTTCAAGGCTAGCGGAAAGCGCGATAATTTCTTCTTCGGACTCACCCGACAAAGCCGAAACGTCGGTGACGACAGGCGTGCCTTTCGTTATGGTGCCCGTCTTGTCCAGAACGACGATATCTGTTTTTCCCGCTTCTTCAAGGGCGGTTGCCGACTTGAACAAAAGTCCGTTTTTCGCGCCTTTTCCGCTGCCGACCATAATGGCGACGGGGGTTGCAAGACCTAAGGCGCACGGGCAACTTATGACAAGCACGGATATTGCGTGCGTAAGGGAAGTCGCAAAGTTTTTCGTGACGGCAATCCACACGATAAAAGTAACGATTGCGACGCAAATGACGCTTGGCACGAATATTCCGGACACTTTATCTGCCGTTTTTGCAATCGGGGCTTTTGAAGCGGACGCATCCTGCACAAGTTTGACGATGCGCCCGAGCGTGGAATCTCCGCCGACGGAAGTGGCTTTTGCGGTGATATAACCGTTGACGATCGTCGTGCCGGAAATAACCTTATCGCCGATGGATTTATCGACGGGCATACTTTCGCCCGTTACCGCCGATTCGTTGACGGAGCCGCTCCCCGACAATATTACGCCATCCGCGGGGAAGTTCTCGCCGGGGCGTACGACAAACGCGTCGCCCGTCGAAAGTGAAGACAGCGGAATTTCTTTTTCTTCGCCGTCCTTAATAACCCTTGCGGTTTCGGGAGCAAGGTTCATCAATCCTTTTATCGCGGACGTGGTTTTTCCTTTGCTGTAAATTTCCAGCGTTTTTCCAAGGGTGATAAGTACAAGTATCATCGCCGCCGACTCAAAGTACAAGGTGTGCGGAAGATGATGAAGATATGAGGTATTTACGCCTGCGCGGATCATAAGCGCGACGCTGTATACGAAAGAAATGCCGCTGCCCATCGACACAAGAGTATCCATATTCGGCGCGCGGTGGAAAATCGCCTTTGTGCCGCTCACGAAAAACTTTCCGTTGATGACAAGTATGACGAAAGAGAACACAAGTTCGTATATAGCGATACCCATCGGGTTGCCGTTCAGCGCGCCCATATCCCAGCCGAACATAACGCCGCCCATCGAAACGTACATAAGGGGGATAAGCAGGACGGCGGACACGGCAAGGCGGATTATCGAGCGGATAAGCGGATTGACTTTTTCCTTTTTTTGCGATTTATCGTTAAAAAGAGCGGCTTTATACCCCGCGCCCGAAACGGCACGTTCGATTTTTTCGGCAGTGGCAGGCTCGTCAAAGTCGACGACCATCTGATTTGTGAGAAGGTTCACGGCGACGTCTTTTACGCCGTCAAGTTCCCTTACGACCTTATCGACGCGCGCGGCGCACGCCGAGCAACTCATACCGTAAACGTTGAATTTAAGTTTTTCCATAATTTAACTATTTCAGTTTTTTAATGAGTTCAACCGCCTCGTCAAGGATTGAGGTGTTTCCGTCTTTCACGTTTTCGACGACGCAGGTTTTGAAATGGTCGGACAGAATTTCATACCCGAATGCCGACAGCGCGCTTTCGGCGGCGGACAACTGCACGAGTATGTCGCCGCAATAACGATTGTCGTTCAACATATTTTTTATGCCGTTTAACTGTCCGATTATGCGGTTTAACCTGTCGTTCAGGCATTTGAGAGATTTTTCGTCGCGCGGCGTGTGCTTCTTACGGCAGCAATCGACGCACGACATTTCGGCGCATTTTACGTTTTCCATTGTTTATTCTCCGTTAATTTTCAATATACCCTATGGGGGTATTTATATAGTATAAAACCATATTTTTTATTTGTCAAGAGCGGCGATATTTGTTTTTTGCAAATACTATACAAAAAGTTGAATAACGAAACAAAAGGCGTTTCGGGCGGTTTTATCGTTGACAAATATGGTTTTTGGTTATATGATAAGGTATCTAATAATTTTTATTAGAGCACGCACGCGTGCATACGCGATATATTACTTGAAGATAAGAGATACAATGAGAAATAGTAAAAAAACACTTGGCACGCCGATCGACGGTTCGTTGCCCCTTGAAGTAAAAAATCTTTTCAAAAAGTACGGCAAAAAATCCGATTATGCCGTAAAAGACATCTCTTTTTCTTGTGCGGAAGGGGAAGTCGTCGGTATCCTTGGCGCAAACGGCGCAGGAAAATCCACCACTCTTAAATGTATCACGGGAATGATTCCGTTAAGTTCCGGCACGATAACCGTGTCGGGGTACGACGTGTCGAAAAATCCCGTGGATGCAAAACGCAATTTTTCTTTTGTCACCGACAATCACACGGTGTTCACAAAAATGACGGGTATGCAATATCTTTCTTTTATGAGCGACGTTTACGGCGTGCCGTACGAAAAGCGCGACGAGAAAATCAAGGAGCTGGAAGGGGTATTCAAACTCGGCGACAGCATAAACAAACTTATTTCGGGATACTCCCACGGAATGAAACAGAAAATATGTATGATGGGTTCGCTCATTCACGAGCCGCGGTTGTGGCTTCTTGACGAGCCGATGCTTGGTCTCGATCCCCGTACGCAGAACGCCGTCATAAACTATATGCGCGAGTACGTGCAGACGGGCAAAACCATTTTGTTTTCGTCGCACAATCTCGACGTCGTGGAAAGGGTTTGCGACAGGGTGATTATAATTGCCGCGGGCGAACTCAAAAAAATCATCGTCACCGGAAAGGACAAATTCGACGGCGACGAACTTATCGAAAAGTATTACGATACTAATAAGGAAGACTGATGCTGGGCGTACTTCTGAAAAAACAGATGACCGAAAAGTTGTCTTATTTCAAGCGTGACAAAAAACGCATCGATATCGTCGGCGCGTTGCTTACGCTTGTGATGACGGCGTTTATTATGTACGTCGTTATCGAGGTGTTCGGCGCGTTTGTCGCGAAATATACCGAAATCAGGCTCAACGGCGTACGCGACGTGCACGCGCGGCAATATGAAATAATGACGTTCGTGTACGAATTCGTTTTCGCGGTCGACGTTATCGGCGGCGTCGTAGCAATAAACCGCGCGATTTTTGAAAGCGACGACAGAATGATTATCCAGACTCTTCCCGTAAAGGCGTCAGACGTACTGTATTCAAAAATCATTTTCATTTACGCAAAACAGGTGTTGTCGGCGTTTGTGATTCTCGTGCCGTTCGTGGCGGTGTTCGCAAGCGTGACGAAGCAGGGCGCGGGATACGTGATCCTCGGGCTGCTTGCGGCGTTTATTATTCCCGTTATGTCGCTTTCGGTGTCGAGCGTGCTTGCGATGCCGTATTATTACGTCAAAAAGTTTTTCTCGTCGAAGTACGTTTGCCTTCTGGTGATAGTAACGCTGGTGCTTTTTGCGCTGTTTTATTGCTATGCGACGGTGCTCGACTTCTTAAAAACCCTTATGTCAACGGGCGAAATCAAGTTTTTCTTTTCCGAAAAGACGATGACGACGATAATTTCGTTGACGAAAAACCTTGTCCCCGCAAACTTTATCGCGGCGTTCACACTGAAAACGGACGTCTGGAAAAACCTGGGGATAATCGTGGCGATAACCGTCGCGACGGGCGCAATCGGCATTCTCATAACGTCGCTTTTGTACAACAAGGCGATGAAAACGCGCGCGACGGCGGGCGCAATAATGATTTTTGCAAAAAAATCCGCGGCAAGAAAACTCCCGCCGTTTTTAAGTCTTTTGAAAAAGGAATTCAATCTCGTGCTGTTCACGCCCGATTACGCAGTGCAGTACTTCACGGTGGCGGCGATAATGCCGCTTATGGTATATTTTTGTATGGGCATTGGCAAAAACTTCCTGACGTCGCTCGTTTTCGTTCAGAGCGATTTCGAGCTGGCGATTTTGCTCACGGTGCTTTTCGGAGCGCTTACTAACACGTTCTGCGCGACGAACGTCAGCCGCGACGGGAAGTCGTTTTATGTCGAAAAGACGTTGCCGCTTTCAATAAACGAGATTATGGGCGCGAAAATCGCACTCAGTTTTGCGGTGGCAGTCTTGTCCGTCGGCATTGCGGCGACGGTGCTTCTTGCAAAGAAATACGTGTCGGCGGGCGAAGGCGTATTCGTGTTTTTCGTCGGCGCGATGATGGCGTTGTCGCAGATACTGTACGCCACAAGAAAGGATCTGAACAGTCCTCAGTTTTCGCTGGAAGAAGACAACGTTGTGAGGGAAAGCAACAACAACGTGTCGATAATCGTCGTGCTGGGGCTTGTGTCCGCGATGCTTCTTGGCGGAATACCCCTTTTCGTCAACGTATTGTCGAACGTCAGGGGCAAAGATATGCGCTGGTTTACTTACGTTTTCGTGAGCGTGTGCGCGGTGGCGGAGTTTGTCGGCTCGCTTTTATATTACCTTATCGGGATAAAAGCCCGCTTTGACAGAGTAACGGAGGGGGATTGATATGAAAAAGAAAATAATCGCGCTTATAATGATAATACCGATTGTATTTCTGATCGCGCTGTTCTCCGTGGGGAAAGCGGCGGGCGTTTACGCGGACATTCCCGTGACGGGCATACAAATCACGACGCAGAACGAAGACGGATTTATCGACGTGGACGTTGCCGATTACGACCCCATCGCGTTTTTGGCGCAGGTGCAGCCCGTCAACGCAAGGAATCAGAAATATTCGTTTGAAATATCGGGCGTCGGCGGAGACGAAGCCCCTGAAGGTTTTGAAATAATCGACGGAAAACTTCATATAGATAACGTAGGAAAGGTGAAAATCACGGCGATTTCCGCCGAAAAAGGATTTAAGGACAGCGTTATAGTTTCCGCATATTCCACGAAAGTGTTAAGAATTTATCCCAAAGTCAACGGTGATGAAATCACGAGCGACGTAGTTTCGATAGACGGCGGCGAAAACGTATTTTCCGCAGAACTGTACCCCGAAAACCTTTCGGGAGAAACAAGGATATTTGAAGAAATCGGCGACAATCACATTCTGAAACTCAACGCCGTCACGGGCGTGGCGCAGGCGCTGTTTTCGGGCGAGACGCAGATCAGAATTACTTGTCCCGAAGGACGAGAAGGGCTTGAAAAGGTTTTGACCGTCAAGGTCAACGTCGATACCGACAGCACGGGCTTTGCGGTCAACGGGAAAAGCAGCGGCGCGAAAGTCACCGTGAAAAATAAAGCGACAACGGCAAAACTTTTCGTCGAAAGCAAAAACGACGCCCTTGAAATATCCGACCTTACTTTGCCCGAAGGCGTCACGGCAAGCGGAATCGAAAGGATTTCCGAAAACAAATTCGTATTGACCTTGTCTTTTGACAAAGAATTTTCGGACGAAGAAATTTCGGGAAAGGTCGGCGCAACGGACTTCTCTTTGGAGTTTACCGAATATAACCTTGACGTGCGTACGTCGTATTATGACGGCGAAGGCGACGAAATCAAGCAAAAAAACAACACGAAAGTCACCTACGTCGCATATTCCGAAAGCGATGACGACGCGGACGTGAACTTTGAAATAAGCGACGACACAGACGTAATAACCCTTGAAAAACACGGGCGGTTTGCAACTATTACCGCAACGAAAAGGGGCTCTGCCAAAATCAAAATCACTGCCGAGCACGACGGAAAAGTCATCAAAGAAATCGAAAAGACAATCTGCGTCGTGCCCAACGTGTATTCGATGGAGTTTGCGGACAGCGCAAAAGAGTACGGCATCGAAAACATACTGACAATCGGCGGCAAAAACCCCAAAGGAAGACAGGACGCAAGGACGATTTTCGTAAGGGTTGTCACGGAAGCGGGCGCCGAAACGTTCACGGACGAATTTCTGAAATTTATGAACGTCGCGTTTTCCGATGATAATTCGCTCTTTTCCTGCAAGACGCAAACGGCGACGAACGCCGACGCGGTTGCTGCGGAAATCAGGGCGACGGGCACGGGGCTTACCACGCTTAATGCGGAACTTAAAAATTATAATCAATACTTCGGCATGAACATCTGCGCGAAAATCAGACTTCGCGCGGTCAAAGACGGCAGAAACGTCGGCAATTACGAGGAACTGAAAACGGTGACCGAAGCCGGGCATATCGTCGTGCTGACAAGCGACGTGATGCTGGGTGTCAAAAACGACGGCACGGCTATGACCGAAGACGAACTCAAAAAAGACGTCAAAAAATTCACAACCACGTACGACAAAACGTATCTTGATAACATCGGCGAAAACGACGAAAACAAGAAAGTCCAATATCTTATCGAGTTCAAAAACCACGTTTACGGAAACGGCTTTGAAATCAACGCCGACAAGTTCACGCAGTGCAAGGATGCGACGGGGGTTCCGAAAATTTTCAAAGGGCCTTTGAATTTCGTCGCGATATCGTCCGCAAGCGTCAAGGGACAGGACAACATTTCTTTCCTTGTAAGGACGGACAACGTGCTTATAAACAACGTCGTCTTAAAAGGTTGCAGCGACGATAGCCTTCTTGAAGAAGACGGACAATTCAACTTGTCGAAACTCAACTACGTCGGCACTACGCTTGAAATCGCAAAAAGCGCAAAACTTCTGAACAGCCGCGTGTCGAACGGGCGCACCGTCGTCAGAATTTTTGCGGGCGGATCCACAATGGGAAGTCCCGTTGTTGAAGACAAAGCGGCGTTTAACGTGCAAGATGAGAAGATAAACGTGCATATTGAAAGTTGCGTGCTTTCAAACGCGCGCGAATTCATATTGAAAATCGGCAGTAACCGCGCGCTGAAACAAACAGACGAAGTGCAAAGATTCCTTTTTGACGCAAACGGAAACAAATATTCGCCTTACGATGAGAAAAACAAGACGGACAAATACTTCAACGACAATTATCTTATCAACGACGTTACGCTCAAAAACTCGGTGCTCGAAACGTCGGGGTTGTTCTCGGTCGGTATGGAAACGCACTTCTCGGGCGAATTCTTGTTAGGCGGCACGATAACGACGTGGAAAGATTGCGCGGCGACTTCGTATGCGTCGGCGCTTCGCATTGTCGGCGACGTGAAAATGCTTGACTGGAAAAACCTTTCAAACGTCGACAGCAGCACGCTTATCGAAGTTACCGGCGATGCAAATCCGTGGCTTTCGATGAACGTTGCGGAAATGATGAAAGAAGTCGCAAAGGTAAAGGAGGAATGCCGCGATATAATCCTGAACGTCGGAGGGACGGAATACGTCCACGGCGGCATAGCGTTTTACGGCGGCGGATATAACTATTCGTACCTTGACCTGACGGAAGCGAACGACGAAACAAAGCAGTTCGGCGTGTACGACGTCAATATCTCGGTGCTTGAAAACAGCAAGGACGAGAATATCCGAAATCAGGGCAAAATGTTGCCTTTGGCTGCGGGCGCGGGCGATTTCAGATTTTACCTTTATAATAATAAATCGAGTAGAAACCTGTCATGGCAGGAAAGCATAAAAAACCAAGAAAGCCAAGGGATGAAAATTCATCCCGTGGTAGCGGAGGATGTTAAATGAGCAAAAAAGGATTAAAAACAATGCTCGTGTGTATC
>ERZ1027061.1174-NODE-1174-length-10750-cov-3.773913_pt1 | contig 10750 bp, 6 predicted proteins | sample MGYA00519283_ERZ1027061 | MGnify/ENA primary metagenome ERZ1027061 (study PRJEB26926, sample SAMN06164849) | human gut metagenome | biome: ENVO:00009003; feature: ENVO:2100002; material: ENVO:00002003 | host: Homo sapiens | place: USA | collected 2012 ... | reverse complement strand
AGATGTAGGTGCCGGAAACGGTATCGAAGTCTATCTGAACGGCAAGTCGGTCATGAAACACCTCAACCCCTACCGCTGCAAGTTCCGTGAAGAGAAGGTGCTGCTGCCGCTTCAAAAAGGCCGTAACCAAATTGTGGTAAGAATGTACAACCGCTTCGAGAAAGAGACAGGCTACCTGCTTCGTCCGTCAGCGGAACAGGTTGTCTACAAGCAGAAATTCATTTTGCCACAAGTGGCAAAAGGGAAGCTTCATACGGTTGTGGTAAGACAGAACAATCTGCCATCCATCCATAAGGATACAGAATTATCCAATCTGAATGTAGAGGCAAGATAAAACTTTGCAAGAAATAAAAAGAAGTACCCCCTCCCCCGGATGTTTCTGTTATGAAATGTCCGGGGGAAGTAACCTGGCCGGCACATAATCAGTCCTGGTCCACACCGTTCCGATATCATGCTTTCTTCCTGTCCGCTTGATAATTCAGAATCACCCCTAACACTATCAACACGGAAAGTACCATCCATGCAACATTCAGAAAGATCCCTCTCCATTCCTGCCGGGTGATGAACTGTGAATACAAAGGCCGTATAACCGGAGCTTGAGGATGATGAAGCTTGCAACGGGAGCGGTCAATCGCTTTCTGGTAATCATCCAAATCAAAAGTACAACGCTCATAACATAGAACGGGTTGTCCTTTCTCATGCCTCACCGGAACCACCCATGCCTTAACTTCCCGCTCCTCATACTTATGGCGGGGCAATGAATCGGTAAATGCAGGAGCTACAGAAAAATGATATTGTTTCTGTTCCTTACGATAGCGGTGTCTGCCCATACTTCGCGTCACCTCACGAGTGACAGTCACACTGCTCTTTCTGGCATAATCCACTTCAAGAGTATCGAAAGTGAAATACAGGGCATTGTTCTCCGGATTATACAAATCGGTAACAGCATGATAACACACCACCTCGTCCGCCGAATGAAACAGCCAGTTCTGCAAAGGAATAGTGAAAGCCACACTTGCAACCGCCATTAATATAAGGAAAGGGACTTTCCATCTTGAAGCAACCATAAAAGCTCCCCCGGCAAGAGTGAGTAACGGAGGGAAAGCATACGTCGCAATTTGTAACCAACCACCCGGATTAAAACCCAGGATAACGGTGAACAAAATTCCCACAAAAGAAGGAATGAAAAGTAACAGTAACAGCTTTACAACCCAATTTTTCATATTCAATATTAGTTTTATCCTGCCAAAGATAGCAATATAATTCTTGTTGTCTAAATCAAATTAGTAAATATTTTATCTCTACAACAAGACTAGGATTCATGAAACTGACAGGGAAAAAACAATAAGATAAGACCGATAAAAAAATCAGCTGTAAAGGAGGAAATTTCCACCCTTACAGCTGATAACTTTATCTAATCTTGACTATTCAGACTTTCTTCCGCCTGTAACTACATCTCGCAAACAAGGGGAAAATATTTATTCGGCAATCGTCACATTCGTCACCCTTTCCAACCAGAAGCGGTTCCGGTTAGGATGGAACGGTTTGTATTCCGTATTCAACTTAATGGTGTTATTGCGGAAGACCAACCCATCGACAGACTTGGCATAAAGAATAGGAGCGTCGAAGGTTTCAAACTCATTGTCTTCAATCACAATGCCACCCTCGGGTCCGCCGTGGAAATATTGCTGCTGTCCCTTCAGGTCGGGAATCTCCGGATAGATGGAGATAACCGCATTGGTAAACTGGAACAGATTAGTCAGCGCGTTTACAAAACGGTTCTTACGGATAATGACATGACGGCAGGCACCGGTCTCAAACCAACCGTTGCAATCGCCGCAAAGCAGAATAGCAGCCCCCGAAGTATGGTCAAACAAGTTATTCTCGACGATAGTCTTGCGCGGGGTACTGAACAAAGAACCGCGTGCACGGTTATTACGGATCACATTGCCGGAAAACAAAACTTCAGGAGTCCATGTGAGGTTCTCTATTCCGAAACCACTTTGTTCATTAATTACCTGGTCTACCGGTTCCTGAAACGTAATCAGGAACTCTCGCGCGCCTTCGGTCTGTTCTTTGTCATAAGGACGGATAGAAATGATCTTATTCTGTTTTCCGACCAGTTCCATCGTATTCGAACGGATAAACTGCACCTCATCACCCGGGCATCCCCACTCGAATCCCCACGACTGACCATGCATATAGCGGCCCACCAAGGTACGGTCGTCCACCCGTTTCACCACTTTCAAATAAGTGCCATGTACATTGATGGCATCATCCATCATCCCCTCATACAACCCGTTGCAAGACACAATCTTACCCTTACAACCGGAAAAATGGGTCGCATCTGCCTGCGTGGTAAAATAACGCGGATCGGCATCCCCTTTCAAACATACGCCAAATTTCTCAAGTGTAATATTTTCACAAAGCTGTGCCAACAATCCCATGCCTTCCGCATAATGTACCTTCACATTCTCAATCGTTGTATTGACATCATGGGAAAGGAATATACCGGGTGTAGGACGTCCCCAGCCACGCATGGCCACCACTGTCCCCGGCACCAGACGGGCATCTTTCCACCCCGGAGCATGGATACGGCGCGGAGCCACCTCACTGGCTCCTTTCGTCGGACAACCTATGTCACTGGTATTGTAAACCAGATGTTTGGTATCCCCGTCAAAAGCAATTCCCCACGAGTGTCTCATGGTCCATCCTTCACCATAAGCCTCGAATATGGAATCTTTAGCAATGCGATAATCGACCCACGGAGCCGGTTCAAAAACAATTCCATCCTGCGGATCGTTTTCTACGATCTTCACCTGGGCAATATGGGGGTTCTCGAAATCGATGCTGAAGTTCTTTAACAGACAGTTTTCGGAACGCAACAAGGAAACAGGCAACATCCTGCCGTGAAATACAAATTCGGAACCTTGCCCGTCTAATGTCAGATTCTTCATGTCCTCTAATGCGATACCTACTTTCTTGGGATTCGTTTGGTCGTGATTGGAAATATAATACTCGCGCACAGCGGCTCCTTTTTCATGAAATTCATAACGCCCTTCGGGAAAACGGAGGATTACCTTCTCACCTTCCTTATATTCCGCCTTTATCTTGGCAAGCGCTTTTTGAAGAACCGGAGAGGCATTTTTACTGCTATTGGCTTTCAGACCGAAAGCAGAGATTTCATAGACTTTCTGAGCAGAAAGAGTGGTGCACGATAACACCAGACTCAATGATAAAACAGATAATAATTTCATTTTCAGTTAGAATTAAGAATTAATCGTATTGAAGTTTAAAGATACAGTGAAAGGAAATAGCCCAATCTATTAATCAGATTTGTTTAAATTATTTTAACATAGACTTAAAACAAAACACAAGCATGAAAAAGGCTTGAAAGCAACGTCTTTCTAATAATAGCAAAGAGGAAATGCAGCCCCAGCTGCACTCCCCCTTTCCTTATCCTTGTTACTATTTTTAAATAGAATGTTATAAAATTATTTTAGAAAGTGTCATGATATCCTTTCACCTTGTTCCAAGCATCCACACCACCCGTCCTCCAGTCTGGAGCAGATGCTTAAGAACAACATAAACTCGATACACTTCACTTAAATGCTACATTATTTGTCAGCTTCCGTCGCCCACTCTTTGGCTCCCCGTTCTTTCAGTTTAGCGGTGAATGCTTTGGCTTTTTCCATACTTGCCTGCTCTTCTTCCGGGCTTGCATAAGCGTGCTTGTAGCCTTTCACCACGTTCCATTCTCCACGAGTGAAGTCGGGGAACTCTACGGCAGCGCAGTTATTGTCCATAGATATCTCACCCAGTTCGGCCAGTGCGCACCACTCGGCAAGGTCATACACATCCATATCCAGAGGCAGACCATTCTGCAAACAATATACCAGACGGCTGTCCATGATAAAGTCCATACCCCCGTGTCCGCCTACCTCTTTGGCTATTTCACCATACTTCTTCAGAATAGGGTGCTGGTATTTCTCAACCAAAGCATCCATTTCAGCTTGTGGCAGGAATCCGTGTGAGCTGAGATTGTCCACCTTGGGTTGTACTCCTGAAGCACTCAGCTGATCAGCTCCCAATGCGTAGCCTTCTGTAGGATATTTGTTGGCGAACCCTTTCACACCTGTCAATTGATACAAACGGTTATAGGGTTGCGGAGTCATTACATTGTGTTGTATTTCGATCACTTTACCGTTTTCGGTACGAATCATAGTCGTAGTGTGATCTCCATTACGGAAATTAGTGCATTCTGAACCTGTTTTGGCTTCTACCAATCCTTTTCCTACTACTGATTTGGTATCCATGGCAGTCAGTGTCTTCATACGGTCGCCACGGTGAATATCCAAAACTTGTGCCACAGGGCCAAGGCCGTGTGTAGCATACACATCACCACGATGACGCATATTGAATTCCAGACGCCAGCCCAGTTTATCGTTTTCACCGTTTTTCCAGTAATAATCCCAGAAATCGCTGAGGTTGTGGATGTAAGCTCCTTGTGCGCGGATTACCTCACCGAACACACCGTTCTGCGCCATGTTCAGCGTATTCATCTCAAACCAGTCATAGCAGCAGTTTTCCAGAATGAAGCAGTGCTTGCGTGTTGTCTCGCTCAAGTTGACAAGATCCCAGCATTCCTGCAGGTTCATGGCAGAAGGTACCTCGATGGCTACGTGCTTGCCGTTCTCCAATGCACATTTGGCAATGGGGAAGTGGTGCAACCAGTCTGCGGCGATATATACCAAATCAATATCATCACGTTTACAAAGTTCCTCGTAACCTGTCTCACCCGAGTAGATTGCCGCTTTCGGCATAGAAGCTTTCTTTAAAATGTTCTGGCATGCTTCCGCACGTTTAGGGTCATAATCACAAAGCGCCACGATTTGGGTGCCGGGAATATGGGTGAAACGCGATACAGCTCCGGGACCACGCATTCCCAAGCCAACAAAGCCTACACGCACCACCTCCATTTTAGGAGCAGTAAGTCCGATCACGCTTTTTTGTCCGGCAGGACGTTCGGGGCTTTTTACAACAATAGTTCCCTCGTTCCACTCCCATTGCGTACCTTTATCGGTCGTATGAACAGTAGGAGCCTGAGGTGAACATGCACTCAGCACAACACATGCGCCGGCTACGAGTAATAGTTTGATTTTTTTCATGATAATTGTTTTATAAATAAATAATAAATGAATCGGTTTATGCACGAACACATAATAAATACGCCTATAAAGGACCTTTCCCCCCCAGTGGAAGTGTTTTTTTTAGAATCCATGTATTTCCATTCATTGTCATTCAGAAGGATAAACAAAGGCTTGCTGTCCATTGGACATGGAAAAACAAGCCTTTTTCATTGTTTATTCAAAAAAGTTGAAGAAAACAGAAAACATTAGTATCCAGGGTTTTGATCATCTTTCAACAGCGGATTCAAATCAATGGCCGTTAAAGGAATAGGCATTAGGAGCAAACGATCTCCCCATACTTTATCTATTACAACATATTTTTGCCATTCTTTTTTCACCGGATCAAATCCTCCACAAGGTGCTGTACTTTCGCCATTCATCGCCTCACGACAATATTCCAATCCGTAACGACGTATATCATCGTAACGATGACCTTCGGCTGCCAGCTCAATACGACGCTCATTGCGTACCAACTCAAGAGCCGCATCTTTTGACAGACTGTTCGGAACATTGGGCATACCGCAACGGTCGCGCAAATCATTCAAAGCATGCTGAACTTTTTCATCCCAACCATTATTTTGTACACGAGCTTCAGCATAAGTCAACAAAACCTCAGCATAGCGAATGATCGGATAATCCTCCACACTCTGCCAACCTTGATAAGGAGTAAGAGAAACCAACTTACGGTAATTATATCCGGTCCAAGATTCATTTCCATCTGATCCGGCTTTCAAAGGATCCCACATATAATAGAAATCACCGGAGAAGTCCGTTTCCTGCCATCCTTTCAATGGAAATAAAATAGAAGCATACAAACGGCTGTCACGATTACGGAACTCCTGCATATAAGGGATTGACTTGATGTCCAATGTAGGCACCTTTTCACGGAACACTGCCGGAGCAACCGATTTATAAGTTTCTCCCACCGGCTCTGCAAAATACTTCATCCACATATCGGCAAAACGTGCACGTCTGGTTTCTTCGGAAGGAATTTCAGGAAGAGTTTTTCCATCAATGCTCCAATAGGCATCCACCAGATCCTGCATGGGCTCAAAAGAAGAGTATCCAGATCCCATCTGACTGGGACGAATATATGTATAACGAGTCCAATCACAGTTATTATCATCTGCCATGTATTCACGTGTCAGGATATATTCAGGATTACCCGGATTGGCATTCTCTTTGTGCCACAAGGTTTCATAACTGAACAATCCTTTTACAAACTTGTCTTTGTCAATACCCACTTCAGCAAAATCAATATATTTCTCCATTTCATCAGCTTCCTGCTGTTGTGCCGCATTCAAAGAAGTTACACGGAACAAGGAATGATGTCCTTCCGATATCACTTTGCCGGCAGAAGCCTCAGCCTCTATATAGTTACCGAAATAAAGGGCAGCGCGGGCACGCAAAGCCAAAGCAGCGGCACGGGTAATACGGCTTGACTCATACAAATAACTGCCATCATATTCATCAGGAAGTATTTCGGCTATTTCATTCAGCTCGCTCAAAATAAAAGCCTGTACTTTTTCTGCCGGATCGCGTTTTGCATAAGGTGCATTATATTCGGGCACATCAGTAAAAAGATAGGCCTTGCCAAACTTCGTAGTCAGTTGTAAATACTGCCAGGCACGGAAGAAACGGGCTTCTGCCTTCATACGTTCCTTCAGTCCTTCACTGATATCACATTTATCTACATTGATGATAAAATTATTGGCTATGCGGACTGTACTATAACCATAACCAAAATCATTCCCTGCCGTGATACCATTGGTTTGTACCAACTCATAGGGACCTTCCCACGGTTTATGGCTATGCGCGTTATCGGTATACATTTCATCCCAGATATCCATGCCCGGGAGTTCTGCATACAACGCGTTCAATCCATTCCAAGCATCTTTCTCGTTTTTCCAGAAAGTCTCGGTAGATATATCAGAAGGTGGAACAACGTCCAAATCACATGAAACCATAGATGCACACAGCAGTGCAGAAAATGTGATATATTTAATGTTGAATTTCATAATTTTATTTTTTTGAATTAGAATGATACGTTAACACCAAAGGCTACAGATTTAGCACCAAAAGCACTGATACCACGTCCGGTAGAGGATTCGGGATCAAAGTCCTTCATGTCTTTGTCGGCACGGAAGGTAAACAAGTTCTCGCCGGTAAGGAAGAATTTAAGGGAAGACAATCCCCAACGAGTTACCGCATCCTTCGGAACCATATATCCCAAGCTGATGGTCTTAATACGGAAGTAATCGGCATCAAATAACTGGTAATCAGAGAAATGCTTATTATATTCATCATAGTAATTACCTCCATACAAACGGGGACATGCTGCATTTGGATTCGGATTATCTTCATTCCAACGACTTAAATGATACTTTCTCGGATTAGAATTCAACATAAAGGCAAACACCTGTTCTGACTCAAAAGCCACACTGGTACCGGAAACGCCTTGGCCAAATGCCGACAATTCAAAATTCTTCCATTGCAAATTGATATTTATACCATAAGTAAAATCGGGTACATCTTTGCCAATAATAGTGCGGTCATCATCGGTAATGTCATCTCCCCATTCCACATTTTCACGCTGGGGTACATACTTAATGTCACCGGCATTAGGCTTGCGTCCGTATTTATAATAATGTCCCGCATCAATCTCTTCCTGGGTATACAGTCCATCCGTTTCCAGGCCATAATAAGAACCGATGGCTTCTCCTTCTTTCAGAATATATCTGACTACATCTCCACCATTCTGTATCATATTGTCTGATCCGGCCAAGGTTACGATTTCATTGTTATTAGTAGCAATGTTACCACTTACAGAATAAGACAGGTCACCAATCTTATTGCGGTAGGTTACTGCCAATTCAAAACCTGTATTACGGACTTTGGCCAAATTCATAACCGGTTTTGTCCAAATACCCGTTTCTGCCGGAACGTTATAGCCCAACAAGATATCTTTAGTATTTTTGATATAATAATCGGCAGTCACACTTAGTTTATTATCGAACAAATCTACATCCAAACCGAAGTCCGCCAAAGCTACAGTCTCCCAACCCAAAGTCTTGTTAGTAATCTGCGCTTCAAGCACCCCCTTCACCGGCTCATCATTAAAATTATAATTTGCATTGCTGCTCAGCAATTCAAAATAGTCATAATATCCTACATTGTTGATATTACCCAACGTACCATACGAAGCTCTCAGTTTCAAGTTATTCAGCCAAGCTATCGGTTTCATGAACGATTCTTCGCTGATACGCCATCCGGCGGAGAAAGAAGGGAACCATCCCCAACGGTTGTCCTTATGGAAACGCGAGGAAGCATCAGCACGAAGATTGGCTTCAAACAAGTAACGGTCTTTATATGAATAGTTTATACGACCAAAGTAAGAAAGCATTTTGCTCTCCACAATACCACGTCCATCAGGTAAATCTTTTGAAATATTATTACCTTGTTCTATATCTTCCAGACCATCGCTTACAAAATCTGTTCGTTTACTATATAACCGTTCAGACTTATAATGCTCGTAGGATGTACCAACCAGAAAATTCACCGCATGTTGTCCCAGTTTCAAATCATACTTGGCAGTAAGAGTAGTCATCATATTGCTGTTGCTGATCCAATACATACTCATTGAGTTCGGACTACTGTTGCCCGTACCGGGAATTTCCTTTCCTGTTTCAAAATGTACTACTTCAGGATACTCAGCCGAATAACTCTTGCTTTTATATTCATAACGCTTATAATCCAATTGTCCCGAAATGACCAAGTTCTCAATAGGTTTCAAATCAAAACCCAAATCATACATGGTATTTTCCGTAGTACTTTTGCTCCAGTTGTCAAAACTAAGCGTACGGAGTGGATTACTATTCATAAAGGTTTGTGTTGCATCCTTACCTCCGGCTATACTACCCCATTCGCCATTAGACTGCTGAGCCACCATAATAGAAGGAACCAAAACAAAATTGGCAATCCATGGAGTGCCGTTTTTTGTATCGGAACTATTACGAATATACTTCACTCCGGTTTTCAAAGTCAGCCATTTGGTGACATCACTTTGAAGGTTAAGATTCAGATTATAACGATCGTCAGTAACCCCCGGCATGAAATTATCATTAAATACATAGCCCACACTGCTAAAGAAACGTACTTTCTCACTGCCTCCGCTAAAGTTCAAAGAATGTTGGGTAGTCAGCACATGTTTGTCCAATACCAGATCAGCCCAATTCGTATTTGGATAGTAATCGGGATTGCTGCCATCTCTAAACCATCCGATTTCTTCATTCGTATAAGCCTGATTTTTTCCTCCTGAAGGATTGGCGTTATATTTAGCTTCATTTAATAAGGTCGCATAATCCCATGAATCAAGGACATCCGGTAAATAAGTCGGAGTTTTGACTCCGACATATCCACTATAAGCCACATTCATTTTCTCTGCCTTTCCTCCTTTAGTCGTAACCAATACAACTCCATAGGCTGCACGAGAACCGTAAATGGCCGAGGAAGCAGCATCTTTCAAGAATGAAATTGACTCAATCGTGTTCGGATCAAGATTGGAAAATACCGTAGCATCTGCAATAGCACCATCGATCACATATAATGGAGCAGAAGTTCCCAAATTACCACGACCACGGAAATTAATAGAAGGTGTTGAACCCGGACGAGAAATAATAGTTACACCGGGAACGGTTCCTTGTATGGCAGACAAAACATTAGTCTGCACACGGTCTTTGATATCATCTGTACTGACAGAAGCAACAGCACCGGTCAAGTTTACTTTCTTTTGAGTACCGTAACCAATCACTACCACTTCATCCAGTGTTTTCGTGTCTTCTTTCAACGTTACATTATAAGAAGCAACTCCAGATTGCAGTTTTACCACCTGAGGAAGATAGCCGATATAGCTAATCTGTAATTCATTACCCGAAACAGTCAATGTAAAATTACCGTCGAAATCAGTAATTGTACCATTGGTCGGAGCTCCTTTCTCTACTACAGAAGCACCGATGATAGGCTCTCCCAAAGCATCTTTCACGCAACCCGTTATTTTCTTTGCTTTTTGCTGTTGTTGTTTCTCTACAGCAACCACAGCATTCGCCTTTGATACAATGATCTGATTATTTACTATCTTATAAGTATAACCAGAATTTTTAAACATCTGGGCCAAGACTTGTTCAATAGTAGCATTCTGAGCCTTTACTGAAACCTTTTTGTCCAGTTTGATCTGATTGTCATTATAGAAAAAAGTATAGTCACTTTGTCCTTCCACTTCCTGCATAATCGTATGCATGGAAACATTTGACTTATTCAATGAGATGGTACCAGATTGGGCATTAACAGGTATTGCACAAACAGCACACGCCACTAAGGCACAAAAAAGTTGCCTTTTTACTTTTTGCGGATAAAATAACCGCTGGTTCGTTTTTTTCATAAATACATAATTCTTTATTAGACTAAAATCAACATGATTTTCAAAATACAGTGATAGAGACTATGGATAGTCAAGCCTGTCTACAGTAGTTTCTGTCTCTTATACACATCTCCGAGCCCACGAG
>ERZ1027061.1163-NODE-1163-length-10778-cov-5.316889_pt1 | contig 10778 bp, 8 predicted proteins | sample MGYA00519283_ERZ1027061 | MGnify/ENA primary metagenome ERZ1027061 (study PRJEB26926, sample SAMN06164849) | human gut metagenome | biome: ENVO:00009003; feature: ENVO:2100002; material: ENVO:00002003 | host: Homo sapiens | place: USA | collected 2012 ... | reverse complement strand
GACAGGTGTAAAAATATGGTATAGTTGAATAAAATGCAGAGCTTGATTTAACAAAAATGACATAAGAGTGCCTTTTTACTGATAATGTGATAATATAGTCAGATAGAAAATAATGTAAATATCATAATAAAAAGGGCATGGTGATTGAATATGAAGATAGTTGTTTTAGATGGCTGCGCAGCCAATTCCGGTGATATAAGCTGGGACAGTCTGGCCCAGTATGGGGAACTTACAGTGTATGACAGGACGGATGATGCGGATGTGATTGCCAGGATTGGTGATGCGGAGTTGATTACCACCAACAAAACAGTTATAGACAGACATGCGATGGAGTCGTGTCCTAAACTGAAATACATAGGCGTTCTCGCCACAGGTTACAATGTCGTGGACCTGGATGCGGCAAAGGAGCATGGGATAGTGGTGACAAATGTACCGGCGTACAGCACTGATGCGGTGGCTCAGTTCACATTTGCCCTTCTGCTTGAACTGGCAAATCAGGTCGGTGTCCACAACAGTTCCGTGAAGGACGGTGGCTGGGTCAGAAGTAAAGATTTTTCATACAGCGTGATGCCGACGATGGAGCTTTACGGAAAGACGATGGGGATCATCGGATATGGAAGTATAGGACATAGGGTAGCTGATATAGCCCATGCATTTGGCATGAAGGTTCTGGTGAGCAGCAGAACTGAGAAGAAACTTCCGGAGGGCGGATGGATAAGATGGGTCAGCCGGGAAGAACTGTTTGCAGAGGCGGATGTGATCAGTATACATTGTCCGCTGTTTCCTGAGACAAAGGGCATGATAAATAGAGAAACAATAGGGCTTATGAAGAGAACGACATTGGTGATAAATACGGCGAGGGGCGGCTGCATCGTTGAGCAGGATCTTGCGGATGCGCTCAATTCGGGACGCATAGCCGGTGCTGCAGTGGATGTGGTATCGCAGGAACCGATGAAGGAGGATAATCCGCTGCTCACTGCAAAGAATATCATTATAACACCTCATATTGCCTGGGCTCCGCGGGAAGTTCGACAGAGACTGCTGCAGATAGCAGGGGACAATATGGGCGCATTTTTGGCTGGACATCCGATAAATGTGGTCAACAGGTAAATAATAGACGATAAAGAATAACTCTTATGCCTTTTGGAAGGGGGATATGTGTAGATGGAGAGCAGTTCATTTGAGGATGTGAACAGACTTGTCAGGGATGAGTTATATGAACATATGGATCTGGAATTTGGCAAATATCTTGCCATGAACCTGCCCGGATGCGGCAATGTGATCGGAGTCAGACTTGATGATCTGAAAGAGATCGCGCAGCAGATCGCGGAGATCAACTGGAAGGAGTACCTGAAGCATGCACCGGACGACACACTGGAGGACGTTGTGCTACAGGGGCTGGTCCTTGGATATGCACAGGGAAAACTTGAGGAGATACTTGCGTATGCGGATGAATTTGTGCCAAAGATAGACAACTGGTGGGTGTGCGATTCGTTCTGTGCCAATTTTAAGGCTGCATCCATGTATCAGGAGATAGTGTGGGAATTTATCATGAAATATATGGGTGACTCTGAATTGAATCCGGAATGGAGAAAGAAACAACAGGAGGCAGAAGTTCCGGAAGGTCAGGGAGGAATAGCCGTGGGAACATGGCAGGATATGTCTGATGATTTTAGACTCAGGTTTGTGGCTGTCATGTTAAAGTGCTATTACGTCAACGACAGATACATTGACAAATGTCTGTATGCATTTGAACATATGCAGGACGGTGGTTACTATGCAAAGGATGGGGTGGCATTTGGACTTGCGGAGAGTTATTTTGTGTTCCCGGATAAGACCATTGATTATATAAAGAAAGCTAAGTTTGAGAACAGGATATTGGAGATGACAAGGGACAAGATCGAGAAGATCTACAGACTTCCTGAGGAGGATGTGGAGAGATTTTCGAAGATGCTGCAGTAAGGACGCTCTAAAAATAAAATAAATCTACAAGGGGCAGTCAGATGCCATGAATAGCGTGAATATATTAATATAGAGAAGGACATCATATGTGCAGGAGGAATTCTTATGGAGAATTGGAATGCATATATGGATGTCCTTTTTGTTTTACAGGAGATCCGGAGGATAGGAGACTCTATCTGGCTGTATGCCATAATACTGCTGCTGGTGACGGCTGCGGTGATACTCATCGCCGTGAAACTTAGGGGCAGGCGTGAAAATGATGGCGATGCTGTGGACGGGGATGGAGAAATAGACAATAATGACAGAGCACCAAATGACAGAAATGTGGGAGATAAAAATTCAAGTGACAGAAGTGCAGATAACAGAAATATGAATGAATCAGGAATACTGGCAATCATCATAGACGCCCTGGGAGGAATGGATAATATATATAACCTGGCGTGCAGTGATACAAGGCTGAGAGTAACGGTGAATGACGGAGCACTTGTGAACCGTATGAGACTTAAATCTTCTGGCGCGCTGGGGGTTCTTGCTAAGGGGCGGCAGATTCAGGTGTTTTATGAAGATCAAGTGGAACGCATTTGCGGGGAGCTTAAGAGATATATTGAGAGTCACAGATATGTTGAATCGGGTAAGGAGATTGATTATGAAAGAGTGCTTAAGAAAGTGTATGTGTCTGTTGAAGGTGATGTTGTGCGCGTATCTGATATTCATTGCATACAGGACGTGGGAGACGGGTGTATCGGCGTGTGTGCGATTCGAGCCGCACGGGGAGAGATCAGAGCGCCGTTTGACTGCAAGGTTAGATATAGTAAAACCAGAGCAGGGCAGATAGTGTGTGTATCGAAGGAAGGATATACGGTAGAGATTTATCTTATAGCTGAAGGGCAGAGGGATTGGCAGAAGGTAAGACAACCCATAAATATAAGGTTGAAGTGTGACGAGAACGTGAGTGTCAGAAAAGGAGAATTGCTGGCAGAATATCCATATGAGACATTTGCGGGGATGGGTGATCAGATATATGTGATGATGGAGGCTTATGTCTGTGGAAACTCAGGTTCCTATGTTGGCAGCAGAGAGGAAACTGTGGACTGCAGATGCCACCTGACAGTCAATGCAGGTGAGAAGGTAAACTATGAGTATGTGGCCTGTGAGATAGTTGAGTGATCCCTGGATGATAACAGTGATGTTGTGGCAGAAAGATATCTGCTCATACCTTAATAGGATCACATGTGTTAATCTCGGACTGCGCGTTCGATTATTCCGGCCAGAGTATCGATAACCTTTGCAGGATCCTGATCCTTGTACTTCAGGAATGTGTATGCACAGCCCTGAATGAACATGGAAAGCTCGACATTCTTGGACAGATCATCGCGGAATTCAGGACGCACATCATAGATCTTCTCCTTGATGAGTGCATCAAGTTTGTTGGTGAGTATGCCGTAGCTTCTGTTGTCATCCGGAAAGAGAATAGAGAACAGATGTCCCTGATTTATAAATGCGCTGCACAGCTGGCGGCTTGCCTCAGCCGGATTAGTCAGCATGTATTCAGGGTTAGGGATATCTCCTATGAGAGACAGAAGGGCATCGTTTTCAAGATATTCGGACAGATCATAGATATCCTGAAAATGCAGATAGAATGTTTGCTTGCTGATGTTCGCCTTTTCAGTAAGTTCTTTCACAGTGATCTTTTCAACAGGTTTGGTTGCGCGCAGTTCTATGAAAGCGCTGAATAAACTGTTGCGGGTTCTCTGAATTCTTCTGTCCATAAAAGCTCCTTTCTGATCTCCATTGATGTGGCCAGCATAATGGTAAATTTATAGTCTGTATATGGCTGATTTTTTATAGAATACATCAAAATGAATATATAGTCAAAAGGGAGTGCCAAATTCTGTTAATTATCAATAATTGCCTATAGTCAATTATTTTACCTTTGTCTATAACAGTGTATTCATATGGATCTGAAACGGAGTTATACTAATTGCAAGTTTACTACAGTCAATAAGTATGCTGATCTTAAGCGGATACTGACTGAAAGGGATAAGATGGCGAGAGTTATTATGGAGGGATTGTTATGGATCTGTATGAATTTTATTCGGGAAAGTGCTTTGATGCCTACAATGAGATGGGTGCCCATGTTGTGAAGGAAAGCGTGGGTAAGAGCAGAAAGAAGACGGCTACAGGGGTAAATTTTGTGACATATGCACCTAATGCGGAATCAGTGACGGTGACAGGAGAATTCAACTCTTGGGGAGAGACTGCTATGGAAAGATGTTATGACGGCAGCTTTTTCAAATGCTTTGTGCCCGGAGCTGAGGTTGGGCAGATGTACAAATATAAGATATATCAGAGGGATGGACATTGCGTTGACCACTGCGACCCATATGGATTTGGAATGGAGCTACGTCCGGCATTTGCATCTGTGATAAGGGACATGGACGAGTATACATTTGGCGATGCCAGATGGATGCGGACTAGAAATGAGTGCAAGGGAGGTCCGCTCAATGTCTATGAGATGCACATGGGTTCATGGCACTGTAAGCCGGTGTACGACGAGAGCGGAAAGCAGCTCACCCCAGAGGAGGTCATCGAGGCTGACAGAGTGTCTGAGGGCTGGTATACATACAGGGAGATAGCACCTATGCTCGTGGAATATCTAAAGGAACAGGGGTACAACTATGTGGAGTTTATGCCTCTCTCAGAGCATCCGTGTGATGAGTCATGGGGCTATCAGAATACGGGTTTCTTCAGTCCAACGGCGAGATATGGGACAGCAAATGACCTGAAATTTTTGATCGATACTTTGCATAAGAATGGCATAGGTGCGATCATGGATTATGTGCCTGTGCATTTTGCACTGGATGGATACGGACTTGCAAAGTACGATGGGACTAATCTGTATGAGCATCCTACTGACGATGTGGGATACAGCGAGTGGGGCAGCAAGAACTTTATCCATTCAAAAGGAGAGGTTCAGACTTTTTTAAAGAGTGCGGCAAATTACTGGCTGACAGAGTATCATTTTGACGGGCTCAGGATGGATGCCATAAGCAGGATAATCTACTGGATGGGCGATGAATCCAGGGGTGTAAATGACCGAGCCGTGGAGTTCATAAAGGGACTTAACCAGGGGCTGAAGGAGAGACATCCTTCATGTATACTCTGCGCAGAGGATTCAACAGATTACAAGGGGACGACCAAAGAAGTAAAGTATGGCGGTCTCGGCTTTGATTATAAATGGGATATGGGATGGATGAACGATACTCTGAACTTTTTCAGGACTCTTCCGTTCTGCAGAGGGGATCAATATCATAAATTATCGTTTTCCATGATGTACTTCTACAACGAGAGATATATGCTGCCGCTCTCCCATGATGAGGTTGTTCATGGCAAGGCTACCATAATCCAGAAGATGGCCGGTTCATATGAAGAAAAGTTTCCAAATGTCAAGGCGCTCTATGCATATATGTACGCGCATCCCGGCAAGAAACTCAACTTCATGGGCAACGAGATAGCTCAGTTTCGTGAGTGGGACGAAAAGCGAGAGCAGGACTGGGATATCCTCAAGTACCCTAATCACGATTCGTTCAACAGATATATAAAGGATCTGAACAGGCTCTACATGAAAGAACCTGCTTTGTCGGAGTGGGATGATGATCCGAATGGATTTGACTGGATACTCTGCGGCAAAGAACAGGATGTGGTATATATTTTCCAGAGGGTTGTTAATGACAACAAGATAGTTGTCGTGCTCAACCTCTCAGGCAATATGTACAAGGATTATCATTTCAGATACGGTGAGGGTGGTTCCATGAAAGTCCTGATGAACACAGATTGGAATAAGTATGGCGGCAACACCAAGGACACTGTAAAGAGCATCAAGGGCATGTGCGGCGACTTCGGATTTGACCTGCCGGCACTTTCGGCAATGTATCTTAAGCCGGTGGACTAGGAAATGTGAATCATTGAGACAAAATAAGTAGTTGCCTGATATATACAATCCATGTTATAAGTGAAAAACAACAATTAATGATATTATTACAAAGACAGGCACTTTATGGTGTAGAAATGGTCTGAGGCATATGCCTCAGACATCTATGCTATAAAGTGCCGTCCGTCAGACAAGGAGAATTTATGATATTAGATGTAAGTAATCTCAGCCACGGATTTGGTGACAGGGCGATATTTGAAAATGTATCATTCAGACTGCTGGCAGGTGAACATATAGGGCTGGTAGGTGCGAATGGCGAGGGTAAATCAACATTTATGAATATAGTGACAGGCAGTCTTATGCCGGATGAGGGAACTGTGACATGGGCAAAGAACGTGAAGGTCGGATATCTTGACCAGCATACAGTTCTGGAACCGGGAATGACCATAGGCGGAGTTCTGAGGGATGCATTCTCCAGACTGTTTGATATGGAGAAGAGGATAAATGAGATATGTGATAAGCTTGCCGATGTCACGGACGAGGAGGAGATGAACGCGCTGCTTGAGGAGATGGGACTTCTTCAGGATCTCCTGGACAGCCATGACTTCTATATAATAGATTCCAAAGTTGAGGAGGTTGCCAGAGCGTTTGACTTGCTGCAGCTGGGGCTTGACAAGGATGTGACGGAATTGTCGGGTGGTCAGAGGACAAAAGTCCTGCTGGCGAAGCTTCTGCTTGAGAAACCGGAGATCCTTCTGCTTGATGAGCCGACAAACTATCTGGATGCTCATCACATAGAGTGGCTCAAGAGATACCTGCAGGAGTATGAAAATGCGTTTATACTTATCTCGCATGATATTCCGTTCCTAAATTCGGTTGTAAATATCATATATCATATGGAAAATTGCCAGCTCAACAGATATGTGGGCGACTATGACAAGTTCCAGGAGGTCTATGCGGTGAAGAAATCCCAGCTTGAGGCTGCATATAGAAAACAGCAGCAGGAGATTTCGGAGCTTAAAGATTTTGTGGCGAGGAATAAGGCGAGGGTTGCCACCAGAAATATGGCGATGTCCAGACAGAAGAAACTTGACAAGATGGATGTTATCCAGCTTGAGCGCGAGAAACCAAAACCGGAATTCAACTTCAAAGAGGCGAGGACCTCTGGTAAGGTTATATTCGAGACAGATGATCTGGTGATAGGATATAGTAAGGAAAAGCCGCTCTCCAAGCCGATGAACCTCCGAATGGAACGAGGCGACAAGATAGCTATCACAGGTACAAATGGTATTGGTAAGACGACGTTCCTCAAGAGTGTGCTGGGGCTTATCCCTGCCATATCAGGCAAGGCGCAGCTTGGAGATTATCTTCATATCGGATATTTTGAGCAGGAGGTAAAAGCGAGTGAGAACACCTGCCTTCAGGAGATATGGGAGGAATTCCCGGGATATACCCAATATGAAGTGCGCGCGGCTCTTGCAAAGTGCGGACTCACCACCAAGCATATAGAGAGCAAGGTGAAGGTTCTCTCAGGCGGAGAACAGGCAAAGGTGAGACTGTGTAAACTAATCAACTCTGATACAAATGTACTTTTGCTTGATGAGCCGACTAACCATCTGGATGTGGATGCCAAGGATGAACTGAAACGTGCGCTCTCAGAGTATAAGGGTTCTATACTTCTCGTGTGTCATGAGCCGGAATTCTACGATGGGCTTGTGACGGATGTGTGGAATCTGGAGCAGTATACATTATTACAGTAGATGATGAGGCGCAGGAATCAATTTAAGATAAGAAGATGGAGATGCTGAATGGATATACTTGAAAGTCTAAAGAATAAACTGCTTGTAGCAGATGGCGCGTTTGGAACATGTTATGTTGCAATGTATGGTGAGCAGGGGACGGTTGCCCCAGAACTTGCAAATATACGCCATCCTGAGCGTGTGCTTGAGATACATAAGGAGTACGTGAAGGCGGGAGCCGGACTTATAAGAACCAATACATTTGCCGCAAATACAGCAAGTTTAGATGCGGATATGGATTATGTGATCGCAAATGTGCGATCGGCCGTGAAACTTGCCAGACAGGCTGCGGCGGATGCAGATGCTGACGATAAAGTCTGCATAGCCGGCGACATAGGACCGGTTCCGGGAGATGCGGGACTCGGTCTTGCTGAGAGAGTCAGACAGTATAAGGTGCTCGGTGAGACGATGCAGGACATGGGAGTGGACGTCATCTGGTTTGAAACGTTCCCGGAATTCAATGTGCTTGAGCCGGTTGTTAAGTACTTGAAAGAGCGGAAGGACACACCGATCATGGTATCGTTCTGTGTGAATCAGTTTGGATACAGCAATGGAGGATTTTCAGCCAGGGCACTTTTGACACAGGCTGCAGATGATCCAAACGTTGATTGTGTGGGATTTAACTGTGGAGTGGGACCGTATCATATGCTCCAGCTGCTCAGAAAACTGAATATTGATTGTGGAAAGCCTATATCCGTCATGCCGAATGCCGGATATCCGAAATTTACGCAGAGCAGACTGGTGTTCAATGACAATAAAGAGGGATTTATAGACAAGATACAGGACATATCGGCACTGGGAGTTGATATCGTAGGCGGGTGCTGCGGAACTAATCCGGAATACATAAAACAGATTATGGCCAGGGTTGAGTCCGGAGATATTGCGAAGACCGTCAAGACACATGTGGAAAGGATACACGCTGCCAGTCTTGAAAAGGATAATTTTCTCAATGAACGTATGGAGCACTGTAGTTTAAATGCCGGAAAAACATGTGCGCACAAGCTGATCGCTGTCGAGCTTGCCCCTCCGGTGGACGACAATGATCAGAAACTGCTTGATGCGGCACACACGCTTAAGCAAGCGCATGTGGATGTAGTGACATTTCCTGATTCCCCTTCTGGAAGAACCAGAGCGGATTCGATACTCATGGCTGAGAAAGTTCAGAAGGAGACGGGGCTTCGCGTTATGCCGCATCTGTGCTGCAGAGATAAAAATGCGATAGCGATAAGGGGAAGTGTTCTGGGGGCACAGCTGAATGGTATCAGGGATTTCCTTGTCATAACCGGGGATCCGGTTCCGGTTATGTTCAGACAAACTACGAGAAGTGTGTTTAATTTTGATTCAGTTGGAATGATGAAACTGCTGCAGACGATGAATGACGAAGTGTTTAGCGCGGACAAGATAACCTACGGCGGCGCTGTCAACCAGAACAGGTTAAATACCAGATTCGAGACAGACAGGATAAAGAGGAAGATGGAGGCAGGAGCTGAATTCTTCTTGACACAGCCGGTATTTTCAAAGCAGCAGGCACAGGTGCTCAGGGATATGAAGGCAGAGACCGGTGCGACTATACTTGTGGGAGTGATGCCGTTGGTGAGTCGGAGAAATGCCCTTTTCATGAAAAATGAGATGGCGGGCATAGAAATCCCGGACGAGATCATAGAGAGATATGGCGAGAATGCGACGAGGCAGGAAGGTGAAGACTGCGGTATCCAGATAGCCAGGGAGATACTGGAGTACACTGCGGATTTTGCAGATGGATATTACTTCTCGTTCCCATTTAACAGGGTACATATGCTGGCACATATCGTTGACTAAAATGTGAGTCAAGGTTATTATGATATAAAATATAAGATGCGCGGGTGCGCAGAAAGGAACAGACATGGATTACAATAGTTTAAGTCTCAAGATGCATGAGGAGCATAAGGGTAAGGTAGAGGTAGTGTCTAAAGTGTCAGTAAAGAACAGAGATGATCTGAGCACAGCGTACACACCGGGCGTTGCAGAGCCTTGCAGAAAGATTCGTGACAATAAGGCTGACGTGTATAAATATACATGCAAGGGCAACATGGTTGCCGTAGTATCAGATGGAACGGCGGTTCTCGGCCTTGGAGATATAGGACCTGAGGCAGCTATCCCTGTTATGGAAGGCAAATCCATACTCTTCAAGGAGTTCGGTGGAGTGGATGCATTCCCGATCTGTCTTGACACGAAGGATGTGGACGAGATCGTTGAGACTGTAAAGCGCATTGCTCCTGTATTTGGCGGAATCAATCTGGAGGATATATCAGCTCCTAGGTGTTTTGAGATAGAGAAAAGACTCAAAGAGGAACTAGACATCCCTGTGTTCCATGATGATCAGCACGGTACAGCTATCGTTGTGTCTGCTGGACTTATAAATGCGTTAAAGCTTGTCGGCAAGCCGTTTGACGAGGCAAATGTAGTTATCAACGGAGCTGGCTCAGCGGGTATATCAATATGTAAACTCTTACTTCAGCTTGGAATAGGCAATGTAGTTCTTGTGGACAAGCAGGGTGCTCTGTGTCCTGGACAGGACTGGATGAACCCGGCTCAGGCAGAGATGGCTGAGATAACCAACAAGGACAGACAGACAGGCTCTCTTGCTGAGATCATGAAGGGCAAGGATGTATTTGTCGGAGTTTCTGCTCCGAACATAGTGACAGCAGAGATGATAGCATCCATGGCAGCGGATCCTATAGTATTTGCAATGGCCAACCCAACACCTGAGATCATGCCTGAGGAGGCTGCAAAGGGCGGCGTCAGAGTCATGGCTACAGGACGCTCAGATTATCCAAACCAGATCAATAATGTACTCGTATTCCCTGGAATATTTAGGGGTGCCCTAGATGCCAAGGCAACAGGCATAACGGAGGAGATGAAGATGGCTGCAGCCAAGGCGATAGCTTCCATAGTCACAGATGAGGAGCTTAAGGAGGATTACATCATACCAGGTGCATTTGATGACAGAGTTGCTAAAGTAGTTGCCAAGGCTGTTGCAGATGAGGCTGTAAAACTTGGAATTACAAAGTAAAGATTGAATCATAGCAATATAGACAATCTATAAT
>ERZ1027061.1159-NODE-1159-length-10802-cov-3.258025_pt1 | contig 10802 bp, 11 predicted proteins | sample MGYA00519283_ERZ1027061 | MGnify/ENA primary metagenome ERZ1027061 (study PRJEB26926, sample SAMN06164849) | human gut metagenome | biome: ENVO:00009003; feature: ENVO:2100002; material: ENVO:00002003 | host: Homo sapiens | place: USA | collected 2012 ... | reverse complement strand
GCATCTGGGCGGCCTGCTGCGTGCTGTGGGGCTTGCCCAGCACCCGGCCGTCGATGGACACCACTGTGTCCGCGGCGATGACCAGGTCGTCCTCCGCCGCGCCGGCGGCCAGGCCGCCCCAAAACGCCTGCTCATTCGTTCCGCCCCGCTCGATCACGTCCTTTGCCTGGTTTGAGGCTGCGGACGCGCCCATGAAGAAGGTGGCAGCCGTCGGCACGCCCAAGGCAGTTGCCGCGCCCACCTGTACCGCACTGTCTGCCACGCTCATACCCGTCTGGTAGAGGAAGGAGGCCACATTCTGCCCGAACAGTTCCCAGTCCGTGTTCTCCTCGATCTCCTTGGAGACCGTCCCCCGGACGGTGCTCACAAAGTTTGTGGCGTCCATGTTGTAGACGTTCATGGGTACATAGGTCTGCAGGTTTGAAGGGTCGCTGGTTCCGATACCGCCCACCATCGTTTTCAGGTAGTCGATGCCCTGGAAGGGGGAGACAAGCACGGTTTCCGCAGAGGACAGGATCGGGTGCTCTTTCGCCCAGGTCTCCCACTCCTGCACGCTCTTTTCGTATTCCTCCGCGTCCCGCTGCATCTGCTCGAACTGCGCCATTCGGTCGTAGTCGTACTCCTCCGCCGCCATGCGCTCCACGGCCTGTTTTTTCTTCTCCTCCAGTTCCTGGTACAACTCGTAGATGTTGTTGTACCCGCCGTCCGTCCGCGGGGTGTAGGCCCCGCCGGCGCCGGCGATGGCGTACTGGTCGATGGCCTTCTGGTCCAGGCCGTATTTGTCCGCAAGGTACTTTTTGTACTCCTCGACGGCCGCGGCGTCTCCGCTTCCGTTGAAGGTGAAAGCCATTACCTCTGTTACCTTGTCCATGTCCTCCTGCAGCATGGTCGCCTCGTTGTAAAGGCTGGACATGTCCTCGCTGGCGTCCAGGCTTTCCCGCTTTGCCTGGTTCTCTGCGTAGTAATACTGTGCCGCCAGGTCGTTCAGGGCTTTACTGTACCGCTCGTAGTCGGCCTCCGCCGCCTCCAGTTTCGCACTCCACTCCGCCCTCTGGTCCTCTGTCCCGTACCGCCGGATGCCGGACATGATGGTTCTTGCCTCGTTCCGCTCCTTTTCTGCGGCCTCGGCCAGGGGCGTCAACTCGTCCACCCGCTCCTGGATGCCCTCCGGACTGTTGAAGTAGGTGTACTGCTCCACCAGGTCGTTGTATGCCTCCAGGTCCGCCTGGAACTGCGCCAGGCTCCGGTTGTAGGCAGTCGCATTTGCCTCCGTCGGATCCGCGTCGTAGGCGGAGCGCAGCGTGTCCAGTTGTGCCCTGTAGGTGGTCAGTTTCTCCTGTCCGCTGGTCAGTTCCGCCGCCACCTGCTCGTACCGCTCAAAGGCCGGTGCCGTCTCGTCGATCTGTGCAAAACTGCTGGCCGGTTTCACGCTGAACTGGTAGTTGCTTCCGCCGTAAGCGTCAGGTCCGTATTCCGCGTCCACGCGCTCCCTGGCCTTTTGGGCCTGGGAGCGCAGGAAGGAACTGGCGCCGCTCACTTGCTGCGCCTGTGCAGTTGTCCCGCCGCCGGTGGACTGCTGCTGTCTCCAGTTGCTTCCGCCGTAGGCGTCCGATCCGTATTCCTTGTCGATCTTTTCCGCCTGGCGCTGGGCCATGTTTTTCAGAAAATCGCTTGCCATGGCGCCTCCTCCTTATTTTTTGTAATCCGGGTTCTTTCGGTAACTGTACTTCCCGGTTTCCGGGTTGTAGGTCTCGATGATCTCCCCGCGGTTCACCATGGCCTCCAACTCCTGCCAGGTGATCCGGCTGTAACCTGCCACGCGGATCCATCCGGCTCCGGTCTGGTTGGTCACGCTGGCGCCCACGTCCGCCTCTGCGTCCGCGCCCCCTGGGTCAGATCCCTGGTTCATAATTTCCCACGCTGCGTCTGCGGACAGTCCGCCGGCGGCCGCCTGTGTTGCCGGCCCCCACTTTCCGTCCGCAGTCACGCCCAGGGCCTCCTGCATCTGAATGATCTGCGATGTGGTCAGGCCCCCGTTGTTGTACCCGGTACCGCCGCCCCCGGAAGTTACTCTGCCGCTTCCGCTGCTTCCGGATCCGCTGCTGGCGCTGGTTCTCTCCGCCTCCGCCTTCCGGTATGCGTCCTCCAGGGCCTGCACATATTCATTCGTGTATCCGGACGCCCCGATCAGTTCCGCACTCGGCGTCCCGCCGGCGGACAGGATGGCGTCCACCTGGGCCTGTGCCAGGGCCTGCTCCTGCTGCCCCCGCTGATACTCCGTCTCGTCCTGCTGGATCCCCAGGTTGATCCGGTCCATAAAGCGGCCGTAATCCACGTCGTCCTGCCCCTGCAGGGACGAAAGTTGCCCCTGCAGAATGTTGAAGTCTCCCAGGTAGGTGTCGTAGGCGAAGTTCCGGTCCGTGTTGTACTGGGTCAGTTGATCCAGATACTTTGCGTAGTCCAGTTGCTCCTGGGTATTCACAGCCCCCAGGTCCTGCAGCATCATACTGTACTCGTTGAGGTATCGGTCATAGGCCTGTTGGTACAGCGTCGGAATGATGTCATTCAGTTGGGTGGCATAGTAATCCCCGGCCTGGGTCGCTGCCGTGATGGCCGCAGTGGACGCTCTCCCTCCGCTGGCCGCCGACGCCTGGGCCAGGGCGTTTGCGGTCGCTCGGTCGCCCTCCCGCAGGTAGGATTTTTTGTAGGAGGACCACTGCGGGTCCGTTTCCTTGCTCCAGGAAAAGTCCTCCCGGTTCAGGATGGCATCCAGCAGGGCCTGCTGCTGCTCCGCGTACTGGTTGTCATAGACCGGCGCCTCCTGGTCAAAGGTGAAGGAACCGTAGTTGTTGATCTGGTCCAGAATAGCGTCGATCTGACCGGGAATTTTCCCTTGCGAATAGTAGGATCCTCCGTCAGAACCGCCCATGTAGTTCCCGTAACTGCTGCGCAGTTGGTTCGCTGCCTCGTTGGCCAGCAATTTCTGCTCGTCCGTCGCGGCGTCGTGGTAGTCTCGCTTTAAGGACAGGATGGACAGCCCGAACTCCGGGTATTTCTTGGCCGTCTCCAGGTCCGCCTGGGAAAACTCCCCCAGCAGTCCGGAGGACGTGGCAGCCGAAAGAAAGTCGTCATAACTGTATGGCATGGTGTACCCTCCTTTTTCTCGATGTCACTGGCGCCCTCGTTGGGATTTGAGGGCGGATCCGTCGTAGTATTCCCGCACCATGGAATAGACGCGGCAGCCGCCGGTTCCCACCATGCGCAGACGGTAGTGGTCCCCTCTGCGTGGAATGATAGGGAGGTAGTAACTGCGTTTCGTCCCTTCTCCCAGGGCGCCGTTTACTTTCAGCCACTCCCCGGTGGTGTCGAACTGGATGTAGACCTGCACCTCCGCGCCCTCGTCCAGTTCCAGCCGGATCTGGATCTTGGAGACGCCCTTCTTGTCCGGGTTGTCGTCCGTGAAGTCCCCGAACTCTGCAACCCATTCCACCGGCCCCTCCGGCTCCGCCTCCGCCGGCGGATCCTGGATGTTCCCGGTGATCCAGATTTCCCCGGCGTCGTTGAGGAAGTACAGGTTCCCGTCGTACCGCGCGAAGTGCGTGGCGTGGGTGGCGTCCTCTGTGTGCCACATCCCCCGCTGCGCATCGTAGACGTGCAGCAGCCACGCCCCGTTCTCTCCCTGCATGGAGACGTAGTATTTCAGGCCGTCGCTGCCCGCCGCCGCGTTCTTGTGCCGTTCCAGGCCGAAGGCCGCCCCCACAGGCTGCGGGATCCCGCCGGAGTACGCCATGACGCCGGCGCGGGACAGGTAGAACAGGATCTCCCCGGCCACGGCCAGGCTCCCCGCGCTGCCTTCTGCCACCCCCAAGGTGGCACTCCCCATGACCTCGAAATTCGACGGGATGGATCCGTAGACCTTGTAGATGTGCTCCTCCTTGAAGAAAATCGGGTATCCGAGATAGGAGACGCACGCGGTAAAACTGCCGGCGCTTCCGGTGTCCACCGAGTAACTGTCCGTGTCCAGCCCGTCGTACACGTTCCAGTTGAAGATGTCCCCCAGTTTGGAGGCGTAAATGGTGGTCTTGTCGCACCCCCACAGCCGGTTTTCGTTTTCGCATACGTACAGGAGGTCCGGCACGGTCCGCTTCACGGATAGGCTCCCGGTTTCTGTATAGGGCGTCACACCGTCCTCTCCGTCCAGGGTGAATATGTACTCATAAAAATACAGTTTGTCCCCGTCGATCTCCCGGATGATGGGGGTCTTGTTGTTTTCCGGGTGTTTCGTGCAGCCCTCGATGGTCACGGCGTCCCCGGCTTTGAAATAGTCCTCCCAGTTGACGCCGCTGGCCTGGATGCAGTTCGCCTCCGCGTCCTCCTCGTACAGTTTCCCGTTGGTGAAGGTGAGGCTGCTGCCGCTCCAGGTGGCCTCCAGGCTGCCGAACTCCCCGGTTAGGGTGTTGTACCACGCCTTGTCCGGGAAGATCACGATGTAGGCGCCCAGGGCCGCAAAGGTCTTTTGCCCCGCCGTTACCGTCCCTTTCCGTTCCCCGCCGTAGTAGAACCCCGTCCCGTCCGTCCAGCACAACTTCTCCCAGCAGAACAGGCCTCCGGCATCCCCCAGGGTCTTATACAGCCGCCGCGGCGCCCTGGTGGCCAGCAGGGGGTAGTAGTCGCTGGTCAGGTTCCGCATGTCCCACAACTCACCGTCTCCTGCGCCCAGGTTGTGGTTCAGCCCTCCGAACTTTACCTGCTTTCCCTTTTTGATGCCGTCGGCATAGAGCACACTTGGCAGTTTCATACGCCGTCCTCCGTGAACTCCACAAACCCCTCCAGGGCCTCGATGTATTCCGGTTTGATCTCCGCCGGCGCCCGGACGCGGAGCACCTTCTGCTGCAGGTCGATCTCCGTTGCACTAAGTTCCCGCCTGGCTGCCTCGTAGGCCGGTCCCTTGGACGGGTCCTTGAAAACGAAGGTGCCGGCTTTCGTCAGGCGGATGTTGCCCTTCTCGTCCTGGGCCGCATACTCCGCCACCAGTTCCCGCTCCTTCTCCACGAAGAAGTCCACCTCGTCCTTCACCGCCCGCTTGACCTTCACGACGGCCAGGGCCACCTGGTACGGCCATTTCTCCTTGCTCATTTCCTCCGCCGCCATATATGCGTTCACTGCCTCGATCAGTTTCATGTCAAATACCTCCTATGCGTCCAGGCTGATTACCTTGACGTAGTTCTTGTATAGTCCATCGCTGCGGAACTGCCAGGTGTTTCCGCTGCTGTCCGTTATGGCCGGATCCTCCAGCCAGATATTCCACCCCGCCCGCAGCGTCAGATTGGTGGACGCCTCGATGTAAATGTTCGCCCCGCTCTCCAGGGACATGCCGCCGGCAGACAGTAACTTCATGGCCCAGTCCATATACCCGCTGTTGGTATAGATGAACATGCGGTACCTGGCCTCGTCCTCGGTGCCTCTCCCGTTGTCGTCGAACCGGATGCCGCCCACCAGCAGGTTCCAACTCACCGCTCCGTAGTAGATCTCCAGTCCGTTGTCGCTGCTGGACACGCTGCGCAGGGTGGCGCCTGTAATGCTGCCGCCGATGATCTCGTTTCCCTGCAAAGTGATGGCGGAGATCGTGCCCGTCACAATGTTGTCCCCGTTGATGGTAGTGGCTCCGGAGGAGGACAAGTCCAGGAACGTCACCATACCGGAGAACGTGATCCTGGCGCTGGAGACGATGAAGCCGTTGCTGGTGAGGTACAGATAGGAACTGCTCGATCCGTTGGAGGCGCTGATTGCGAACCCGTCCACCGTCTGCTGCAGTGTGGAGATCTGTCCCTGGGCGTTTGAGATCTGCGTGGCCAGCCCCTGGGACGTGATCCCCAGTTGGATGATGTCGTCCTCGGCGTCGGAGATCTGCATGCTCAACCCTTCCGCCGTCGCCGTCAGAGAGGTGATATTTCCCTCTGCGTCGTTCAGTCGCAGGGCCAGCCCCGCCGCCGTCAGCGCCAACTCGGCCACATTCTCCTCGCCATCCTCGATCCTTGCGTAGATCGGCTCGGTCAGAGAGGTTTCGTATCGGTCCACCGCCGTCTTGTTCATGTTGGAAAGGTCCAGGTTGTGCAGGGAATACCGCAACTGCTCCACCAGCATGAACATGTAGTTTTGTATGGTCGTGACCTTCTCCTCGGTGTCCTCCTCCCCGGTGAAGGTCGGGAAATTTGTGTCGATATACAGCCAGTTTGAAGGCATGCCTGCACCGCCTTTCTGTTAGAAATCGGGGCCGGCCAGTTCGGCCGGCCCCATCGCCTTAATCGTCGTAAGCGCCGGCGCGGTCATTGAATACCATCATCCGCAGCATGTCTCTGGAAAGGTCCATGTCTGCGGGGTCCCCGTTGGCGTCCACCTTTCCGCTGCCTCTGATGGCGCCCATGGCGATCAGTTTCCGCACGGTGTCCTCCGCATAGGGAAACTCCTTCTTGATCTCGTCCATCGTGTTGTATCTCGGCATGTTCTCGTCCTCCTCGTCCGCGTCTGCGCGGTTGTATTCTCTGGCATCCACCAGCCAGTAGTATTTTGCCTGGGAACGGAAGGTCTGGATGTCCCCGTTCACCCTGGCGTCCTTGGTGCTGGCCGGATCGTTGATCCGTACCTTGTCGTCCTGCCACCACAGCACGACGAAGTGCCCGCTGGATGTCCACAGGCCCTTGTTCATCAAGGCGATGGCGTAGTAGCCCTCCTTCAACTTCTCAACCACTTTTTCGTGGTTTTCGTGCTCCGGCTTCCCGTAGGTGTTGATCCAGTTCAGCATCTGGCAGTCGATGCCGAACTCCGCAAACTGGGGTGTGAAGTAGGCGTAGTAGGTGCCCTGGTTCAGGGCCTTGTACCCGTGTTTCATGCTCCAGTTGCAGGCGTCCTCCGGTGTGAAGGTCTTTCCCGTGATGGTCTCGATCAGCATGGCCGCAGCCGTCGGGCCGCAGCCGGCACTGCCGATGGTGGAACTCTCCCCGGAAACGCGATACGGCTTGTTCTTCCACCGTGCATCCGTCTGCAGGTAGGAAACGGGTTTCTTATTCATCGGTCTTTTCCCCCTCCAGGACAACTCCTTCATCAATGGTAATGAGGCCCGTGTTGGACAGTTCATAGACGGCCGCCTCGATCATGGCGTCCAGTTTTTCATCATCAACGGTTACTCCATGGCTCCGAAGCCACTCCAGGACGTAGGCTTTCTTTTCCTCTCCGCGTCCCGATCCCACATAGATCTGCTCGGCAGCCGAAACCGCGATCCGCACCCACGCATTGATCTCTTTCTGCTGCTCGCTCGTCGTCTTGCTCTTGATGTACGGAACCAGGACATAGGCTACGATTGCGCACAAAAGAGCGCCGATTGCCTCTAAAATAGGGGTCAAATCAAAGTTCATGGTCAATCTCCTTTCTTACTCCACGATCTGCCAGTCCTCCGCCAGCATGTCCGCCTGGGAGGCCAGCCACCCCATTTGCACACCGGAAGTCCCCACAAAGGCAAGGGCTTTGTTTCCGATGGCCGCGTGCTCCGCGTTCACGGTTTTTCCGTCCGGTCCCACATAGCCGATGCCCGTGGCCAGTTCCACGTACTGGCTCTTGCCGTTCCATCCGGCTCTGGAGATCCGCTTGCCGTTCTTGGCCGCTTCAATGGCCTGCCCGAACGTCATGGCGTCCGCCGGCCGGCAAGCGGCCTCGAACTCCTCCTTTGCGGTCCATACCATGGATCCGTCCGGGTTGAGAACGGCGTAGCCTTCCTCCGCCGTCGATCCCTCCGGGATGGGCCAGGTGGTGGGCTGCACCGTCTTTTTGTCCAGCAGGTAGGCCGGCTCCGCCTGTACCAGTTTGATGTCGATATACTGTTTCACGTCTCGTCCTTTCCGGGCGCATCGCCCTGTTTGGTCGTTGTGTTTTTCTCCTGCAGCACCGTTCGCAGGCACAGCAGCAGCAGTTCTCCGCCGAAGAAGGCCAGGATCACCCCCAGCAGCGCCGCCGGATCCTGCCCCGTCCTGGAGAGGATCCGCAGCGCATACCAGCAGGAAAAGGTCCCACAGATCACGCAGTGAATGATGATGCACTTGGCGAACAAGTGGGGGACCGCACGCAGCCGCTCCAGCAGGCCCGGCCGTTCTCTTTTTCCACCCATGGCATTACTCCAGGGCGGCGTGGACGCTTTTCTTGGCCAGGTACTCCTTCTGCTTGTGTTTGACGTCGGTCGCATATTTCAATGCGTCCTTCATGTCCCCGTTGCAGTGTGCGTCCGGGATCCGCTGCACCGCCCTGGCCGTTGCTTCCCCCAGGGCGATTGCCGCCCAATTCCCTTGGATCAGCAGCACTATGAGTTCCTCCTGGTCCTTGCGCTGCTCCGCTTCTTCCTCTCGTTCCTTCTTGGCGCCTCGGCGCTCCCACGCCGCCACCGCCTCGATGATGGCCACCATCACCGCCGCTGCCGCCGGGATAATGTACTGTTCCATCACTCCACCGCCTCCCACTGCCAGAGGCCGGCCGATCCCGGCTCCCACACGCAAGGGATCATGTCCCCCTTGCAGAGGTAAACGGTTCCGTTGTGGGTGTAGTAATTGCCCGTGGTGCAATCCATCCCATACACCCACGGGATGGGATCCTCCGCGGTTCCAGCGTGGGTCTGGTCGATAGGGCGGTAGATGGCCAGCATGCCCGCGCTGCTGGGTGCCTGGTGAGACTGCGGCGTGACCGCCTGCACCACCCGGTACAGTTGCCCGCCGTCATTCAGCACCGTGTTCGCCCCCAGTTCCTTCCCGGCGGCCAAGGCCTCCTCCCACGTTAGGAAAAGGTCCTTGATTTCCAGCGCCTGCTCGTCCGGAATGTCTGTCGCCTTCTGCACGTACAGTTTCGCGGCGATCTGTACCTGTCCCATGGCAGCGGAGTCCGCCGCCATCTGCTCCTTGATCTCCTGCAGGCCCTCCACCGGCTTTTCCTGCTGCCGGTAGTGGCTGTCGATGTAATACCAGTCGTAGCAGAGGCCGTCCTGCTCGCTGCTTTTGTAGTGTTCGAGGATCCGGCATTGGTCCTCAATTTTGGTGCCGTCCTCAAAGATACGGACGGTCCCGAAAAATCCGGACAGCGCGGTATGGCTGCTTCCGACGGTTTTCAGGTTCTCCACCATCACGCCGCCGCGGTTCGCGGTCCCGTAGACATATTCCATTTTGATCGCTCCTTTTTCATGTATTGGCGCACCACGCATTTCAGCGCCCGCTGGGTTTTCGGCTTCACCAAGCGCTTATAGATCCGTGTGCTGTTGCAGTGTCGAAGTTGGCCCAACCTGGACAGCAGCCCGGTTGCCATGGAGATCGGGATCCGCTTTCCCTGGCGGACTTTCCGGTAGTAGGCGCGCAGTTGACGCGCCAGGCGGAACAGGTTTCGCTTCCGCAGCAGGGTATATCCTCGCCCGTATCGGTAGCCCAGGGCGCACGGCAGGCGGTCCTCCGTTCGGAATTTCTGCCAGTTTCCCTTCAACCGCAGGCTGTGGGCCTCCAGCCAATCCTTCACCAGGCGGATCGCCTTGTCCAGCGCCCGCTTGCTCCTGGCGTAGATGGTGATGTTGTCCATGTACCGGATGTAGTGTGAGATCTTCAACCCGCTCTCCCGGATCGCATGGTCCATTGGCTGCAGCACAGTATTGGCCAGCCACTGACTGTAATAGGCGCCGATCTGTACGCCGTCCCGCGTCACCCGCTCTATGAGGTCCAGCACGCGGTGGTCCTTCACCAGGCAGCGCATGCGGTCCATGACCACCGCCGGCTGCAGGCTCTCGTAGAAGTGGAAGATGTCCAGTTCCGCGCACCAGCGCGTCCCCTTCGGGTCGTTGCGCATCCACTTCTTGATACCCTTCATTCCATAGTGGATCCCGCGCCCCCGGATACTTCCGCAGCACCACGGGTCCATCCCGCGCATCATGGCCGGCTGCAATACCTGTACCAGGGCGTGGTGGATATACTGATCCGGCCACAGCCGCGGCTCGTAAATGTCCCGCCATTTCCCGGCACTCTTGTCCCATCGCCGTTTCGGCGTGGAAGGGGAGGGTTCAAAGCCCTGCACGATGATCTCCCGCAGTTCCTTCACCCGCTCCTCCTGCGTGCGGTCCACCCACGCCACCACCTTGTTCGGCCTGTGGTGTGGGTGCCAGCGGTGGGTCCGGTTCACCTCGTCAATGGCGAGGTTCAGGTTTTCGTCTCCGATCAGTTTCTCGAAAAGGTTTCCTTGGCGTTTCATAAGGGGTTCAAATTCTCCTTGTTGCCTCACGGTATTTCCCGCGCCCGCTTTCGCAGAGGTACTAAACCGTGTCCCTTCGGCACATCGCCGGCAAGGGCCGTGCGGCTATCCCACCCATCTATATCAAACCGCGGGAACGGTCTGATCCGAAGTAAGGAGGTATGCTAACCTGACAAGTGGACGGCAGCCGATGTTCGTGTTCGCGTTCGAGGCGGCGTTGTTGCCGTTCAGGTAGAAAGCGCCGTGGTTCTGGTTCTGGCCGTAGTTGCCACCGACGTGCAACACCACGCCCGAGGCGTTGTAGTTGCAGTAGTCGTCTAAGAACCGAGAAACCATGAAGAACACCCGGACTACCGGTGGGATAGCCCCAAATTTGATTGTCTGGTGTGATGCAAGGGGAGGGGGCTGCCTGCGCCCGCAGGCGCGTTTCGGAGCGCAACCGCCGCTTGCGGCGGCTCTTGGCGCGGAGATGCCCCCTGCCCCGGTTGTTCAAGGTACTTGCGAGAGGGGCTGCGGCCCCCCTCGCGCTCCCCCTTTAG
>ERZ1027061.1156-NODE-1156-length-10832-cov-4.352139_pt1 | contig 10832 bp, 6 predicted proteins | sample MGYA00519283_ERZ1027061 | MGnify/ENA primary metagenome ERZ1027061 (study PRJEB26926, sample SAMN06164849) | human gut metagenome | biome: ENVO:00009003; feature: ENVO:2100002; material: ENVO:00002003 | host: Homo sapiens | place: USA | collected 2012 ... | reverse complement strand
GCGTCAGATGTGTATAAGAGACAGCTTGTAAATTATCCTTTGCATGGGAAGATGATTCTGAAAAAAATAAACAATATTGGCTTAATTTGAAAGGGAATACCCAAGACGCTGTTTCATTAGTGGTAATTGGCTATACATTTCCTTTTTTCAACAGAAATATAGATCGAACATTATTTGATGCTATGAAAAACTTAAAGACGATTTATATCCAAGATCCCAATGCAGAAAATTTAATTCAGAATATTAGACCCGTTCTATCAGATCGTCATTCTCAAACTAAAATTATTCCCTTAACAAATGTTGATCAATTCTATTTACCAGCCGAATTATCAATATAGACCAAACAACAAAAGCTACTGAAAATTGCAGAAAACAGACGAACGGCGAGAGGGGAAAATTTTCCGCCGATTTTCTACCCAATTTCCGTCTTTTTTCATAACTTTAACTAATTACTATTAACCCTGCAACTTGTGTAAACCGCTGTGTAAACCGCAAATATCGAAAGGAGTTTTCTGCAATGGAAATGTGCCCCACAACGCACTCTGACGCACATTTAGCCCATAGCTCAGTTGGTCAGAGCAGCGGACTCATAATCCGAAGGTCGTGGGATCATGCCCCTCTGGGCCCACAGAAAAAGAGGCTACGAATTGCCGTAACCTCTTTTTTTCGCACTCTTCGGGAGCGGCGTTATTCCAGCTTCGCCGCGTCGGAGGCCAGCTTTTCGTAAATGGCGACCATTTCGCCGAACGATCCCTCGCCGCGTTTCAATTCGTACATGAAGACGCCCTTGTAACCGGCCTTCATCAGCGCCCCGTACAGCGCGGGCCAGTCGATCTTGCCCTTGCCCGGAAGCCAGTGACGCTCATCGACCATGTCGTAATCCGAGACATGGACGGTCGCAATCCGGTCGCCGCACGCCTCGACGAAGTGCAGCAGGTCCTCCGAAAGCAGGTGGTTCGTGTCGAAACAGATTTTCACCTCGGGATAAGGGGCGATGATGCGCAGCAGCTCGGCCGAGTTCCGCCCGAGGCACGTGCGGGGCAGGTCCTCAATGCACAGCTGCGCGCCGATCCGCGCCGCCTCCCTGCGCAATATGCCGATCGAAGCGATGCTGTTCCGGATACGCTGCTCGCGCTCCCCGTCCGCAATCGGTTCGGAACTGGGATGCAGCACCAGTTTCTCCGGTCCCACTTCGCCGCAGATCGCGATCATTTCGGTCAGGAATTCGAGGTTGGCCATGCGGGCGCTGTCGTTCAGCACCGAGATGTCCAGCTTGCGGGAAAACGGGAGGTGGCACGACCAGACCTTCAGACCGGCCTCGTCGGCCATGTGTTTGGCGTGCAGCGCCTTCTCGCGGATTTCAGCCACGGTCCCGCGGCCGCTGATGCCGATTTCGACATACTCCACGCCGGCCTTCGCGGCAGCGGCCATCTCCTCGGGGCTCATGCTGCTGGTCGAGCTTCCGACGCCGAGACACTGGGCCGTCAGGTTGGCGGCGCACACCAGCGCCGCTGCCGTAAACAGAATTCTTTTTTTCATCGCTTCCGGTTATTTGGTGTAGTTTTTCACGCAGCGGACGTTCAGATAAATATCCTTGGCCGCCTCCTGATTGGTTTTGGTCTGAAGGTTCAGACTCGTACCGCTGATGACCAGCGAACGGGCCGTCGAGGCGTTGGTCTGCCCGATGAACCACACGTAGCCCCATTTGCCCAACGCGCCGCTGTTGAAACTGCCGTCGGCCTTCTGATAGCCCAGCGGATACCAGCCGAAACCGATGCTTTCGGCCCCGTCGACGAATTGCAGGAGGGCTTCCCCGGCGTCCGTGAGCGTCATATTCGCCTGATTCCAAATACCGCCGTCAACGATACGGCCGTTGCCGCCGCGCAGCCATGCGCCGACGTTGCCCGTATTCTTGACCGTGCAGCCCGACTTGTAGAATCCGGCCTTCGTAATGGCATTCTCGGGTTTCCCGTCGTGACCGCCGGAGAAGGTGTATCCGCCCTGCGCGAAATCGTCGGGAATGGCATACTCGCTTTTGATAGCCATCAGCATGTCCCACCAGTCGTTGGCGTTGGCCACGTGCCAGCCTTCGGGACAGCAGCCGCGTATCTGGACGCCGAACTCGCCCTCCTCCGTACCGTCGAGTTTGAAGGCGTTGCCCACGTCGTCCACCCCTTCGTAATTCTGCACATAGGGACACTGCTCCGCCGTACAGCCCGATATGCCGGTCATCGCCTCATACCAGGTGTAGTAACGGCCCTTTGCGTCGTTCAACCGCTGCAAATGCGACGCCTCCAACCCCGCAACCGAGAAAGCCGTCAGGTCGGGCGCAACGCCCAGATTGCCGTCCTCGCCCGCTTCGTGGCAGTTCTCGGTCATCCACCAGCGTTTGCCGTACTTCTTGATCGTATAGCCCGGCAGCTCGATGGGGACCGACACGGTGATCGCCGCGAAATACTCGCGCACCTTGCTCGCGCCCAGTTCGTTTTTGGCCACCACCGACACCGACTGGGCGGGAATCACCACGTCGTCGTTGACCACCCTGACGGTGATGACGGTGGTTCCCTGACCGTCGATGATCGAGATTTTCGACTTCTCCTGCTCGGCGATCGTCCATTCGTAGGTCTCGGCCCACTGAACCTTCGAAACCGAGAAGGTGAACTCTTCGCCGCCGTTGCAGGTGAGCGTTGCCGGCACCTTCGTGATCGGTCCGGGTTTCTTGGGAACGGTCATCTCCTGGATTTCCTCCTCGGTGTCGCGTTTCACGGCCTCGGTGCAGGCGACCAGCGCCGCAGCGGCGGTCATGCATGCCGCGGCCATCATGTATTTTCGAATGTTTTTCATCGTTTTTGCATTTTAAGTTTTACAAAGTGTGAACCTCGGGATACCCGAACGGATTCTCCACATACCAGCGGGCCTTGTAAATCTGGTAGCCCGCGCGGTTGAACAGCCGGTTGCCCTTCATGTCGCACACCTCGGCCGACCACCAGTTGCTCCCGCCCGACGTGGGGCGCATGACGATCGTGGAATACCCCTCCGGACCCGTCGAAATGCTCTTGATGGTGTTCTGCTGGAAGATCTCTACGTCGAGGAACTTCTCCGCCGCACAGTCGAACTTGTAGACATGCTGATTCGTCGATACATACATCGCATCCTCCCCGCAGACGGGCGCCAGGTCGTGGGCATCGGTATTCCCCGCCGCCATATCGTAAGAGCGCACCTGCGTCAGTTCCGGAGCCGTACGCTTCCCGTTGTAGGCGAGCTTGAGCAGCTGGGCGCCCGTCGCCGTCCAGAGGCAGCCGCGCTTCCGGTCCCAGACCACGTTGTGGGCCGAATGGACCGGCATGGTGAAGGCGGGTCTGGAAACGTAGCTGTCGGCGCCATTGTACACGTAGACGCTCAACAGGTTGCCCGTGCTCGACGCCACGACGACATTCCCGTCGGGCAGCACCTCGGCCGAGTGGGGGTTTCCGCCCGGCTTGGCGTAGAACATCGCCTTCTTGTCCGCAATGCGGATCAGCGCCACGCCGCCGCCCGAAGCCGTGACGAGCACGCACGTACGGTTGTAGACCGGTTTGGCCTCGTCGGGCAGATCGAACCACGCCTGTTCCGCAGCCGAAAGCCCGCTGTCGGCGGCCGTCCACTCCCAGGCGACCTTCCCCGTCGGCTGGTCGATCATCACGATCCGGTTCTTGGCCTGCTCGGTCAGAATCATCACCTTCGTGGCCTTGTCCAGGTCGATCGTCTCCTCCTTGTCGTCGCCCGGCCGCCAGGGAACGTAAGGTCCCTCCTCCTCGTCTTTGCTGCAAGCCTGAAGGAGGAATGCGGCGGCCAGTATCCACAGATATTTTTTCATAATTGCCAGTTAGCGGTTGTCGGATTAATAATTGGGATTCTGTTCGAGTTTCTTGTTCAGCAGGATCTGGTCCGCCGGAACGGGCCACCAGTAGTCGCGGTCGGGGTCGAACGCCCGGACGGCGATGTCCGTGCCCGCATAGTCCTGAATCACGGCGTTCATCACCAGCTCGGCGGTCATCCAGCGGCGGATGTCGTTGTAATAAAGCCCCTCGCCGGCGAATTCGACGCGGCGCTCGTGGCGGATGATCTCGCGCATTTCGGACTGGCTCTTCGAACCGTAGGCATAGGTGGGCATGCCGACGCGGCCGCGCACGCGGTTCACGGCGTCGTAAACGGCATCGGAGGGCGTGGCGTCGACCTCGTTCTGCGCCTCGGCGAACATCAGCAGCACGTCGGCGTAGCGGATGAACATGTAGTTGGTCTCGCCGTTGCTGTCGTCCGAATCGCGCTTCTGCGCGTCGTAGATCGTGAGTTTCCGGTGTGCGAAGCCCGTGAACTGGCACACCTCCCCGGCCGGGCAGTTGGCCTTGCCGAGGAACGTGCTCCCGGGATAGAAATTCGTCGCCGCGAAACGCGGATCGAGGTTGTCGTACTTGCCCATCGTGGCCGCACCGTCGGTCGTCGTCCGGTAGTCCATCACCAGATCGAGCAGCGGTGCGTTGTTGCGGTACTGGACGCTGTAAACGTTGAACGAATTGACGGCCGTGTTCTTGGTCTTCGAGAATTCGATGTTGAAGACGCACTCGCAGCTGTGCTCGTTCGCCGGCAGGAAGAGTTTCCGGTAGTCGCCGAACAGGTCGTAGCCCGCCTGGGCCTCCTTTTCGATCACGGCTTTGGCCGCATCGGCCGCAGCCTGCCATTTCGCGGCGTCGTTCGAGGGGTTGACCAGCTTGCTGGCCTCGAAAAGCAGCAGACGGGCCTTGAGGGCCATCGCCGCGCCGCGCGTGGCGCGCCCCTGGTCGGCGGCTTTGGTCCACTGCCAGTCGAGCAGTTCGCGGTCGATGATGTCGTTCAGATCGTCGAGAATCGCCCGCACCACCTCCTCGCGCGAGGCGCGGGGCAGCGAACCGTGCGCATAGACAGGCTCTTCGAGGATCAGCGGCACGCCGTTGTAATAGGTCACCAGCATGTAGTAATAGAGCGCGCGGAGGAACTTGGCCTCGCCCTCCATCTGCACCCTGCGGTCGTCGGCCACGGCGGCGGCAAGCAGGCGGTTGAGATGGGTGTTGCAGCGTCCGATGCCCTCGTAGCACTTTTTCCAGCGGTTGGCGATGATGCCCGAGCTGTTGGCCGTGTGGGTCCCCTGGGCGATGACGTTGTATCCGCCCGCGTTGTTGTAATTATAGGCGTTGGGCGTGCAGGTCTCTTCGAGCAGCGGCGCCGAGTCTCCGAACAGCGCACTGTTGGTCAGTATGTTGTAACAGCCGGTCATGGCGGCCTCGGTTCCTTCTTCGGTTTCCCAGAACGTCTCGACCGTATATTTGTCGGTGGGAATGGTGTCGAGGTTGCAGGAGGCCAGCGCCGCCGCACCGCAAAGCATCAATCCGATTACTGTTTTTTTCATGTTTTTCCGTATTTGAAGCGATTAGAAAGTAATGTTGAAGCCGAAGTTGATCGTCCGCAGCGAAGGATACTGCATCAGGTTGGTCGACGAAAGGTCGATCTCGGGGTCGAACATCTTCAGCGGGGAGATCGTGAAGAGGTTCTCGCCGTTGACGAAGATCTGGCACTGGCTCATTCCGAGCTTCGAAATCCACCTCTTGGGGAGGGTGTACGAGAGTTGCAGCTGCTTGCAGCGCAGGTACGACGCATCGTAGAGCCACTGCGTGTTCTTGTAGTCGTGCATCTCGGGCGCGCCCGTGGCGGTGTGGAGGATCGGCAGGCGGGAGTTGTGGTTCTCGGGGGTCCACGCGTCGGTCGCCCACTCCTTCAGCACGCCCGCTCCGTTCCAGAACGGGGCTGCGAGGTTGCCCGAAAGATAGGTCTTCACGTCGGCGACGCCCTGGAACTGCGCCGAAAGTTCGAGTCCCTTCCATCCCAGCGAGAAGTTGAAGGCGTAGGTGATGCTCGGCGTGAGGTTGCCGCAGACGGCGCGGTCGTCGTCGTCGATCTTGTCGTCGTTGTTGAGATTCTTGTAGCGGATGTACCCGGGCTTCACGCCGCTGCCGACGGTCACCGAATTGGCGATCTCCTCATAACTGTTGTAGAAGCCGTCGGCCTGGTAGAGATACCACGCGTCGATGGGTTCGCCCTCGCGGATGATGTTGAAGGTCTTGATGTACTCCTGCCCGTCGAGGTCGACGACGATGTTCTTGTTGTAGCAGAAGTTGCCGCCGAGGCTGTAATGGAAATTCTTGACCGCGCTCCGCCACTGGAGGTTCAGCTCGACGCCGTCGTTGGCCACCACGCCGATGTTCTGCTTCGGGCCGTTCAGGTTGCCGATCTGCGCCGAAATCTTCACGTCGCGCAGGATGCCTTCGGTGCGTTTCTTATAGAGGTCGACGCTGAACAGCAGGCGGTGGTCGAAGGCCTCGAAATCCAGTCCGAGGTTGTAGGTGCGGGTGGTCTCCCACGAGATGTTCTCGTCGACGAAATCCTTGATCGCCGCGCCGCCCGACAGCACGTCGCCGAAGCTGTAATTGTAGCTCTTGTTCGCCAGCACGGCCATCAGGTACTCGTAGTTGCCGATGGCCTGGTTGCCCATCTCGCCGACCGAGCCGCGGAGCTTGAGCACGTCGACCGCCCGGACGTTCTGCATGAAATTCTCCTTGTCGATGCGCCACCCGACCGACACGGCGGGGAAGAAGGCCCATCGGTTGCCCTTGGCGAATTTCGACGAACCGTCGTAACGCGCCGTCACGTCGATCAGGTATTTCTCCTTGTAGTCGTAGGTGATTCGCCCGAAGTAGGAGAAGAGCAGTTCGAGCGACGATCCGCCCGAAATATCCTCCATCGTGGCGCCGACTGACAGGGCGGTGAGCTGGTTGTTGAAGTAGTCGCGTTTCTTGGCCTGGAAGTTCTTGCCGTCGTAACGCTTGTACTCCGTGCCGACCATCACGTTGAAGTTGTGGTTGCCGCCGAAGCTCTTGCCCCACGAAAGGGTGTTGTAGAAAGTGTAGTTGATCGCGTTGTTGTCCCAGTCCTTGGCCGAGACGTAGGCGCTGAAGTTCTTCCGCTCGAGGGTTTTGGGATTGTAGGTGTACATCGCGTGCTTGAAGTCCTTCGAATAGTGGTCGACCTTCACGTAGCCCAGGTTGGCGTTGTACTTGATGCCCCACGGCAGATCGTAGCCGATGTTGATGCGCCCCAGAATGCGGTGAAGCTGACGTTTGGTGTTGCCCTCGTGCAGCTCCATGAGCGGATTCTCGGGGTTGTTGCGCCCGGGGGTCGAGAGCCACGTCGAGAGCCACTTGCCGTCGGGCAGCTGCGTGCCGAAGATCGGCAGGGCGCGGTTGATGACGTTGACCGTCGTCGATACGCCGTAGATCGGGTCGGTGTTGTAGCGCAGGTTGCCCAGCAGGCTGACGCCCACCTTCAGGCGCTTGGTCACCTGCGCGTTGATCTTCATGTCCCACGAGAAGCGTTCCGCGTCGTCGTTGGCGACCATGATGCCGCGCTGGTTCATGTAACCGCCGCCCAGCGAGTAGGAGATCTTGTCCGTGCCGCCCGAAACGCGGGCGTTGTACTGCTGGAGAAAACCGTTCTGGTAGCAGAGGTCGTACCAGTCGGAGGCGGGATAGATGTACTTGTCGTGCTTCATGCCCTCCTCGTATTCGAGGATGTCGTCGCGGTTGTAGGTCACCGTCAGCTTGCCTTCGTTCAGTTCGGCCTGGTTGCGCATGTTCATATACTGAATCGGGTCGGTCACCACGTCGGGCACGTAGGTCGCCGACTGAATGCCGAAGTTGGCGCTCAGCTTCACCACCGGCGCGCCCTTCTTGGCCTGCTTCGTGGTGATGAGGATGACGCCGTTGGCGGCCTTGGAACCGTAGATCGAGGCCGAAGCGTCCTTCAGCACCGAGATCGTCTCGATGTCGCCGGGATTCAACTCGTTGAGCGAATACTCCATGCCGTCGACCAGCACCATGGGGCTGGAACTGCTCATCGTGCCGACGCCGCGTATGCGGATCGTCGCGCCGTCGCTGCCGGGCTTCGACGAAGCCTGGTTGATGTAGACGCCGGGCATCGAATAGAGCGCCTGCGAGGCGTGCGTCATGGGCTGGTTCTCGATCTCCGACATCTGCCGCACGGCGACCGAGCCGGTCAGGTTGACCTTCTTCTGCACGCCGTATCCGATCACCACCACGTCGTCGAGGAGCTGGTTATTCTCCTTCAGCACCACGGTCAGATGCGTCCGGTTGCCCACTTCGACCTGCGCCGCGTCGTAGCCGATGAACGACACGCTGAGCCGCGCGCCCGCAGTCACGTTCAGGGCGAATTCGCCCTTCGAATTGGTCACCATACCGTTCGTCGTGCCCTCGACCAGCACGTTCGCCCCCACGATCGGATCGCCGGCCTCGGTCTCGACGCGGCCCTTCAGCTGGTATTCCCGGCCCCGGCCTGCCGGGTCGGATTTGTAAAGCACGATGTGGCGGCCTTCGAGTTTGGCCAGAATTCCCTGGTCGGCGAGCACGCCGTCGAGCAGTTTCAGGACGTTCTGATCGTGCGCCTCGACCGAAACGCGCTTCCGGAGGTCGATCTCGCTCTCCCGATACCAGAACGAGTAGCCGCTCTGCGTCTTGACCGCTTCGATCACCTCGCGCACGGTGGCGTTCTTCAGCGTCAACGAAATCACGGGATTCTGCGCGTAAAGAGCCTGGGCCGCCACCGTGAACCAACACAGGGTCAGCAATCCGCTCAGTCTGCACAGCATCCGCTGGCCGAAAAGGTCCCGGAAGGACCTTCTGCTGGTAGAATTGTTACTCATAAGGATTGAAATTTAGGTTGTAGTGAAAAAAATCGTGAATCTCTATCGGTTTCTGTAAAGCTCGAAATGGTTCTTGCGGCTGCGGCAGAGGATGCGGCTGTCGGCCGAGATGATCCGCATGATTTCGTGGATGTTCTCGCCGTCGACGAACTCACCCGTGAAACAGATCCTGCGCAGCCGTTCGTCGGGGATCGTGATGTCGACGTTGAACTGCCTTTCGAGGCTCCGGGCGATCGACGCCAGGGGTTCGGCCCGGAAGTAGAGCCTGTCCTCCTGCCACGAGAGCACCTGCTCGACGTTCACCCTGCGCAGCGACAGCAGTCCGGAGGTCCTCTCGAAGAATCCCTGCTCGCCGGGACGCAGCCGCACGCTCCGCGACTCGGGACCGCCGTCCACCAGCAAGCTGCCCGTCGCCAGCGTGATCTGGTAATTCTCGTCCTCGGAATAGGCGTGCACATTGAAAGTCGTTCCGAGCACCGTCGAGACGACCTGTCCCGTGACGACGACGAAGGGCCTGCGGGCGTCGTGCTCGACCTCGAAATAGGCCTCGCCGTCGACCTCCACGCGGCGTTCGTCGCCGAACAGCGCGGGATAGACGATGCGCGTGCCGCCGTTGAGCCGCACCCGCGAACCGTCGGGCAGCACCACGTCGGACTTCACGCCCAGAGGCGTCGAGACGCTCACCGGCTGCGACCTCATCATCGACGACACGCCCGAGGCCATCACGCTCTCGAGCTTCGACCCCGTGCGGCGCGAAGTCGCGCGCATCGCGCTCGAAAAGCTCATTCAGGACGGCCGCATTCATCCCGCCCGCATCGAGGAAATGGTCGCCAAGGCCCAGAAGGAGGTCAACGCCACCATCAAGGCCGAGGGCGAGCGCGCCGTTTTCGAGACGAACATCCACGGCCTGCATCCCGAGCTCATCAAGCTGCTCGGCCGCATGAAGTACCGCACCAGTTACGGCCAGAATGTGCTCAACCACTCCATCGAGGTTTCGCACATTGCCGGCCTGCTCGCTTCCGAGCTCGGCGTCGACGTGGCCACCGCCAAGCGCGCCGGCCTCCTGCACGACATCGGCAAGGCCATCGACCACGAGGTCGAGGGCAGCCACGTGACCATCGGCGTCAACATCGCCCGCAAGTACAAGGAGTCCGAGGAAGTCATCCACGCCATCGAGGCCCACCACGGCGACGTGGAGGCCCACACCGTCGTCGCCTGCCTCGTTCAGGCGGCCGACGCCATCTCCGCTGCGCGCCCCGGCGCCCGGCGCGAGAACATCGAGAACTATGTCAAGCGTCTCGAAAAGCTCGAGGAAGTCACCAAGAGCTTCCCCGGCATCGCCAACTGCTTTGCCATTCAGGCCGGCCGCGAGATCCGCATCATGGTCAAGCCCGAGGAGGTCTCGGAGGATCAGATGGTGCTGCTCGCGCGCGACATCGCCAAGAAGATCGAGGACGAGCTGGAGTACCCCGGCCAGATCAAGGTCAACATGATCCGGGAGACCAAGGTCATCGAGTACGCGAAATAAGAAGCACGCAGGCTGTGAACAGGGCAGATAAGACCGGAGCGGATGAGCGCACGCCGAGGGGGCGCGAAACGCCGCCTGTTTGCGGCCGGAGCCGCAGGACGGATCTTCCCGGCCGTGAGCAGGCCGGAGCGTGATCCGGAAGCGCGCGGCGCCCGGGACCGGGCGGCGGCGCAGAACCGCCCAAAACCGCAGCAGGCGCCCTGGTAAGCACCGGGGCGCCTGTTTTTCCGAACAGCAAAGGAGGACCGCCATGGCGGCAGAACAAAAGCAGGGCAGCGTTGCACAGGAGGGCTACGAGTGGCTCCAGGTGCTGATCTGGGCGCTGGTGGCCATCGTGCTGGTGTTTACCTTTCTGGGGCGCATTACCCCGGTGGACGGCCACTCCATGGAGCCGACCCTCCGGCACGGGGATCTGATGCTGGTGCGCAGCATCGGCTATGCGCCGGAGGCCGGGGATGTGATCGTGCTTACCAAGAAATTTGACGCCGCCGACGGACCCATCGTCAAGCGGGTAGTGGC
>ERZ1027061.1144-NODE-1144-length-10893-cov-5.584425_pt1 | contig 10893 bp, 9 predicted proteins | sample MGYA00519283_ERZ1027061 | MGnify/ENA primary metagenome ERZ1027061 (study PRJEB26926, sample SAMN06164849) | human gut metagenome | biome: ENVO:00009003; feature: ENVO:2100002; material: ENVO:00002003 | host: Homo sapiens | place: USA | collected 2012 ... | reverse complement strand
TAACTATTTCTTCGGCATAATCCTGATTATTCCGAATTCGGAATAATCAGGACCTCTCGATCGCGAGCTGCTCCCGTGCCGGTTTGCAAGGCGCAAGATCGGGACTTTTTATGGAGCAGATTCGGCTGACAAAGGAGATGAGAGATGCAGACATACTTCGAGGGCGAACAGGCAAGCTTATTCGCCCCAGATACTTTTGCTGGGAGAATGTCCCAGGCTGCTTCAGCTCAGGCTCGTCGCACGGGGAGGATTTCCGGACTGTCCTGGAGGAAATTGTTAGACTACATCGCCCCGGATTATCAGTTCCTCGACCTCTCTTCGGACGCTGGAAACCTGTTGGGGCAATACGAGTGGACGATACGTTCAGCCTTGCATGGCGGGTGTTGGCTGCGGAATACTGGGCCCTCGCCCAGAGACGCCATAGAATCTTTCTTGTCGCAGATATTGCAGGCACATCCGCCGAAAAAGTATTATTTGACTACTGCGGCGTGTCTCGGAATCCTGCGCCGGGCGGAGGAACGTGGCAAGCCATTGCCGAAGGCATTAGACACTGCTTTACGGATACAAGCTGGCTTGATTTGCTCGACGAACGGCAGAGGGAAAAAGAATCCAAGTGACGAGCCCGTTGCCTTCGCACAGAACCAGCGCGACGAGGTGCGCGATCTGCACAACATTGCCAGTGCGCTCGGTGCGCAGCCGGGGATGAAGCAGCAGACGTTCATCGCCTCCTTTTCCGCAGGCGCCGGTGCGACTGCTGGAACAATTGGTTATGCCGAGGAAGTAGCTCCGACACTCAAAGGCAGTCCCAGCGGCAACTGTATGCCGTCCGTCATGTGCCTGCACGATCAGGGCGGGCAGCGGATGGACGTGTGCGAGAATATGACCGGCACACTTCGCGCCAGCGAAAAGGGACATCAACCCTTGGTATATGAGAATCATGGTGTTGATGCCCGTATCCGGGAGTCCGGCGAAGTCAGTCCAACGGTCACAGCACGCTATGGTACAGGCGGCGGCAACACTCCGCTGGTGCAGGAGCCAAACGAAGTCTACTGTATCGTCGGCAACATCATCGACCGCCAGCCGGAAAACGGCGGAAACGGCTGCGGATATCAGGAAAATCTTGCATATACAATTACAACTTGCGACCGGTTATCTGGATATCCAGATAAGCGATCTAATCCCGAGGATTGAGTTATCCCGAGGGAGCCGGTCACCATACTGCTCTTTGCTTGAGGTAGGGCGTTTTTTCTGGGCATTACATTATCAAACCTCCGAATAATAAATTTGCGGCGGCCGGAGGAAACCAACCGGTCACCGCCTTGCGGTTATTGTTGAATTGTGGTAAAATCACGCTAATCCATACAGGCGCTTTATCATCTCCTCATCGTTTTCCCAAATAGGCGCAACGGAACTTTCACTCAAATTTCCAGAGATTTTTTGGATTGCCTGACGCTTTGTCTCCGTATCTGCCCATGCATAGACACGAGTTGTGTTGACATCGGCGTGTCCAAGAAACTCCGAGAGAAGAACGAGCGGCATACCGGCACGATACAAGTGCATGGCTCTGGAGTGTCGGAGTTGGTGGGGATGTACCCGCTTGGGAACTTCAGAACAAATATGGTTTGCAAGTTCGCCATACTTTTTCATAAAGAGGGACACAGCATCAGTTGACATCCTAGTCCTGCGGCCATGGAGTGTTGTAAAGAACAAGTAATCACTATTCTGTCTTTGTTCAATGGGATGAACGGTATCCATATACTCTTTGAGAAGGGTACTCATACTCGGGGAAATCGGTACCACGCGCATTTTGTTTCCTTTTCCAGTGAGGCAGATTGCAGTATACGATTTACGAAGATCAAGGTCACCGATTTTTGCATTGACCAATTCTCGGCAACGGGCTGCAGTGTCGTACATCAGCTTCATAAAGCAAAAGTCTCGATATCCATTTGCTTTCAATCGATTCGGTTGCTCCATAAGGGTATTCAAGGCTGGCATCGAAAGGAACTCAACTACTTTACCCGGCATTTTCCGAATGGAAATGTTGCTGATTTCCACTTGGGTATGGATTTTTGCAGGGTCTAGTATTCCGGCGTATTTTGTAAAGGAACGAATCGCCATCAACCGCAGATTTATCGTTGCAGGTGAGCAGTTTCTGGAACTTGAGAGCCATTCAAGAAATCCAGTTATATTGGAATAAGTGATATCCTCAAATCCAATATTGACGTATTCAAGGCCAAGTTCCGTTTTGAAGTAGAGGAGAAGAAGATTCAACGCCTCCCGATACGATTTTTGGGTATTTGCGCTATATCCCTTGTGCCGAATCAGATAGATGTCAAGGAAATCCCGCACCGTTTTATAGAATTTTTCATCCTTCAATCTCATGAGCGCACCTCCGTTTGGAATGTGTCCAGATGTAGTTCTGGAAAATCAGTATAGAGGGTCGGAAGTAAATGTATATAATACGCTGTATCTGAGAGATTTGCGTGTCCCATGTACTCGCTCAAATAGGCAAGGCAGGCATTCACGTCCTTTCCTTCCTTTATCCACTGGTACAAGCGGTGTGTGGCAAACGAGTGTCTCAAATCGTAAGTTCTCGGGGTGACCCCGGCGTATCCGAATATGCCTGCGGAATGGAGAAACCGGCGGAACGTGGGAATCATCCATTCCATAGAATACATCCCATCTCCTCTGGCACTTGGACTCTGAAAGAAGTATTTTCGGTCAGGATAAATCGTGTCTGCACGCTGGTCATAAGTCACACATAGGGCGAGCATACTCTCAGAGAGTACAACGATTCGGTCTTTATGTCCTTTGGATTCCAGAATTTTCACAACCCCGTCGCGCAGACTGACATCTTCTCTGCGGAGGCGTCTTGCTTCTACCGGTCTGAGACCGCAGCAGTAGATCATGCGAAAAATCACGGACACGACCAAATGTCTCGTTGGTGCGTTGAGACTGGGAGCGCAGGAGTCTATTTCTCGAAACAATCTGGCTAATTCTTCGTATGAGAAAATATAAGGGATATGGCGGCCGGTTTTCTTTGTGAAATCAAGCGGCAGGATATAGGCTTGACAGCCTACGCTGTTCATGTGCCTGGCAAGTTCTCGGATCACGGATACCCTATTCAGCCGAAACAGGTTTTGTTCGGTTCCAGTCTGTTCGGCCCATCTCATGACAATTTTCGCAGTCAAGTGGGTTTCGCACGGGAACTGCTCTCGGCAGAACTCATCGAAGGTACGGAGAATGCGCTCGCTTTCGTAATAATCATAGCCGAGAGATCGTTTCTTTTCTATCAGGCCATAAATGTAGGGAGCAAATGCTCCATGAAATGCATACTTCACAGCAAATCCTCCTGGCGTACTTCGATACCATTCAGGCTGAGCGAACACATTGCCAACTTTTCACGACTGATACGCATATAGGACTTCATTGAGTCCATCTGCGTATGGCCCAGAATTTCTTTCACGGTATCGACGGGTACCTCATAATTTATCATGGAACTGGCGACATATCTTCTAAAGCTATGGAAGCCCTTTCCGTCTCCCGGAGTGTACTCAATATCCGTGAGTTTCATGTATTTTCTGAGGCGGTCTCCCGCAGCTGTTGAAGTCATGGCATCAAAAGGTATACGGGATCGTACAAAAAGAACTTGAGACTTTGTTTTTGGGCGCTCGTGCAGAATGTAATTCGCAATGGCGTTTCCCACTGACGCTTCGAGGGGCAAACACAGTTCAACGCCAGTCTTGCCCTGTACGAAGCGCACTTCGTGGTGAACCCAATCAATATCCGACAGCGTTAAACGAACGATGTCGCCTGCTCTCATTCCCAAGCTGGCGGCAATGGAGAACATCGCAGTATCGCGGAGAGATAGGGCCGGACTTTTTGCAGCTGCTTCCATGACGATACCCACCTCTCTTGCCGAGAAAGCAGGCCGCAGTTTTCTCCGAGGTGCAGGACGAGCAGTCAATGCGGCGCTAAAATCTTTGCATATTTTTTTGGAAAGAAGGTATTCGCACAGGTGCCTTAGTGTAGAAGTCACTCTATCTATGCTGGCCTTCCGTTGAGGCGCAATGACCATGAGAAAATCATTGACTATTGTCAAATCGATATCATTGCAGTTATGACGGCCATTGGCATCAAGATATGCAAAGAATCTCCGGCAGATATTTTCCTCATCCCGTAAGCTCCCGTATCCAATGGATCTCGTATTCGCTTCATGCTTTCGGAAACCAAGTAGGATTTCTTGATAATATGGCGATATACAAACTTTGGGTTTGGGTTTGAGGCGCTGCCAGATTATTTCTCCGGTTTGTATGTACTCCTCAAAGAGGGCTTTTACTTTTCTGATGCTCATCCAAACGTGGTCAGAGACCAAACCATTTTCGTGTTCTGCACGAAAGCGATCTACAACTTCGCTCGTAAAGGGAATACTGTAAAATACCAGCCCCTCCGAGCGATATGCCTTTATAATTGGCCACATCCCCTCGTAGTAATAGTTTCGGATGCTGAACTTGCCAAGCCCCAACCCGCGCAACGCCTCCAACACTTCTGCACATAAAACTTCAAATACAATTTCAGACATAAAAACACCTCTGAATGCAGTTAGTCGGCCTATGCCGCCAGCTACATTATAGAGGTGTTTTTATAATTTTTCTTATCTGGAGGTTATTTGTGGACAGTACACAGAAAGCAGTGAAAAACCAAGAGATTTGTGAACCGCTGCAAGGCAATCTCGGGATAACTCAATCCTCGGGATTAGAAACTGCCACTGTATCGATCTGTCCAAAAGTCGTTCTCACACCGGTGTAACCGGATGGAATAATTGCGAAGCTGCAAAGCAGCGTAATCAGCATAAACAGCGCAGCCGCAATCGTCAGGATCAACCTCTTTACGCGCAGCTTCTTTCTGCGGTAGGGTGTTCCGTCGTTTAATATCTCATAGAAAAAACTCATGATTTTTCTTCCTTTCGTTATTTTTCCTTATCCGCGTCAGTAGCGATTCAGGTCGTGACTGCTTTCAGCTTGACCTGAATCGTGATCTCGTCGGATCGCAGAATGACATGGTCGATCTTCGCTTCGAGCACGCCCGGCATCGCCGTTTCCGGTATTTCGTATAAGCAGCGGAAGCGTCCAATAACCTTTCTGTCCGTTTTCACGACAACCGGAACCTCGTCGCTGAGGACGCCGATCTGATTTGCAAAATCCAGAACTGTAATTTTTCTCATATGCTATTTCCCTTCATTTTTGTATTGGCCGGGCCAGCAGCGGAGAAAACGCCACCGGCACGAACTGCTTCATATCCCGATAGTAATACCGACGCTTTTCCGCATCGTACAGCTCCAGTACATCGGACGGTGCAATGCAGCGCCCTGGATAGTCTGCGGGCAGCTTGCCGTTATAGCGGTCAAATACACGCTCCAGAATAGCCAAGTCCGGCTCATCTTTTGGGCAAAATATCGCTTCATCACGCACCAGCCGGTATTCGCTCGCGGGTGGCTGCTGAAAGCCTGCCTTGTGGAGCGCTTCGATCCCGGAGAACGCAAACGGTTTTGTCTTCTCCGTGTCCGTAAATTCCAGCTGATAAATGCGGCAGCCGAGCTGCTTACGCTGTGCGTTCAAAAGCTCTGCCAACCGTGCGTTGCCGCCGGGCTGCAGAAAAGCGTGATATTCTTCGTCCAGCAAGCCAAGGTATGCCTGCAAGGGCACACCATCCGGCTGTGCCTTGTGCCATCGTTCCACGCAGGCGTCTATCTCGGAAACCTCGCACACACCATACAGATACTGCTCCCGGAACGTCATTGTTTTCGGTGCTTTCCCAGCGTTCTTCCGGAGCGCAAGCTGCCAGTCATCTAACCCCTTATAGTTGGGATTCCACGTCAGCCGGCGGCATTGCAGTCCGTGCTTTCGTGCCATCAGATAGATCTTGGAGGCACCTTTCTCAACGTGAACATTCCGATACTTGTCCATGTCCTGCGCTTCGATGATCTCCTCTGTGCCGTTCTTTTTGAGAAACGCAAACAGCGCATCCAGCTTGGACACGTTGTTCGCCCCGGCGGTCGCCGCAAAGGTGCGGTTCATCAAGGCATGGCAGATGTCCGCCTTCAAAAGTCCTTCCGTCACATAGACCACTCTGGAACATGGATCGCCAACAAAGTGGATGGGGCTTTCCGAGGATGTCCCCATCGGTTTGCTGCTCGACGACAGCCAGAGGTACTTCGTGCCCTCCTTATCGGCGGGCGCGTTTTCCTCCCGGATGGGGATATCCAGCCGGATCTGCGCGCCGCAGACCAGTCCGTCCGCGCTTTTGGCTGGGATCAAGATCCCGGCCGTGCGCGTTCCAAATCGTACTGTCCATCTGCCGTCCTCTGCCATATAAAAGCCGGGGACTCCCTGCAGGGTGCACCCCTGCTTCAAAAGCCGCGCCGTCAGACTCTTGCAGAGATAATGCGGCGGGGTGCTTTTGAAGCCGAACCGTTCGATCTGGTCGTCCGTCAGTCCACGCACCTCACGCAGATGCGCACGGTGCTTCGGCGTCAGCGACAGCATGGAAAACAGCATTGAAAGTGTTTGGTGAATTGCCTGCCGGGGTGCTCTGGCCGACTGCGCGATTTCCTGCGGCTGCCGGTTCTGGTAGCTTTGGTACTCCGGCCCGTAATCTCCGGTCTGGAGTGCTTCGCAGATCTCCCGGTAGGCGTCCGCGTTGCTGATGCCGTAGACCTTTGCATAGAGCGCCAGCATCCCGCCGGATTCCTGACAGTAATTACAGTGCCATACGTCCCGTGACGTTTTCAGATAGAGCTTACCGCGATGATCGCCGCAAAGCGGGCAGTCCACATACAGAAAATCCGGGCCGCGCCTGCGGATATTGAGCCGCAGCAGCGATGCAATATCTGTAATGTGGAACGGAAACTGTGAAGAACCGGCTCTGATAACGGCCACACCCTTTCATCCAAACTTGACGCTTCATCCGGCTTTCTGCTGCAGATTGTCCAGCAGAACAGATGCAGCCGCTTTGAGAATATTGTCCGCCTGATCACAGCCGTAGAGATACCATTTCAGGCTTGCTGGGCGGCGCTGCGCGACCTGTTCGAGCGTCCACCCGCGGCAGGTGCCGATCTGCACCACAACGGCCTTGGCTTCGTCCACCGTCATACGCTGCGTGATCTCGCTGACATCCATATCTGCCGTATAGGACGCGGCCTGCGGCTGTTCTGCAACTTCTTCCGCAGCTTCTTCCTGATGGGGCGGCAGAACATGAAGATCAGGTACTTCTTCCTGTGCTGCACTGACCGACTGCTCCTGCCGCACATCTACCGCAACGGACGTAAAGCCGTCCGTAACGGTCTGCACATCAGACGCGGTTGTTTCCGCAACGTGCTGTTCAGTGGGCGCAGAATCCATATCCATCGTCGGCGCTGTTTCTGCGGCAGTTTCCTCCGCAATGAGCGCTTTGGTTTCCTCGACAGCTGCTTCTTCGACTTCCGTTTGGACCGGCACTTCCGAACCGAACAACTCGCCGCCGTAGTCGCGGCTCACGTCGCAGAACTGGATGCCGAAACCGGCGTTTTCCAGCGCCATGTTGAGCGCGTCCTCCTGTGCGGCACGGAGAAATTCCCCACCGGGGACATTCTCCCTGCGCTGTTCGGAGGTAAAGCTGGCGGCCGGAACCGGATCGTCCTTGCTGAAATAAACCTGCGCTTCGATAATTGCCAGCTGGTCGCTGATGCGCAGCGGCTTCAGGAGCATTCTCCCGTTCGGGCAGGCCAGACGGAACCAGAGCCGCTTATAGCGGAGATCCAGCTTCCAGACCGGATGCCCGGTTTTGACGGAGATCGTTTTGCGCAGGAGTTTCATCGGGTCAAAGCCCGGCACCTTGCGCAGCTGCTGCACGGCGGCGTTGTTCATCACGGTGGATTTGTTGTCATTCATTTCTTAGAACTCCTTCCATAAATAAAATAAGAGATGACTGCGCAAATTCTGCACATCCATCTCAACTTAACCGGCTTTTTTCAATTTCTGCTCTGTCGCGCCCTGCGGCAGAGCCTTTTGTCTGAATACCTGATTGTACTTTAAGATCCGTTCGGCAAGGCAGGTGTTCCGTTTGACCTTTCTGCCGGAGTGGATCGCCAGAAACAGCGCACGCTTCTGCCCAACCAGAATCACACGCTTCTTTGCGCGTGTCACGGCGGTGTAGATCAGGTTCTTCGTCAGCAAAATGCGGTGCGCCATTAAAATGGGAATGATGACCGTTTCGTACTCCGAACCCATGGATTTGTGGATCGTAATGGCATACGCCAGCTCCAAATCACCGAGCTGGTTTTTGGAATACTCCACGATGCGCCCATCAAAATCTACGCACAGCTTGTCTGGGAGGATCGTGCAGATGCTCCCGATGTCGCCGTTGAACACGCCCTTGAATTTCTGCTTACACGCGGAATCATAACCTTCCAGACTGTAATTATTCTTGGTCTGCATCACACGGTCGTGCAGGCGAAAGATACGCTCTCCGAACGCCAGCTCCGGAATTTTTTCCGTATGCGGATTGACCGTTTCCCGAATCAGTACGTTCAGACCGTTGGAAGACGCTTCTCCGTCCGTCCGATAGGGCGAGATGATCTGAAGCTGTCCAATGGACGTATCCTGCAATTCCCGCAGATAGAGCGTCTGGATCTGCGCTGCGGCTTCCTCCTGATTTTCTGCCTTGACGAACAGAAAATCCGGCCCGTAAAACAGACTGCTGTTTTCCTCGTTGATGAATTTGGCGTTGTGGGCGATCAGGCTGTCCTTGGTCTGCCGGAAGATCTCATCGAGAACCGTCACCGGCACGATGCCGCTTCCGATCAGCTCCGCAAACACATTGCCCGCGCCGACGCTCTCCAACTGATCGACGTCGCCCAGCAGCAGGAGTTTCGTGTTCTTCTGTAAGCGCGTAAACAGCTGATGCGCCAGCCACATATCCACCATGGACGCCTCATCCACGATCAGGAAGTCAATTGGCAGCGGCTTATCCTGCTTGTCCTTGCTGCAAAAATCGCCCTGCAAGCCAAGCAGACTGTGCAGCGTCAGTGCATCCAGCATCCCGGTACTCTGTGCCATGCGTCGGCTGGCCTTGCCGGTCGGTGCGGCGAGAACGATGCGGTTTTTGGGGTGCAGAATCCGGTAGACCTCGATGATAGCTTTCAGAACTGTCGTCTTGCCAGTGCCGGGGCCGCCCGTGATGATGGAGAGATTTCGTTCCATCGCCACCTCAACGCCGCGGCTCTGCCGCTTTGTTAAGTGCAAGCCGAGTTTTTGCTTGACCTGCTCCAGTGGAAGCGTCACATCAATTTTTGCCGTGTGTTCCATGAGCATGGCTGCCGCCTTTGCCGCAGTCTCTACCTCCTGCATAAAAATATGCGGAAGATACAACCGCCCGCCATCAGAAACGATCTCGTTGTCTTCTGCCATCTGCTGTAATTTCTGTTCTACCTCCGCACGCCTGACCTGCATTTGGGGAAGCGGGATCGGCTCATTGAGAAATTGCAGGGACTCTGTGATCAAGGCATTGACCTCCAGATACAGATGCCCGTGCTGCCGCGCGTTTTCCAGCGCACAGATCATCGCGCCGTGGATACGAACCGGATCGTGCGGGTCGCCGCCAGACTTGCGGATGATCGTATCGACGCGCCTGAATCCAAACCCGGATATTTCGCAGAGCCGGAACGGACTTTTCCGCAGAATATCCGTACAGGCAGGGCCGAAGTGCTGGTAGATCTTCATCGCCGTCACAGGCGTGACCTGAAACGGTGTCAGCAGCTCCATAATATCCCGCATCGCGCGGCTTTCTGCGTAGCACGTCTTGATCTCCTCCAGCTTCTGCTCCGTGATGCCGCGGATCTCCAGCAGCTTCTCCGGGTGATACTCCAGCACGTCGAGCGTATCTGTGCCGAACCGCTGGACAATGCTTCTGGCCGTGCTTTCCCCAATGCCTTTGAGCAGGCCCGATGAAAGATAGCTCAGAAGCCCTTCCGTTGTCGGCGGCACAAGCTCGTGCCAGTTCTCTACATGGAACTGCAAGCCGTATTTACCCTCTTTCCAGTCGCCCTCGATCTCCAGCTTGACGGAATCCGTCTGCGGCAGTCCATAGCCGACAGCGGTGAACCGAAGCATCCGGTCACGGAACGTATATTGGGAACGGGCTTCTTCCGGAACAGATTGGTCATCCGTGCGCATCCGAAGAATGGTGTATTTGCTGGCTTCATTGAAGTAGATGAGCTTGTCATAGACTGCAATCATTCGTTTTTCACCTCACTCAAGCGGCAGGCTGCGCCGCGATTTTGATGCTGAACCGTCTGGACTCCGACGTTTCCACAAACTGCTCGTAGATCTCCGGGTAAACCTCCCGCAAGCGAACCAAGTTGTCCTTGGAGATGCCCTGCCTGCGAATGGGATTGTAGGAGATAACATAGTTTTGTTCACCGTCCACGCAGATTGCGCAGTCTTTGCCGTCCAGCTCGCTGACCAGCAGACCCTTGAGCTGCTGCATCTGCGCGTCCAACTGTGTGACCTGCTTTGCAAGCGCGTTTTTCTCCTCCTGAAGCTGCAAATACTGGTGGATCTGCGTGACCTGCGGTGCGCCGAACGCTGCCGGCGGCAAATCTCTCCGGTCAATGCCTTTCCATCTCTGCAAACTCTGCAAGATAAGGTCGCCGCTTTCCGTATAGTCTGGCGGATGGCGCTTCTGCACGAAATCGTTCCAGAACACATCCTCCAGCGCGATCAGTTCCGACTCATAGGCATAATCCCGGTCCAGATGCCGGATGATGACCTCATCCTCATTGTTTCCATACAGGCAGCAGAAGTAGACCTGTCTCTTATACACATCTCCGAGCCCACGAGACGCGTAGTAATCTCG
>ERZ1027061.1142-NODE-1142-length-10906-cov-4.530734_pt1 | contig 10906 bp, 8 predicted proteins | sample MGYA00519283_ERZ1027061 | MGnify/ENA primary metagenome ERZ1027061 (study PRJEB26926, sample SAMN06164849) | human gut metagenome | biome: ENVO:00009003; feature: ENVO:2100002; material: ENVO:00002003 | host: Homo sapiens | place: USA | collected 2012 ... | reverse complement strand
GCCTTATCGTCGGCAGCGTCAGATGTGTATAAGAGACAGCATATACAGTATAGCTGCGGAGAAGGCGGATAGGCACATCTCCGCAGCTTTCGTATATACACGATGATGGTGATGATTTTGCTACGTGTGCATGTTTTTCCTTGCATAATAAGCACGATGTATTGTAAAATTGTGTTCGGTATGTAAAAAAAAGAAAATGAAAAGAGAAGAGTATGTATGGAGAAATTACTTAAGATCATTGCTGATGTTAACTCGTCAGTAAATAATTTTATATGGGGAGTGCCATCCATGATATGTATCGTGGGCGTTGGGCTGTGGCTCCTCATAAGAAACCGCGGAGTACAGTTTACAAAGTTTGGATACGCCTTCAAGCATACATTTGGAAGGATATTTAATAAGAAAGAGACCTCAGAAGGTGCCATAAGTCCATTTCAGGCTGTGTGTACGGCACTGGCGGGAACGGTTGGAACGGGAAATATAGCGGGAGTTGCCGGAGCCATCGCCATAGGCGGTCCGGGAGCAGTATTCTGGATGTGGATATCAGCACTTCTTGGAATGGGAACAAAGTTTGCCGAGGTTGTCCTTGCGGTGTTCTATAGGGAGAAGGATGCAAATGGCGACTGGGTCGGAGGACCGATGTATTATATCAAGAATGGTCTCGGCAAGAAGGCATACTTCCTCGCTGTGGCATATTCAATCTTAGGTATATTGACTGTGTTTGGAACCGGAAATGCAACCCAGGTCAACACCATAACAACAGCTATAGATTCAGCTATTTTTAACTTCAATCTGGCTGACAAGAGCAATACACTTACAATAAACCTTGTGATAGGAATCATAATAGCAATTCTTGTTGCACTTATCCTGATAGGCGGAATAAAGAGAATAGGAAGAGTTACGGAAAAACTAGTGCCATTTATGGCGGCGATGTATATAATCATGGCTATAATTCTAGTCTTAATAAATATCAATAGTGTGCCAGATGTGTTTGCATCGATATTTGAGGGTGCATTCAATCCAAAGTCCGTCACAGGCGGCATGGTTGGCAGCCTGTTCCTCAGCATGAGGAAGGGTGTTTCAAGAGGAATATTCTCCAATGAGGCAGGTCTTGGTACAGGATCAATAGCACATGCGTGTTCGGATGTAAAGCACCCGGTACAGCAGGGACTCTGGGGAATATTTGAGGTGTTCATTGATACTATTGTTATATGTACCCTCACAGCCCTTGTTATCCTATGCAGTGGAACAGATATAGCATATGGACAGGCAGCAGGTGCGGACCTTACAATAAATGGTTTTGTTGCTACATATGGAAACTGGATATCAATATTTACAGCGGTTGCTCTTTGCTGTTTTGCATTTTCAACAATTCTAGGCTGGGGACTTTACGGTTCAAGATGTGTAGGATTCCTGATTGGAAGCAAATTCATAAAGCCATTTATGGTAGTATATGCATTGGTCGCGATCATAGGTGCAACAATGGATCTCGGACTTCTGTGGGATATAGCGGACACATTCAACGGTCTAATGATAATACCAAACCTTATTGCGGTATTTATGCTGTCTGGTACAGTTGTTAAGTTAACTCGTGAGTATTTTGAGGATGGTCAGGATAGGTTCGGTGTTGAGACCGGCAAAGAAAACTGACAGTGCAGCAGTTTTTGATATCTTGAAACAGCTGTCTAAAATGAAAGGAACTTTTATATGGAAGAAATAGCAAGTGAGATTTCTAATAAGTATGCAATACTTATTGATTCAGAGAATGTTTCGGCAAAATATATCGAGAGTATATTTGATGAACTTTCAAGGCTGGGGTCGATTACGGTTAGAAAAATATATGGAGACTGGTCAAAAAATAATAACGGCTGGGACAAGGATTGCCTTTTGTCCTACTCTATACAGCCAGTGCAGCAGTTTTCCTATACAGCCGGCAAAAACTCAACAGATTCGGCAATGATAATAGATGCCATGGATCTGCTTTATACAAGTAATATAGATGGATTCTGTCTGGTCACAAGCGACAGTGATTTTACGAGATTGGCATCAAGACTCAGAGAGGCTGGCAAACAGGTTATAGGAATGGGAGAGCGAAAGACGCCAAAGGCTTTTGTCAGTGCATGTACCAGCTTTAAGATACTTGACTCTCTTGTTAATGAAGACCTCAACAAGCTTGTTTCAAAACCTGTTTCTATGGAGAATGCGGTTTCGGATGAATCAAGTATAACAAGTATAAGAGACATAAAGAAGACTGTATACAACATCATTGATGAGAATGAGGATAAGGACAAAAAGACTCACATGGGTGAGATAGGCAGCCGCTTAGTGAACAAATATCCTGATTTTGATGTGCGTAATTATGGATATTCCAAATTGTCAACTTTCTTGAGCGAGGAGTTTGATGATCTGGATATAGACAAGGGCAGACAGAAATTTGTGTCTATCAAGAACCATATGGATCCTAAGAGTGAGGTTAAGGGCAAGATAATCAGACTTCTCACGGAAAGCATGGATACTATGTACAATATGGGAAGACTGAATACTGAACTCAAGAATATTATTCCTGGGTTCAGCATAAAGAAATATGGATATAGCAAATTTTCTAGTTTTCTCAAAAGCTTTGGGTGCTTTGAAATTGTTGGAGATAGGGTAAAGGTTACAGAAAAGCAGATATAGGGCAAAAGTTTGACAATATTGTCGCTGATGGTATATTTGAGAAAAAATAACAAAAAAAGTAAGCCTTTTTGTTGAAAATCAATAAGAATAGTGATAAATTGAAACTGTGGGTTTTCAGGTACAGAGAGCCTGCTATGGGGGAAGAAGTGTACGCGCAAAATAAGGAGAGACATTATTTATGATACTTATTGATACTCAAAAAGAGGAGTTTAGCAAGCTTAAGGGTATTCGTGTCTTTGGAAAGATTAGCCATGAGAACAGATTTAACAAGAATTTCTTGGTGATAGGTCTTGGCGGTCTTGGAAGCAGAGCTGTATGTGCGCTGAAAGGGATGCTGATGGATAGTATGATCCCAGATGACAATATTAATTTTCTCATGATCGATTCAGATATCTCAGAGATGGAGCAGACTATAGAAAACAGCAAGGATGGTGTGGGGTTCAATGCTCTTGAGGTCATCAGTATATACAGACCTGATATTGAAAATGTACTTGAAAATGGAATCCAGAATAACAAGATACACAAGAATCTTGCTAACTGGATGGATCCGGAATTTCCAGAGATAACAATAGGGAGAGATGGCGCAAAGGGAAACAGACAGATTGGTCGTTTGATGTTTTCAAATGCTTATACAGATATAAGGATGTTGTTATTTGACAAACTGCAGGCAGTATACGACAAGACAGAGGAGGGTACAGTCGATGTACTCATAGTGTCTGGTGTCTCTGGAGGAACAGGAAGCGGAATCCTAACAGATGTGGCATACAATATAAGGGCTTACGGCAAGGCGAAGAAGTGGAACAATCTCAGGATTGGTGGATGTCTTTTGATGCCGGATGTGCTCTTTGGACATAAAGCAGTGTATGAAGACACTGAACTTGTGTTGAGATTGAATGCCAATGGATGTGCAACCATGAAGGAAGTGGATTATTATATGAAACTTTCTGAGAAGGATGACAATTATACATTCATTAGTAAGGACAACAGGATGGTAATAAGAGAGAATCTCTTTGATGCGTGCATGCTCATATCAGGAAGAAAGGATTCGCAGGGATATATACCTGAGGGCTTTATCTTAAAAGATACGGCAAGTTTTCTGTACAGACTTGCCAGCAATAAGTATATTGGCAACAATGATGTAGACAATGACAGGAAATTACTCCGAGATGTGTTCTTTGAGAACGAGGGTCATGCAATAACAAACTGGAGGATGGAACACAATGACGAGGATATAAAAAAAGCCAATTGTTACTATAAGGTTGTAAGCGAGGCTGATTATCATATTCCGATTAAGGAAATCGAGAATATGTGTGAGAATGATATATTCTCACAGGCGTATAAGGGTTTGTTTCGTTCTCCATTTAAGGAGGGAAATGCTGAGACCGATATACGTGCTGTGTTGGCAGAATTCACTGAGTTTCTCGGAGAGGAGGCTGGAGAGGATATAAAGCTCAATGTGAGTGGACTTATCCAGTACAATCAAGTTACAAAACCTACATATAAGATGATAAAGAAACACACAGATGGCCTCAGAGAGGGCTTTGCGACCAAGATGGAGAACTTTGAGAAGGAACTTCCGGTTATGATAAAGTCTATGAAAAACAAACTTTGGGGGGCGTTGGATGATCTGATCGTCAGGTATATGAAGGAGTTTGGTCCTTATGGAGCGATAGATATTATAGGTGCTCCTAGTGCAGGTGTAACAGACTCTACTAAAGGGATGATGGCAGAGGTCAAAAAACTTGAGAAGATGCTGAAGGATTATACACCGTCGGGTGAGTATACTAGAATTATTGACTCCATAAAAGAGATAGTGGCAAAGAGATTTTTTACATTTCCTTCAGCGAAGAGAGAGACTGAGAACGGATATTATGAGGCATGTATAAAAGAGATGCTTGCCGCTGAACGATCAAAGATGATTGATGAGCTTGATGCACAGGATCTGTTTGGAGATACTATCAGATGGCTGCAGCAGAGAGCAGAGAGACTTGATGAGATATATTCACAGTTTGGAGAGGATCTCAAAAATTCCATAGATGACCTTTCACTTGCCGGAAGTCAGACTGTGGTTAATATTCTTAAAAAGGCAAAGAGACATGAGTTCCTTCCAACGGATTATGTAACTCAAAAGAGAATCAATGAGATGAGTTCCGGCATAATAAAACTTATGCTGGACAATGAGGCTAATATAGACAGCGGAAGGGTTATTCCTGTCAAAGATGAGATGGAGAAGATATACAGAGAATTTTTCTCCGGCGTGGGTGCGTATGGTCCCGAGAAGATGTTAACCGTTGCTTTCTCAGATAACAAACTTACGGAGCAGGATCTCAATGTCATGTTTGGCTCTCCCGTCAATGATCGACGTACGGCAATCATGGAGGAGGCAGCAAGGGCATTTGTGGATGATATATCGGAGGAACAGCCACTATGTGAATTAAAGGATGGTTATAAGGAAAAATTGCTTGCAAAGAAATATATATCAGTTCCAAATGTAATGCCATATTTTAGCAAGGCAGTGAAATCTATCCTTATTGGCAAGCCATACAATGAAAAAGAGGATTCCATAACACTCAATCCGGGTGAGATTGAGATATCGATAGATGATATGTTTGTAGGGGTGCCTGTGTCAATGATGCAGTGTGCTATGGAGATGCAGATGGCATACAATGCAGTTTATGATTATAAGGGACTTCATATTGACGAGGTCAACAAGGATATGAAGGGTTTCCCTGATTTTGTTACTATTTAATACTATGTAATCCGGGAATTATAATACAGAGCCATTTAATATCACATTGTGTATTAGATGGCTCTGTTGTGCTTTATGGAATGGGTATGTTACAGTAATTGCGATAAATGGCATTGGTAAGAAGACTGTCAGATGCAGTTGTGTATGGAGAGTGGGAAACATGGATATAAATACGGATTATTTATTATACATTATGGATACAAAGGCGTTTGAGAGTGATGAGGAATTTGAACGGCGGCTCGAAAGGGTATCTGAGTATAGAAGAAGTAAAGTCGTAAGACTTAGGCGGAGAGAGGACAAAAATGCGAGCCTTGCTGCGGGATGCCTTCTTTCTTATGCGCTGCGTCAGTATGCGGATATAGATGAGCGGCAGGTTACATATACAAATAATAAGACTGGGAAACCGTCTATAATAGAAAATTATGACGAGCAATATAGACTTGGAGGAAATGTTCCCGGAACTGACAGTATATGCGCATCAGCATACAGAAACGACAATACTGATATACAATTTTCCATAAGCCACACTGAGGGCTGTGTTGCAGCCGTTGTTGGCAGGCGTGCTTGCGGTATTGATGTAGAACGTGTAAGACGTATACCGGACAGTATAGTTAGACGGATGTATTCTAGAGATGATGCCTATAGAATTTCTCAAATGGAAAAAAACGGAGATCGAGTGGATGAATACAGCACATGTGTATGGACTCGGAGAGAGGCTTATGGCAAGATGACGGGAAAAGGTTTACTTATATCTGATCCGGATCAGATGATGGTCATGGATGACAGACATATGTATGAGCTTAGAGCAGTGTTCAAGAACTACAGGATAGGTCCGTACTCTCCAGAAGGACTTTGCATAATAAATGACGATGAGACGATAAAGACGCAGTTTATTATGGCTGTATGCCTTGATACTGGCGCACGGATCCCCGATATGCAGATTGTTGATTCATACAAGCTTGAAATATAGACTTCACCATTTGCGCATGGTGTGGTATCATGTGTAATTAGGTGTATATGCAAAAGAAGTGCTTAAGGAGAGAAAAATGAGTAAAAAAGCAACAAAAGCTCTTAATAATAAATATTATGTAGCTAGATACAACGCCTCTAAGAGAAATGAAAATCTTACGAGCAGGGAGAAGAGTGCGGAGGTTCTTAACATTGACAGGACAAGACTCTCAAGAATAGAGCTTGGAACGGTTGTTCCGTATCCTGAGGAGGTTCTGTCCATGGCAAAGGCGTATGATATACCGGAGCTTTGCAACAGCTATTGTTCAGGCGACTGTCCCATCGGAAAAGAGACAGTAAAGCCGATAAATGCGGACAGTCTAGACAGACTGATACTTCAGTTTCTCGGATCGTCAAAGAAGATGGAAGATATATCGGAGCAGCTCATAGAGATTACAGCTGATGGAATCGTGGACGATACTGAGGTTGCGGCATTTGATGCCATTCTTGATGAGCTTGAGAAGATGTCTGTCAACATACAGTCACTTATGCTCTGGGCACAGAAGAACAGGGATGCTCTGAAGGCGAAGAACAACTAAAGTGGCTCAGAAGGTTGAAAACCATAAAAAATATATATGAGGAAAAGATAATGGATGACAAGTTAAGAGAAGAGATAAACAGAAGAAGGACATTTGCCATAATTTCCCACCCGGATGCAGGTAAGACTACTCTAACAGAAAAGTTTTTGCTTTTTGGTGGTGCAATCAACACTGCTGGATCAGTAAAGGGAAAAGCAAATTCGAAATATGCTGTGTCTGACTGGATGGATATAGAGAAGGAGCGAGGTATCTCAGTTACCTCATCGGTTCTGCAGTTTAATTATGGTGGGTACTGTATAAATATCCTTGACACTCCTGGACATCAGGATTTCTCAGAGGATACATATCGAACCCTTATGGCTGCTGACTCTGCGGTTATGGTTATTGATGCGTCAAAGGGTGTTGAGGCTCAGACAATAAAACTCTTTAAAGTCTGTGTTATGAGGCATATACCGATATTTACGTTTATCAATAAGATGGATAGGGATGCAAGAGACACATTTGAACTTTTGGATGATATAGAGACTGTTCTTGGAATAAAGACATGTCCCGTCAACTGGCCTATAGGTTCTGGTAAGGAATTCAAGGGCGTGTATGATAGAAAGACTCAGGTGGTTTCTACATTCCAGGCGATATCTACGGGTGGTGCCAAGAAAGCTGCCGAGACTGATTATCATATTGAAGATGAGGGGCTTAAAAAGCTTGTTGGGTCGTATCTGTACGATCAGTTTAAGGAAGAGATAGAGTTAGTTGATGGAGCTACAGATGAGATGGATATAGAGAAGGTGAGGGCGGGAGAGCTTTCACCGGTGTTCTTTGGATCTGCACTCAACACATTTGGTATAGAGCAATTCCTTAACTATTTCCTGCAGATGACCACACCTCCAATTGGGCGCAATTCATCTGAGGGAATCATAGATCCTGTGACAGAGCCGTTCTCGGCATTCGTATTCAAAATACAGGCGAACATGAACAAGGCACACAGGGACAGGATAGCTTTCATGAGAATATGTTCAGGAAAGTTTGAGGCTGGTATGGAGGTCTACCATGTAGCTAGCAAGAGAAAGATAAAACTTTCACAGCCACAGCAGCTTATGGCACAGGATAGGAAAATTGTTGAAGAGGCTTATGCCGGAGATGTTATAGGTGTATTTGATCCGGATCTGTTCTCAATAGGTGATACATTGACTATTGGTGGTAAGAAGTTTGAGTACGAGGGAATACCTACATTTGCACCGGAACATTTCTGCAGGGTCGTACAGCTCAACAGTATGAAACGTAAGCAGTTTGTTAAAGGGGTTACACAGATAGCTCAGGAGGGGGCAATACAGATATTTCAGGAGTATACCGCAGGACTCTCTGAGATCATAGTTGGAGTTGTAGGTGTACTCCAGTTTGACGTACTAAAATATAGACTGGAAAATGAGTATGGCTGTGAGATAAGATTAGAACCTATACCGTACAATTATATCAGATGGGTTAAGGATCCTACCATAGATGTTACAAAGCTCAAGAGAGTAAGTGATGTCAAGAAGGTTAAGGATATGAAGGGCAATCCACTTCTCCTGTTCGCAAATGAATGGGTTATAGATCAAGTGCTTCAGCATAATGAGGGACTTGAACTTGAGGAATTCAGAAAAAACTAAGGGCATAAAAGATATTTTTATTGATGTCCGAACAAATAGATGCAAAAAGACTGTGAGGTTGATATGTCAGCCCACAGTCTTTTTGCATCTTATGTGAATAAACACATCACAATGTGACAATCCTAGTGTTAGACAGATAACACAGGTGGAGGACATTGGCATGGCACTTAACAGAGTAGTTATATGCGGTGTAAATACATCAAAATTACCATATCTTACAGAGGAGGAAAAGAATAAACTTTTTGACAGAATGGAGAAGGGTGACGTATCCGCCAGGGAGGAGTTCATTGAGGGGAATCTTCGGCTTGTTCTCAGTGTGATACAGAGATTTGGAAGTTCAAATGAGAATCCGGATGACTTGTTTCAGGTGGGCTGTATAGGACTTATAAAGGCTCTTGACAATTTTGACAGGAGTCTGAATGTCAAGTTCAGTACTTATGCCGTACCTATGATAATTGGGGAGTGTCGGAGATATCTGCGCGACAACAATTCTATAAGAGTTTCGCGGTCTCTTAGAGATATAGCATATAAAGCAATATATGCAAAGGAGAATCTGCAGAAGATAAAGGATAAGGAGCCGACCATTGAGGAGATTTCCCAGGAAATAAGTATATCTAAAGAGGATATAGTGATGTCATTAGATGCTATATCTGCGCCGTTATCACTGTATGAACCGATTTATCAGGAAGGCGGAGATACGCTTTATATAATGGATCAGATAAAGGACAGCAAGAACAGGGAAGAGGTTTGGGTAGAAAACCTCGATCTCAGAGAGGCAATGGACAGGCTGTGTGATAGAGAAAAAAACATCATTAAACTAAGATTTTTTGAGGGGAAGACACAGACAGAGGTTGCAGAGGAGATCTGCATATCTCAGGCACAAGTGAGTAGGCTGGAGAAGAATGCAATAAAGAGTCTTAGGAGATATCTTGAAGATAAATAAATCATAAACATTGAAATGCAAAAGATGTTTGCATATCAAAACAGCAGTTGACACATTGAAAGTGACAGCTGCTGTTTTGATTCCCAATATCTCGATGTGTTTTAAGACTTATCATATAAGATAGCTTGAATCGAGATCTATGTCTTTTATATCATGTCTGGTTACGAGACCATCCTTCTGGATATCCTTTTCGATCTGCTTTAAGGTTTCCATTGGAAGTTCGGTCATGAGGGCTACTTCTTCAAGTGAGATGTTGACCTTTAGCATTTTTTCAGCCATATCATATTTGGCTTTTGTTGTTTTGTTCATATATGATCACTCCTTATTGTGGCTTACAGAATCATTTTTTGCCCATTTCAAAAATTCTTCGTTGGTATCTATAACTTTCTGCATTGCTGTATGCCCTGGTGCACCGATGGTGTTACGTTTCTGTACACATTCCTCCATGCTGATGGCCTTATATATATCCTCCTCAAATACCGGGCAGATAGCTTTGTATTCATCAAGGCTGAGCTGGTCGAGTGAGATATTCTCATCGATGCATTTAAGAACAAGCTGACCGACTATGCCGTGGGCATCGCGGAAAGGTACACCGTGGTTTACAAGATAGTCAGCGGCATCGGTTGCATTTGTAAAACCATTTTTAGCGGAGATTTCCATTCTAGGCTTGTTGACGTTCATGGTGGATATCATTCCGGTGAACAGAGCCAGACATCCTTTGACAGTGTCTATGGCATCAAATGTAAGTTCCTTGTCCTCCTGCATGTCTTTGTTGTAGGCGAGAGGAATCCCTTTCATAGTTGTGAGAAGGGATGTGAGGGCGCCGTATACTCGACCTGTTTTTCCTCTTACAAGTTCTGCAATATCCGGGTTCTTCTTCTGAGGCATGATACTGCTGCCTGTGCTGTATGCGTCATCGATCTCAACGAAACGGTACTCATTGGAATTCCAGAGAATAATCTCCTCGGAAAAACGGCTGAGATGCATCATAACCGTAGAAAGTGCAGACAATAGTTCAATCACATAATCTCTGTCAGATACAGAGTCCATGCTGTTTCTGGTTGGCTCATCAAAGTCCAGAAGCTGTGCGGTGTATTCTCTGTCCAGCGGATAGGTAGTTCCTGCAAGAGCTCCCGCGCCAAGAGGACAGGTGTTCATTCTCTTGCGGATATCAAACAGACGGCCTCTGTCACGGCGGAACATTTCAAAATATGCTCCCACATGATGCGCCAGCGTAACTGGCTGGGCTTTCTGGAGATGGGTAAAGCCGGGCATATACGTATGCACATTCTCTTCCATGATTTTCTGAAGAGCCTCAAGCAGTGATTTTACTTCCTGGTCAATCTCA
>ERZ1027061.1139-NODE-1139-length-10916-cov-5.768161_pt1 | contig 10916 bp, 10 predicted proteins | sample MGYA00519283_ERZ1027061 | MGnify/ENA primary metagenome ERZ1027061 (study PRJEB26926, sample SAMN06164849) | human gut metagenome | biome: ENVO:00009003; feature: ENVO:2100002; material: ENVO:00002003 | host: Homo sapiens | place: USA | collected 2012 ... | reverse complement strand
AGATGTGTATAAGAGACAGGCCGTCTGCTGTTGGTTATCAGCCAACACTTGCAAATGAGATGGGTGAACTTCAGGAGCGAATCGCATCCACGAAGGAAGGATCAGTAACATCAGTTCAGGCAGTATATGTGCCAGCCGATGACCTTACAGATCCAGCTCCAGCTACAACATTTGCACATTTGGATGCAAATACAGTTCTCTCAAGAAAGATCGTTGAGCAGGGTATCTATCCTGCTGTAGATCCGTTGGAGTCAAGTTCACGAATCCTTGAGGCTGATATAGTCGGTGAGGAGCATTATAATGTTGCGAGACGTGTACAGGAGATACTTCAGAAGTACAAGGAGCTGCAGGATATCATCGCGATCCTAGGTATGGAGGAGCTGTCGGATGAGGATAAGCTCACAGTTACAAGAGCAAGAAAGGTTCAGAGATTCCTGTCACAGCCATTCCATGTAGCAGAGAACTTTACGGGTATACCTGGAAAGTATGTAAGCCTTAAAGACACTATCAAGGGCTTTAAGATGATCGTTGACGGTGAGATGGATGAGTATCCGGAGTGGGCTTTCTTCAATGTGGGTACTATAGAGGAAGTAAAGGAAAAGGCCGAGAAGGGCCAGTAAAGGAAGTGCATAGATGAATACATTTTATCTGAGAGTTATTTCCAGTAATAAGATATTCTTCGACGGCCGGGCAGAGAAAATAGTTCTTCCACTTGAAGATGGAGAGAAAGCGGTTCTTGCACATCATGAGAATATGGTCATAGCTACCAGCATAGGAGAGATCAGGATCACCACGAGTAAAGGTGAGCAGGTCATCGGTGTTGTGGGCGAAGGATTTGTTCAGATAGTAAATAACCGAGTTGTCCTTATCGTGGATTCCGCAGAGAAACCGGAGGATATCGACAGAGTCAGAGCCAATGAGGCGAAGATCAGAGCGGAAGAGAGACTCAGACAGAAAGAGAGTCTGAAAGAATACAAGCAGAGCGAGGCATCCCTTGCCCGAGCTCTCACGCGACTTAAAGTAACAGAAAAGGTGTAGTGCGCAAAAGGGAAAACGAGCATGACCATTTGATTTTCCCTTGCGCCTACAAAAGGAATAAAAAGGCAGTGTTCATAGTGGTTTGAGTGATGAACCATTGGACATTGTCTTTTTATATGTAATGTACTATTAGCAAAACTTATCATTTGGCTCAGTGGAAAATCTGACACAATAAACAAAATGTTACTTGACAACTTTTGGCTTAACTGAGAAAATAACAAGATAATATATGGAAAATATTTGAAAAAGAGGATGTAAGAGGACGTGTGCATGTATATGCACACATTTTTGAGTTAAAAGGTATTTGGTTAGAGGTATTTATGTTAAGATTTATTTGGGTAATAGTTTCGTGTATTTTCCTGATCATGTACTATGTGCCGAAGATGTCGTATTATGCCAGACATCCAGAGAAATATGATGAAGATGTATGTTATCAGATGGCACAGGTTATGTGTAATCATGTGAGACGCCGTGCATTTATCAAGACGGTTGCGACGGGTGTGGAGAACCTTCCAAAGGAAGGCGGATATATTATGTATGCAAACCATCAGGGTAAGTATGACGTGTTGGGAGTTATAGTTTCTCATGACAAACCTATCACTTATGTCATGGATGCCAAGAGATCAAAGCTGTTTATAGCAGATCAGCTTACGGACCTGCTCAAGGCGCAGCGGCTGGACAAAGAGGATATAAAGCAGCAGGTGATGGTCATAAACGATGTGTCTACGGAGATCAAGGCGGGCAGGAGATACATACTGTTTCCAGAAGGCGGTTATGATCATAGCCACAATGAGTTAAAAGAGTTTATGCCAGGTAGTTTTAAGATTGCAAAGAAGGCAAAGTGTCCTATAGTTCCGGTTGTACTCTATGACTCGTTCAAGCCGTTTGAGGGATGGTCACTCAGAAGGGTGACGACACAGCTTGCATTTCTTGAACCTATTCCATATGAGGCGATAGCTGACAAGTCTACAACGGAGATACGAGATATGGTTGTTAACAGAATCCAGAAACAACTTGATACTATGGAGACAATGAATTGTTGGTAGGCTGGTTCATCTCATTCGATAAAGAGTGTATGACAGAGTTAAATATTGAAAAGATAATATGATTAGAAAAGACACAGCATGGTCGCTGATATGTACCCTCTTTACTGGACAAACCAGTAAGGAGGGTATTTTTATGCAGGCAACATTACTTGACTATATCAAATCAGGTGAATACAATATAAAAGGATGTTTTACGATAAAAAAGGAGTGGGAAACGGTGTATGGGACAGAGTAGTACAGAGAATAAAAAACAAAACAGCACAGGTATAAAAAATGAAGAAGCCTCAGACAACAAAGTGGATAAAAGAAATGGATTCCTGAAGAAACTGATATTAGTCCTTGCGGTGGCGATAGTGGCAACATTTACAGTATTTTTCGTGATATATTACAGATTTTCGTATCAGGCGGACAAACTCACAAAAGAGAGTGCAAGGATATATGCATTTGGTGACGGTGAGGAGATGGCTGATAAGATTGCGCCGGGGTATATTGAAAAGTATGAGAGCAATTCAAAAGTATTGTCCGTGAGCGACATACAGGGAATATATATAGACAAATTCAGAGCGTATGTGGATCAGGAAATAGGGGAGATAGATAAGATAGAGTGTAAGATTACCGGTATACAGGCGGTCAGCAACATAGGAGATCTGCAGCAGGCATTTGAGGACAATGGTGTCAAGGGTGTGTCGCAGTACAGAACAGTTGATGCTGACTGGATAGTGACAAATGAAAATGGAGATGAGGTGACGGTCCACATTCAGGAGGCTGTACTCAAGTGTGATGACGGCTGGTTCGTGGATTATGTGCTGCTTCCTGAGAAGATAAGTGGAATCGGCTCGCCGGAGGCGGTGACAGAAGAACAGACATCGGAGGCGGATGCTGAATAGACATCAGGGGAAGGCTTATAATAGTGCAGATACAGTGTGCATTTGATTGGAAGAGCATACAGTATATGAGAAAGAAGGCAGAAGAAATGTATGATGTGAGATCCATGAAGGCGGAGGACTTCATAGATGACGCAGAGATCAGGGAGACTCTTGATTATGCGGACAGGAACAAGGACAATGTGGAGCTCATAGACTCTATAATCGAGAAGGCAAAGCTCAGGAAGGGACTGACACACAGAGAGGCATCGGTACTCCTCGCATGTGAGATGCCAGACAAAACAGCGGAGATCTGCGATCTGGCGGAACAGATAAAGAAGGATTTCTACGGCAACAGGATAGTCATGTTTGCGCCGCTGTATCTGTCGAATTACTGTGTAAATGGTTGTGTATATTGTCCGTATCATATTAAGAACAAGCATATTGCCAGAAAGAAACTCACACAGGATGAGGTGAGACGGGAAGTAATTGCATTACAGGATATGGGACACAAGAGACTTGCCATAGAGGCAGGTGAGGATCCTCAGATGAATCCAATAGAGTACATTCTTGAGTGTATAGACACCATTTACAGCATCAAACACAAGAACGGTGCCATAAGGCGAGTAAATGTAAATATAGCCGCCACCACAGTGGAGAATTACAGAAAACTCCATGAGGCGGGCATAGGAACATATATATTGTTCCAGGAGACATACGATAAGGAGGCTTACGAAAAGCTTCATCCGTATGGACCAAAGCATGACTATGCATATCACACTGAGGCTATGGACCGTGCTATGGAGGGCGGCATAGATGATGTTGGTCTGGGAGTGCTCTTTGGCCTGGACAAGTACAGATATGAATTTGCAGGACTTCTCATGCATGCAGAGCATCTTGAGGCAGTTCACGGTGTCGGACCACATACCATAAGTGTTCCGAGAGTAAAGAAGGCGGATGACATCGACCCGGATGCATTTGACAATGGGATAAGTGATGATATTTTCTGTAAGATCGCGGCGTGCATCAGGATAGCAGTTCCGTACACGGGCATGATTATCTCAACGAGAGAGAATCCAAAGGTGAGGGATGAGATCATAAGACTTGGCGTGTCACAGATAAGCGGAGGCTCCAAGACCAGTGTGGGTGGCTATTATGAACCGGAGCCGGAGGATGAGAAGTCGGAGCAGTTTGATGTCAGCGATACAAGAACCTTGGATCAGGTCGTGAACTGGCTTATGACGAAGGGGTATATTCCGTCATTCTGTACGGCATGCTACAGGGAGGGAAGAACCGGAGACAGGTTCATGAGCCTTTGCAAGAGCGGTCAGATACAGAACTGTTGTCATCCGAATGCCCTAATGACGCTGGAGGAATATCTGGTGGATTACGCATCACCTGAGACCGCGGAGCTTGGACGAAGGCTTATACAGGATGAGCTTAAGAACATTCCAAATGAAAAGGTCAGACAGATAGTGGTTGAGAGACTTGACAGGATAAAGCATGGGGACAGAGATTTCAGATTTTAGCAGGAGGCTTATAGATGGGACTTAACGATACGCCATCGGCGAACAGAGTGCATATAGGATTCTTCGGCTGCAGGAATGCGGGCAAATCCAGCCTTGTGAATGCGGTCACGGGACAGAGCCTGGCGGTGGTGTCTGATGTGGCTGGAACGACCACAGATCCTGTGTATAAGTCCATGGAACTATTGCCACTTGGCCCGGTAGTCATAGTCGATACGCCGGGAATAGACGATGCGGGAAGTTTGGGAGAACTCAGGGTGGCAAAGACCAGACAGGTGCTGTCAAAGGTGGATGTGGCGGTGCTTGTGGTGGATGCAACCGCGGAGATGCCGCAGGCGGACAGAGAACTTCTGGATCTGTTCCGGGAGAAGAATATAAATCATATAATTGCATACAATAAGAGCGATGCATCACAGGAGCTGATGGCAAAATGTGGCTTGACAGATGAAACTGGTACTTCCATCTGGGTCAGTGCAGAAAAGGGATATGGAATACATGAGCTTAAGGAACTGATAGGAAAGCTGACTACAACGGATACCATGACAAAAAGGCTTGTGGGAGATCTGCTTAGCCCCGGCGATGTGGTCGTGCTTGTGATCCCGATAGATTCCGCGGCTCCAAAGGGAAGACTTATCCTTCCGCAGCAGCAGGTGATCAGGGATGTACTTGAGGCAGGAGCTGTATCAGTTGTGTGCCGTGACACGGAGCTTGCTGACACGTTGAAGAGATTTGGCAGTCAGGTATCGATGGTCATAACGGATTCCCAGGCATTTGGAAAGGTAATGAAGATAGTGCCTGAAGACATCTATATGACGTCATTTTCAATACTTATGGCGAGGTTCAAGGGACAGCTTGAAACGGCGGTTTTTGGGGCACATGTTCTGGACGAGCTGAGAGATGAAGGCGGCATAGAAAGATATGCAGATACGAAAAGAGATATTCCCAAGATACTCATAGCCGAGGGCTGCACCCATCATAGACAATGTGATGACATAGGAACGGTCAAGCTTCCGGGATGGATAAGAAACTACACGCGGCTTGAGCCTGAGTTTACATTTGTCAGTGGAACGGAGTTCCCGGATGATCTGACAGGATATGATCTGATCATTCACTGCGGAGGGTGCATGCTAAATGAGAGAGAGATGAAGAACAGGCAGCAAATGGCGCAGCAGCAGGGAGTTCCTATGACAAATTATGGAACGGCTATAGCACATATGAATGGTATCCTGGAGCGGAGTCTCAGGGTATTTAACGGCATATACGATAATTGATGCAGAAAATAAAATGGCAGTTCAGTTGATGTTAATACCGCCGGGCGGCGGAAGAATGGAGAGCGTATGGCGAAGACAGGATTGGTACTTGAGGGCGGAGGACAGAGAGGTATATATACCGCAGGTGTTCTGGACGTTTTTATGGATAATGATATAGAGGTGGACGGTGTGATCGGTGTGTCTGCCGGGGCGATACATGGACTCTCCTATGTGACAAGACAGAGAGGCCGAAATATGAGATACAATATGAAGTACAGGAATAACAAGCATTACATGAGTATGTATTCACTCATAACAACGGGAGATATATGTGGCGAGCAGTTCTGCTACCATGATATCCCAGAGAGATTGGATCCTCTGGATTATGACGCATTTGTGGCAAATCCAACCAGATTCTATGTTGGCTGTTCCAATCTTGAGACAGGCGAGGCCGAGTATCTCGAGTGCACAGATATGCGTAACCCCGCGGATGTGAATAAAGTCAGGGCATCGGCATCGCTGCCACTTATATCCAATACGGTAGAGGTCGATGGGATGAAGCTGCTTGACGGCGGAGTGTCGGACAGCATCCCGATATTTGCGTTCAGAAGAATGGGCTATAGAAGAAATATAGTGATTCTCACAAGACCTGAGGGTTACAGAAAAGGTCCGGACAGGATGCTCAGGCTGGAAGCAGGGAGATACAGGGAATATCCGGAATTTGTCAGAAGGTGCCATATGAGGCATTTGTACTATAATAAGACTCTGGATAAGCTGGAGGAGCTTGAAAAGCAGGGGGACACTCTGATAATCAGACCGAGTCAGACTATAGAGATATCAAGACTTGAGAAGAAACCGGAGATGATTGAGGCTATGTATGAGCTGGGTGTATATGATGCAAAAGAGAAATTACAACAGGTGAAAGAATTTCTCAGGGAAAGCAGGGAAGACGCACATGGACAGGCAGAGAAACAGACAGCTGTCACAGAGGAAGAACGATAAATATAACGCACTTATACTCTCTGGGATGGAGATCCCCGATAGCGTATATACACAAAAGAAGGCACAGGAGAATCAGAGCAAAATGGCTGAGACTCCGGTGCCTTCTCTTATTTTATCGCTCTCGGTGTCAACGGTCATCACTATGCTCGTGGCGACCACGTACAATATCGTAGCCACTTATTTTGTGGCGGATCTCGGCGAGTCTGCTGTTGCGGCGGTGGGGCTCATGTTCTCAGTCATGGCACTTATCCAGGCTGTAGGTTATACCTGGGGGATGGGTGCGGGCAGCGAGATCGCAAGGCTCCTCGGGCAGCAGAATAAAATGGCGGCAGAGCAGACTCTGGCGACGGCGCTTGCGGGTGGTGTGGTGTCAGGGGTAGTCTTGGCTGTGGTATTTGGCATATTCAGATCAGAAATTGTAAGTCTGCTTGGAGCGACGGACACGAGTCAGGAATTGGCGGAGCAGTATGGAATATATATTATGATGGGCGCGCCGGTGATGTGCGGAGCATATGTGCTCAACAATGCTCTGAGAGCGGAGGGGCAGCCGTACCTTGCACTTATGGGAATAGTTGCCGGAGGCGTGACAAATGCTGTACTGGATTATGTTCTTATAAAGGTACTGGGATTTGGGATAGGATCTGCGGGAATCGCCACATTTGCCGGGCAGGCGGTGAGTCTGGTTATCATGTATGCGTGCGTCAGGGCCAGATTCAGTGTGGTCAGGCTGCACATAGGTGATCTGTGGAAATTCAAGGGTGCAGTGCAGATCGTCAGGATCGGTATGCCTTCATTTCTCAGACAGGGGCTTATGTGTGTTGCCGCTGTTTTGTTGAGCCGGAGATGCCAGCGGTATGGGGACACAGTGCTTGCCAATATAACTGTGGCAAATAAGATATTTGCGGTCGTATTTGCCGTTCTTGTGGGATACGGGCAGGGATTTGCACCTGTGTGCGGATTCGCGTATGGAGCCAGGATGTACAGAAGAGTCAAAATATCCCTGAATTTTACCATGGTGACTTCGGTGGTGTTCATGGTGATGATGGGAGCCGTGTCATATCTGTGGGCGGACAGACTGTGCGGAGTGTTTATGGAAGATGCCGGACTTGCGGCTCTTTCCCTGAGAGCGCATGCTGTATCTATGCCGTTTTCGGCGGTGTGTCTTGTGATGGGAATGTACTATCAGGCTCTGGGAGTATATGGAAAAGCCACACTCATATCCGCCCTGAGACAGGGAATCTTCTTTATTCCCCTCATATGGCTGCTGCCAGTCTGGTATGGCGAACATGGTGTGGCTGTAGTTCAGGCTGCCGCGGATATATTGTCTGGCGTCACAGCCCTGGTGTTCTGGTTTATCTGTCAGAGGACTTTCCGTACACAAATGAAAAGTAGTCAGTGCCGATGACTTCGTCAGATATGTACAGTCTGTTTTCGACCTCGGCTATCATGGAATCCAGATAGCCATCCGGCACCTGAGATTCAGGCACGAGGTATGTGGTCTCTCCGGTCGCTGCATCGTATTTTATCTTGTCGGTTATAAAGCTCTGGTCGGCAAATATCACAAGTTCATCTGAGTCTGACAGTATGTTGCGCCCGGCAAGCAGTCTTGAATCAAAATCTGCTCCGAGAAGGTTCAGGACGGTTGGGAGGATATCTATGCTGGCACAGAGCTTATCTATGACAACAGGCTTTTCCATGGATGAACACCATATTCCGAACTGGTTTCGGTGCAGTTCAAAGTCGTCATCCTCTATGTCCTTGCCGGCAAGCTCATTGTACACGCCGTCACTCAGCCCATAAGGGTAGTGATCAGGTGCGACTATGAACAGGGTGTTGTCGAGTTTCCCTGCCTCCTCAAGCTTGTTCATGAGGTATTCCAGTGCCTTGTCAAGCTCCATCTGGGCTGCGACATAGGCGACCGCCTCATCCGAGTAGCCCTTGCCGGAGAGAAGTGATTCGGCTTCCTCACGATTCTTCTGACATATGTACTGATTGTCATAGTTGTATGGCAGATGTCCTGAAAAACTCATAAGGTACATATTGAAATGGTCGTCATCTATGAAATCATTGTACACAGCCTCGATGCATTCCAGATCTGAGTACATGACGTGATCCGGGATGTCCAGCCCCGCCCCGATGGCCTTGAAGGTGGTGTATCCCATATTCGGATGGGTGCTGGTTCTGTCGTAATATGTGGCATCAAAGTCGTGATAGCCGTAGCTCTTGTATCCCTGGCTGTTCAAAATATTGCCCAGAGCATAAGGCTGATATGTGTCTGCGGATTCCTCAAAGCTCCATTTGGAGGATGCTGGGTACTGACTGAGACAGTTGGCAAATTCGCCGTCTATTGTGCTGTGATACCAAAGTGGATTGTAGAAGTTGGTAAATTCAAATCCCTCATGGTATATCTTGTACAGAGTAGGGGTTGCCTCCTTGGATATACCGTAGGTGCTGAGGCTCTCAGCCGTGACAAATACCACATTGTAGTCCTTGAACATGCCGGTGTATTCGTCAGTGTAGGTCGGCTGCACTCCTGAAAAATATGCTGTGATGCTCTTTAACTCATCGTCATCGGTGGAGTTATAGAGCTGGGTGAGGTTGACATTCTCATCTATCTGAGGCACATACTGAGGCTCTGACGATTCGGTGCTGTTTGAGTCGGATGCACTGTTCGAAGACTCGTTGCCGGATGACTTGCTGTTCTGGTTTTCTTTATCGCTTGATAGTGATGACATACTGTTTGACCTGCCCTGTATGTCCAGAGCAGATTCTGCAAGCTCAAATGTCTTGTCAGAGTTGCTCTTGGTTATCATAACTGTGCAGTCCCTGCCGGTGGTCATGATGACTCCCAGTTTGTTCATAGACAGCTCAAGCACGTAGCGGCCGTGGAAAAGGGAGTAAGGAGTGTATGCTCCGGTTCCGTGCACCGCCAGAAGACATATGGCTGTGATCCACATGACTGCGGATGATGCGGTCGGTACAATGACGCCCTTAAGTACACCGTTGCTCTCGCCGATACAGCCTCTGTCAAAAGTGAACTTTAATCTGTTTAGCAATACGAGACAGATAAGTGGGAGCAGGAAGAGCAGTATCACGTACCAGTTAGCCCCCAGAGTGGCGAACAGGACAGACTTAAAATTCATGGCATCATGGGCACCTCCGATGGAGACCAGACTAAGGAAAGTCCTGAAGATCTTATAGTACACAAACTGGGCTATATAGTAGACAGTGAAAATTCCCCATATGGTATACGCTGTGATGGCATTTGCAATTCTGTGCCAAAATGATGTCAGCGCGGACAGAGTGAGACCGCATGCAATGGCAAATGTCAGCGGATGCAGTATATTGCTGTCTATACCATGGTAAATGGCTATGTGAAACAGCAGCTCCATGTATATAAAAGCAGCGGAGAAGAATACCGGGCGCCAGAGAGAATTCCCACGTTTTACAGTACTTTTGCTGCGGAGTGTTTTATCGTTACTTCGCGTGTTATCTGTTGGTTCGTTTCGACTCATATATTCTCCTTCTCAAGGATGCTCTTGAGTTTTGTTCTGACAGCTATAGGGTCAGTGACGAGTAGAGTGTTGAAACCAAGCTTTGATGCTGCATCAAGATTTGCCTGTCTGTCATCGAGGAATATACATTCCTCCGGGATGAGGTTGTATTTGCTGCACAGACGCTGGTAAATTCTCTCGTCTGGTTTGGTTATGTGGCACTCGTATGACACGACTCTTCCGTCTGTATAAGGAAGAAAGTGGAATCGCGGAGTGTGAAGTGCGAACAGCCTTCTCGGATAGTTGGACAGCAGGTATACGTGATATCCTCTGTTTTTCAGTGATTTGAGCCATTTGTCCGCATCCGGGAACATGTCGACCACGTCATCCAGATTGTTCATGAACAGATCTATATATTCACTGCATTCCGGGCTCAGTTCCTTGAATTTTTGTATGAGCTCTGATTCCGGGATGTCATCGAGATCAAAATGGTTCCATAGTGGATGATTTACCATGTTGCGATCCAGAGTATCTATAACATTTTCGGGTATTCCAAGTTTTTGCATTGTAGTCCTCCAGTGGAAATCGATGAGAACCATGCCTATATCAAATATGATGTTTTTCATTTGTCTAATCCTTTCTGCTTGATCTGTCTCTTATACACATCTCCGAGCCCACGAGACGCGTAGTAATCTCG
>ERZ1027061.1123-NODE-1123-length-11028-cov-6.854279_pt1 | contig 11028 bp, 12 predicted proteins | sample MGYA00519283_ERZ1027061 | MGnify/ENA primary metagenome ERZ1027061 (study PRJEB26926, sample SAMN06164849) | human gut metagenome | biome: ENVO:00009003; feature: ENVO:2100002; material: ENVO:00002003 | host: Homo sapiens | place: USA | collected 2012 ... | reverse complement strand
GAGCCTTATCGTCGGCAGCGTCAGATGTGTATAAGAGACAGTGCATAATCTATACACAAAAGCAAAATGTTTCACAAAATAGGTGAAAATAAAAATAGGTGAAAATGTTTAATAATACTAAACAAATCCACCTATTTCAACAAGTAGGTACGGCGTAGAAGTATACGCGCCATGCGCCCATAGAATACGCGTAAGCACCTTTCGGGCTGCGTCGCTTACGTCGTCAACGTATAGCGTCTACGTGCCTACGGACTCATTATAGCACTAATCAATCTTTATTGCAAAATCAATTGTACAAAGCACGCAACCGCCCTTCACCGTCTTTTGTACAAGCTTATCGCCGTACACGTGTCCGAAGCGGAAATTGTCAAACGTGGCAATACGTTTGATGTTATCGGGCATACCCGCACACGTAACGACGATTTCGCCGTGCTTGCGTTTAATGTAGGTTTTAGCACGAAGGAAGCGTGCGTCTTCGGCGACGCCTTCGTTTTTCCATGCCCCCAATCGCTTCGGGTCTACGTCAAGCCAATCGGGTTGATCGCCCAACACGTGCACGCTGTCGGTATCGCTGTAAATATAGCGTCCTTCGTCATGGAAACGTTGTGCCGTGCGCATAGTCTTTGCGCGTGCATATGCGGTTACAAAACACGCTAACGCCGTATAAATCGGTTCGGCTTCTTCGTCTTCGTATCTTTCAAAGTCAACAACGCTTTCGCTGTTTAGCTTCGGACGTTTGCTTTCTTGCGTACACCGGCGCGCAAATTTCCCGTATAGACAATTCAACATATCTTTTGCGTTTTGGCGCAAGCCCGCATTGTCGTTGTTTTCGATTTTAACTTGTATCCACTTGTCAATATACTTGTCGAAGAGCCCGTGCATAGCTCGAAATTTGTACCCGCCTAGCCACTCAATGTTGAAAACGTCGTATCTTTCAAGCATAATTTCAAGGTCAACGGAAGTAAGGCCAAGAAAAACGGCTTCGCCTTCGCTACTTTTCAAATATTCAGTTTCGCAAAAACGCCCACTATTTTTCAATTGTAAAGTGGGCAATTTGCCGTCTTTTAGCTCAAATTCGCACGTCAAAAATTGGATGTATAACGGGTGTCGTTTGTCTTCTTCGTATTTACCCGAAAACTCAATCGGCGTGCCATATGGCAACTTCTCATATCGCATAACCGACGGAAACAAGCTGTTGACGTCGTAGCTTGTGACGTCGTGCAAGAGTACGTCGGCAAAGTCTTCGCACAAATACACATAACCGCCTTTGTATGCCTTGCGGATATTATCGTCCGTTTCTTTTTCGACAACCGGAAACAAGTTGCGGAAGCTGTCAAGTCCGCCCATAATGCGCACGTATTCGTCAAGCGCGTCGCTTGCGCGCGTCATTTTGACAAGCCCGTTATCAAGCTTATAACGAAGTGCGCGTGCGATAATTTCCGTGTCGTTGTGGATATAGTCGATTTCAACTTGCGTAGGTTTCCAACCGCGTGGGCGATACATATCGTAGTCGATTTCGCCTTTGAGAATCGGCAAATTAAATGTCTTTGCAAGCGTTGCGACAGATTGCGGAAATTTTTTCAAGCTGTCCCAAAACTCAACAAGATTTTTCGTTTTGCCATGTTCGCCGAAGCACACTTTTATTGAATAGAATTGCCCTTCACCGCTTATTAGCGTCGAATACTCTTTCTTCCGGAGCTCGCGCCCGTCTTGCTTCCACTTAAAGCTGAATTCTTCTAACCACGATAAAATATACGCGCCGTCGTAACGTAGGTTGTGAAAATATACCTTCTTTCCTTCGCCTAGCGTCTTTTTAGCGACGTAACGCATAAATTCGTGTATTGATGTGCCCGTGATGTGATTAAGCGTTTCAACGTCGCACACGTCCCACAACCACACACGCGCCCAACCGTTATCACGGGCAAGCCAACTTTCCGTTGACGTTTCAAAATCGGCAACAAACACTTTTTTCATTCTTCCATATACTCATACAAATCGTCGATAATGTTTTCGACTTCTTCGGAATCTTTGTAGTTGTAAACAAATTTCGGCGCGGGCAATATGCCGTCGTTAACGGCTTCGATAAACTTTGACGGGTTAGATTGCGCAAGATTTCGAAGCTCGTTTGCGATATCGTCGCCCCATGCTTTGCGCGCGCTTCCAATATAGCGATTAATAAGCACGCTTTCGGCTTTTTCAACGCCGTGTTCGGCTTGTTCGCGAAGCTTCCCGATATAGCGGTCAACGTCGCTCTTTGTTTCAAATTTCGGCGCTTTTGGCAAACTCGGGCGTGCTATCATAAGATTATTTAATTCGCCTCTGGCAATTTTCTTGCCTACGGCGGTGTTTTTGTCGCGTGACTTGTCGTAGCGCTCTACGGCGTCCGCCCACGCGTCCGCGCGTTGCTTCGTGATAGAAGCTTCGTAGTTTTCGATAGCTTTCAATTGTTCGTCGGTTAGCTCTATCATTTTTTCACCGCCTTATTTAAAAAAGTGTTGCAGATATGCAACGTGCAATTTGTCGCTTCGCTCTGACGCTTGCTACACGTTTCCGATTGCATGCACACCATGCACGCGCGGTTGCTTTTTGCCAATTCTTCACACGCTTTCAAAAGCGCGTTTGAGTACTGATTATACATTTTTCGTGTTATTTTCATTGTTTCACCTTCAAAAAATAAGATATATATCTGCCATTTTTGCGCGCTTTAATCTCGTAGCCGTGTTCGCCGACGTGGCGCGCTAGCGTGTTGCACCGTGCGTAGTTGTACACCGTCCCGCGCGTTACGTTTAAGACGTCGGCAACTTCGGCAAGCGTTACACGCTCAAAGCGTTTGAATAGCTTCGGGCGCGCTTTGTAGTCGGGGCAATGTATAACGCGGAAGCTTTCATAGTCGCCCGTCCCGCTGTCGTGTACAATCGTTGCTACGGCTTCCCAATCGTCGCGCGCTTCAAAGTCTTCGTGCCACGGGCAACCGACATAGTTAAAACACGTTGAGCAAAGTGATTTTTCCATGATATCACCTACGGAAAAGCGGGGCTTTCGCCCCGCTACCTTTTTAAAAGTCTTCGCACGGCTTTGCTTCGCGCTTCTCGCCTTCGTGCACCGTGATTTCGATAACGTCGCGAACCCAATACTCATTGAATATCGTGTTGCAATCTTTCGAAATGTCTTCAAGGTTGACGCGCATATCGTAGACGCCCGCTTTGTCGGGAAGTTTCGATTTGCATGCTTTCGTGAATTTGAACTTGCATTTCAAGCCCTTGTTCGTTGCGCCCGAAAATTCGAGAAAATCGTAGCTTCTACCGTTGGGGGTTATGCCCATGATTTGCTTTGCGGTGATTTTGATAACTTTTTCCATGTTGTTTCCTTTGCCCTTATCGCATAGGCGACGCGTATTTGTTAATGGTGACGGACTGTTGACGCACAGCCCGCCGAAGCGTAGAAGTGTTAACATTTGACGGCGTAAGCGTCAATCAAGCACACAACGCCTTTTGCTATTATCTTGCCAATAAAAGCTTCGTAATAACAATTAGTGCTAGCGTGATTGTCGACATCTTCGCAACACTCCTTATTTTCCTGGTACTCTTCGATAGCGCTTTCAAACTCTTCTTCTTTCCAAATAGTACTGGTTATTGTTCCCCGGGCTCCGTCTTCCCACGTCTTGCCCCAATAAACGATAAAACCCTTTTCGATTGCGTCCTTTGAGTCTTTCAAAATTTCGCAAAGTACTTTTTCCGCGTACATATCGGTTAAATCTTTTTCAGTGAATGTCGGTGTAATTTCTTTTTTAATAATTTTCATATTTTCCTTTGCCCTTCTAGCACGGGCGTTGCTTTGTTGTACATAGTCTGGCACATATAATTTGACTTTGCAAGCGATTTTCAAAAATAATTTTAAAAATTTTTCGTTGTACAATTTATTTGACGTTTTGTTAAAAAAGTAGTATATAAAATGTATGATAACCTACATATGTTCAATAATTAACAACGACCAAATACAAGAATATATCGGAATCGTCTTAATGATACTTGAAGGGCTTTTAGTCCTTATCAAGTTTTTGCAATACATCGTTGACCCGCAAAGCCGTTTCGGCAAGTTTTTGTCGAAGCTCTTGAAGGGCATGACGTTTTTGAAGGGCGAAGCGAAAAATCTTGAACAAACAATCAAAAAAGAAGGTGAAGAACATGACCGAAAAGGTGAAGAACATGACCGAAGAGGAAATGAAAGCGAAAATAGCGGAAGCGGAAACGGCGAAGACGCTTAAAGAAAAAGAACTTGAAGAAGCGCAAGCGCAAATTGAAGCGTTTAAGCGCGACAACGAAACGTTGCTTACGCTCAACAAGCAATTGCAACTTGCCGTCGGCGTGAAGAAAGGCAACGACGAACCACCGCAACCCGAAAAGAAAGAAACATCACAAGAAAAGCAAAACGGGCTTTTAGCTCGTATATTGGATAAAAAATAATATAAGGAGTATACAACATGAATTTGAAATCATTTACAATGCCCGAATTTGTCGAAGCCTACATGGGTGACAAACTCGCGGAAGTCTTGCCCGAAGGCGCAAGAACTCGTCTTGACGAAGCGTTTAAGAATATTTATTCTAACGCGGAAACGCGCAACGCTTTTGAAAACGCGCTTATCAATCTTATTTCGCGCGTAGTCGCGGAAGCGGACACGGGCTTTGAGAATCCGCTCGGCAAGCTCGAAGGCGACATTTTGCCGTACGGCTCGACAATCGAAACCGTTTACGCCGACGTGCCCGAAGCGTTGGAGTTTGGCAAAGAATGCGATCAATACAAGAAGTTTGGACAAGACGTCAAAGTGCTCTTCCACTCGGAAGACTTCCAACTTGTCTACCCGCTCACAATCACTTCGGAAGAGTTGCGCAAAGCATTTTTGAACGAAGGCGGTTTGTCGCAATTCGTCAATGCAAAAATACAATCTTTGTACAATGCGAAAGAATTCACAAACTACGACGTCGAAAAGAACGTGTTTACGCATGACATTGCCGGCGCACAAGTCAATTGCTACGACGCCGACAAACAAACCGCATATGCGAACGTTGCAAAAGCAATCAAGAAAGCGTCTTCAACGTTTGAACAGCCTTCGCGCAAATACAACCAAATGGGCGTGAAGAGAACAACCCCGAAGGCAAGACAAATTTGTCTTATTAATTCAAACTTCGAAGCGGAAAGCGACGTCGATTTGCTCTCGGCAGCTTACAACCTTGACAAGCTCGAAGCAAAGGGCGTGGAGTTTGTCCGCGTTGACGGCTTCGAAGAAAAGGGACTTGTCGCTGTGTTGTTTGACCGCGATATGCTCGAATGGCACGATACACTCAACATGCAAACCGAAGCGTTTAACGCTCTTTGCTTGTACCGTAACGCCTTCTTGCACCAATGGGGCATGAGAAGCGTGAAGCTTTACGCAAATTGCGTTAAGATTTACAACATCGAAGCAACGGACGCAATCACCGTGACGGTGACGTCCGACAACGTCAAGCCCGCGGATTTGAAAATCGGCGGCGTAGCGTGGGCAGTTGCTAATAAGTACATCGCTTTTGACGGCGAAATTATCGTGCTTCCGAAGCTCGACGACATCACCGCTTCGGCGAAGACGTACGAAGTTACGAGCTACACAATCGGCGGTGTAAGTTACGACATCGGCGCAAGAGTGAAAATCACGGGCGCAACGACAATTGGGGTTGTCACCAAAGAAAAAACCGCGTAACGATAAGTTAAGAATTCGGACGCGTGCGGGCGCGGGAAACCGCGCCCGTTTTTTGGAGATAATAGTATGGCGAAGGACATCGACATAAGCAAAATATATTTTGGCAGTGGGGCATACGCGCGACAAATGCGCGCGGGCATGCAAGATATTATTGACTTGAAGGGCTTGAAAGAAAATACGAAACTATACGACGGCGTGACCGTCGGTTTTTCCGACCCGTTTGACGTGCTTATGGGCTTTAAGCAATATTATCCCACCAACACTAACCATTTTCAATATATAGCCCCGCCGTTTTACGTCGTGCCGGACATGAACAAACGTTGTTTCGCAATTCAAAACGACTACTTTTTAAATAATCCGTTTGGCTCGAACGAAATTTGCTTTAACTATTTCAAAGCAATAATCAGTTACACCGACGGAAGTAACACGACCTTCTACGGCTTTGTAACGTCACAAACGCAAATGAACACGGCGAACGCTATGTTGTTTACGTTTGAAATTGATTGGCCACACACGGCGCAATTGCTTTATAAGCTCAACAACGCCATACGTCAGCCGTTTGATATTAAGCAAGCTTACGTCGCAAGAGATAACAAACACCACATCACAAAGCACTACGACGAAACGGGCGCGCTTTACACGGGCGAAATTGCCGTCGGGCGCGGCGCGGAAAACGTGCGTATGTTCGATTTGCAAGAACTCGAAGCGCAAACACCGTATCACCCCGAAGATTGCGGAATGTTGTCCGACGACGAAATGCGCTACGTTAAAGTTACGTTTTCAAAAGACAATACAACGTTTAAATTTAATAACAAAGATATCACGCTTGCGCAAATGCAAGCGGGCTATAACGGCTTGTATTGCGTATTTATGCCACTTTTTAAAGCGTCGGACGGCAGGGCTATTATTTTCTACTACAATAACACCACAGACGAAGGAAACTTAATAGGCGGGACAGCTTTATCGCCCCGTTATCTGTTTGACCTATTGCACGCAATCGCGCTTTGTCCCGACACGGTATCAATTGAACTTGTCAACGAAATGCCGTGTATAAAGAAAGTGCAACGCGGAACGTGGACGACGTATGACGTTGTGAACGTTATTTTTGACAATGTAAGCGTTATAATGGACGGCAAGACACCCGGCACTCCACCGCTTTTTGCAATTGATACAATCAGCGGTTACGGATTGACGCCGAAATCAAAATCAACGTTTATGCCGTTTACGCCCGCGTCCGCAAGCGTGCTTGAATTTTACAATGCCCCGAAGCAAACGTGTTTGTTTAGAACTTACGCGGAAGCGCAAGGACCAAGCGCAGTTATTAAGGGCGACGGGTATAACCACGAAGAGAAACGAATCGACGAGCCCTTCGAACCGAAGCTTGCGCAACCGCAGTTTTCAAGCATTGAATTTACGGACAACCAGGGCGCAACGTTTAATGTAGACTTGACGCAAAAAAATAGCGTTAACCCCGTTTTGACAGTTGTATCAGACTACAACGGTACGAACAACAAGCGCAAGTTTTATCTTGACGGCTACGCTAACGACCACGGCAAGCATTATTGCGGAGTTGCGCAAAAGGTTAGCGCCTTCCCACTCATAAACGACGCACTTATTGACTACTTGAACGCCAACAAGAACCAAATGACAACGGGGCTTGCGTTGGCAAAACGCAACTTTATTGTCGGTGAAGTTGGCACTCTTGTAGGCGGTGTTGCGGGCATGGCAACGGGAGCAGCCAAAGGCAACTCGCTTGCCGTAGCGGGAGCGGGCGTTGGCGCAATTGTCGGCGCAGTTAAAACGGGACTAGACTATGACGCTACATTACAACGCCACGACGCGCAAATTGCGGACTTGAAAGAACAAGCACGAAGCGTTGAAAGTGTAGCGGGCAACAATGCCGAATTTGATATTGCGGACAGCAACGGCACGATTATGCGCTATAAGTGGACGCCTTCAAAGCGTGACCGTGAACGCCTTGTCGAATACTTCCACCGCCACGGATATGCCGTCGACGAAATACAACAAGACGTGTCAACGGATACAATGTATTATTTCGACTTTATACAGTGCAGCGACATTATATTCGGGCAAGAGAAAAACGACAAGTTTACGATGCTAGAAGAATATATCATGTTCAAAGAGTGCGACGAAAATATCCGCAACATGTATGCAAAGGGTGTGCGCATATGGCACGGACGTTGCCCCGACAGCGCACAGCTTAAACCGCAAATATTTATAACGCCGTATTTGAACACGGCAAAGGAATATTGACGATATGAGTTTTGATTTTAATAAAGACTACGGCAAGCTCGCTTACGCAGTGGAGCACGCGGATTGTGCGACGTTATACGCAATGCTCTATACGCATGTATACAACAACGCAATAAACGTGTTTGAGTGGAAGGGGCTTCCAAAAGAGATTAAGCCGAAGTACATCGAATACGCACTTTTCAATTTTGGCGCGTGTGTGTTCGGCAAGAAGAAAGGCGGGCAACCGAATTTGTTGTTGAAAGAATATAACAACGAAATTGAATATATCGCGTTGCCACCTTCCGGCACATACAACTACAACTTCAACGGCGATCCTATCGCATGGCGCGCGTGTGGTATCAACTACAACCAAGGATACAACGTGCTTGACAGCGTACTTATGGAAAATAATTCAATGCGCATGCCGTCCGTGCAGTTGATAAGCGAATTTATCAGCCGTGCGGTTGACGCGTTGCAAGCCGCCGACGTGAACATCAACGCAAGCAAAACCCCGATCGCCATTTACGGCGACGAAAAGAGCTTGAAAACGCTTGTTTCGCAGTACAAACAAAACCGCCGTAACGCACCTATTACGGTTTGGGACAAAACGTCGCTAGGCTCGACGGGACGGCTCGAAGTCGTTGACCTTGACGTTGAATACAAAGCTGACAAGTTTTGGACAATGTATCGAAACTACATGAACAGCGTTTACGAACTTCTCGGAATCAACGCTTTGACGATTGAAAAGAAAGAACGCTTAATCACTGACGAAGCGACAGCAAACGACGAACAACAGCTTTTCAACGTGGGCGCAATGCTCAGAGCACGGCAAGAAGCTTGCGAAAAAATCAACGAAATGTTCGGGCTCAATATAAGCGTCGATTTGCGATACAAAGAAGAACCAAAACAAGAAAGCGACGACAGCTTCGAAGGGGGTATGAAATGAGATACGGCATAATCTATCCACCGCGCGCAAGTATGCGTAGCGGATATTATCCCGACGAAAACAAGACGTTGTATCAATGCATTGAAGAAGTGCGCAAAACTAATCCAGACTACGACAACGTCGACGAAGTAGAGATTTTCCGCGACTCATTTTTCATAGAAGGTTTTGCAAGATTTATTCAAACAATCGGCACGGGTATGATAGGTTGCGCGCCAGATGTATATTATTCAGCCTTCATGCTTGATTTTTTGTCACCGGTTGCCGAAAGCATTTACGCCGACAACGCCGACCGTTTCGTTGCGTTTGTGGACGTTAAACGTTACGCACAGCACGTGAAAGCGTGGGGCTTGCAAAATGCACAAAAGTGGTTTGCCAAATGGGAAGCAACGAAAGCGGTTTTGCAACCTTCGGGCGAAATCGGCGGGCTTGTAACAATCACCGAAACGACGACCAAAACGGGCAACAACACAAGCAAGTCAAGCCACGACGTAACGAAGAAAGACAGCGAACAAAACAACGGCACGAACTCGACAACGGCGAATTTGTCCAACACAAAGACGGACAAAGAAGAGTCAAACGATTTTCCCGTCTATGCTTCGGGCGCAGCTTCGGGCTACGCAAGCGGAACGCGCAAGCTTGAAAGCACGGGCACAAGCGAAGGCACGACCACGGGCACAGCTAGCGGAACGCATGTACTTGACAGCACCGACAAAGGCACGAACGATCGCGCCGACACTATCAACGAAAGCGTAAAGCACACTTACGAAAATGGCTACAGCTACATTAAAGACGACGATGCGACTCTTCAAGAACATTACGCAAATAAAGTGCAAAACTTGTCAAAGGAAATCGCGGACAGCTACGGGCAATTCTTCAACGGCGATTTGCTCGCATATCAACTTTAATAAAGGACTATAAACAATGAAAATCAACGGCACAATCTTTTCAAAACCACAATAGTGAGTGATGACGTGACAGCCATTGACATATTTGAAGAAGTATGAAACACTACTACGACGGCGGGCGCGCCCTATCCTACAATGCTATATTGACGTTTACTGTTTCCGTACGTGGAAACGGCAAAACGTACTTTTGGAAAGGATTTTGCCTTGATAGGTTTATCAAATACGGCGAAACTTTTGTGTGGGTTAGACGCTACGCCGACGAACTCGACGAAGCCGTTAGCAACGACGGCTTCTTGAAAGACATACGAAGCGACGCGCGATACAAAGGGCACGAACTCAAAAGCGACGGCAAGTTTGTTTACGTTGACGGAAACGTTGCGGGCGAATTTGTTGCCCTTACGCGCTCGCAAAAGTATAAATCGCGAAGCTTCTCCGACGTTGGCACGGTTGTTTTTGACGAATTCATACTTGATACATCGACGAACCGCCGGCAACACTATATTTCACAGCGTGAACCCGAATTGTTTGTTGACTTGCTCAATACAATTTTCCGTAGTCGCCCCGTGCGTGCGATATGCCTTGCGAACGCTATAAGCTTTAACAATCCGTATTTCATTTATTACGGCGTTAAGCCCACGCAAAACCGCTTCACATGGCAAAAAGCAAGGCGCTTGCTTGTTGAACTCTACACGCCCGACGACTTTATCGAAGAAGCTTCAAAAACCGATATTGCACTTTTAACCAACGGCACGAACTACGGCGCATACGCCCTTCACAATAAATTCTTGCTTGATAGTGATACATTTATCGAGAAGCGAAGCAAAAACGCGCACTTCATATGCGGCGTACACACATCGACGGGCGATATTGGCTTTTGGTACGATAGACGCGAAGGACTCGTATATACGTCTTTTCAAACAGATAGCGGACGCCCGTATCTTATGTATACGCTCGAACGCGACGACCACACAACGAACATGTTGTTTATTAAGAACGCTTTGAATACGCCGTTGTCGATTGTTGTGGACGCATGGAAATACGGGCTTCTACGTTTCGACGATACACGCGTTAAAGCGCGCGCTTTCGGTGTACTTGCGTACTTTGTATAACGCCGTACCTACTTGTTGAAATAGGTGGATTTGTTTAGTATCTGTCTCTTATACACATCTCCGAGCCCACGAGACGCGTAGTAA
>ERZ1027061.1108-NODE-1108-length-11135-cov-4.116336_pt1 | contig 11135 bp, 9 predicted proteins | sample MGYA00519283_ERZ1027061 | MGnify/ENA primary metagenome ERZ1027061 (study PRJEB26926, sample SAMN06164849) | human gut metagenome | biome: ENVO:00009003; feature: ENVO:2100002; material: ENVO:00002003 | host: Homo sapiens | place: USA | collected 2012 ... | reverse complement strand
GATTACTACGCGTCTCGTGGGCTCGGAGATGTGTATAAGAGACAGGATATGGAGATATCAATGGCAATTTAGTTTATGTTTACAGCCAGGACGCAAAGGTGCTCGGCGGATCAATAGGCGAGATGCATGCAAAGAAGATCGCAAACCTTTACGATATGGCTATGAAGATGGGAGCACCTGTGATCGGGCTGATCGATTGTGCAGGACTCAGACTTCAGGAGGCAACAGACGCTCTCAATGCATTTGGTGAGGTTTATCTCAAGCAGACACTTGCATCAGGCGTGATTCCACAGATTACCGCAGTATTTGGTACATGTGGCGGCGGTGCAGCGATTATTCCAAATCTTACAGATTTCACATTCATGACAAAGGAAGGTTCAAAGCTTTTTGTGAACAGTCCAAATACACTGGATGAGAATCGTGCAGAGAAACTTGATACAGCTGCAGCAGAGTATGTGGCTGAGAATACAGCAAATGTTGATGCAGTATATGACACAGAGTCAGAGGTTATTGGTGCCATCAGAACACTGGTAGAACTTCTTCCAGCAAACAATGAGGAATCTGGTGATGGCGCAGTATGTGAGGATGATGTGAACAGAATCATTCCTGATCTTGCATCCAAGGCTGATGATGTCAAGGCTGTTATAGCAGATATCACAGATGACGAATTTGTATTTGAACTTAAGAAGGATTTTGCTGAGGATGTTGTGACATCATTTATCAGATTAGATGGCGAGACAGTCGGAGTTGTAGGAAACCAGAAGGATGTAATGACAACTGCTGGTGCTTACAAGGCTGAGGATTTCGTAAAGTTCTGTGATGCATTCAATATCCCTGTACTTACACTTGTAAATATCAAGGGCTTTGAGGCTACAGTAAAGGAAGAGAAGACTATATCAAAGGCAGTTGCAAAACTTGTATACGCTTACGCAAACGCAACAGTTCCAAAGGTAACAGTTATGCTCGATAAGGCGTATGGTACAGCTTACACAGCAATGTGTTCAAAGGCAATCGGTGCTGACATGGTATATGCTTGGCCAAACTCAGTGATCGGAACAATGGATCCAGAAATGGCTGTAAAGATCATGTACGAGGACGAGATAGCAGCAGCAAGCGATAAGACAGTATTCATAAAGGATAAGAAGGCTGAATACACAGAGGCTCTGTCAGGAGCACTTTCAGCAGCTAAGAGAGGTTACGTTGATGATATCATCGAGCCAGATGCTACAAGAAAGAGAGTTATCGCAGCGTTCGACATGCTTTTTTCAAAGAGTGAGGATAAGCCATACAAGAAGCATGGAACAATATAAAGGAGTGACAACTTAATGGGAAAGATAATAAAGAAAAGATTATTATTAATAGTTTCTATGTTAGCTGTTACATTTGCACTTGTCGGCTGTTCTTCTTCAGAAAAGAAGGTTGAATTCAAGTATGATGGCGACACTCTTGTTCAGACAGTAAAAGATCAGGCACAGTATTATATGAATATTGCCGCTGTTGACGAGATGTATAATTATGCTGTTGAAGAGGGAGAAAAAGCAGGACTTGATGAGACAACAATCAATGCTATAAAGGTATTTGCCACACTGAATAAGGATTATGGTAAATTTGTTGAATTTACATCAGACTCTAAAGTCGAAGAGGTTGATGATAAGGTAACAGTCACTGTATATGCAAAGTGTACAGACAAAGAGGCTATTGTAAAGGCTACATTTGTAGACAACTCGGTTGAATATGAATACAGAAAGTATTCTCTGGTAAACCAGAGTGAGTACACTGAAGAACAGGCAGATCAGACACTGATGTCTAATGGAATATATCCATACAAGGTTTCGGAGTTTGAGGTCGCTGCAAATCAGACAATGGCGGATAAGATGAAAGATGCAGGAGCAAATACCCTTATTGGTATGGGAATTGTATTTATAGCACTTATCTTCATCTCATTCATAATATCCCTTCTCAAGTATGTTCCAGCTCTTTTGGACAAGGAGACAAGAGAGAAGAGAAAGGCTGAGAAGGCAAAGAAACTTGCTGAGAAGGATTCAAGCGTTTCTACAACAGAAGGAGACTCAAATGCAAGCAGCGCATCAGCACCAGCTGGAATAGTGGATATAGTAAACACATCTACAGGCGAGAGTGTTATGGACGATAGCGAGCTTGTCGCAGTTATATCAGCAGCAGTTATGGCAGCACAGGGTGGAAAGACAAGAATACGTGTAAACTACCCAAGTAATGACAAACTGGTTGTAAGACCTAGAAAGAAGAATAAGAGATAATAATAGGAGGATAATTGTTATGAAGAATTATAGAATTACAGTTAATGGCACATCATACGATGTATCAGTTGAAGAGTTATCAGGCGGCGTGGCACCAGTTGCAGCAGCTCCTGTAGCAGCACCAGCTGCAGCAGCGCCTGCACCAGCACCAGCAAAGGCAGCACCAGCAGGTGGAGCCGGAAGTATCAAGGTTTCATCACCTATGCCTGGTAAGATTCTTGCAGTTAAAGCTAATGTCGGCGATTCAGTAAAGAAGGGTCAGGTTATCCTTATCCTTGAGGCTATGAAGATGGAAAATGAAGTTGTTGCTCCAGAAGATGGTACAATCGCAAGCATTGATGTTACAGTAGGCGCTAGTGTTGAGTCAGGTGATACACTTGCAACACTCAACTAATTGCTTGATTAGATGAACTGTACAATGAATCATGAAATGATTCTAATAAATCTTATAGGAGGAAACAACTAAATGGGCAGCACAATAGTTGACGTTTTGACAAATTTAGCTAATCAGACCGGTTTTGCAAGTCTTGACTGGAAGAACTACGTTATGATCCTTATAGCGTTCGTATTCATGTACCTTGCGATCGGAAAGGGCTTTGAGCCACTTCTTCTTGTCCCTATCTCATTTGGTATGTTTCTTGTAAACATGTTCCCAGATATTATGGCAGAGGGCGGCTTGTTACATTATTTTTACATGCTTGACGAGTGGAGTATTTTACCTTCACTTATATTCATGGGTGTCGGTGCTATGACAGACTTCGGTCCGCTTATCGCGAATCCGAAGAGTTTCCTGCTCGGCGCAGCAGCTCAGTTCGGTATTTATACAGCTTACTTCCTTGCATTCCTTATGGGATTCAATGGTAAAGAGGCTGCAGCTATATCGATCATAGGTGGTGCTGATGGACCTACATCTATCTACCTTGCCGGTAAGCTCGGCATGGGTGGAACACTTCTCGGACCTATAGCAGTTGCAGCATATTCATATATGTCACTTGTACCTGTTATACAGCCACCTATCATGAAGGCTCTCACAACAAAGAAGGAGAGACTTGTAAGAATGCCACAGCTCAGACCTGTAACCAAGATTGAGAAGATACTCTTCCCTATCATTGTTACACTTGTGGTAGTTCTTATCCTTCCAACAACAGCACCGCTTGTAGGTATGCTGATGCTTGGTAACCTCTTCAGAGAGTGCGGCGTTGTAAAGCAGCTCACAGAGACAGCTTCAAACGCTCTTATGTATATCGTAGTTATATTACTTGGTACTTCGGTAGGTGCATCTACAAGTGCAGAGGCATTCCTCAAGATGAGTACACTTAAGATAGTATTTCTTGGTCTTGTCGCATTCGCAGTTGGTACAGCAGCCGGAGTTCTCTTCGGTAAGCTTATGTGTTGGGCGACAAAGGGCAAGGTTAATCCGCTTATCGGTTCTGCTGGTGTATCAGCCGTTCCAATGGCAGCCAGAGTATCACAGAAGGTTGGATCACAGTATGATCCTACAAACTTCCTTCTGATGAATGCTATGGGACCAAATGTTGCAGGTGTTATCGGTACAGCCGTAGCAGCTGGTACATTCCTTGCAATATTTGGAATTTAATTAAGAATTTAGGCAATGAAATTATATAGGAGGACGATAAAATGGCAGATAAGAAACCGATAAAGATTACGGAAACTGTACTGCGTGATGCGCATCAGTCACTTATAGCTACTCGTATGACAACAGAGCAGATGCTTCCTATCATCGACAAGATGGATAAGGTTGGTTATCACTCAGTAGAGTGCTGGGGCGGTGCAACATTTGATGCATCACTCAGATTCCTTAAGGAGGATCCATGGGAGAGACTTAGAAAGCTCAGAGATGGATTCAAGAATACAAAACTTCAGATGCTCTTCAGAGGACAGAATATCCTCGGATACCGTCATTATGCAGATGATGTTGTAGAGTATTTCGTACAGAAGTCAATCGCAAATGGTATTGATATCATCAGAATATTTGACTGTCTGAACGATCTTAGAAACCTTCAGACATCAGTTAAGGCTTGTAACAAAGAGGGCGGACATGCCCAGGTAGCTCTTTCATATACACTCGGTGATGCATATACTCTGGATTACTGGAAGGATATGGCAAAGAGAATCGAGGATATGGGAGCAGATTCAATCTGTATCAAGGATATGGCCGGACTTCTTGTTCCAAATAAGGCTACAGAGCTTGTACATGCACTCAAGGATGGTTCAAGCCTTCCAATCCAGCTTCATACACATTACACATCAGGTGTTGCTTCAATGACATACCTTAAGGCTGTAGAGGCTGGATGTGATGTCATCGATACAGCAATCTCACCTCTTGCGCTTGGTACATCACAGCCTGCAACAGAGGTTATGGCCAAGACGTTTGAGGGAACAGAGTTTGATCCAGGTCTTGATCAGAAACTTCTCGCTGAGATCGCAGACTACTTCAGACCGCTCAGAGAAGAGTGGATCGCAAGTGGACTCTTAAATCCAAAGGTTCTCGGTGTTAATGTTAAGACACTTCTCTACCAGGTACCTGGTGGAATGCTTTCAAACCTCGTATCACAGCTCAAGGAGATGGGTGCAGAGGATAAATTCGAGGCAGTTCTTGAGGAAGTTCCAAGAGTTCGTAAGGACTATGGCGAGCCACCTCTTGTTACACCTTCAAGCCAGATTGTTGGTACACAGGCAGTTCTCAACGTTGTAACAGGCGAGAGATACAAGATGTGTACAAAGGAGTCAAAGGCGCTTGTACGTGGCGAGTATGGCCAGTCAGTAAAGCCTGTTGATCCAGAGGTTAAGAAGAAGGTTATCGGCGATGAGGAGCAGATTACATGCCGTCCAGCTGATCTTCTTGAGAATGAGCTTGACAAGATTGAGAAGGAGATGATCCAGTACAAGCAGCAGGATGAGGACGTGCTCACATATGCACTGTTCCCACAGGTTGCTACTGACTTCTTCAAGTACAGAGAGGCTCAGCAGAAAAAAGTTGATGTAACACTTGTCGACAAGGAGAGCACAGCTTATCCTGTATAAGGATTGACAAAGTAATAAAAATGCTTGATGCATGATATAGTGTGAACAAGCGATCAGGTTTCACCTGATGTTTCAAATAAAGAGGCAGAGCTCCTCAGATTGTTGGGGTCTCTGTCTCTTTGTATTGTATATTAATTTAGGATAAATCGGAGAGAATATGGCGAAAAAAATAGTGGTCATAGGAGCTGGAGCTGCAGGAATGATGGCGGCAATAACTGCTGGTAAGACATCAGAGGTAATTCTTCTTGAGAAAAATGACAGAGTTGGGAAAAAACTGTTTATCACAGGCAAAGGAAGATGCAATGTTACCAACGCTGGTGACGCAGAGGCATTTTTTGACTCTGTAGTGACAAACAGCAAGTTTATGTACAGCTCTTTTTATACATTTGACAACAATATGGTGATGGATCTGTTGGAAAAAGCGGCATGCCCATTGAAAATTGAGCGTGGAGGAAGAGTTTTTCCTGTCAGCGATCATTCATCTGACGTAATAGGTGCATTTAAGACTCTTATCAACAGAAATAAGAACATACACCTAATCACAAATGCCAGGGTTGTAGAAATCATACTTACAGAATATGGTGTATCGGGAGTTGTCGTAAAAGAAAACGGAAATAAAAGGAACAGGGAGATATCAGCTGATGCGGTTATAATTGCAACTGGAGGTATGTCATATCCACTAACCGGATCTACGGGTGATGGATATGCATGGGCTGAAAAGTGTGGACATACAATAAAGTCTTTGTCACCATCCCTTGTTCCATTTAATATAAAAGATCAGTGCTGCCGTGATATGATGGGTCTTTCGTTGAAAAACGTGGATCTTCATATAAATTGCGGAAAGAAAAAGATATTTGATGAGCAGGGTGAAATGTTGTTTACACATTTTGGAATTAGCGGACCGCTCGTCATCAAGGCATCCGCATATATACATAAATATCTGGATAAAGAGATAGAAATGTATATTGATCTAAAACCGGCAATGGACAGAGAGATGTTGGATGCTAGGATACAGAAGGATTTCAAAAAATATGTTAATAAGGATTTCAGAAATGCACTGGGGGATCTTTTGCCAGTAAAGCTTATTGAACCTGTTATCCAAAAGACTGGTATAGATCCATACAAAAAAGTGAATTCTGTCACAAAAGAAGAGAGACAGGCACTTGTTGATACATTAAAACACTTCGAACTGACGTTCATTGGACTTCGAGACTATGATGAGGCGATAATAACGAAGGGTGGAGTAAACGTAAAAGAGATAGATCCGTCCACCATGGAATCAAAGATTGTAAAGGGGATTTATTTTGCGGGAGAGATACTTGATCTGGATGCACTGACAGGTGGTTTTAATCTTCAGATCGCATGGTCCACGGGATATCTGGCTGGACTTTCTGCGGCGGAGAGTATAGAATAGATTGGAAGTATCATACAAGGAGAATAGGATATGAATATAGCAATCGATGGACCAGCAGGAGCGGGCAAGAGTACAATAGCAAAGAAAGTTGCAAAAGAACTTGGATTCATATATGTAGATACAGGTGCAATGTACAGAGCCATAGCAGTCTATCTCATCGACAATAAAGTTGCGGCGGAAAATGAAGGCGATGTAGAGGAGTGCATAAGGGATATTTCGGTTGAGATCAAATATGAGAATGAAACGCAGCAGGTATATCTCAACGGTGTCAATGTAACTGGACGACTCAGAACAGAAATCGTGGGAAATATGGCATCTAAATCATCAGCTTTGCCATGTGTGAGGGAAAAACTTTTGTCCATACAGAGAGAGCTGGCAAAAAAGAATGATGTGGTTATGGATGGCCGAGATATAGGAACAAACATCCTGCCCGATGCAGAGCTTAAGATCTATCTTACGGCATCGGTAGCTGTGAGAGCACAGAGGAGATATGATGAACTTATATCTAGAGGTGATGCCGGATTTGATCGTGACAAGATAGAAAAAGATATTGCTGCAAGGGACAAACAGGATATGGAGAGAAAGACAGCTCCGTTAAAAAGAGCAGATGATGCAGTGCTTGTCGACAGTTCATATATGGGAATAGATGAGGTGTCTGAAACTATCATCAGGCTTGCAAAAGAGAGAATATAGTATATAATATAGGATGGTTTGAGTATGGAGATATTGCTTGCAAAATCTGCTGGATTCTGTTTTGGTGTACAGAGGGCAGTGGATACAGCATACGAACATGCTGATGAGGAGAATGTATACACATATGGTCAGATAATCCACAATGAGGAAGTTGTAGGTGATCTGAAAAAGCATGGCATCAAAGTTATAGAAAATGATGATGAGCTGGGATTGGTAAGGAACAGCAAGGTTATCATAAGATCACATGGTGCAGAAAAAAGAGTGTACGATATCCTCAAGAAAAACAATAACGAGATAATCGATGCAACCTGTCCATTTGTAAAAAAGATTCACAACATAGTTATGGATGAATGTGAGAAAGGGCATACGATAGTTATCGTCGGTGATAGAAAACACCCAGAGGTAAAAGGTATCATGGGTTGGTGTACAAGCACACCGGTTGTTATCGGGAGTGAGGAAGAGGCTGAAAGTTTTGTACGATCATGCATCACCGGAGATTTTAAAACAAGTGAAGATATATCAATAGTCAGTCAGACAACTTTTAATTATAGAAAATTTAATAATGTTGTTGATATTATTCGAAATAAATTGTATAATGTTACTGCTTATAAGACTATCTGTAATGCCACGTCTGTGCGTCAAAGGGAGGCGCAGGAGATTGCATCGAAGGTAGATGCCATGATTGTTATAGGTGGTCGAAACAGTTCTAATACTCAGAAGTTATATGAGATTAGCAAAAAAGAATGTGAGAATACTTACTATATACAGACACTCGTTGATTTGGATTTGACTACTTTTGAATCCGTTAGTAGGGTAGGTATTACAGCTGGGGCATCTACCCCAAACAAAATTATTAAGGAGGTTCATGGTAGGATGGACGAGATGAATTTTGCAGAATTATTAGAGAATGACGAGAGCAGAGGCTCAATCAAGACAGGAGAGATAGTTGAGGGCAGAGTTATTGATGTAAAGCCAGATGAGATCATTGTTGATATCAGCTATAAGTCAGATGGTGTTATCCCAAGAAACGAGTACACAAACACACCAAATACTGATCTTACAGAGCTTGTACATGTAGGAGATGCTATCACAGCTAAGGTTGTAAAGACAAACGATGGTGAAGGTTCAGTTCTTCTCTCATATAAGAGAGTTGCTGCTGAGAAGGCTAACGAGAAACTTGAGGCTGCTCTTGAGTCTGGAGAGATCCTTACAGGTAAGGTTGTACAGGTTGTTAGCGGTGGACTCAATGTTATGTATGATGAGACAAGAGTATTTATCCCTGCAAGCCTTGTATCTGATACATATGAGAAGAATCTTGACAAGTACATGGATCAGGACGTTGAGTTTGTTCTTACAGAGTATCAGCCAAAGAAGAGAAGAATTATAGGTAACAGAAAGCAGATTATCGCTGCAAGAAAAGCAGAGGCTGCTAAGGAACTGTTCGACAGAATCGAAGTTGGAATGACAGTAGAGGGTGTTGTTAAGAACGTGACAAGCTTTGGTGCGTTCATTGATCTTGGCGGAGCTGATGGACTTCTTCATATTTCAGAGATGTCATGGGGCAGAGTTGAGGATCCTAAGTCAGTTCTCAAAGTTGGTGATAAGGTAAAGGCATTCATCAAGAATATTGATGGAGAGAAGATTGCACTTAGCCTTAAGTTTGATGATACTAATCCATGGCTTAATGCAGATGAGAAGTATGCTCCTGGAACAGTTGTTACAGGTAAGGTTGCAAGAATGGCAGATTTCGGTGCATTTATCGAGCTTGAGCCAGGTGTTGATGCACTTCTTCATGTATCACAGATCTCATATGAGCATGTCAATAAGCCAGAGGATGTATATAAGGTTGGCGATGTTGTAGAGGCAGAGGTTGTAGAGTGCAATGCTGCAGACAAGAAGATCAGTCTCAGCGTAAAGAGCTTACTTCCAGTTCCAAGTGAGTCAGACTATGCTGATGAGGATGCAGAGAGCGAGGAGTAATTGTAATCGAAAGGTCTTCGATATACATCATAAAAATAACCCCGGATGTTTTATCCGGGGTTATTTTTATGATGTGGGGAAGACAGATTTTATCATTTCACGAATATACTGAGTTGAACTTTCACCTGCTACGGAAAGATCATCGGAAAATCGGATATACTTATTGCTGTCATATCCCTCGTTGTAGAAGATATTGTTTTTCTCCGATGGCGGAGCAGGTAAAAAGCTCCCCTCAGCTGATGTGTATGCAGTTTCCTTTGTCGCCTTCTCTTTATGAGAGCTGTCAACATATGCCGCCATAGATTTGTGTATTGCCATATCCTCAAGTGGCAGATAGTAGTAGTTTTTGTAATCCTTAAAGTAGAATTTCATTGTCCCATGGGTTAGTGGAACGGATATTCTAAATTGACTGTCAACTGCATTTATGCGCATAGCTGGGGATGCATATGTTATCCTACACGGAATAGGGGGAATAGTGCATATGAAATCTATAGAATTATCTGAAACATTTATGTTGGTTGTACTAAGTCCTGTGTATATAAGCGGCAGATTTAGAAATCCGGTTATAGAGATAAGACCGCGCACGTCATCATGATTATGGGTCATCAGGTCATTCAGAAGATTTTGAGACCCCAGGTTAAGGTATTCTTTATATGTGTTTATAAGTTTTCCTCCTGATATAAAGCTGTTCCTTTTGAATCCGACCAAATCTTCTATATCAATCTGTTTCACGGAACCTAGATTAAACAATTTCTTATACTTTCTTGTAGTTTTATATATATCTACACTACAGATGTCATCGAAAGAACAATAAACATCAAACTGCTGCATTTTAGTTTTTATGTATGGAATGTCGAAGGTATCACCATTGTATGATACCAGGTATCTGTATGCGGATATATATTCAGCAAATTTTGTCAGCATTTCCGATTCTGAGCATCCATCATCGTTAAACAGAAATTGTGTATGAAATTTATTCTCTCTGTAGAATCCAACTCCGATAAGATACAGGTCAGATCGGTTGGCAGTGAGTCCTGTTGTCTCAATATCAAAATAGAGTATGTCGGATGGGGTATCAGATATACAAGTGGTGTCCACAACAATATCATCTTCAATGTATTCAAAAATTTTCATAAGTACTCCTTTCATGGTTACTATACTAGCCGTGTATTCTCAAAAAGGCAATCGAATATTCACAATCTAGAAATATTGTGATATAATTATCAAGATTTAATGTCGATAAGTATAATATTTGCATACAGATAAGGAATATAAATATGATCTCATATATTACGGGTTTTTTGGAGTATATAAGTGACAACAGTATAGTTGTGGAGTGCGGGGGAATTGGATACAGCATGATGATATCCGGGCAGTTTATGAACAAACTTCCGGCTATCCATTCCGAAATTAAAGTATTTACATATATGTATGTAAGAGAAGATGAGATAAGTCTGTATGGTTTTTATGATAAAGATGAGCTGGAAGTGTTTAAGGTTCTGCTTGGCGTGAATGGAGTTGGTCCCAAAGCAGCATTGTCATTATTGTCTGCATTGACAGTATATGAGCTTAGACTTGCAGTTGTGTCGGAGGATGTAAAGTCTATAACCCGTGCAAATGGCATTGGTGCAAAGGGTGCGTCCAGGATAATCCTTGAACTTAAAGATAAACTTCGCATGGAGGATATGATCTGTCTCTTATACACATCTGACGCTGCCGACGATAAG
>ERZ1027061.1091-NODE-1091-length-11241-cov-5.430628_pt1 | contig 11241 bp, 19 predicted proteins | sample MGYA00519283_ERZ1027061 | MGnify/ENA primary metagenome ERZ1027061 (study PRJEB26926, sample SAMN06164849) | human gut metagenome | biome: ENVO:00009003; feature: ENVO:2100002; material: ENVO:00002003 | host: Homo sapiens | place: USA | collected 2012 ... | reverse complement strand
TAAACAAATAAATGATAGCATGAAATAGAGGAAATGTCAAGGAGGAAAGGTCAATGGATAAGGAAAAATTAATTAAGGCGGAAAATCTCAATCATGGGATTAATGACATAAAATTTATAATCGGCAAAATTAATGATATTGAAAGCAACAATAGGGATATATATGTAACCAATTATAATTGTAGTGCTGTTATTCCACCGGAATTAAAAAATGTACTTATATTATTGTTAAAAAGTCATTATGAAGAAGCATTGCAAGAGCTGGAACAGGAATTTAAAGAATTGTAAGGAGGAAAAAACGATGACATTTACAGAAATGGTAACAAGGCTTGAGCGGCTTGAAGCGGAGAATAATTGTTTAAAAGCCGAATTAAAGAAGGCGTCAATCAACATTGACAAGTTAAGAGCAGAACGTGGCATACTACTAAAGATAGGCAATTGATACCGAGAATTAACACTAAAACTTATGAAAAAATGTTTAAAATATGTGCTAACAGCAAAGGGGAAATTGTCAAGGGCACTAATGAAGACGGTAGCAAAATATTTACAAGATTTTGGCGTGGTGTTGCAATGATATTTAAGCCAACAATTGGTACCAGTACTGGAAGTACTGCTAATTATAAATTAGAACCGTTTGCGCTGCAAAGTCTCAGCGATGGAGAATTTGAAATTTTCGCAGAATTAATTAGTGACATAGTTGATATGATAGAAATTGCGCAAACAAATATGAAAAAATAGGAGGAAACCCAAATGTACACAGGGAAAACCCATACAGTATATGGAATAGCATATTTTAATGATGTCATATACAGTTCGATTTTTTACGAAAATGAGGACGATGCGGAACAGTTTGTAAATGACGGTATTGGCGAAAAAATTATAAAAGTACATCTGTCAGACGAATCATATAAAGTGTTAAAGAGAAAAGGAGTTATAAGATGATAAGACCTGAATATGCAGTTACAGCAGACGGCAGACAGCTTGATACTACAACAATTACAGATAATTACATAAAGGCTGTAAATATAAATAGAAGTATTATAGCGAACGCTCAGGTAGCACAGATATCTTTATATGAAGTATGCAAGGGATTGAAAGAAATGCGCGACGATAAGCTATATAAAGAACTGGGGTATCAGAATTTTAAAGATTATTGTGAAAATGAAGTAGGAATATCTTATGATATGTCACGCAAATATATTATGATTTTTGAAAATATTGACCCGGGTCAATGTTTTGAGCCAATTGGAGTATCAAAACTATATCTTCTTTCGACTCTCTCAGAAGAAGAACGCACTGAAATTACTCAAACTAAAGTGTTAAAGAGAAAAGGAGTTATAAGATGATAAGACCTGAATATGCAGTTACAGCAGACGGCAGACAGCTTGATACTACAACAATTACAGATAATTACATAAAGGCTGTAAATATAAATAGAAGTATTATAGCGAACGCTCAGGTAGCACAGATATCTTTATATGAAGTATGCAAGGGATTGAAAGAAATGCGCGACGATAAGCTATATAAAGAACTGGGGTATCAGAATTTTAAAGATTATTGTGAAAATGAAGTAGGAATATCTTATGATATGTCACGCAAATATATTATGATTTTTGAAAATATTGACCCGGGTCAATGTTTTGAGCCAATTGGAGTATCAAAACTATATCTTCTTTCGACTCTCTCAGAAGAAGAACGCACTGAAATTACTCAAACTACTGATCTCGAATCTGTTTCCAAACGAGAACTTGAAGAAAAAGTCAAAGAAATCAAGGAACTGCGTGAGAAAAATAATGAACAGGGTGATTATATACAATCTCTTGAAATTCAAAATGCCGAAAAAGACAGCGACCGTAAACGCTTATTGGACGAGCTTAATAGTCTAAGCAGGCAGCGTGATGAACTTTGCAGACAGATAGAAGAACTTGAAAACAGACCTATTGAAGTTGCAGTTTCCGAATCGGATTCTCATGAAATTGAAAATCTTAAAAAAGCTATGAAAACCTGCGATGACCAATGGGCAAAAAAATATAATGAGCTTCAGGAGGATACGGTACTCCGTACTCGAGAACTGCATCAGAATTACAAGGCACAAATAGACAAGCTTACTGAGGACTACGAAAAAAAACTTACAGAAATGCCTCAGCCTGAAAAGGCGGAACAGGTTTCTGTACCCGATATGAAAGAAACCTTTAAAGCGTATTACAGTATGGTTTACAATTCATTTACAAGCCTTATTAACTTTGTAAAAAAACAGAAAACAGAAGATAAAGCTTTCTGCAAAGAAAAAACTCAGAAGCTCATTGAAATAATGAAACAAACGGAGGTGTAAAAATGTCAAGATTATTTGATATTTCTCAAGATTTTGAAACACTGTTTGATCAGTTCGATTCAATAAGTGAATATGAATTTGAATTGAATGAAAAAGGTGAACCGATCGATGATGACGGAAATGTTGTAAATCCAGAAACTGCAAAAGCAGAAATGCTTGAAGCTTGGTTTGATACTCTTTCAGGCATCGAAGAAGAATTCGATTTGAAAGCAGAAAATCTTGCACAATATATAAAATGCCTGAAAGCAGAAGCCGAGGTTATTGACGCAGAAATGAAAAAACTCAGGGAAAGACGTGACAGTAGAAATAAGCGTATTGAGCGTCTTAAAATATATCTGATGAATTGCATGCAAGCAATAGGTGTTAAAAAAATTGATATGCCAAGGGCAAAAATTACGATCAGAAATAATGCTGCCGGACTTAAAATTGATGATGAAATAGAATTTATAAATATGCTTCAAGACCATGGGCGTGATGATCTTCTTAAATATAGTTTACCCGAAATCAAAAAATCGGAAATTAAAAAACTGATAAAATCCGGTGAGACATTTGACGGTGCACGTCTTGAAGCAGGTCAGTCTGTAATAATAAGTTAAGGAGGAGTTCTAATGGCTTTTACACAGGTAACAAGAGAGAAGAGTAAATTAAGACTTGCACTTGCAGGTCCAAGCGGTGCAGGGAAAACATTGTCGGCATTACTTATGGCCTATGGTATAACCGGAGATTGGGGAAAAATTGCCCTTATTGACACCGAACACGGCAGAGCAAAATTTTATGCAAACCGTTCGGATTTTGAAACAGGAACATTTCTTTATCAGGAAATGTCTGCGCCATATTCTCCGGACAAGTATAAGCAGATGGTTTCGGAGGGTGCTGAAGCTGTCGGTGGTGATGGTGTTGTAATAATCGATAGTTTTTCACATGCATGGGATAATGAAGGCGGAGTTCTTGATATAAAATCTTCAATTGAAAGAACACAGTCGAATAAAAACAGCTTTTCAGCGTGGGATGAAGCCGGAAAAATCCAAAACAATCTTGTCAATGCGCTCCTTTCTGCAAACTGTCACACCATAGTTACAATGAGAACTAAAATGGCTTACGCTATGGAACAGAACGAAAGAGGAAAAACTGTGCCGGTAAAAATAGGGCTTGCACCGATTCAACGTGAAAACACTGAATATGAATTTGATATCGTGCTTAATATAGCAAGAAATCATACTGCATGTGCTGCCAAAGATACAACATTTTTAGATTCATGGAGTGGAGTAATTACTCCCGAATTAGGAAAATCTTTGAAAGAATGGCTTGATAACGGTGTTGAACCGGAACGCTGTACAGATTGCGGTCGGCTTATTAAATCCGCACAAGGACGAAGTATTCACGAAATAGCAGAAGGTACACTAAAAAATTATGGTCGAAAGTTATGTTGGAACTGCATGGCAAAGGAAATAAACAAGCATAAGAAGGAGGCTGAAAATAATGCCGCTAAGACCGTATCAGGAGGAGCTGATAAACAAACTTCGTAAAAGCTGGATCTCTGGAAAAAAAGCACCCTGTATAGTACTCCCATGCGGAGGCGGTAAATCTATAATAGCGGCAGAAATTGCAAAGCGTGCAACGGATAATAAAAACCGTGTACTGTTCATAGTGCACCGTAAGGAACTTTGCGAACAGATTGAAAATACATTCAGGCGGTGGGGTGTTGACATGCTCCGTTGTACTGTTATGATGGTGCAAACTGCTGCACGGCGTATAAGCAAATTGCCGCCGCCGTCTCTGATTATTACGGACGAAAATCACCACAGCAAAGCATCTACCTACAAAAAAGTTTATGAAGCCTTTCCTAATGCTTATCGAGCCGGAATTACTGCAACGCCTGTCCGGCTTGATGGTTCAGGGCTAAGTGATGTCAATGATGAATTGATCATAGGGGTATCAGCCAAATGGCTGATAGAAAATAATTGCCTGTCACCGTATGATTATTATGCCCCGTCATTGGTTGATCTTACCGGAATCAGTATTAAAAAGGGAGATTATGATATTTCATCTGTTGAAAATCTGATGCTTAGAAAGGCTATTTTCGGCGATGTTATCAAATATTATAATCAGCTCGCAAAAGGAAGGCAAGCAGTATGTTATTGTACTTCAGTGCGTCATTCTATGGAAACAGCAATGCAGTTTAATATGGCTGGTATTGAAGCCGCACATATTGATGGCAGTACGCCTAAAATAAAACGTGAACGTATTATAGAAGATTTCCGAAGAGGAGCAATTGATGTATTGTGCAACGTTGATTTAATCAGTGAGGGTTTTGATGTTCCCGATTGTGAATGTGCGATATTGCTTCGCCCGACCCAGAGCCTAACTTTGTATATTCAGCAGTCCATGAGGTGTATGAGATATCGCAAAGGAAAGCGGGCTGTAATTATTGATCATGTAGGAAATTACGCACGGTTTGGCATGCCTGATGCAGACCGCACATGGACTCTTGAGGGCAGAAAGAAAAATAAAAGTAAAGCTGCTGCTTCTGAAGAAATAAAAATTAAGGAATGCCCTGAATGTTTTGCAGTTTTCAGTCCATTTGATAAAGATGGAAATTCTGTAAATATATGTCCTGAATGTGGGTATCTTTTCCCACAAAAAGAAGCAGCGGAAATAGAACAAGAACAAGCAGAGCTTACAAAAATTGAGGGATTTGTATTGAATTATAAAACACCTGAAGAGTGTAATTCGTACGGGGAACTGCTGGAATATGCTAAAAGTCATGGCTATAAAAGTGGATGGGCGTATTATCAAGCAAAACAGAGAGGAATGATAGCATGACTGAAGAACACGCTATACAAAATGCCATACGTTTGGCACTTGCTGACAGCTGTGTGATTTTCCGCACAAATGTTGGGTCGGGATGGACTAAAAACGGAAGCTATTTAAGTACCGGAGTCCCTAAAGGATATTCTGATTTAAATGGTCACCGCAAATCTGACGGCAGAGCTGTTTACATAGAAGTAAAAACAAAGTCCGGCAAGGCAACTAATGAACAGAAAACCTTTATAAAACAAATGAAAGAAACCGGCGCAATTGCAGGAATTTGCAGAAGTGTCGAAGATGCAATTAAATTAGTAAATGGAGGATAAAAATGGGATTTTCAACTAATTATGAAAATGTAAATGATGATTATGGAATACTTCCTGAAGGAGACTATGAAGTAATTATACGTAATATTGAGGAACGTACCACCAAAAAAGGCTCAACAGGTTTAAATCTTTCACTTGTTGTAAGAAATGATATTGAGCAGAAATTTAAGGACAGATATATTTTTTATACTCTTTGGAAGAAAAAAGAACCCACAGATGCAGATAAACAAGTTCAGGGATATATTTTTAATCAGATCATGAGGTTGGCAAAATCCGCACAACTGCCCAATGGAAAAGCTTATGAATCCGTAATGGATATGTGTAAGGATCTTATGCACCGTCCTATAAAAGTTACTCTTGAGCACCGAGAGTGGAACGGACAGCAGCAGGAAAATGTTAAATATGTCAATGCTTCTGAATATCCTGACTGTAAGCACGTTTTTAAAGAAAAGAAACAAGTTACAACTGATACTGTAGCTGCTCCACCTAATGAAAGTTTTGCAACAGATATGCCTAAACAGCCGGAGAATCTTTCTCTTGGAGATTTGGATGATTTTGAAGAAATTGTTAGTGACGGAGAAGTTCCGTTTTAAGGAGGACAAATGTACGAATTTATACCGGAAGAGTTAAAAAGATTAAGAAATTGGGTTTGCTGGAAGGCAGAGCCTGATCCAAAAGCACACAGCGGTATTAGTAAAAAACCGATCAATCCATTTACAGGTGGTCAGGCACAAAGTAATAATCCTGATACATGGGCAGATTTTGAAACTGCTGTTCGAGTATCGTCCGACTTTGCTGGTATTGGATTCATGTTTGATAAGAGCGGTTATTTCGGAGTGGATTTAGATGACATGCCCGAAGCTCTTGCCGATTTTCTTAACGGAGGTACAAACAATGTAATTGCAGAATTTGTAAATGCCCTGCAAAGCTATACAGAGCTTTCACAATCAAAAAACGGCATACATATAATTTGCCGCGGCCGTCTACCTGAAGGGAGGAGACGGTCAGGTAAATTTGAGATGTACGACAGCGGTCGATTTTTTGTTATGACCGGTGATTACTGCTCTGAATTTATCAGTATTTCAGATGGTACAGAGGCAGTAAAACCACTTCATGACAAATATCTTATGAAAGGCAAAAATAATACCAATTCGAACGGGAAAATTGATTTTTTCCACCCGGGCGGAAAAAATCTTAGTCTTTCAGCAAATGAAATAATTGAAAAAGCACGAAACTCTCAGAATGGTTCTAAGTTCGAGGCACTATACAAGGGTGAAATATCAGGTTATGCTTCACAATCGGAAGCAGACATGGCTTTTTGTAATATGCTTGCGTTTTGGTGCGGCAGAGATGTTGAGCTTATGGACAGCATTTATCGCAGCTCAGGGCTTATGCGAAGTAAATGGGACAGAAAGCAGTCCGGGAGTACATACGGTATGCTGACTCTTCAAAAAGCTGTTTCTACTTGTCAGGATATCTATTCACCTCAGAACTCAAGTACTTACAGTATATCTGTAGGTTCTAAACAATCAAAAAAGAAAAAGCTTTATTCTTTTGACGATACAGGAAATGCAGAACGGATCTTTGATAATTACGGTTACTGTCTTAAGTATAGTTATGTTGACAAACGGTGGCTGTATTATCGTGACGGTAAATGGAACTATGACAATATAGGTGAGATATATCGTGTTGCGGACGCTGCTCTTGAAATTATGAAAAATGAAAATACTCTTTGGGCAGAACATGAAGGTGGTATGTATTATGATGACTTTAAAAAACATCTTAAAAAAACACGTTCAAATAATGCTAAAAAAGCAATGATCAAGGAACTGGAACATCATGTACCGATTTTGCCGAAAAATATGGATACTGACAAAATGCTTGTTAACTGTAAAAATGGAATTATTGACCTTGCTAAAGGACAGCTTATTTCCCACAATGCAGAAAAGTTTATGACAAAAATGCTTAACGTCCCTTTTAATGACAATGTAGGTGAACCTGTATTATGGTTGAATTTTCTTAATGATATTTTTAATAGTGACCGTGAACTTATTCGATATATTCAAAAAGCGTCCGGATACAGCCTGAGTGGTCTGACGTCAGAGCAGTGCGTATTTTTTCTTTACGGTACAGGAAGAAACGGCAAATCTACATTTCTTGAAATTATTCGTTACATTATGGGAGATTATGCTACCAACATTCAGCCTGAAACTATTATGGTCAAGCCTTCAGGCAGCAGTGCAAACAGTGATATTGCACGTCTTAAGGGTGCAAGACTAGTTACCTCAGTGGAACCTAACGAAGGAATGAGGATTAATGAGGGGCTTTTGAAACAGCTTACAGGTGATGATATTGTTACTGCAAGAAAACTGTATGGTGATGAATTTGAATTTAAGCCTGAATTTAAATTATGGATGGCAACAAATCATAAACCAATCATTCGGGGAACTGATACTGGTATATGGCGGAGAATCCATATTATTCCGTTTACTGTTTCTATCCCTAAAGAAAAGGTTGATAAAAATCTAAAATACAAGTTAAAAGCCGAATTGCCTTCGATCTTGTCATGGATGGCAGAGGGGTTTAGATTATGGCAATCGGAAGGACTGGATATGCCAAAGGTTATGAAAGATGCTGTTGATGATTACCGCCATGAAATGGATGTAATTTCCGCATTCACGGATGCTTGCTGCATAACGGAGGGAGAAGTTAGAGCAAGTGTAATTTATGCGGTATATTCCGAATGGGCTAGTGAAAATAATGAATATCGCATGAGCAGCACGAAGTTTGGTGCAGAATTATCAAAACGTTATGAAAAGTTCAAAGGAAAAGGAGGTTGCATGTACTACAAAGGCATTACAATTTCTGAAAAACAATCATATTCTGTTTCAATAGGATAACGGAGGGTATAGGAGGGTTAGAGGGTTTTTCTTATTCCTTTACATAGAAAAAAAAAAAAAATAAAAAGAATATAGAATACCGTCCAAACTCTCCATAACCCTCCGATGGAGAAAAAATATGAATCCTTATAAAATACAATCAAAACCGAAATTTGATTTTAATAATCCGGAAGATTTTAAAAAGCTTGAGAAAATGGCTTATGATGTGACAATAGATATTTCAGAATTTCCACCTGCGGCATACAGATATTTCGACCAATTGAGGATTATTTATGCTGAATACAAGTATGACAATCTTCCTAAAGAAGTTGCAGCAACTCGTAAAGCAAAAATTTATAGTGATTATAAAGAAACTATATCAGCCTATGAACAATGGTGTTCGGTATACAAATCGTATCAGGATAATATCCGCAAGGCAGGAACGCTGATTAATGATATTGAAAAATCAGACAATGCGGAAGATATCGCCGTATTGGCATGCGAGGTAATAGGTATTATGACGGGTGACGCAAGTTTTACACAAAGGCAGAAGAAAAAATTAAAAGGAGGACGCCATGAATGAGATAAAAATGACGGTTAAAGAAGCCATAGAACAATTAGATGACTTAAAGCGTGACCGTGAAGGTTTTGCTAAAAATGATGAGCCTGATTCCGTGTTTGATTATGATATTAAGGCGATTGACGTGGCTATAACGGTTATGGAAGAAAAGCTGGAAAGGGACAAAGGCTGCGAATATTGCGCAGAAGATAAATGCAGACTATGTACCCTATTGTGTGACTATTGGGGTGATGGCGGCACGGACAAATGCAGTGCAGACGGAATTGACGATCCGTGTGCCTATTACAATCTAATTAATTACTGTCCAAAGTGCGGAAGAAGGTTGGTGAATGAAGAGGAGGTATTGAAAGATGAATAGAGAAATATTATTCAGGGGGAAAACAGGCGATGAATGGGTTTACGGTGATTTAAGCCGCTTAAAAAATGCAATAACAATAACTAAAAGAAATTTTATATATCCGTATATAGTCATGCCCGAAACAGTAGGACAATTTACTGGATTAACAGACAAGAACGGCGTTAAGATTTTTGAGGGGGATATTTTAAAATTCAGATCGGGAATTTATTCTGTTGAATGGGATAATGAACACAGCAAATTTTTACAGAGAGACGGGCAATTTAGCAGAGAACTTCACATTTGGATTGCAAAATCAGAAATTGTCGGCAATATCCATGATAATCCCGAATTGCTGAAAGGAGAAGAAAATGATTAATACAATAGAAGCATTTAATTTATTTTGTGAAAAATATGCTGAGAAAAATAAAAATCAAAAATTAGAGCCGGGTGATAAGGCGGTTGCAATTTTGAAAAATTGCGTAATGATAGTTGAGGCAGACGAAGATAAAAAAATTGAAAATCACATTTACTGGTGATGAACCTATAGTTATTGATGATGATCTTGACATGTATGTGGAGGACTGAAAATGGCGAAGTGTGAGAATTGTTATCATTGCGAAATATGCAAAAAATATGCAATAAAATCAGGTGTGCCGGAAACCATGTTAGATAAAGCGCTTGGTGAAGAATTTGAACATATGGAAGGGTATGACTGTTATAAAGATAAATCCCTAATTGTTGAGTTACCTTGTAAAATTGGAGATGCAGTATATATTCATTATGTATTGCCAAACGAAATAAAACAAATGAAAATTGACGGAATTAAGGTTCACAAAGAATTTATACAGGTTATTTTCTCGGATAACACTACTTTTACAGTATGGAATAATGATTGGAGTGATTATGAAAATACTGTATTTCGTACCCGTGAAGATGCAGAGAAAGCATTGAACGCTGAAAACACCGTCTAGAATGCGCTGTAATCAATTTTGAATGTGTTATAATGGAATTACAAGGTTAAAATCATAACGCCTAAAAGCAGGCTTAAAATTGAAATATGGAGGTAATGAAAATGGAAACTAGAGAACAAATATTACGGCGAGACTTTTCTGATGAATTTATTACAAAAATGAAAAATGCTATTGAGGTGTCCCATTATAAATATGGATGGTGTTCTCAAACGTATCCGGAATTAGCCCAAGCTTACAAAAGTATAAAAAGACGTTTAGAGCTGTATGAGGAAACCCATAACACCGAATATCTTGTAGACGTAGCGAATTTTGCCATGATAGAGTACAAATATCCGTCATTTACTAACGCAAAATATATGCCTACTGACAGCGATAAATCACCGGGATTAACTGATGGTATTTCATACAAAGAACTTATGGAGGATTAAAAGTCAGCACATAAACGATTTACACGTATATGCGTTTCATGCGGTGTTGAGATGCCGAATTCAGGCAGTTCCAAAAAATATTGTACCGAGTGCGCCAAAGAACGGCATCGCAAAAATAGACGTGAATATATGCGAAATATCAGAAATTCAGGGGAATACATATCTCCTGCAAATGAAGTCAAACGGGCTAGGTCAAGAAGTATGGAAAGAATTAACGATATTGCCCGAAATACCGTAAACTATGGAGAATATCAAGCTAAAAGAATGGAGAATTAGGAGGAGTGAGAGGTTTGACAAAGGAACAGCTTGAAAAAATTGCTTGGTTAAATAGGGCGTTTTATACAAATATGAAATTAAAAGCGTTAAAAGCATATAAAATATCAAAAACAGAAGATATGGATTGTGGAGGTATGAATTATGAAAATGACGGTTGTACTGACGGGAAAAATGAAAATGGTGTTGAAAATAAACTTTTAATTTATTGTGATGATATATCAAAAATTAATTCCCAAATAGAAAAGCAAGAACAAAAATTAAAATCAATTGAAGATGAAATTAATCATGCTATATATTCACTGTCT
>ERZ1027061.1087-NODE-1087-length-11254-cov-4.645772_pt1 | contig 11254 bp, 5 predicted proteins | sample MGYA00519283_ERZ1027061 | MGnify/ENA primary metagenome ERZ1027061 (study PRJEB26926, sample SAMN06164849) | human gut metagenome | biome: ENVO:00009003; feature: ENVO:2100002; material: ENVO:00002003 | host: Homo sapiens | place: USA | collected 2012 ... | reverse complement strand
ATGCTGCATATTCCCGATACGCCGCAGCGCGTGGAGTCGTTCGATTTCGTCGTGGTGGGCGGAGGCATCGCCGGGATGTGTGCCGCGGTGTCGGCTTCGCGGCTGGGATGCCGGGTCGCGCTGGTCAACGACCGTCCGGTGCTGGGCGGCAACAACAGCTCCGAAATCCGCGTGCATCTGGGCGGCGTCATCGAGCTTGGCCCCAACGAGGGACTGGGCCGCATGATCCGCGAATTCGGCCACTCGCGCGAAGGCAACGCCCGGCCGGCCGAAAACTACGAGGACGCGAAGAAAAGTGCGTTCATCGCCGGGGAGCAGAACGTGAAGCTGTTCTCCAGCTGCCGCGCCGTAGCGGTGAACAAAGAGGGCGGCCGGATAAAATCCGTAATCGTCCGCCACATCGAAACCGGGGAGGAGACGACGCTCGAAGCGCCGCTTTTCGCCGACTGCACGGGCGACGGAACCGTCGGATTCCTGGCCGGAGCCGACTACCGCATGGGCCGCGAGAGCCGCGACGAATTCGGCGAAACGCTGGCGCCCGAAACCGCCGACCGGATGACGATGGGTTCGTCCGTCCAATGGTATTCGGTCGACACGGGCCGCAAAACCTCGTTCCCGACGTTCAGCTACGGCGTGGAGTTCAACGCCGAAAACTGCGAGCGGGTGACGATGGGCGAATGGAAATGGGAGACGGGCATGAACCTCGACCAGATCCGCGATTTCGAACGCATCCGCGACTACGGCCTGCTGGTGATCTATTCGAACTGGAGCTTTCTCAAGAACGGCCTGAAAGACAATGCCAAGTACCGCAACCGCGAGCTGGGCTGGGTGGCCTATGTGGCCGGCAAACGCGAATCGCGGCGGCTTCTGGGCGACTACGTCCTCAAACAGGACGACATCGACAAGAACGTCTTCCACGAAGACGCCTCGTTCACCGCGACGTGGGACATCGACCTGCATTTTCCCGATTCGCTCAACTCCGTGCGCTTCCCGGGCCGGGAGTTCAAGGCCGCGACCAAACACATCCACATCTATCCCCATGCCGTGCCTTACCGGTGTCTCTACTCCCGCAACGTGGACAACCTGTTCATGGCCGGGCGGAACATCAGCGTGACGCACGTGGCCCTCGGAACGGTGCGGGTGATGCGCACGACGGGCATGATGGGCGAGGTGGTCGGCATGGCAGCCTCGCTGTGCCGCAAATACGACGCTTCGCCCCGCCTGATCTACCAGAAACACCTCGGAGAACTCCGCAGGCTGATGCGCGAAGGCGTCGGCAGAAAAGAGAGGATTCCCAATAACCAGAAATTCAACCAGGGGGCTTCGCTGAAAGCCCCGCGCGCACTGCGCAACGACTGAAACCGCAACAATGAAAAAACTACTGACACTGCTGCTTGCGCTGCCCCTCGCATGGGGACACGCCGCAGCGCAGGAGAACGCGAAATATACGATCCTCCTCACCGGGGCCTCGTTCGCCTCGCCGCAGAACGGCTGGTTCGAAATCGGATGCCGGCAACTGGACGCCCGGGCGCTCAACCGGGCCATCGGCGGCGAGTCGATCGCCGACACGGCCAACCGGATGGCCGAGGGCACGCTCTGGAACGCCGGGGAGCTGGACGAGATGGATGCGCTGGTCATCATGCAGGTCCACAACCGCGACGTCTCGGCCACGGGCGGCCTGAAAGAGAAGTACACCGATTACACGACGCCGTTCGACCGAAGCAACTACGCCGCAGCGTTCGATTACGTCATCAAACGCTACCAAAGCGAGTGTTACGCCCTGAAGGACGACCCGAAATCGAAGTACTACGGCACGAAATCGGGTAAACCCGCCGTCATCGTCCTCTGCACCGACTGGCACGACGCGCGGACGACCTACAACGCCGCCATACGGAGCCTCGCCGCACGGTGGGGCCTGCCGCTCGTGGAGTTCGACAGGAACATCGGCTTCTCGAAAGACACTCCGAACCCGGCCACCGGGACCCAGCAGAGCCTGCTCCACGCCCAGGACACGCAAACCATCGAAGGCGTCGCCTACGGGTGGCATCCCCAGCGGGGCCAAGACAAATACATCCAGCAGCGGATGGCTGCGATCTTTACCGACACGATGCGCAGAATCCTGCCGGCAAAATAGAATCCCGACCATGAAACACACACTCCCGATACTGTTCACGATGCTGCTCTGCGGCACGTCCGCCTTCCCGCAGGAGGGCTGTTACAGCCGTTTGCAGAACGACACCCTGACGATCGGCAACTCCCGGATCGAACGCCGGTTCGTCTGGAACGGCGGCAACCTGATGACGCAGAGCCTGACCGACTTTTCGTCGGGACAGGTGTGGACTTCCCGTTCCCTGACGCCCGATTTCAAGGTCGCGGGCGATACCCGAAGCACCGGCGGACGCTGCTCGACGAAACGGATCGCCGAAACCGACATCCATCCGGCGCGGCTGGAAATCACCGTGGAATTTTCGCTGGGAACGCTCGACGTGCGGCGGGTTTACCGCATCTGCGCCGACACTCCGGCGATCGCCTGCGACACCTACCTCAAAGGCAGCGCCGCACAGCTTCCCGAGAGCCGGGCGGTCAACGCCGCCGACCGCAAGAACATCGAATCGACCGCCGACATGCAGTCGCAGCCGGTCGCCGCGACCCTCGACCGGTTCAACCCCGGCGGGTTCCACTGGCACACGCGGATCGTGGAGTTCCAGGACGTCACGGACTGGAACAACAACCTGGTCTTCGAAACCGACGTCATTCCCTACCGGAAAAACAGCTACCGGGGCAACCTGCTCTTCGCCCGCAACGCCGAGAACGGCCGCGGATTCTTCTTCCTGAAGGAAGCCCCCGGTTCGGGCGTGCAACTGGCCTATGGCGGCGGGGACTTCACGGCGGAGTTCGGCGATTTCACGGTGACGGGACTGGGCGTGACGGAGAAGGACCTCCGCGAAGGGGAGTGGGTGAAAGCCTACGGATGCGTCCTCGGAGTCTGGTCGGGCGGAGAACTCGAACAGTTGACGGCCCTGCGGAGCTACCAGAAAAATTTACGGAAGCTGCTTCCCGGACGCGACGAGATGGTGATGATGAACACATGGGGCGACCGCAGCCAGGACACGAAGGTGAACGAACGGTTCTGCCTGGCCGAGGTCCGCAAGGCCGCGCATCTGGGCATCACGCATTTCCAGATCGACGACGGCTGGCAGGTGGGCAAAAGCCCCAACTCCGCCGTGGCGAAGGGGTCGTTCAAAAACATCTGGGACAATCCCGACTACTGGAAACCCGACCCGGAGAAATACCCCCGGGGATTGCACCCTGTCGTGGAGCTGGGCCGGGAACTGGGCGTGGAGATCTGCCTCTGGTTCAACCCGAGCGTACAAGACGGCTATGCCGACTGGGAGAAGGACGCGCAGGCCCTCGTCGGTCTCTACGACGAGTACGGCATCCGCACGTTCAAGATCGACGGACTGGCAATCCCCGACAAACGCTCCGAAAGCAACCTGCGGCGGCTGTTCGACCGCGTGCTGGAGCGGACGGGCGGCCGAGTGGTCTTCAACCTCGACGCCACGGCCGGACGCCGCGGAGGCTACCACATGTTCAACGAGTACGGCAACATCTTCCTCGAAAACCGTTACACCGACTGGCAGAACTACTACCCCTACTGGACGCTGCGCAACCTGTGGATGCTCTCCAAATACGTCCCCGCGGAGAAGCTCCAGATCGAGTTCCTCAACAAATGGCGCAACACGGAAAAATATGCCGGCGACCCGTTCGCCCCGGCCAATTACAGTTTCGAATACCTCTTCGCAACGACCATGGCCGGACAACCGCTGGCCTGGATGGAGGCGAGCGGACTGCCCGAAGAGGCGCTGGGCATCGGCGCGCTGATCGAACGCTACAAAGAGGTGCAGCACGATTTCCACCGCGGAGTGATCCTCCCCGTGGGCGACGAACCGTCGGGCCGCTCGTGGACCGGATTCCAGTCGGTCGACGGCGAGCGGGGCTACCTGATCTTCTTCCGCGAGCAGAACCCCGACCGGAAGGCCCGGATCGAAACGTGGCTCCCCGAGAACTCGAAAGTGCGCCTCACGCCGGTGCTGGGGAGCGGGAAGGCCGCCGTGCAGAAGACCGGACGCCGCGGAACGCTGGAGGTGGAACTTCCCGCGCCCAACGACTACGCGATGTACCGCTACGAACTGATCCGCTGACGAACCACAAATCCTGATAACAATGAAAACACCGATAAAATTCATCCTGTCATTTGCTCTGCTGCTGCTCGCGGCGGCCGACATCGCAGCCCAGGAGCTGATCACCAACGTTTACGGACGCGACGTGCAGTCGCTCAACGGAAAGTGGGACGCCATCGTCGATCTCTACGATCAGGGCCGCAAAAACAAGATCTACCTCAACCGCAAGCCGGAGGGAAAGACCGATTTCTACGAATATTCGTTCGACAACGGCCTGCGGCTCGACGTTCCCTCGGACTGGAACTGCCAGACGCCCGAGCTGAAATACTACGAAGGCACGGTGTGGTATGCCCGGCGGTTCGACGCCCCCGAGCAGACCGGCCGGCGGCAGTTCCTCTATTTCGGAGCCGTCAGCTACCGCTGCCGGGTCTACCTCAACGGCGAGGAGATCGGCGCCCATGAAGGCGGATTCACACCCTTTGAGATCGAGGTGACGGGCCGCCTCAAGCCCGAAGGCAACTTTCTGGCCGTGGAGGTCAACAACACCCGCACCACGGACGCCATCCCGGCGATGGCCTTCGACTGGTGGAACTACGGCGGCATCACGCGCGACGTGATGCTCGTCAGCGTGCCCGACGCCTTTATCCGGGACTATTTCATCCGCCTCGGCAAGGATTCCGACGACCGGATCGACGCCGATGTGCAGCTGGCGGGCGCCGCTGCCGGAACGGCCGTACGGATCGAGATTCCCGAACTGAACGTAGACCGGACCGTCACTGCCGGAGCGACCGGTACGGCCTCGGCGTCGTTCCGGGTCAGGAGACTGCAACGCTGGTCCCCCGCCGATCCGAAACTTTACCGGGTGATCGTCTCCACGGACCGCGACCGGGTGGAGGAGTCGATCGGGTTCCGCAATATCCGCACCGAGGGCGAAGAGATCGTCCTCAACGGCTCGCCCGTGTTCCTCAAGTCGATCTCGTTCCACGAAGAGATCCCCCAGCGCATGGGCCGGGCACACTCCGAGGCCGACGCCGTGATGCTGCTCAGCGAGGCCAAGGCACTCGGCTGCAACATGATCCGTCTGGCGCACTACCCGCAGAACGAACATATCGTCCGGCTGGCCGAAAAGATGGGCTTCCTGCTCTGGGAGGAGATTCCCATCTGGCAGGGCATCGACTTCGCCAACGACCCAACCCGCGAAAAGGCGGGCCGCATGATCCGCGAGATGGTCACGCGCGACAAGAACCGCTGCGCCCTGACGTTTTGGGGCGTGGCCAACGAGACGCAGCCTTCCGGGCCGCGCAACGCCTTCCTGCGCCACCTGATCGCATGCTGCCGGGAGATCGACGACACGCGCCTGATCGTTGCGGCGTTCGATCTGGTGCGTTTCGACCGCCAGCGGCAGCTGTTCGTCATGGACGACCCGTTCATCGGGGAACTGGATGTCGTGGCCATCAACAAATACATGGGCTGGTATCACCCGTGGCCCCTCACGCCCGACAAGGCGGTATGGGACGTGGCGCGCGGCAAACCGCTGATCATCTCCGAATTCGGCGGCGAGGCGCTCTACGGCCAGCACGGTCCGGCCGATGTGGCCAGCTCGTGGAGCGAGGAGTATCAGGAGGCCCTCTACCGCGACAACCTGCGCATGTTCGAGAACATCCCCAACCTGCGGGGCGTGTCGCCGTGGATTCTGTTCGACTTCCGCTCGCCGTTCCGCTTCCACCCCGCCAACCAGGAGGGCTGGAACCGCAAGGGGCTGGTTTCCGATCAGGGATACCGCAAGAAAGCGTGGTATCTGATGAAAGCCTATTACGACAAACATTAAAAGAAGATGAAGAAGTTTTTGACATACACGCTTCTCGGCGTCCTGCTCGCAGGCTGCGCCGGAAGCGGGCGGGAACCGCTGGAGACCGTCGTGGACAAGGCGCTGGCCGGCGCCGAGCGGCAGACGCTGCTGATGGCCGAGAAGTACAGTGCGCGCGAAGGCCGCCTGCCGCGCACGTGGGAGAACGGCGAGGACGTCTCGTCGGATTCGCGCTGGTGGTGCAGCGGCTTTTTCCCGGGCGTGCTGTGGTACGTCTACGAGAACGGCCGCAACCCCCGGGTGCTGAAGTACGCCCGGATGTTCACCGCACGCGTCGAGCGGGAAAAACACACCACCGACAACCATGACGTGGGGTTCATGCTCTATTGCAGTTTCGGCAACGGACTGCGCCTCACGGGAGACAAGTCCTACGAGGAGGTGCTGCTCACCGGGGCGCGCTCGCTGGCGACGCGCTTCAAACCCGAAGTAGGGCTGATCCGCTCGTGGGACCACAACCGCGACAAATGGCAGTATCCGGTCATCATCGACAACATGATGAACCTCGAACTGCTGATGTGGGCCGCCGACCGTTCGGGCGACAAGTCGCTGCGCGACATGGCCGTATCGCATGCTGACAAGACGCTGAAACACCATTTCCGCCCCGACTTCAGCTCCTGCCACCTGGTCTCCTACGACACGATCTCGGGACAGCCCCATCTCAAGCAGACCCATCAGGGCCTCTCCGACTCCTCGGCCTGGAGCCGCGGACAGGCATGGGGACTCTACGGCTACACCTGCATGTACCGCCTCACGGGCGACGCCCGCTACCTCGAACAGGCCCGCGGCATCGCCGGATTCCTCATCAACCACAGGAACATGCCCGCCGACGGGATTCCCTACTGGGATTTCGACGCTCCGGCCCTCGCCTCCACGCCGCGCGACGCATCGGCGGCCGCAATCATGGCCTCGGCGCTGGTCGAGCTGAGCGGCTTCGTGCCCGCAGCCGAAGGGGAGCGGTACATGGCTTTCGCCGAAAAGCAGATCCGCACGCTGGCCTCGCCCGAATACACCGCTCCGGCGGGTGAGAACGGAGGCTTCATTCTCCGGCACAGCACGGGAGCCTATCCCTTCTCCTCGGAGGTCGACGTGCCGCTCACCTACGCCGACTACTATTATCTGGAGGCGCTCACGCGCATCAAACGCCGATTGCAGCCATGACCGCCGTGAAAAAATACGCGCTGCTGCCGCTCTGCGGCCTGACCCTGTTCTGCGCCCGGGCGCAGATGCCCGCGACAAACTACGATGAATCGCAGGTTCCGGCCTACACGCTGCCCGACCCGCTGACAACCATCGCCGGCAAAAAGGTGACTGACGCCGAAACGTGGACTTCGGAACGCCGTCCCGAACTGCTGTCGCTGTTCGAAAGCGAGGTCTACGGAAAAGCCCCCGGCCGCCCCGAGGGACTGCATTTCGAGGTCTTGAGCGAGGACCGCTACACGCTGGGCAACATGGCCACCCGCCGGGAGATCGCCGTCTACTTCACCGAGAGCGACGCACATTTCATGACCATCCTGCTCTACATCCCCAACAAACGCACCGACGCCGTTCCGGTCTTTCTGGGGCTGAATTTCAAGGGCAACCACACGATCTGCGACGACCCGTTGATTACGGAGTCCGTTTCGCGCATGAAGCCGCGCGCAGAGGGCGGCAGCGAAGTCCGCGCAAAAGGGTTCCCGCGCGCCGCGGCGGCATCGCGGTGGCCGGTCGAGATGCTGATCGCCAACGGCTACGGCCTCGCCACGATTTACCGCGGCGACATCGACCCCGACTACGACGACGGCTTCCAAAACGGCGTTCACCCGCTCTTTTACCGCGAGGGGCAGACCAAACCGGCCCCCGATGAATGGGGCACGATCGCAGCCTGGGCCTGGGGCTTGAGCCGTGCGATGGACTACCTCGAAACCGACGAGGATGTCGATGCCTCCCGCGTGGCGGTCATCGGGCATTCGCGGCACGGCAAAACGGCCCTTTGGGCCGCAGCCGTCGATCCGCGCTTCGCCATGGCCGTGTCGAACGACTCGGGATGCGGCGGCGCGGCGTTGTCGCGGCGTTGTTACGGCGAAACCGTAGCCAGGATCAACAGCCTTTTCCCGCATTGGTTTTGCGGGAACTTCAACCGGTATTCGGGCAACGAGGCGGCTTTGCCCGTCGACCAGCACGAACTGATTGCGCTGATAGCCCCGCGCCCGGTGTTATCGCCAGCGCCGTCGAGGACCGTTGGGCCGATCCGAAAGGCGAGTTCCTCGCGGGGGTCCACGCCACGCCGGTCTACGAGTTGTTCGGCCTGGAGGGACTTTCGGGAACGGAACTGCCCCAAACCGACGCGCCCGTGCTGTCGGGACACATCGGCCACCACGTCCGTTCGGGCGACCACGACATCACGCTCTACGACTGGCGGCAATTCGTGAAATTCGCGGACAAACACCTGAAACGATAATCTAAAACAACACCATACATGAAAAACCGGTTTATAAAACTGCTTCTCGCGGCCGTGCTGTTAGGCTCCCTCTCCCCGGCGGCCGCCCAGACCCGCGAAATGGACCTCTCGGGAGAGTGGAGGTTCCAGACGGACGTGATGGATTTCCGCAGGGGATCGCTTTCGCCGCGCTACAACCACCAACTCCAGGAGACCATCATGCTCCCCGGCATCACCGACGACTACAAAATCGGCTACAAATCGCCCTACCGCCATGTCGACCGCCTGACGCGCGTCTACGAGTACATGGGTCCGGCGTGGTATCAGCGCGACATCGAGTTCCCGGCCGACTGGAAAGGCAAGTGCATCTTCCTCTATTTCGAACGCACCCACTGGCTCAGCTCGGTATGGGTCGACACCAAGGAGGTGAGCCGACTGGACTACATCAGCGTCCCCCACAACCACGACCTGACGGATTTCGTCACCCCGGGCAAGACGCACCGCATCACGGTGTGCATCGACAACCGGTTCCAGTACAACACCCACAAATGGAACCACGCCCACACGGAGTTCACGCAGATCAACTGGAACGGCATCCTCGGCGAGATGAAACTCGTGGCCGTAGACCCCGTTTACATCGACGACATGCAGCTGTATCCCGACATCGAGACGAACAGCGTCGACGTGCGCCTGAAGATCGACAACCGCACGAAAAAGCCTTTCGAAGGAAAGGCGCTGCTCACCGTCTCGGGCAACGGCTTGCACGTAACGAAGGAGGTACCTGTCGGCGGCGAAGCGGAGGAGATCGACCTGACCGAAACCGTCGCGCTGGGCCGGGAGGCCAAACTCTGGGACGAATTCAACCCGAACCTCTACACCGTGGAGTGCACGCTGCTGACCGGCGCCGGAAAAGAGTCCTTCGAACATAAGAAGTCGGCGACCTTCGGCATGCGCGAAGTGGCGCAGGGCCGCAACCACATCCTGCTCAACGGCCGTCCGCTCCACCTGCGCGGAACCGTCGAGAACGCCGTGTTCCCGAAAACGGGCCACGCCCCGGTCTGCGACGCCGAATGGGAGCGTATCATGCGCATCGTCAAGGACTACGGACTGAACCACATCCGTTTCCACTCGTGGTGCCCTCCCGCCGCGGCTTTCCGCATGGCCGACCGCCACGGCGTCTACCTCGAAGTCGAGATGCCCATGTGGGGCAAGGACGCCGAGCCGGACGAAGCGCGCTACGACTTCTTCCGCCGCGAGATGCGCGCCATCCTCAAGGAGTACGGCAACCACCCCTCGTTCGTCCTCTACTGCAACGGCAACGAGATCACCGGCAACTTCGACTTCATCGAGGAGCTGACCGCCGACGGCCGCAAACTCGACACGCGGCATCTGTACAGCGGTTCGACGGCCCGCACGCGCGTCCCGTCCGACCAGTATTACGTCTCGCAGCAGACCAACAAAGGCCCCGTGAAGGTCTACGAGGGACGGCCCTCGACCGACTGGGACCGCAGCAAGGAGTCGGACGTGGACGTTCCAGTAATTTCCCACGAGTCGGGCCAGCGGTGCGTCTATCCCGACTTCCGCGAGATCGGGAAATACACGGGACCGGTCGAGGCCCGAAACTTCGAACTGTGGCGCGAGATGCTCACCGCCAACGGCATGGGCGATCAGGCCCACGACTTCTTCCGGGCCTCGGGCGCGCTGACCGTCGTGGAGTACAAGGCCGTGATCGAGGCGCTGCTCCGCTCGTCCAAATCGGCCGGATTTCAGCTCCTGTCGCTCAACGACTTCCCGGGCCAGGGTTACGCCCCGGTGGGTGTGCTCGATCCGTTCTGGGACTCCAAGGGCCTGGTGACGCCCGAGGATTGGCGGGCCTTCTGCGCGCCGACCGTGGCGCTGCTCCGCTACCCGAAAAGCGCCTGGTTCGAAGACGAAACCTTCACGGCAAAGGCCGAGGTCTACAACTTCGGCGCGGCGGCGCTCAAAAATGCGAAAATCCGCTGGTCGATCACCGACGGCAGCGGGAAAGCCATCGCCAAGGGCAGTCTGAAATCGCAGACCGTAGGCACCGACGGCGTGTTCCCCGTCGGGGAGTTCTCCGCTCCGCTCGGCAAGGTGCGAGGCCCGCAGAAGCTGACCGTGCACCTGAACGTCGGTGAAAAGACAAGCAACAGCTGGGACATCTGGGTCTATCCGCGCAACGCACAGCTGATGCAGTCGGATACGGAGGTGCTCTACACGACGGAGTTCGGCGAGCAGGCCAAACAGTACCTCGCCGCGGGGAAGAAAGTCGTCCTGACCCCCGCGCCGAACAAGGTCAAGGGGCGCAAATCGACCTTCCACAACCATTTCTGGAACCCGATCATGTTCGCCTGGGCGCCGATGACCATCGGCTGTCTGATTCACGCCGAGGAACCCGTGTTCGCCGACTTCCCGACCTCGTACCACACCGACTGGCAGTGGTGGGACATTCTGGAGAACGCCAAGGTGATCGAGATGCAGCAGACCCCGCGCCAGCTGCGGCCCTTCATCCAAGTGATCGACAGCTTCGACAACAACGAAAAACTCGGCATCGGCTTCGAGGCCCGCGTCGGCGGCGGCAAACTGCTCGTTCTGGCGGTCGACACGAAAAAGAAGATGGACCAGCGCCCCGCCACGCGCCAGCTGCTCGAAAGCATCGACCGCTACGTCCGCAGCGACCGGTTCGCTCCCGAGGTCACACTCGACGAGTCGTTCATCACCTCCTTCATGCCTGTCTCTTATACACATCTGACGCTGCCGACGATAAGG